>FWPU01000648.1_pt1 | contig 111680 bp, 84 predicted proteins | sample 2228361 | NCBI WGS metagenome assembly FWPU01 (sample SAMEA103939777, study PRJEB20133) | metagenome | reverse complement strand
TGCCAAACCCCGCCAGTCAGAGACTTGCGCCCCAGGTCGGCAGTACGTCCCGCCGGGCACTGCCTGCTCGTGGGGCAAATCTCTGATTTGCCAAACCCCGCCAGTCAGAGACTTGCGCCCCAGGTCGGCAGTACGTTCCGCCAAGCTCTGCCTGCTCGTGGGGCAAATCTCTGATTTGACGCCTTCGCAGGTCGGGGACTTATGTCACAGATGGGCGGTTGCAATGGATGGTTGAGCCCAAACCTTAATTTACGGATGGTGTGCACGTCTCACAGCGTCTGCTGTGCTGGGTAGATACTTTCAACGTGCCGGTCATTGTGCTGACCTGGCAATTGCTGGCGCGGCTGGGAGCCAGGCGACGGACGATGGACCGTGGAGGATGGGTAGATTGCAGGTTGGGAATCGGGAAATGCCCGCCGGTAATCAGGACAGGGTAGACGCTGTCAGTGTGATCGACATATTCTTAGATAAAACTGTCGAAGGGCGCATGGACGCGCCCTTCGACAGTTGAGAGGAGAAAGCACAAAAGACTGGTCTTCAGGCAGGTAGGTTGACCTTGGGTAGATGGTGAAGCGCCTCCTGCACGGCCTCCGCCGGGTATTCGTAATCTTGCAGTTGGCCGCTGAGGTAAGCCTGATAAGCGGCCATATCGAAGTGACCATGGCCGGAGAGATTGAAGAGGATAACGCGTTTTTCGCCTTTTTGCTTGGCGTCCAGGGCTTCGTCAATGGCGACGCGAATGGCGTGGGCCGATTCGGGAGCCGGAATGATCCCCTCGGCGCGGGCGAACTGGACGGCGGCCTCGAAGGTAGCCACTTGTGGCACGGCTACGGCTTCGATGTAACCGGCATGGTAAAGCGCCGAGAGTGTGGGAGCCATGCCGTGATAACGTAGCCCGCCAGCGTGAATACCGGCTGGGATAAAGGTGTGACCAAGGGTGTACATCTTGACCACGGGCGCCATCTTGGCTGTGTCACCGTAGTCGAACGTGTAGGCGCCGCGCGTCAATGAGGGAGCGGCCGTAGGCTCAACGGCTACCAGGCGCGTCTTGCGGCCGTCCTGAAGGTTATGGCGCAGGAAGGGGAAGGCAATGCCGGCGAAATTCGACCCGCCGCCCACGCAGCCAATAACGACATCCGGGTATTCGCCGGCCATGTCCATCTGCTTGAGAGCCTCCTCACCGATGATGGTTTGATGCAGCAGGACATGGTTCAGTACCGAACCCAGGCTGTACTTTTTGGTGCCTCCCGACTTGGCCGCAACTTCTACCGCTTCTGAGATCGCGATACCTAGCGAGCCGGGGCTGTCCGGATCCTGGGCCAGGACGGCGCGCCCGTACTCCGTGCGGTCAGTGGGGCTGGCAAAAACCTGCGCGCCGAAGGTCTCCATGAAGATGCGCCGGTAGGGTTTCTGGTTGTATGACACCTTGACCATGTACACTTCCAGGGCCAGGTCGAAGAAATTGCAGGCCATCGAGAGCGCACTTCCCCATTGGCCGGCGCCGGTTTCGGTAGTCAGGGCCTTTGTGCCGGCGGCCTTGTTATAGTAGGCCTGAGCGATCGCGGTGTTCGGTTTGTGACTGCCGGCTGGCGAAACTCCTTCGTGTTTGTAGTAAATGTGGGCTGGCGTATCGAGCATCTTTTCCAACCGGCGGGCGCGAATCAGCGGCGTGGGGCGATAGAGTTTGTACACCTCCCGCACTGGCTCGGGAATCTCGATGTATCGTTCCGTGCTGATTTCCTGCTGGATGAGTTCCATCGGGAACAGCACAGCTAGGAAGTCGGGCGTCACCGGCTCCAGGGTGGCCGGATGGAGGACCGGCGTAGGAGGAAGAGGGTTGTCGGCGTTGATGTTGTACCAGAACTTCGGCAGGTCGGCTTCCGAGAGCAGGAAACGGGTTTGATCAGACATGGCGATTCTCCTTTTACAAAAATGGAATTCAGGCGTTGCTTGCCTGTGTCCGTGTCTTTTACAGTGGGGTAGAAGGCACGGGTTAACAAAAACGCGCTCGTCCGAAACGGGACGAACGCGCCTCAGTCCGCGGTGCCACCCGACTTAGGCGGCCATGCTGGCCAGCCTCTCTCTGCAGGTACCCGACAGGATACCTCTGCTCGCTAACGGGAGCAAGCCGGCTCCCGGCTACTCTGCCGCCCAACCCTAACCGGCATTTCGCCCGGCGACTCCGAGGCCCATTCGGCGCCGGCGTACGGACAGGCTCTCACCGCTTCCTGCTCTCTGGACCGCCGTTTCGACGCGTACTCTTCCTCTTCTACGTCTTTCCAGATATGGGCCCTGATGGACAGGGCAGTTTGAGTGGGCGGAATAGGGCTCGAACCTACGACCTCTGCTATGTCAAAGCAGTGCTCTAACCAACTGAGCTATCCGCCCGACAAAACTAATTATACCTGGAATTTGTCAGAATGACAAATCTTGGTTTACCCACATCTTGTTCACTCCAGCATGTAGGTAGAACCCATTCTTACCAATGGCAGATTTGCCGCACTGGCTTGCCCACAGGTGGTTCTCCCAGGACAGATTGTTTACTCAACAATCGCCTATTCAGGGCAGTCGTGTGGGGCAACTCTCTGATTTGCCGATTTTCGCAAGTCGGAGACCTATCTATTGTGCACATCTCGTTCGGCTGGCTCAGGATTTGGGTTCAGGCGTTAGGGTAATTTTTGAGAGCAGCACCTATGAGTTTTGGTCTGTACGGAGACACGCCGAAGACTTGTCTGGCGCACTGTGGGGCAAATCTCCGATTTGCCGATGCGCGCAAGTCAGAGACCTATCTATTGTACACAACTCGTTCGGTTGACCAGGATTTGGATGGGCAAGAAACTTGCTCTGGAAGAGAAGGGCAGAAAAGAATGTTGGAGAGGATTGGTCATTTCAGGCGTTGGGACGGCAGTTCAACTGCCGTCCCAACGCAGGCCAAGCAGAGATTGTCTCTATTTGACCGGGCCATCTGTATGGGAAGTGGTTGTGGCGCAAGTCCCCGACTTGCGGGATGGGCAAAGGATTGGCAAATTTCCAATTTGCCCTACTTGTGGGTAATAGACAGGTCAGAGACTTGCGCCACAGATAGGCGGTTACCGGTTTTCTTGAACAGTGAGTAGGTACCTACCGTTCGCGCATTTTACGAAGGGTTTTTGAAAATTGCCCCAAATATAGGGGCGCACCTGTTGTGAAAGCCATATATGGCAGTCTGATTCCGTTGGCCCTTTTAATGCGTGTAGCCATTCGTCTTGCTCCTGTAAGAAGAACTGCTACATATGGCGGTATTCGTACAATAAGACTCCGCATATTGGGGTTGACAAATTTCCAGAAGTGCCTCTCAAAATAAGCGAACCGGGGGTAGGTAGTTGCAATTTCCTGAAAAAAGATACAGTACCTAGCCGATAGCCGATTCGCTATGACTTGGGTATTGCTACCGCCAGGTCGTTCTGGGGTTGCGGCATTCGCCGTCAGGGAGTAGACAGGGCTTCCTTCAGGGCCTGAATGGCGGCGTCCAGTTGGGGGTCGCGCCCGGCTTCGTAGTCCTCTTCGCTCCTCTCGACGACGATGTCCGGGGTGAGGCCGGTCTCATGAATAGAACGACCGTTGGGTGTCAGGAAGCGGGCGATGGTCACGCGCGCTATTCCACCGTTCGAGAGCGGCTGCCAGATCTGTACCACTCCTTTCCCATAGGTCGTGACGCCAACCAGTTTGGCGCGACCGTAATCCTGTAAGGCGCCAGCTACCAGTTCCGAGGCGGAGGCAGAGTATTCGTTGACCAGTACTACCAATGGCAGATCCAGGGCCAGTCCGCCAGGATTGGCCTTGTATTCATAGCGCTGTCCATCGCTGTATTCTTCATACCAGATCACACCCTTGCCGATGAACTCCGAGGCGATCTGCGTGGCGGTGGTGGTCAGGCCGCCGGGATTGTTCCGTAAGTCGAGAATAATCCCGCGGACGCCTTGCTTGTGGAAGTCTTCCAGAATGGCATGCACTTCATCGGGTGTTTTCTCGCCGAATTGGTTGACTTGAAGATAGCCGATGTCACCTTCCAGAATCTTGCTGGATACGCTGGGAATGACAATATGGGCGCGGGTGATGGTCACGTCGAAGGGTTCGTCCATGCCGGGGCGGAGGATGGTCAGGGTGACTTGGGTTCCGGCCGGGCCAAGTATTTTGAACAGGCGTACATCTTCTGGGGATTGACCGGTGACATCTTCTCCGTCTACCGCGATAATTTGATCCCCTTTCCGGAGGCCGGCTGCTTCGGCGGGTGAGCCAGGGATGGGTTCGATAATGGTAAGATAGTCTCCTTCTGTATCCACCCAGGCGCCAATGCCCTCGTACTCACCCTCGATCGCCCGCTGGGCATCTTCGGCTTCCGTTTTGTTCCAGTAACCGGTGTAGGGGTCTTCCAGGGCCTCTAACATGCCGCGGATCGCGCCGTCTACCAGTTTGGTGTCATCTACGGGCTGGAACAGGTAATCGCTGTGAACGATGTTCCAGGCTTCCCAGAAGGCCTGGAAGAGCGTTTTCAGGTCGGGGGGAGTGCCGCCGGGCGCATCCTCAGCAGGGGTAGAGGTAGACCGCACAGGTGTAGCCGACAACGCAGGCACAAGCCTGCCCACGAGTGGTCTGGCGCTCCCAACAGCCAGACCGCCGACAAAGGAGCAGGACATCAAGACGACAATGACCAGGCCGACGATCAGACTTCGTACGAGGGAGGCTATCTGGGTATTTTTCATGGGGATTCTCCTTGCAAGGTTATGGATCTCGGCTTGAGGCAGTAGAGGCTCTAGCAGTCTTGTTGCAGGAAACGGGCCAGATCCATCAGGGCGGGCAGGACGACATCGGCCTCGGCGGATTCGGGGGCGGAGGAGTGTACCAGTGCCGTGTGGAAGCCCAGGGCGCGAGCAGCGCGCGTGACGCGCGGTTGGTCGTCAATCAGCAGGCAGGTAGCCGGATCGGGATTCCCGGCAGCCTGTAAGGCCAGGCGAAAAGCCTCCGGCATTGGTTTGCAATAGGGGGCAAGGACGTGAATGTCAATGATGCCGTCGAACAGTCCTTGCAGGCCGCGCTGTTGCAAGACGCGATTGGCATGGTTGACATCGGCGTTGGTGAAGATGAATTTGCGTGCCTGGATGCCAGCCAGTATCTGGCGCAAGGCAGGGTCGGGTTGCAGATAGCGCTCCAGGGGCACATCATGCACGAAGGCCAGGTAATCGTCCATATCTACGCCGTGGTGGATTTGCAAACCGCGCAGGGTGGTGCCGTATTCGTGAAAGTATTGTTCGCGTACGGCCACGACGCTTTCGGGCGGAAAACCCAATTGTTCACACATATATTGGTTGATGCGCGCGCCGATCTCCTCCCACAGGCCGGTCGCAGGGGGGTAGAGGGTATCGTCCAGGTCGAAGAAGATAGTAGTAAATCGCACGGCGTAGATTTTACCAGAGAGTTGGCACTTGGTTGGAAATTCGCTGGTAGGGGAGGCGGCGGCTATCTTGTGTGCCCCCTGGAAAGGGGCAGGCCAACGGAGTAACTGTTGGCCTGCTGGGGAGGTACAACAGACTTAGCCCCAGGCTGGCCTGTAAGCCGCATTCTGTCCAGCAACCGACCGGTTGTGCCGGCCTGTTGCCTGGGCGATCATCTCTCTGGACAGCGCGTCACCGCGCTGTTCTAGCGGCCTACCCGGGATTGGCTTTCCCTGGCGGGAAAGCACTTGAGGAGACGAGCAGCCTCCCGTCGTCCGCAGACGACCTCATCCCTGCTTGGCCTTGCTCCCGACGGGGGTTGCCTGGCCGCCCGTATTACTACGGGCGCCGGTGGTCTCTTGCACCACCTTTTCACCATCACCGCGGCTTTTGGCCGCGGCTGTTTGTTTCTGTGGCCCTCTTCCGGCAGGTTAACGCCTTACGGCTGTTTCCCCGCCCCGGGTGCTACCCGACGTCGTGCTCTGTGGAGTGCGGACTTTCCTCAGCCCTGCCTCGCAGGACCGCGATCGCCCGGTCAGCCTGAGGCTATTTCTATCATAGTCGTTCTTGGCCCGGCTGTCAACAGTTTTAAGACAATGGACGGAGGAACTATGGCTCTCGACGGTGAGGTGTGGCAGGAGAGTCAAGGTTGGCTGTACGAAAGTGGTATTTTCTTTTCTCTAATATGCGATAGGCTTGCAAAATCGTTCGCGATGGTCACAGGTGCTCCCTAGTGTTAATTGGTGACGCGGCCAGGCGATTGAGCACAGAACGAGCAGACGGTGAGCAACGCCACGAGGTATAATTGTGCGGCATGGTAACTGCGCTTGCTTTGGGTAATTCTTGATAGCGGCAGCGTATGATGTCTGGTCATCCAAAGGCAGGCCGAAGGACTCGTCTGGTGCGTTGTAGGGCAAATCTCCGATTTGCCGATGTTCGCAAATCAGAGACTTGCGCCACAGGTAGGTAGTGAGTGGCATGTAGGTATTGGCTCAAGTCAGATGAATATGTGGGTTGGTCCTCGCGCGGTTGTTGCGAAGAACAGCGCACTGTGCCAACCGAGGAAATCCTTTACAGTAGGTAACTACGATTCGGCCATGAAAATTCTCACGGTTCTCACCTATTACCGTCCCCATACGTCTGGACTGACAATTTACGCTGAGCGGCTGGCGCGGGCCTTTGCGGCGCGTGGCCACCAGCTGACTGTCATGACCAGTCAGTACAGCAAGGCTTTGCCGCGCGAGGAATGGATGGACGGTGTTCATGTGATTCGCGTGCCGGTGGCCGTGCGCATCAGCAAAGGGGTGTTGGCACCGACCTTCGGTCTGGTGGCGACGAAACTGGTCTGGCAGCATGATGTGGTGCATTTGCATTTGCCCCAATTCGACGCGCCAGGGGTGGCTTTGCGCGCCCGTCTGTTTGGCAAGCCGGCTGTGTTGACGTATCACTGCGATCTGCAATTGCCGCCGGGCTTGTTCAATCGCCTGGTCAATGTGGTGGTGCATTTCCAGAACCATTTGGCTGGAATATTGGCACATCACCTGGTCACGTACACGCAGGACTATGCCGATCACTCTCCTTATCTTTCGCGCTACCGTCATAAGTTGACGCCCATTCTGCCGCCCGTGGTGTTGCCGCAGGCGGCGCCCGGGGCCGTGGAGGCTTTTGCCCGTCAGTATGCCACGCAGGAACGACGTCCGGTGATCGGCATGGCAGCGCGTTTTGCGACCGAGAAAGGTGTGGAGGTGCTCCTGGATGCTCTGCCGCGCGTCCTGGAGAAATATCCCAAGGCGCAAGTGCTCTTCGCCGGTCAGCACGAAGGCGTTTTGGGCGAACAGGCCTATTACGATCGCCTGATGCCGCGCATTCGCGAGTACCAGAGCCGGGGACAGTGGACCTTCCTGGGAGTGCTTTCTCCTCAGGAAATGGCGGCTTTCTATCCCAACCTGGATGTGCTGGTGGTACCTTCTCTAAATTCCACTGAGGCTTTCGGCTTGGTGCAAATCGAGGCCATGTTGCACGGCGTGCCATGCGTTGCTTCGGCTTTGCCAGGTGTACGGCAGCCCGTGTTAAGGCATGGAATGGGGCAGGTGATTCCTATCGGTGATTCGCAAGCGTTGGCTCAGGCCTTGCTGGAGGTCCTCGCGCATCGTGATCGCTATCGCTGCGATCAGGCTATGCTGGCTCGCACCTATGATCCCGATCAGATTGCACAGGCCTACGAGGCTTTGTTCGAAACTTTGCGGAGCAAGATATCTGGCCGGCAATAGAGGCAAGTATGTTCCTGCTCGAATCCCCCGCGCCGACGCGCTACGATCTCCACTTTCATCTGGGTCAGATTCCGGTCCGCGTGCATCCTCTCTTCTGGTTGATGGCACTTCTTTTAGGGGGTTCACTAGGCAATCCGCTTTACCTGCTTCTGTGGGTGAACATCGTCTTCGTTTCCATGTTGGTTCATGAGTTAGGCCATGCTTTCGTCATGCGGTGGTATGGTTATTCGCCGGCGATTGTCTTGCATGTATTTGGAGGTTTAACGACGGCGAAGCAGAATGTCTCTGAAGGGAGAGGGAGGCAATTGCCATTAGCGCTTGGCTTGGCGGAGCAAATTCTGATCCCCTTGTCCGGCCCACTGGGCGGATTTCTGCTGGCGGGACTGATCATGTTAACCGTCGTGCTGGTTGGAGGGCAGGCGTTGCTGTTGCCTGGGTTGGGGGGCGTACCGTGGCCGTATGCTTTCCTATCGACGCGCGTCCCCTTGGTGAACGAGGCGATCCAGATGGCACTGTGGGTGAATCTCTTTTGGGGAGGTATCAATCTCATGCCCGTGTATCCCCTCGATGGCGGCCAGGTTGCTCGCCAGCTCTGGTTGCGACTCGACCCCATAGCTGGGTTGAGGCATTCGCTTTGGCTTTCGCTGGTGTTTGCTGTGCTATTGGCCGCGGCCGGGTTGTTCCTGCTTCGCAGCGGCTATTTCTTTCTCTTGTTTGGGCTTTTGGCATTCCAGAGCGGCCAGTCGCTGAGAAGGGTTCGTTAAGGACAGCCATGCAGACAGGCCCCTTGCTGACCCTCACTACCGATTTTGGCCTCAAAGACGGGACGGCCGGCATTTTGAAGGGGGTGATCTGGAGCATTTGTCCGCTGGCGCGTATCGCCGATATCAGTCATCTGATCCGCCCTCAGGATATTCTGGAGGCGGCTTTCGTTCTGGCCCGGGCTACGCCGTATTTTCCGTCCGGCACGATTCACGTCTTTGTGGTGGATCCGGGTGTAGGGACGGCGCGGCGCCCGATGGCGGCCCGCATTGGGGATGCTTACTATGTCGGTCCTGATAACGGTGCCCTGACTCTGCTTCTCGAGCGCGCTGAAGAATTGGACCTGGAATGTGAGTTCGTGCACTTGACGCGCCCTGCTTACTGGTTGCCGAAGGTGAGTCGTGTGTTCCACGGACGGGATATTTTCGCGCCTTGCGCGGCCCATCTGGCGCGCGGCGTTCCGTTACATGAGTTCGGCGAGCCGTTCTTCGATCCGGTACGCCTGCCTTTGCCGAAAGCGGAACAGACCGGGCGGGGCTGGCTGGGGCGGGTTATCTACGTGGATTCGTTTGGCAATCTCGTGATCAACCTGCGGGCGAAACATCTTGCCTCGCTCCCGCCGGAAGACGTCCACCTAGCCATCCGGGGGGTTGTGATTCGCGGTCTGTCGTCCACGTTTGGCGATCGTCCGGTTGGCGAACTGGTTGCTTTCCTGGGGAGCAGCGACTACCTGGTGATTGCCGTGGTCCAGGGCCATGCGGCTGAGAGACTCGGCGTGGGAGTCGGGGAGGAGGTGGAGGTTTACGCGGATGGGTAGACTACGGCGTGTAGCTCTTTTGGGAGTGCGATGTCGTTTATAATCGGGGTAGCTTGGGCATGGATACGGCTTCTTCCTCTGCTTCGAAAGATTTTCTCTTCCTGCATGTGCGCGATCTGCCCTACTTTCGTGCCTTGTTGCGCAGCGTCGAGGCGGTGTTCTATCAGGGGCTGGCGTTGCCGGCGCCGACGCTCGATTTGGGCTGTGGGGATGGCCATTTTGCTTCGTTGACGTTCGACCGAGCGATTGAGGTGGGCCTTGACCCCTGGCGTGCGCCGCTGTTGGAAGCGCGTCGGCGGGGTACGTATCGCTGGTTGGTCGAGGCGGATGGCGGGCGGATGCCTTTCCCCAACCAGTATTTTGCCAGTGCTTTCTCGAACTCGGTATTGGAACACATCCCGCACGTGGAGGCGGTGTTGGAGGAGGTGGCACGGGTCTTACAGCCGGGCGCGCCTTTTGTTTTCTGCGTCCCCAATCCACGCTTCAATGCCAGGCTTTCACTGGCGATCTTTCTCGATCGGGTGCGCTTGCGATCGCTCGCTGGGCTCTATCGTGCTTTCTTCACACGCATTTCGCGTCACTGTCATTTGGATGAGCCAGCGGTGTGGCAAGCGCGGCTACAGCGGGCGGGTTTCACGCTGGAGCGGTGGTGGGATTATTTCCCGCCGCGCGCCCTGGCTGTCTTGGAATGGGGACATTATGCTGGTCTTCCGTCGCTTGTGGCGCGCAAGCTGTTTGGTCGTTGGATTCTCGTCCCAACGCGCTGGAATCTGGCCTTGACCGAACGTCTGGTGCGTCCCTATGCGGAGGCCAAAGCCTGTGCGGATGGTGTGTATACCTTCTACGTAGCTCGCCGCAATTCCTGAAAGGGACCGCGATTTGTCTTTTTGAGACAGCACACCGATTGTTCTCCTGGTGAGTACGGTTGCCCGATTGTGAGTTCGATGGGCAATCCGCGCGCGACAGCGACTGGCCTGAGGGCGGTCGCTGAGGTAAAATCTGGCAAATGGCGAGGCTGGTACTATGATGCAGAAGGAAGAACCCACTGTACTTGATTATGTCTGCCAGGCTTTTCGGAATTGGAAGTCTTTTGTGGCATTCCTGCGCGCCTTGCTGGGGATAGGTGGGACAACGCCGCTGGCGGTCTCGACCCCGGCTGTGCCGATCGAAGTCTCGCGTGTGGAGAGGCACTGGTCGGCCTGGCCCTGGCGTTCCTGGCTGGTTGTGCTCTTCATCTTGCTTGGTCAACGGGCCTTCGAGCCTCCTCACCCACAAGGCGCTACGCTGGGGATAGTCTTCTACCTGATTGCTTTGGGCTGGTTGCTGTGGGCCTGGTGGCGAGGCGAATGGAAGGTGTCACCCTGGCGATCTGCCGAAGTCCAGGAAGACCCCTTGACCTTGAATCGCGATTCGGCGCGTTTGTTGGGGCTGGGATTGTTTGCGGCGTTGTTGGCTTTTCTGGATTTCGGCCAGAATCGCTTTACCTGGCATAATCTGTTGCTTTGGGGGGCTTCACTAGGGTTGGTTTTCCTTTCTTTAGGGCGAACGCAGACAGGACGACCTTCTCTCCTCGAGCGGTTGCGATCCGCCTTCCAGGATCCGGGCCTGTACCGCTCTGCTCTGGCGGCAGTCGCGATCGCTGGCGTGGTGTTGTTCTTTCGCCTTTATCGCTTATCTGAAGTTCCGGCTGAGCCGTTCAGTGATCATGCTGAGAAGATTCTCGATCTTTACGATGTTACCCAGGGAGAGTATCGGATTTTCTTCCCGCGCAATACCGGGCGAGAGGCTTTCCAGATGTACTGGACTGTGTTGGTGGCGAAGATTTTTGGCACAGGGCTGACGTTTTTTAGCTTGAAACTTGGCACCGCCTTGTTAGGCCTTTTGACTTTGCCTTACCTTTACTTGCTTGGTAAGGAACTGGTCAGTGTTCGGGTAGGAGTTCTGGCGGTGTTGTTCGCCGGCATGGCCTATTGGCCGAACATCATTTCGCGGGTTGGCCTGCGTTTCCCGCTGTATCCGTTCTTTACCGCCCCGGTCTTGTATTACCTGTTGCGCGGCCTGCGTCGGCAAAATCGCAATGATTTCTTGCTGGCTGGCCTCTTCCTGGGGGTTGGTTTGCACGGCTATAGTCCCTTCCGCGTGGTGCCGCTCCTGCTTGTGCTGGCCGTGGGCGTGTATTTGCTTCACGGGCACTCGCGCGGTCAGCGGGTGCGCAGCGTCATTGGGTTGTGTCTGGTGGCATTGGTGGCGTTGATCGTCTTCCTGCCGCTTCTTCGTTACCAGATGAGTGAACCGCAGAACTTCTACGAGCGCATGTTTACGCGCATGGGGGCTTGGGAGCAACCTTTGCCTGGCCCGGCCTGGAAGATTTTTCTCTCGAATCTTTGGCGCGGCTTGCGCATGTTCAACTGGGATAATGGGGAAATATGGGTCAACTGCATTCCCTATCGCCCTTCGCTGGATGTTGTCTCCGGGGCGCTGTTCTTGTTGGGAGTCGCGCTGGTCTTGTTGCGTTACTTACGCCAGAGGCACTGGATGGATTTATTCTGGCTGCTTTCTATTCCAGTCTTGAGCCTGCCTTCGATTCTGGCCTTGGCTTTCCCGAATGAGAATCCCGCTCCCAATCGGGCAGGGGCGGCCATGATCCCGGTCTTCTTGCTGGTTGCCCTGGCCTTCGACGCGCTACTCCTGACTTTGAGTGGCCATCGCCAAGAGCAGGAGGCAGAGAATAGCAACCAGAGTCGCGCCGCGCCGCGTCTCTTCTCCTGGGCGTGGGTCTTGGCCGCGTTTCTTTTCCTGTGGTCGGCCTCGCACAACTTCCAACTTGTTTTCCGTGAGTATGATCGTCAATATCGTCTCAGCGCGCTGAACACGTCTGAGATAGGTGCGGTCATTCGCTGGTTCGGTCAGAAGTATGGCACACTGGAGCCGGTTTGGATCGTGCCATATCCGTACTGGGTAGACACGCGCTTGCCGACTACGTTCCTGGGCATTCCCAACCGTGATTTGGCTCTCTGGCGCGATCAACTGGAGAGTAGCCTGGCAACTCCACCGCCGAAACTGTTCATTTTCAAGCCAGAAGATGTGGAGACGTTACAGGTCTTGCAGACACTCTATCCGCAGGGCAAATGGAATATGTACCCATCAGCCACGCCAGGCCACGAATTCCTATTCTTTATCGTTGAGTAGGGAGTATCTATGGAAACCACGCCGAGACCTTCTTCCCGTCGAGCCTGGGTCTATGATGCGCTGCTGGTGCTGGTCTTGTTGTTAGCCGCGTTCCTGCGCCTGTTGGGGGCGAATTGGGGCGAGCTACAGCATCAGCACCCCGACGAACTGTTTTTCACCTCGGTGACTTACGATGTTGCGCCTGTGCATAGCCTGCGCGAGTACTTCGATACTGCCCATTCGAGCCTGAACCCCCATAATCGCGGCCATGGGTTTTACGTGTACGGCACCTTACCGCTCTTCCTGGTGCGTTATCTCTATGAATGGTTTGGGGAGGGGATGAATGTCAAACTCTTCGGTCGTCAGATGGCCGCGGCGATGGATGTCGGTACGGTGTTCTTGCTCTACCTGATCGTCCGTCGTTTGTATGGCCCTAAGGTGGCCTTGCTGGCCTCGACTTTTTCGGCGCTGGCGGTCATGCAGATTCAGCAGGCTCACTTCTATACTACCGACAGTTTCGTCCTCTTTTTCATGACTTTGACCGTCTATGTGGGCGTGCAGATCGCTACTGGAGATTGGGAAGAATGGTGGAGTAAAGAGGCTCAGGTTACAGAGGGGGGAGACGGAAAGCGTCCGAATCCGTTCCTGCGCTATCTGCGCTGGCTGGTGAGCTGTCCCTTGACATGGTACAGCCTCTTGTTTGGAGTGGCGTTGGGCATGGCCGCGGCTTCCAAGATCAACGCCATTGTGATGGCTGTGTTGTTGCCGGCGGCGCTGGCCGTGCGTTATTTTGGGAAAAAAGGTGGGGATGGCCCCGATGCGCCGCGTACCTTCGACGATTTCCTGGCGCGTGCGTTGATCTTTCTGGCTATCGGTGCGCTGGCGACTCTACTCTCGTTTCGTGTATTTCAGCCGTACGCTTTTACCGGGCCGGGTTTTTTTGACTTCAAACTCAATCCGGCCTGGTTGAAGAACCTGGAAGAATTGCGCGCCCAGGCCACCGGCGATGCGGATATGCCCTGGAACTTACAGTGGGCGCGACGCTCGCGCCTGTATTCTTTCCAGAATTTAACTGTTTGGGGATTGGGCTTGCCGCTTGGTATCCTTGCCTGGTCTGCCTTCCTGTGGATGGGCTGGCGTATCCTCAAAGGCGAGTGGCGGCAACATACTCTCCTCTGGTCCTGGACGGCACTGTACTTTGCCTGGCAATCCATGCAATTCAACGCTACCATGCGGTATCAGTTGCCCATCTATCCTCTGCTGTGCATGATGGCTGCCTGGGCTGTAATCCGTTTATGGGAACAGCAACCGCCTTTCTGGGCACGCCGCTTGGCCTCTCTCCTGATCGGCGGTTCGGTTCTGATGCTAACCGCCGCGTGGGCGTTCGCCTTTGCCAGCATTTACACGCGTGCAGAGCCGCGCATGGCGGCTTCCTACTGGCTTTATCAGAACATCCCTGGCCCGATCAATTTGCGCTTACAAACGGCAAGTGGGACCTATCAGCAGCCATTGCCCTTCCCGCGCGAAATGTTGTTGCAGCCGGAATCGCCTTACCAAAGGGAATTCCTCGCGCAAGCCGACGGAGTGCTGACCGAAGTCTTTCTGCCGCACGTGGTAGATTACAGTGGTGCCGGCCTGCAAACCCTGACGGTCTCCATCGTTGCCGTGCCGGAGGTGACTCCGGAATCGGCGCGCGCCCAGGGCACTTTACAGGCCGATTTTGCCCCGCGCCGTGATCCACGCGGGGAGGCCTTTTCCGTTTCCCTGGATTCGCCGTTGACGCTGGTCAAGGGGCAGATGTACACTTTGCGCCTGGGAGTGAGCGGCGGAGCGCTGGGCTTGAGCGGGGCCACGTTCGCCAACGAAACCGATTACGATTATGGCCTACCGTTCCCGATACCTGGCTATGCTCCTTTCGACGGTATCTATCGTGGTGATTTGAATCTGCAGGTTTACTGGGATGATAATGCCGATAAACTCACCCGCTTCCTGGAAACGCTCAATCAGGCGGATTTCATCCTGATCCCTACCAATCATCAGTACGCGCAAATCACGCGCCTGCCGGAGCGTTATCCGCTCACAACGGTGTATTACCGTGAACTCATCGGCTGTCCGCCGGAGAAGGATATTATCTGGTGCTATCGTGTAGCCAAACCGGGCATGTTTACGGGGCGGCTCGGCTTCGATCTGGTGGCAACGTTCGAGAACTATCCGCGCCTGGGGCCGTTGGTTATCAATGATCAATCCGCCGAGGAAGCGTTTACTTTCTACGATCACCCGAAAGTGCTGATTTTCCAGAAACGCCCCGATTACGATCCGGCTCAAGTGCAGGCTGTGCTCGCGGCCGTGGATCTGAGCCAGGCGGTCCATATTTTGCCGAAAGAATTTAACCGCTACCGGCCGCCCAAGTCCTTGCTTCTGCCGCCCGAACGCCTGGAGGCTCAACAAGGCGGTGGAACGTGGTCGGAGTTGTTCGATTATGGCTGGATTCACAATCGTTATCCCTGGCTTGGGCTGGTGCTCTGGTACCTGATGATCTTCGCAGTTGGCCTGGTCACTTACCCCCTTTTGCGGCGTGCCTTGCCCGGTCTGGCGGATGGCGGTTATCCGCTGGCGCGCGTGAGCGGTCTGCTGATCTGGGGCTGGTTAGCCTGGCTGGCTGGCTCGTTCGGCATTCCCTATAGCCGTTTGACGATTGGCCTGACGCTCTTTCTCTTGACCGTCGTTGGTCTGGGCATGGGACGGGCGCAACGCGTGGAACTCAAACGTATCTGGCAACAACAGTGGCGTTACTTCTTACTGGTGGAAATTCTGTTCCTGTTCCTCTTTGTGCTCGATCTGGCGATTCGCCTGGGTAATCCGGACCTGTGGGATCCGGCTCATGGCGGCGAACGGCCGATGGAATTTGCTTACTTCAATGCGATTTTGCGTAGCACAACCTTCCCGCCGTACGATCCCTGGTACGCGGGAGGCTACATTAACTATTACTACTACGGTTACGTTCTGGTCGGGACGCCGGTGAAATTGCTGGGCATTGTCCCGTCCATTGCTTTCAACTTCATCCTGCCTACCCTGTTTGCTTGCCTGGGGTTGGGAGCGTTCTCCATAGGCTGGAATCTGCTGGCCAACGGTGGTTCGACGGAGGAGAAATGGAGCTGGCGAAGTCTGTGGCGTCAGCGTGCACTCTCCGGCGGATTGGTGGCAGTGGTGGCGTTGTTGCTGGTGGGTAATCTGGGCGTGGGGCGAATGGTGCTGCGTGGCATGATGTGTCTGGGGGCCGGCGCCGCCGACCAGCACAACTGTGCCTTGAATCCCTCGATCCATGCTCCGCAGGCTGCTCTGCTGGAACGCCTTTTCTGGCTTCCAAAGGGCCTGATGAAAGCGCTGAGAGGGGCTTCTTTGGGGTTTGGCTCAGGGGAGTGGTACTACACGCCAAGCCGGGTGATTTCCACGACCGAGACGCACGGAATTACCGAGTTCCCGCTCTTTACTTTTATTCACAGTGACTTACATGCTCATATGATGGCTTTGCCGCTGGCCGTTCTGGCGCTGGCCTGGGCGATCTCGACCCTGCTGGCCTTCCAGGATTGGGAACGGTTACGACGTACCTGGTACGTGGCGTTGCCGTTTGGTGCGCTGGTGCTGGGTGCCTTGAAGCCTACCAACACCTGGGATTTCTATCCCTACCTGGCGCTGGGCTGTCTGGCGGTAGGTTACGGTCTATGGTTAGGCTCGCGACAACAGAACCTGTCGTTCATTCTGCCGTCGTGGTTGGTTCGCCTGGGAGTGGCCGTTCTTGGAGGCGCTGTGCTGGCAGGTCTGGCCGTGATCTTGTACCAGCCGTTCCATCACTGGTTTGGACAGGCCTATACTTCGCTTGACCGCTGGAAAGAGTACACCACGCGCACATCCGAGTACTTTACTCACTGGGGGTTATTCCTGTTCGTGATTATTTCGTGGCTGGTCTGGGAGACGCGCCAGTGGATGGCACAGACGCCACTTTCGGCGTTGCAGAGACTACGACCCTACGCGACGTTGATTCGGTTGGCCGTCTTTGCCTTGCTCGCGGCGGTTGTGGTTTTGCTGGTTATGAAAGTCTGGATTGCCTGGCTGGTCTTGCTGTTGATGGCCTGGGCGGGTGTATTGTTCCTGCGGACGACGCTGCCCTGGCCCAAGCGAATCGTCCTGTTCCTGGTCGGGACGGCGCTGGCGATCACGTTGTTGGTGGAACTGGTTGTGTTACGCGGGGATATTGGGCGAATGAATACGCTCTTCAAGTTCTATTTGCAGGCGTGGGTCATGTTCTCCGTCAGTGCGGCGGCTGCCTTTCTCTGGTTGCTGGAGGGACTCCCAAACTGGCGATTTTCCTGGCAAACGGCCTGGGTGGTGACTGCTGCTATCTTGTTTACTTGCGCTGCCCTCTACTTACCGCTTGGCAGCCTGGATCGCATTAAGTTCCGCTGGAATCCGGAAGCCCCACACGTCCTGGACGCGATGAATTACATACAGTATGTGGAGAGAGATGAATACGGCGTCCGTATGGACTTGAGCCAGGACTACCGGGCAATTCGCTGGTTGCAGGAGAACGTCAAGGGTTCGCCGGTGATCGTCGAAGCTGCCCCGGCTGGCATCCAGTACGCCTGGTTCTCGCGCTTCTCGATTTACACTGGCCTGCCGGATGTGGTGGGTTGGGAGTGGCATCAGTTGCAACAGCGCATGTACTCGCAGGAGGTGATCGCGCGTGGTGGCGAGGTCAATAATTTCTACGCCACGACCGATATTGCGCAGGCCCTTCAGTTCCTGCAAAAGTATCGCGCCCGCTATATCATTGTGGCTCAGCTGGAACGTGCGAAACACGCAGGCGAGGGCCTGGCGAAATTCGAGGCCTACAATGGTGTCTTCTGGCGCGAAGTCTATCGCGACGGCGCGACGGTAATCTATGAAGTAATACCGCGCTGATTCCCCTTCCGATTTTTCTGAACTATGTTGACTTTCCTTGCCTGGTATTTCCTTGTTTCTCTGCTTGGCTGGCTGACTTTTCCCCTGGCCTACCGTCTATTACCGGCGTTGCTGGACCGGGGGTATAGTCTCGCGCGGGCGTTGGGGTTGCTTCTTTGGGGGTACGTCTTTTGGCTGCTGGCCTCGTTAAGGGTTGTCCAGAATGATAGCGGTGGCCTGACGCTGGCCTTGCTGATTGTGTTGGGGCTATCGGTCTGGGCGATGGGGACGATCCGGCCGGTCTTGGGGGAGGGTATGGAAGACATATCGCCGGCCTTGCCCCGCTTGCCGTTGGCGCGTGGGTTCATGACGCTGGTTAATTGGGTGAAAGCCAACAGGCGTCTGGTCGGTTCGGTGGAGGTACTCTTTTTCCTGGCTTTTGCCTTCATGACCTTCGTGCGCGCCTGCGATCCCCACCTGGTCGGTACCGAAAAGCCGATGGAACTGGCCTTTATCAACGGCATCCTGCGCTCGCCGTATTTTCCGCCGCGCGATCCCTGGCTTTCTGGCTACGCCATTTCCTATTACTACTTTGGTTATGTCCTGGCGGCCATGCTGGCAAAGGCTAGCGGTGTCACGGGGGCGGTTGCGCATAATATGATGACGGCGTTAGTCTTTGCCTTGAGTGCGGTGGGGGCGTATGGTGTTTTGTACACGTTGCTGGGCGTTTATGGACGGCGGGCGGGATCGGAAGGAGACGCGAAAGGGTTGAGAACAGCACGCCTCTTCGCTCTCCTGGCACCGCTCTTTCTGCTTTTGGTCTCGAACCTGGAAGGTTTTCTAGAGGTCCTGCACCGCCGGGGCGTTTTCTGGAACATGACGGCGGAAGGCCGTCCAACCTCGTTCTTCTGGCCCTGGCTTGACCTTAAAGAACTTAGCGAGCCGCCTGTTTCGCCCCTGGGGTGGGTGCCACAGCGTTACTTGTGGTGGTGGCGAGCCTCGCGCGTGGTGATGGACTATGACCTGGCCGGCAATTTTCAAGAGGTCATTGATGAATTTCCGGCGTTTTCGTTTGTCCTTGCCGATTTGCATCCGCATGTACTGGCTATGCCTTTTGCTTTGCTGGCCATTGGGCTGGCGCTGAATTTGTTCCTGGGAGGCTGGAGAGGAGGAGTTACTCTCCTGGGTTGGCAAATTCCCCTCGCGCCGGAGGGGTTCCTGTGTCTGGCTGTCACTCTTGGTGGGCTGGCCTTTCTGAACACCTGGGATATCCTGCCTTACAGTGCTTTGGCGATCGGGGCGTTTATCCTGGAACGCGTCGGTGCGGCAGGCTGGGGCTGGCGGCGATTGGAAGAAGCTCTGGCATTGGGCGTGCCCTTGCTTGTGCTGACCATCCTGTTGTATTTCCCGTTCTACGTTGGCTTTTCCTCACAACTGGGTGGTCTCCTGCCAAACCTAATCAATCCAACACGTGGGGTGCATTTGTGGATTATGTTTGCCCCGCTCCTCTTGCCGCTTTTCGGTTATTTCCTGTATGTGTGGAGGAGGGGAAGGCGATCGTCGCGCTGGTTCGAAGCTCTGGCCCTGACGCTGGGCCTGGGGATGACTCTCTGGGCGCTCTCCTGGTTGCTGGCCTGGCTGATTAACCTGGCGCGGCCCGATCTGGTGGTGGGATTCTTGCAGCAACAGGGCGTGGCTACCGTAAGCGCACTATTCCGAGCCGCCGGCGTCCGTCGCCTGGAGTCCTTTGGCGGCTGGTTGACGTTGACGCTCTTTCTCGGGCTGATTTTCACCTTGCTCCTACCACCACGCACACGCCGACAGGAGACCGGAATCGGAGTGGAAATCCAGGCCTCCACTTCCGAAGGGGAAATAGAGGCACCGCCAGCCCTTCCGGGCACGCCAGTGCCGTTCCTCTTGCTTTTGGCTCTGGTGGGCGGGTTGTTGGTGTCGGGTGTTGAATTCTTTTATCTGCGCGACGTGTTTGGCAACCGCATGAACACGGTGTTCAAGTTCTATTTTCAGGCCTGGATTCTCTGGAGTGTGGCGGCGGCTTTTGGCGTGGCAGTGCTATGGCGTGCCGGGCGCGGGGTATGGAGGTTGGCTTGTCGCACCGGGATAGCCCTCCTTTTGCTGGTTTCTCTGGTGTATCCGGTTCTGGCCTTTCCGACCAAGACGGCCAATTTCCGGTGGCGTCAGTTTCGCGAGGCCTGGCAAACCGGTCGTTCTACGGGTGATTGGAGGCCTTTGCGTTATACCTGGACTTTAGATGGTGCCATTCATCTGGAGTGGTCTGAGCCGGATGTGGCGGCTATGGTTCGCTGGCTGCGCACGGCGCCAGATGGCGTCCTGGCCGAGGCGGTGGGTGGTTCGTACAACGATTCCTACGCGCGTCTCTCCGCTTATACCGGCCTGCCAACGGTGCTCGGTTGGGTGGGGCACGAGGAGCAATGGCGGGGTGATACCTTTTTGGATAAAGATCAGCGCTATCTCGATATGCGGGCATTGTACGAAAGCGCTTCCTGGGAAGAGACCCTGACTATTCTTCGAAAGTACAATATTCGATATATCTGTATTGGGCCGACTGAGCGCATGGCGTACAAAGTGAACGAACTCAAATTTCAGCGTATGCTGGTGCCGGTCTTCCAGCAGGGCAGCGCGGTGATCTACGAAGTGCCGTGACGGAGCCTCTCTTTGTTATAATGGGGACGGTTTTGCCTGTCCTTGTAAGGACAGGCTGCCGTAAATTCGATGGAAATGAGTTGGAATCTCGTAGTTTGGGAAGAGGATGACATCACGCCGTTTTGCCTTTCTATATTTTTTGATTTTGACCCTGGCGCTTTTCTTGCGCTTGTTTCAATTGGGGATAGTGCCGCTCTCGGACGAGGAGGCCACCTGGGCGCTGCAGGCATGGCAACTGGCGCGCGGTCAGCGGCCGCTCTTGGGGCCGCAGGCGGCTTACCCTGTGTTTACGGCGGTCCTGTTTTTTCTCTTTGGGGCGAGTAACTTCCTGGCGCGTCTTTGGCCGGCACTGACAGGGGTGTTGCTGGTGTGGGTGCCCTGGCTTGGCCGCAAACGTCTTGGCGATGGTTTAACGCTGGTGTTGGCCGTCGGGCTGGCGATCGATCCAGGTTTGGTGGCGAGCGCAAGGCTGGCGGGTAGCCCTATGCCGGCGGCTACTTTCCTGGTGTTGGCCGTAGTGTTCTGGCTGGATCGGCGTTATGCGTTGGCGGGAGTCTGCGCGGGTCTGGCGTTGTTGACCGGGCCGGCGGTCTGGTTTGGGATGTTGACGCTGACGCTGACGGCATTAGTGTATGCCCTGGTCATGCGGGCCATGCGAGGTGGGCGGCTTCTGGCAATGGAATGGTCACCCCTGCGGCTGGTCTGGCCCTGGGTCCTGGGCGTGATCTTGATGATAGGTACCTGGTTCGGCTTTTTCCCTGCTGCCCTGGGTGCGGCCGCGGCGGCTTTGCCGCATTTTCTGCGCGGCTGGTGGACACCTGCTGGCGTTTCGCTCTGGCAGCCATCGCTGGCACTGCTGGCAGACGAAGCTCTCCCTCTTCTTTTTGGCCTGGTAGCAGGTGTAGGTGGTTTCGTGAAAAAAGATCGGTTTGCCATTGCTTTGAGTCTGATGGCCCTCACCGCTTTCTTGTTGCTCCTGCTGTATCCCGCTCGGCAGACCGCTTGGCTGGTGTGGACGATTTTGCCGCTCTGGGTACTGGCGGCCCTGGAGATAGAGTGCTACTTGCATTGGGAACAGATAGACAGGCGCGTGGCTCTGCCGATCATGGCTTTTACCCTGCTGTTCCTGATGCTGGCCTGGTTCATGCTGGCTTATGCGACACATGTTTGGATCGAGGGGAATCTTTTCGAGCAACCTGGCCTGCGGATGGCGGCGGGAGTCCTGCTTTTCCTGGTGGTGGGTCTGGTCCTGGCTGGGTTCAGTTGGGAGGTAAGAACGGTGCAGTGCGGCGGTGTTCTGGGGCTGGTAGCGGCGTTGGGGATTGCCGCCCTGGGATTCGGAACAGCCGCGGTCGGCTGGCGTCATCCGCAGACGGTCTCGCTCTGGGATACTTCTCCTGCGATTGGACAGGCGGATGTGTTGCGCCAGACGGTGGATCAGAGTTCGACCTGGCGAAAAGGGGCAAAGACCATGTTTTCTTTGCGTGTAGCAGGGCTGGATTCGCCGGCTTTGCATTGGCTGCTACGCGACTATACAGTCGCGTGGCTGGAAGCGCCGAATTGGGAGGATCGCCCGGAGGCGCTGATCACACCTGAGGGTGTAGGGCCGCAGGAGGGTGAGTATCGCGGTCAGGATTTCGTCTGGCGGCGGTTGCCACGTTGGTCTCAGGCTACTGTCTTGGATTGGTCACGCTGGTTATTGTTCCGCACAATGCCAGAGGACGACGAGAACATTGTGCTCTGGATTCGAAATGACCTGGCATTTTCGGAGTAGGAAAATGTCTCCACCAAACATTATCGCGATTGACGGTCCAGCGGCTTCGGGCAAGACGACGCTAGGAAAGCGTCTGGCCGATGCGCTAGGCTATCTTTTCTTCGACACAGGTGTTATGTATCGTGCCGTGACCTGGCTGGCTTTGGCGCGAGGCGTTCCCATTCAGGATGAGGCCGCCGTTACAGCCATCGCGGAACAGGCCGAGATTGATGTCCGTCCGCCTTCTCAGGCTGATGGTCGCGCTTGTGATGTGTTGGCAGATGGCGTGGATATCACCTGGGATACGCGCCGGCCGGAGGTGGACGCAAATGTCTCGCCGGTGTCGGCGTATGCGGGCGTGCGTCGTGCACTGACCGAACAGCAACGTCGCATTGGCCTGCGCGGTCGAGTGGTCATGGTCGGGCGCGATATTGGCACGGTTGTCTTGCCGGAGGCCGACTTAAAGATTTACCTGGATGCTTCGCCGGAGGAACGCGCCCGCCGACGTTATAAGGAAATTCTGGGGTTGGGTGGGCAGGCTGTATATGAGGAGATTCTGGCGAATGTACGCGCGCGCGATCGGATCGACTCGACGCGTGCCGTCGCGCCCCTGCGACCGGCCGAGGATGCCGTGATTCTGGTCTCCGATGGTCTGAGCGCAGAGGAGGTCTTCCAACGCGCTTTGGAGCTTTGCCGATGACGATGAATGTAGAGGATCGTCAACAGGAAAACGCCTTGGTCGCCATGAAGGAACGAGTTACGGCGAAGGTTTCGTCGTATGTACACGCGCGCTACGAGCCCATGCGCCGGATTTTGCGCGCTGCGATTCGTGTGGCGGCTGGCTTGCTGGTTCGCCTTGAACATGTGGAGGGTCGGGAACACGTTCCAGCAGAAGGGGCGGCGATCTTATATAGCAACCACCTGGCGATGATTGACCCGGTAATCGTGATTCACGTCTTGCCGCGTAATATTGTGCCCCTGGCGAAAATAGAGGCCTTTGACTATCCGCTAATTGGTCTATTTCCCCGCTTGTGGAACGTCATCCCGGTGCGGCGCGGGGAGGTGGACCGTCAGGCCTTGCGCGCTTGCCTGGATGTCTTGCGGGCGGGTGAGATTCTCTGGATTGCGCCAGAGGGCACGCGCCGGCCCAGCCTGCTGGCGCCGAAAGATGGCATGGCCTATCTGGCAGTACGGAGTGGCGCACCCTTGATTCCGGCCGCAATTGATGGTACGCCTGGTTACCCAACCTTCCCGTTTAGTCGGCGCTGGCGTCAGGGCGGAATCTCCATCCGCTTTGGTCGGCCATTCCGTTTCAAGGTGAAAGGACATGCTGACCGTCAGCAATTGAGCCAGATGACGACCGAGGCCATGTACCAGCTGGCGGCCCTCTTGCCTCCGGAAAGACGCGGCGTTTTTTACGATCTCTCGCAGGCGACTCAAGAGACGATCGAGTGGCTCGCTTGATGGCTTTTGAGCCAGGATTCGATGACCGTTATCCTGACGCTCTTGACCGCATCCCCTTACCTCGACCTGCCGCGCTCGGCGCTGGGGTGGATGGTATGGTTCTTGCTCGGCGGTGTACTGGCGCTGGCAGTGTTTCGCTGGAGGGGGTATCAACGGCCGGGACGTGAGTACCGGTGGCTGTTTTTTCTTTTTCTGATAGCTGCTGTCCCGTTGAATCTGTTCGCGGGCTTGCGCTTGCCGGTTGGCCAGGCATTGCCAGTGCCGGGTTTGCCAATGGCACCGCGTGGGGCCACGTTGATGTTCTTCGCGGCCATTCCCTGGATGCTGGCGGGGGGGATTTTTGGCCCGCTTTATGGGTTAGTGGTCGCTCTGACGGGCGGTCTGGTGCGCGCCTGGTGGGATACCCATACTCTGTTTACCTTGTTTGAGCCAGCATGGCTGGCGGTATGTTTCAGTGTGGCGGTGCGTCAGCGGTATCGCACGCCTAGCTATCGCTTGCTTCGTCAGCCGCTGGCGGCGGCTGTGGGGATCTTGCCTCTTTATGTGGTTTTGCTTCTGCTAGGGACTGTGGCCTCGGCAAGCGGTTCGCTCACGGCGCGCCTGGATTATGCGTTTACCAATCTTTCTGCCCTTAGCTGGGGTATAGCTGGGGAGCTCTTGATGGGGGCAACTTGTGCTCAAATCCTTGCGCTTGGGTTGCCTCGCTTGTGGGGTGGGTCTGGGGCCTTACAACCCTCGCCGGCGGAGAGGAGCCTGCCAACGCGTTTTTTGATTGGAAGTGGAGCGTTGACGTTTCTTTTACTCCTGGCTTTGCTGGTAGGCAACTGGATCGCGGCGGTGGGCGCGGCGCGGCAGATGGTACGGGAACGTCTGGCGACGATCGGGCACGCCAACGCCGAAACTATCCCGTTTTTCCTGGAAACCGGTCAAAATCTGATCGGTCGCCTGGCGGAGGAGCCACGTCTTCTTCTTTCCCAAGGGGAGGCACTCCGGAACACTTTGAGCGAGCAGATACGCCTCTCTCCGTTCTTCGAACAACTCTTTGTCCTAGATGCGAACGGCAACGTGCTGGCGGCCTACCCTGGCGAGGCAGGAGAAGTCCTGCTGACCGCGGAGGAAGCCGTCGCGGTGGCATATGCCTTTGGCGGTGCGGCGCGCCAGGTTTATCCTATTGGCCCGGCGAGGGGCGGCCGCGTTGGACGGGTATCTTTCCTGGCGACAATCCACGATCCGGGCGGCCAGGCTCGGCGTTTACTCATCGGCCGCGTGGACCTGGCTCTCAATCCGCTCACTCGTCCTGTGCTCGAATCGCTGGAACGCCTGTCGGCAAACGGCGGTTACGGAATCTTGCTGGATGACCAGGGCCGCATTTTGTATCATCCGGATCCGGCTCAGCTGATGACGGCCTATCGGGATTCGCGCGGGGATCGAGAGTTATTCGATGATGCCCTCATGCCCGGTGGGACGCGTAGTTACGTGTACTACCAACCGGTTCCGGGCGTTGGTTGGGGGATCGTGCTGGCTCTGCCGGCACAAGAGGCTCAACAACTGGCGCTGCAAATTGCCGCACCGCTGGCCGCCATGATCCTGATTTTGGGGATACTGGCCTTTGTTGCGCTGCGTTTCGGTTTAGGCGCGCTGACAGCCTCGTTGCGGAATCTGGCGCGCGAGGCGGGGCGCATTGCCCGGGGAGAACTGGATCATCCCCTGTCAGTCGTTGGTGTGGACGAGGTCGGCCAGTTAAGCGAGGCCTTCGAGCAGATGAGGTTGGGTTTGCGTGCGCGTCTTGGCGAACTCAATCAGTTGCTGCGCGTCAGTCAAGAAGTGGCTTCTAGTCTCGACTTGGAGGATGCGATGCGGCCGATTCTGGAAGCTTTGCGTGCCCATGGCGCGAGTATTGTACGGGCAATTTTTTTGCCGGCGTCGGGTTTCCCGGAAGAGGCCCCGCAAGTTTTTTTCCTGGGAGCAGGAGCTTATGCCTATCTGGATGCCTTGGTCCTCGAATGGGTGCAGAAGCAGGATCGGCCGGTGTTCTTGACTGACCTGGAACAGAGGCGCGGGTTGGATTTGCCGCCGGGGTTGCCGCGTCCGGGGGCGTTAGCGGCGGTAGCGGTGCGTCATGAGACGCGCTTCTATGGCGCAATCTGGATGTCGTATGAACGACCTCGTTCGTTTACAACGGAAGAGGAACGTTTCCTTTCGACACTGGCCGGCTACGCGGCCCTGGCTGCGACGAACGCCCGCCTCTTTCGTTCCGCCGAGGTGGGACGTCAACGCCTGGCGGCCATTCTGGCTTCCACACCCGATCCGGTCCTGGTTACCGACCAGCAGAATCGCTTGCTTTTGGCGAATCCGGCGGCTCGTCAGGTGCTGGGACTGGGGCAAGCGGCAGGGCAGCCCACGGAGCGTTTATTAAATCAAAAAGAATTGTTGGCTTTACTCCAGGCGACAGGGGATAAGGAACGTTCTGCCGAAGTGACTATGCCGGATGGAAAAGTGTATTTTGCCACTGTCTCGCCGGTAATTGCCAATCAACGCCTCGTTGGGCAGGTATGTGTCCTGCGCGATATTACCCACTTCAAGGAACTGGATGCCCTCAAATCAGATTTCGTCGCCAGCGTCAGCCATGACTTGCGCTCTCCTCTGACGTTGATTCGCGGCTATGCAACTATGCTGGAAACAATGGGGACACTTAACGAACAGCAGAAAGGGTATCTGGCAAAAATTGTCATGGCCGTCGAGAGCATGGCGAAGTTGGTGCACAATCTGCTCGATTTAGGGCGCATTGATGCTGGGATCGGCCTGATGATCGAAATGACGCCGCTCGAGGAGGTTCTGGATAGCGTGCTTGGGACGCTAAAGTTGCAGGCTTCCCACAAAAGGATTGCCCTGGGGGTGGAGATGGATCGCCAGCTGCCGTATGCCATCGAGGTGGATCGCGCTCTGTTGCAGCAGGCGCTTTACAATCTGGTAGAGAATGCTATCAAGTATACGCCGGAGGGAGGGCAGGTAACGCTGCGTGTCCGCTCGCGTCAGAACGCTGTGCTCTTTGAGGTACAGGATACAGGTATTGGTATTCCCCCGGCCGATATTCCGCGCTTGTTCGAACGTTTCTTCCGGGGGACAAGTCGCGAGGCACGCAAGCAAGGCGGTAGTGGCCTGGGCCTGGCTATCGTCCGCGCCATTGCCGAGCGGCACGGGGGCGAGGTGTGGGTAGAGAGTCAAGTGGGGAAAGGAAGTACGTTTTATCTGTTAATCCCATGTGTTCAGAAAGCGTCCTCTTGATGATAGACGATGGACGGTGGACGATTGACAATGGACGGTGGCTGGGGGGATTGCCCACATTGTGTTCGTCCGCCATAATGGATTCGGTTGGTGGCGCAAGGGAATACCGTCAACGAGGTCAGACACGAATCAAGGGGGGAGGCAACCCGCGGCCTAGAAGCCAATATGTGTTCATTCATTGCTCAAATTCGTTAGCAGGCTTTCCGCCATGCCGTAATGGAGGGCTTGGTATCGAATTTGCCAACAAAAATCCACCTTTTCCTTGCACATTCATGAAACCGTTTCATTATTCTTTTTGCAAGAATCGTGTATACTTGGGCATATCTGGATTCTGTTTGAGGAGGCAGCTATGAAAAGAGTATTTCTTGCGGTTGTGGCTCTGGCGTTAGCCACCCTGGCCTGCGGTGTCAGCACTAAGGAAGCGGGCGTCCTGTTTCAGGATGATTTTTCCGATACCGGCAGTGGCTGGCCCAACGATGAGATGACCGGGTACGTGGATGGCGGTTACGTGATTCGTGTGCCGGAGGCCCAAAAGGATCACTTGGTTGTTCCGGGCCAATCGTTCCCGGCTGATGTGATCGTCGAGGTTACGGCCTCTCGGCGGGCCGGCCCGATGGATAATGACTACGGGGTGATGTGCCGCGTCCAGGACTTGGATAATTTCTATTTCTTCTGGATTAGCAGTGATGGCTATCAGGTCATCGGGAAGCAGGAGAATGGCGAAACGATTTTCCTCTCGTCCGACAAGATGGAGTATACGGATGGGATCAAAGGCGGCTTGAACGAGGCCAACCGCATTCGGGCGGAGTGCGTAGGCAATACGCTGCGGCTGATGGTTAACGGGCGTACCGTCTCCAAGGTTACGGATGATACCTTCACTGGCGGCGGCGATATTGGCCTGACGGCGGGCACCTTCGAGGAAGGTGGCGTGGAGATCTTCTTCGACAATCTGGTCGTTCGCAAGCCCTGAAGGTGGACGTCATCACACGAAACGAACAGTGCCGGATTCTTTACCCTACCCTTGACGGGTAGGTGAGCGGGCTAGCCTTGCTGGGATGAGGAAACAGGCCAGAGAGTGCCTGTGGCGTTCTGGCCTGTTTGTGTTCTTCTGTCGGCTGTTTCGGCTATATCGTTTGGCGCGCCAGATTGTTGCCCTGTCTATTACCCACCAGTAGGGCAAAATTGGAAATTTGCCAATCATTTGCCCCGTCCCGCAAGGCGGAGACTTGCGCCACAACCACTTCCCATGCCAATGGCCTGGTCAAGGGAGACAATCTCTGCTTTGACTGCGTTAGGACGGCAGTTCCACTGCCGTCCTAACGCCTGAAATGGCCACTCCTTTCTAATCATTCTTTTCTGCCCTTCTCTTCCAGAGCAAGTTTCTTGCCTGTCCAAATCCTGCGCCAACCGAACGAGTTGTGTACAATAGATAGGATTGTTGCCTTGGGGTATAATCCGGCTCGTTGAACTTCTCTCAGGAAGATACTCGTTATGAAGTCAAAAGCCTCTTTTCAAGACATCATTCTCAAACTTCAACAGTTCTGGGCGGAGCAGGGCTGTCTCATCTGGCAGCCCTATTACACACAGGTAGGCGCCGGAACGATGAATCCGGCTACTTTCTTGCGCGTCCTGGGGCCAGAGCCGTGGAAGGTGGCCTATGTGGAACCTTCGGTCCGCCCCGATGATGGGCGCTACGGCGAGAATCCCAACCGCCTGCACCTGCATTACCAATATCAGGTGATTCTCAAACCCGATCCAGGCAATCCTCAGGAACTGTATCTGGCCTCTTTGCAGGCTTTGGGGATTGACCCGCGCCAGCATGATATTCGCTTTGTAGAAGATAATTGGGAACAGCCAGCAATTGCCGCCTGGGGGCTGGGATGGGAGGTCTGGCTCGATGGGCAGGAAATCACACAGTTTACCTATTTTCAACAAGTAGGCGGTATAACCCTCGATCCTGTGGCGGTCGAGTTGACCTATGGTCTGGAACGTATCTTGATTGCGCTCAACAACGCGGATGCAATTTGGGACGAACCTTGGGATGGCGAAATAACCTATGGTGAGATTCGTCGGAACGAAGAGTACGAGCACTCGAAGTATTACTTTGAAATTGCCGATGTAGAGCGGACACGCCGCCTGTATGAGGCTTACCTGGCTGAGGCTGAGGCCAGTTTGGCAGCGGGATTAGTGCTGCCGGCACATGATTATGTCCTGAAAGCCTCTCACGCTTTCAATACCCTGGATACGCGTGGCGTGATCAGCCTGACCGAACGCCAGGCTTGCTTTGGGCAAATGCGCGATCTGGCGCGGCGAGTGGCCTTGCTCTACCTGGAGCAGCGGAAGGAACTTGGTTTTCCATTGCTGCGCGGCGCGACGACTCCACCAGCGGACAAGCAGATCACTCGCCCGTCTGCCGCTCCGTTGACAGAACCCGCTCCCTTCCTGTTAGAGATTGGCGTGGAGGAATTGCCGGCTGCGGATGTGAACACGGCTCAGGCCCAGTTGCAGTCACGTCTACCGCTTTGGCTGGAGGAATTGCGCCTAGAGCACGGCGAGGTGCGGGTCTATGCTACCCCGCGTCGTATCGTGGCTTTTGTGGACTCGCTGGCACCTGTCCAGAGCGAACGCGAGGAAATCGTCAAGGGGCCGCCAGCTGAGCGCGCTTTCGATGCCCAGGGGAATCCTACTCCCGCGGCGATTGGTTTTGCGCGCAGCAAGGGCGTGGACGTGACAGAATTGCAGGTGCGTGAGATAGATGGTGGTCACTATGTCGTTGCCTTGCAGCGCGAGGGCGGCCGTCCGGCCGAGGAGGTGTTGTACGAGGCTTTGCCTGGCCTGATGGCAGAATTCCGTTTCGAAAAGACCATGCGCTGGAACGCGAGCGGCGTAGCTTTTCCACGTCCGATTCGCTGGTTCGTGGCGCTCCTGGGTGATCGCGTGATTCCCTTCGAGTACGCTGGGGTGGTGGCTGGCCATCGTACGCGCGGCCTGCGTCCGGAAGGTTCGCCAGAACTACCGCTCACCACAGCGGAGGAGTACCTTGCGGTCATGCGCCAGGCAGGTGTTATCCTGGATAAAGAGGCGCGAAAAACGGAGATTCTCTCCCAGGCTCAGGCGGCGGCAAAAGCCCTGGGTGGGCAAATTGTCCTGGATGAGAATTTGCTGGACGAGGTGGCGAATCTGGTTGAAAAGCCTGTGGCGGTGAGCGGTCATTTTGATGCCGATTTCCTCTCCTTGCCGCGCCCGGTGTTGATTGCCGTCATGCAGAAACATCAGCGTTATTTCCCGGTGGAGGCGGCAGAGGAAAAGCAGGACGGCCAGACGGCTGCCCTCCTACCGTGCTTCATTGCTGTCCGCAACGGCGGTGCCGAACCTCACGACTTGGTTCGTCAAGGGAACGAACATGTCTTACGGGCGCGCTTTGCCGATGCGGCCTTCTTCGTGCGCGAGGACCTCAAGCAACCGCTGGAGGCTTATCGTCCGAGACTGGCTACGCTGATCTTCCAGACCCGTTTGGGTTCGATGCTCGATAAAGCCGAACGGCTGCTTCAACTGGCACTGACCCTGGCGCCATCGTTGGGCATACCCACGGAGGACATGGTCACTGTAGAGCGCGCGGCCTTCCTGGCTAAAGCGGACCTCGTGACGCAGATGGTGACCGAGATGACCTCCTTACAGGGGATCGTCGGGCGCGAGTATGCGCTGCGTAGCGGCGAGTCGCCGGCAGTGGCCGAGGCGATTGGCGAGCAGTATTTGCTTGTTCCGCGCACGAAGGTTGGTCTGGCAATTGCACTCGCGGACCGTTTCGATTCCCTGGTCGGTCTTTTTGCGGCGGGTTTGGCGCCGACAGCCACCAAGGATCCTTTTGCCCTGCGTCGGGCCGCGATTGGCGTGGTTTTGCCACTGATCGAACATGGCCTGGATTTCGATCTCCGGCTGGCGCTGGCGCAAGCGGCCGCTTTGCAACCGTTAGTGGTTTCGGAGGAAATACAAAGCCAGGTTCTGGAATTCCTGCAGGGACGGCTGCGCGTTCTCCTGGGTGAGCGAGGCTTTCGATATGACGTAGTCGAGGCCGTGCTGGCTGAGCAGGGACATAATCCAGCTCGCTGCGCGGCGGCGGCGGCGCAGTTACAGGCCTGGGTACAACGCCCGGACTGGAACGCGATTTTGCCTGCCTATGCGCGTTGCGTCCGCATTCTACGCTCGGCGGGAATTGAGAATCGTGCCCTGACGATGGCAAGTAAGGGGTTCGTTGTGGACTCAACTTTGCTTCGCGAGGCGGCGGAGCGCGCTCTCTACGAAGCGTTGCCGCAGGTGGAACAACCCCCTCGCTCGATAGACGATTTCCTGCGGACGCTGGAGGGCCTTGTCCCGACGATCAATGCCTTCTTCGATAGCGTCCTGGTCATGGCGGAGGAAGAGACAACGCGGCGCAATCGTCTGGCGTTGGTCGGCCGGATAGCGGCCCTGGCGAACGGCCTGGCAGATTTGAGTAAACTGGAGGGCTTCTAAGAGAGGAAGCGTCAGGATTCGGCAGGATGAGGGGCTGCTGCCAGCCTGCGTGCCTGCTCGGCGGCATGGTACGAGGAGCGCACTAGCGGCCCGGCTTCAACCCAGCGGAAGCCCAGTTCCAGGCCGTACACGCGCAGCTCTTCGAATTCCTGGGGGGTATAGTACCGTGCGATGGGCAGGTGGTGCCGGCTTGGTTGCAGGTATTGGCCGAGAGTCAGGATGTCCACATCCCAGGCGCGCAGATCGCGCATGGTGGCTTTGACTTCCTCCAGCGTTTCCCCTAATCCGAGCATCAGGCCAGATTTGGTGACAAGGTGTGGGTCGAGTTTCTTGGCGTTGGTCAGCGTGGCGGCGGCCCACTCGTAGCGATCCTGGGGCTGGACGGTCTTGAAGAGCCGGGGCACGGTTTCCACGTTGTGCCCTAAGATATCCGGCCGGGCCTCCACGACGGTGCGTAACGCCTCCTGCGAGCCCTTGAAATCCGGGATGAGGACCTCCACAGAACATCCGGGGACGAGTTCGCGAATACGACGGATGACGCTCGCGAAGATCGCCGCGCCACCATCCGCCAGGTCGTCGCGATTGACCGACGTGATGACCGCGTGATGGAGGCCCATGGTACGGACCGCCTGGGCCACGCGTTCCGGCTCGTTCCAATCCAACGGGCCGGGGCGACCATGTTTGACGTCGCAGAAGCCGCATGCACGCGTGCAGATATCGCCAAGCATCAAGAAGGTAGCGGTGCCAGCACCCCAGCAGTCTCCGATGTTCGGGCACATGGCTTCCTCACATACGGTGTGCAGGGCTTTGGCGCGCATGAGGTTTTGGATGCGCTGATAGGTTTCGTCATCGAGAGGCCGGACGCGAATCCAGTCCGGACGACGGCGGGGTGTGGTATCTATGCGTTGTGGATCGACGCGGTGGCGCGTAGGAGAGAATGGCATTCTCTTATCCTTTCTTGGCAACTTTCCTGACTTTTAGCCGCAGGCCTTCGACCTGGACGATTTCCACCCGTTCGCCTTTGCGAATCTTTCCCTCTATGGATTGGGCGCTCCACAACTCGCCAGCGGCCTGAACCTGGCCGTGTGGTTCCAGGGGTGTGACGGCGATCCCCTGCGCGCCGATCAGACTTTCCTGCCCGGTCTGGATCGGGCGTTTTTGGGCGCGAAGCGCGAAACCGACAATGAGAGCGAAGGTAAGACCCAAAATGATGCCAATCAGCACGACGAGCGGAGTGGAAACGCGCTGGAATTGCGGCGTACCCGGCGAATTAAAGAGTATCAGCGCGCCGACGATGAACGATCCAATGCCGGCTGCGGTTAGCCCGCCGTGCGTCGGCGCTTTGATCTCCAGGAAGAAGAGGATAAAAGCCAGAATGATGAAAATGATCCCAAACCAATTGACCGGCAGAAAACCCAGTCCGTAGGCGGCCAGTGCCAGGCAAACCGCGCCAGTAAAGCCGGCCACCCACCCTCCAGGGCTGGAAAGTTCGATCAGAATAGCCTGGACACCGATGCTGAGCAGAATCAACACGACGTTCGGATTGACCAGAATCTGAAGCAGGCTCTCGATAAGGGACATGGATAGGGCTTCGGGGAGGATACCGGCCGTATGCAGGATTCGCTCTCCCTCGGGCATTTGGACCGGCAAACCATCCAGTTGGGCAAGTAGGTCGGCGAGGTCTTCGGCGATGATGTCAATCAAGCCTGCCTGGAGCGCTTCGCGGGCGGAGACTGCTCTGGCCGATTCGACGGTGGCTTCTGCCAGGGCGGTGGCTTCTTCGCCACGCCGCTCGGTGTAGGCGCGCAGCAAGGCGCGAATTGCTTCGCTGGTTTTCTTGGCTTCGGTGCTGGGAAGTTCCTCTGCCTGCGCACCAACCGGGCTGGCCGCGCCAATGACTGTCTCGGGGGCCATGGCGGCCACGTGCCCGGCAAGCGTAAGGATTGTTCCGGCGGAAGCGGCCATAGCCCCACGCGGACTGACGTAGACGACCACGGGAACGTCACTGGCGCGTATGGCACTGGCCATGGCGAGCATGGGATCCAGCAGGCCGCCGGGTGTGTTCAATTGGAGAATCACGACTTCGACATGGCGTTGAGAAGCGATTTTCAGGCCGCGAGTCAGATATTCCTGTGTTGCGCGGGTGATCGGGCCATCAATCGTCAGCACGAGCGCCAGCGGTTCCCTTTCGGCGTTTGGCAGCCCACGCGCCGCACCCCTTGCCCCTGGTAACCAACAGACCAGGAGCAGTTCTGCGAACAGGAATACTACCAAATAGAGTCGTTTCATCCTGACCCTAATTATACCTTCCTGAGGCATTCTTTGCCGTTTGGTTATCTGGGACGATGGACGATGATGGACCGTGGACGATAGACTGTGGACTGTAGACTGTGAACGGTAGACAGGATAGTGCCGGTGAGAGAGGGGGTAACACGGTGAAGGTAATCTCCGGCTGCCTCATGCTTGCATCCTATGCTTTCCGCGTCTATAATTCAATTCGCCCGGTTTGCATGGCCTGACTGGCGAATGGGAAGTTATGTCTCAAATAGATGAAATTAAAGCCCGTGTGGATATTGTTGACCTGATCGCCGAATCGGTGAAGTTACGGCGCAGCGGGCGTAATTACATTGGGCTATGTCCGTTCCATAGCGAAAAAACGCCCTCGTTCGTGGTTTCGCCGGAGCGGCAGACCTGGCGTTGTTTTGGCCAGTGCAATGAGGGTGGGGATGTTTTTTCGTTCCTGATGAAAAAGGAGGGCTGGGATTTCAAGGAGGCCCTGCGCTTCCTGGCCGCGCGCGCAGGGGTACCGTTGGAAGCGTTCACTCCTCAACAGCAGGCGCAAAAGGAGGCATACGAGCGGCTGCGCGCCATACTGGAAGCGGCGGTGGTGTTCTATCAACATCAGTTGTGGCAGACTCCCGCCGGACAGCAGGCGCTGGAATATTTGCGCGACGCGCGTGGCTTGAAGGACGCGACGATCGAGGCCTTTGGCCTGGGATATGCTCCTGCCGGTTGGGAGACGACTTCCGACTACCTGCTTTCGCAGGGGTATTCGGAACAGGACCTGATCGATGCTGGCCTGGTGGTTGTCCGCCAGGATGGACAGGAGACGTCAGCCAGGGCGCACCGGCCCTATTACGATCGTTTCCGTCATCGCCTCATGATTCCCATCCGTGACGAAACCGGGAACATGTGCGGCTTCGGTGCGCGCATTCTCGATCCACAGGATGTGCCCAAATTTTTGAACTCGCCGGAGACGCCTGTTTTTTCCAAGAGCCGCTTGTTGTATGGTCTTGACCGTGCCCGCAAAGCGATTCGCACAACCAATCAAGCGGTCATCGTGGAAGGGTATTTCGATGTCATCGCCTTGCATCAGGCTGGGTTCGAGAATGTGGTAGCCCCGATGGGCACGGCGCTGACGGAGGATCAGCTGCGCCTTTTGAAACGCTATACGCGACGCATTGTCCTGGCGCTCGACCCGGATGCGGCTGGTCAGGCGGCTATCCTGCATGGACTGGAGGCTGCGCGTCAGAGCCTGGACCATACGATGGAATTGCGTTTTGATGCGCGCGGCTTGCTGCGACACGAGGCCCGCTTGCAGGCTGATTTGCGTGTAGCGGTCATGCCCGATGCGCTCGACCCGGACGAAATCGTCCAGCGTGAACCGTCTCAGTGGGCTACCCTCATCGAAAACGCCCAACCGATTGTAGTGCACGTCATGCAGGCGCTGGCGGCTGGCAAGGACCTGGAGGATGCCAAAGTGAAAGCGGAAATTGCGGCCCAGGTCTTGCCATTGATTGAAGACATACCCGATCCTGTTGAGCGCGAGGCATATCGCCAGAAGCTGGCGCGCTTCTTGCGCGTGGACGAGCGTGCTCTGGTCGGCGCGGTTGGCCGGCGAGGGCGGGGTGAGGCACGACGCCCCCGTCCGCGTCGAGAGGAAGACCGCCTCTCCCAGCCGACCTCCGGTCCAGTCGCGGCTTCGCTTTCTCCGGCCTATCGTCTTGAGGCGCATGTGTTATCTGTCCTGTTGCGTCGCCCAGATTTGCTTTACCGTCTCGACCGCCTTTTGCAGCAGGTGGCTTTGAGCCGTTTGCTGGAGGAAGATTTCGGGTATACTGGTCATCGGATGCTCTTTCGCGCTTTGCGTGCCGCCCTGGAGCAGGATGAACAGGAGGTAGACCAGTACTTGCAAGCGCACCTCTCTCCGCCGCTTGATGATCTCTTCCATGACCTTTTGCGTCAGGCGGATGTGCTCGATCCGCTGGAAGAACGTTTACTGGAAGATTTGTTTCGTGCCGTGTGCCAGATTCGCCGTCAACACATTCGCGAACGTTTGAACCAGTTGCGTTTTTTGCAGGAAGAGGCCCAGGAACAAGGCGATTTGCGTACGGCGGCTTACCTGGATATGGCGCGGCAACTACGCCAGGCATTGATGGCGCTCGATAGGGCCACCTGGAAAGCTGTTCTGTCGCGATAAAGGATTATGGCTCGCAAACGAAAACCTACTCCTCATTACCCACGCCGTCCCTCTGTGGCCGATAGACCTGCCACGCTCTCCACCGAGAAGGATGCTTTGCTTTCCTCGCTCCCGGCGGAGGAGTTGGAAAGCGACGAGACCTTCGATTTGATCGAAACGCCCCCCGAAAAGGACTTGTTGTTAGAAGAAACCGAAGACCTGGCGATAGACGAGGCGCTCGATCTACGTGACACAGAGGCGATTGTCGAACTGACCGAGGACCCAGTACGTCTCTATTTGCGTGAGATCGGGGGAGTGCGCTTGCTGGATGCAGATACGGAATTTCGCCTGGCGACTCTTCTGGAGGGCCGCTGCCTGACAATGACCCTGAGCCGGCGAAAGCAAGGGCGCGTCTCCGGGGAGACATCAGCGCGAGGGATTTATCGCCTGGCGCTACGTGATTTGCTGACCGACTGGCAGCGGGTGGTAGAAGACGCCGATCGTCTGGCGACAAAACTGCCTGATCCGGTGTTGATGTTGACCGAAGCACACATGCTCCACCAGACCTGGGAGAGCGATTTGCCATCCTATCTGCGCTCCTATATGGACCAACAGCCCTGGGGGCAGGATCCGGTTTGGGATGAGCTCATTGCCCATGCGTATAATGTGTTCCTGGTCTTTTATCTCCTGCCCCAATCCTTTGCTACCTGGTTGCTGGAGCACTGGCAGCGGCATGGCAATCCTCCGGCATTGCGAACGTTGTACCAGCATTTGCCCAAGGATGATGTGTTGAGCGCCGAACTCCAGGAGATGCGCCGTCGCGCGGAGGATGCCCGGGCGGCTTTAGTTCGCGCTAACCTTCGGCTGGTCGTTAGCGTGGCAAAGCGCTACCTGGGGCGCGGCGTTTCGTTCCTGGATTTGATTCAGGAGGGCAACCTGGGCCTGTTGCGAGCCATCGGCAAATTCGACCCGCGGCGAGGCTACAAATTCAGCACCTATGCCACCTGGTGGATACGTCAGGCCATTAACCGCGCCCTGGCCGAGCAGGCGCGTACGATTCGCATTCCGGTCCATCTCTTCGAATCGATTTCGCGCATTGTGAAGGCGCAGCGCACCCTGGCACAGCAACTGGGACGCGAGCCGAGCAGTGAGGAAGTGGCATTGGAGGCAGGTTTTCTCTCACCGGAAGATGTACAGGCTATTCTACGGGCACGTGCTGAAAACCGTCCGCTGGATGTTGTGCTCCAACGCCGCTGGCAACAGGCAACCGCCAAAGTGGACCGCATCCTGCGCTCTGCTGAGGAACCTGTCTCTCTCGACGGGCCGGTCGGGGATGAGGACGCCAGTCAATTGGGCGATTTCGTTGAGGATGAAGAGGCGATTGAGCCTATGGATGCCGCGGCACGGGAACTATTGCGCGAACAAGTCCAGCATGCCCTGGCCGCGCTCTCGGAGCGGGAGCGTCAGGTGCTTGAACTACGCTTTGGCTTGATTGACGGTAAAGACCATACCCTGGAGGAGGTCAGCCGGTATTTCAACGTCACGCGCGAGCGCATTCGTCAAATTGAGGCCAAGGCGTTGCGCAAATTACGCCATCCCACGCGCAGCCGTTATTTGAGGGAATATTTGGGGTGACGCGACGAGGATGATGGCTATGACTGCAGGAGCCAGCTCCCCTGGGGAGGGCAGAGACCTGGATGAACCTTTGGGTCTTATCCTGGAGGAGTTGAAATTGGCTATTCGTTGGGGGAGACCATCTATCGTGTTGGTTGTGTATGTTGCCGAAGCGATACGTCAGCAAGCGGAGGTGTTTCTAGAGAGACAGTTGTGCGCCATCGGTCAACGGGTACAACACCTGGAAGTGAGTCCAGAACAAGATGACGTGGCCTGGCGGCTGGCGCAACGTTCCGATCGCGAGCAAACGGTCTTCTTTGTGTCCGGTTTGCGTTGGGGTGGGGGGAGGAATGGGGGAAATGCGTACCGTGCTCTTAATCTGCGCCGAGAGTTGTTCGTGGAGTATGGTCTCCGCGTGGTGTTCTGGCTTACTACTCAGGAGGCGGCTGAATTACCGCGCCGTGCGCCGGACTTTTGGGCATTTCGCCATCGTGTGATCGAACTCCCTGGCTCGATCGCGCAACCCCTTGTGGATAACTCGATCCCTGTGCGGCCGGCGATGGCGAAAGAGGCCATTGCTTGGCGTGAGAGCATGTTAGCCAGCCTCCCTGATATGCCAGAGGCACAGGTCACGCGCCTGACCCTGTTGCTCGAACTGGCCTCGTTGTACCGTAGGGGAGGGGACCAGGCGCGTGCCTTGAGATTAGCCCGTCAGGGCATAGAACTGGCCGAAAGGCTGGGGGATCAGAAACAACAAGCGCGCGCCTGGCGGGAAATTGGCCTGGCAGAACTGGCCGAAGACCATCTGGAGGCGGCTTTGGAGGCCTGTCTACGGGCGGTACAACTGGATGCAGAAGACCCTTCGGCGTGGGAGAGTCTGGGGGTGGTGCACCTGGCCCTGGGGCAAAGCGAGGCGGCGATCGAAGCCTGGCAAAGGAGCCTTGCCATCCATCCTGGGTTGGCCAGTGCCTGGGCCGGTCTGGGGGATGCCTATCGCGCCCAGGGGCGGTTGGAGGAAGCGCGCCTGGCTTATCGCAAGGCAACGCACCTGGCGCCGGAGAGAGCTGCCTATTGGGAGCGTCTGGGAGAGACTTTGCACGAAGCCGGCAAGGTCAAGGCTGCTTTGTCGCCGTTGCGTCGGGCTATTCGTCTCGACGAACGGCGGACACGTGCCTGGGAACTCCTGGCGCGCGCGTATCAGCAACTAGGCCGGCCGCGCGCCGCTGCGCAGGCGCTGCGTCGGTTGGAGGCGCTTAGGCAACCGAGTCAAACGGCTGATGTTACGGAGGTGGTAAATAATCCAGGGGGTTGACTTTGCCGTACTGCGTGTGCATTAACTCGAAATGCAGGTGTGGGCCGCTGGAATTGCCAGTACTCCCCATTAAACCGATCAGTTCGCCCTGGCCGACACTTTGACCGCAGACCACGTTGATTTGGCTGAGATGAGCGTATAGCGACTGCCAGCCGGTGCCATGATCGAGCACGATCACATTTCCGTATCCCCAGTCGTTCCAGCCAGCGTATACTACTACCCCTGCATCCGTGGCAAAAATGCCATCCCCGCTGTCGCCAGCCAGATCAATACCATAGTGGCCGGTGTCCGGTGAGTAATTATAGCCGGACAACCAGTGTTTTGGCGTTGGCCAGACGAATGTCCCAAAGCCGACTGCTCCACCCGAAATGGCCCCACAGGCTCCAGGGCCAATGATCCTGGCACGTGCTGGATTTTGGCGAGTGATGCCAATCGGTGCCTGCCAGGAAAGTAATTCACGCCGCCCGCCAGGTATGATCAGCCATGTGCCAGGGGGAATATTAGGGTTGGCGTAGTCGCCAATCGTTTCCAGGTCCAGGTGATTGCCGGGGTAGTTGATGATGACTTCCGGGTCTACGCCGAAGAACTCCGCTACTTTATTCAAATTCTCCGTGCCTAACCATTCGTAATACGTACCGTCCACAGGCAGGATGTTCAACTTCTGTCCTGGTCGCAAACTATGGGGGGTATCTTTCAAGACGGCATAATTGCCAAAGAGGATTGTGCTGGGCTTCAACCTAAACTTCTCAGCAATGCCGAAAACCGTATCGCCCGGTTGTACGGTGTACTGAATGACCTCAATGCGCGGACGGAATGGGATGATCGTATGAGGGGAGGAGGTACGACCGATGGCATGGATCTCTCCGGCGAGGCGAACGGGAATATCGGCGGCCGAGGGGAGTTGTTCTGAGGGAAGAGGAGTGGGCTGGCTACCTTCGGAAAGCGCGGCAGCCGGCTGATACAGGACCTGCATGAGCAGGACGACAGCCAGAATCATCACGACCGAGACCACGTGCCCTCCCAGGCGCATGGCGATTTCTACCAGCCCAAGGCGGGCCAGGGCATCGCTAATTCGCTCGGACCAGTGCTTGGTTGGTGCTATCAGATGCTCGCGATGGGTTTCCACCTGTGATGGCTCATTCTTTACAGGTTTGTCAGTCATGGTGAGGATAATAACACGGCGCGCGAAGAGCGTCAAGCGCTCCGAGGGGGACGATGGACGCTAGACAATGGACGATAGACGCTAGACAATGGACGATAGACGCTAGACAATGGACGATAGACGCTAGACAATGGACGATGGACGATGGAAGGGTGCTGGCTCTTGACAGTTTGGGGGGTCTATGTTTTAATTTATATAAATATAGTCTGAAATATCCAATAAAGGAGAAAAAGATGTTCGTGGATTACTTGACTCTCATGATGGTGGACCTGATCGCTGGTTTGGGCTTATTGGCGTATTATTTGTACGCCAGGGAGAGTCTTCAAGAGCGCGCCTATGCGGCTGGCTTTGGAGCGGTAGGCTTGCTCGGTTTGATACTGGGGCTGGGCATGGTATTTACCTGGCCGCTTCCCGGCAGTTACAACATTCTCTTCGGAGAGGCTATGGCCTTGTTTGGCCTGGTTTTCCTGGCGGCTGGCGTCGCGCTGGGGTTGAGCTGGGACTTGCGTCCGGTAGGCGTCTTTGCTTTCTTCGCGGGTTTCTATGCTATCTTGGGCGGGGCACGTATCCTATCCCTGGGCTTGACGAGGGAGCCGTTGCTTTCGGGTTTGGCTTTTATCCTGGCCGGATTGGTCGGGCTACTGGCTTTGCCGCTATACCGCCTGGTTTTGACAAGCCTGGTGTTCCGTCGAATAGCAGCTCTGGGTCTAGTGGCGGTGGCGATCCTATGGGGTGTTACGTTCGCGAACGCTTTGTGGGGCCACCTGGAGACCTTCCGAGAGTGGTTGCCGCTGACCATGCGCTAGATTAGGCGGATAGTTCGAGGGCAAACTTCGGGGTTTGTTGGCGATCTCCAGGGAGGTGATGATTTTTGTTAGGTTGCATGTGCCTTGCTGAGTGGGCAGATGCATGATATAATCCCCTCTTGCCAAAAAGCCTGTATTCGATAAGGATGTAAGATGATCAATCTCGAGCAACCATTTCAAGTATCCGCGAATCCAAACATCCCTGAGTTGCGACCGGGCGATCAGGTTAGCGTACACGTGCGTATCAGGGAAGGTAACCGTGAGCGCATTCAGGAATTCAAAGGGACGGTGATTCGTCTGCGCCGGGGTGGCAACAACGCCAATTTCACGGTGCGACGGATTGCCAGTAACGGCATCGGCGTCGAACGCACCTTCCTGCTACACTCGCCGCGTATTGACAAGGTCGTGGTCGAGCGGCATGGACGTGTACGCCGGGCGCAGTTATACTACCTGCGTAACCTGACGGGCAAGAAGGCGCGTCTCAAACAACGTTTCGAGTAAATGGGTGCTGCGGAATGGATCAGGGCGCGGCGATAAGCCGTGCCTTATTTTTTGATAGCGCCCCCGTGAGTGATTGGCCAGATTCGAGGTGGTTTGCTGTTTGGGGGCGTATTGACTTTTAGGGCTTAGAGGTCTAAAATTGCGGAAACGACCGTTTGTCTTCTCGTGTTCTGCGTGGAGAAGGCTTTTCTTGAGGAGTGATTCCCCATGCGCGCTGCCGAAGTGCCCCCAGAGATGCTGAGTGTTTTCGAGAAGGCCCGCGATTCGGTTAAGGGTTATTTCGAGGGCCTGCGCCTGAACCCAGGCCGTGGCCGTGTGGAGGTTGAGAGGGATCGCTTCATTCTGGCGCGCACCGATTCGCTTTCTCATGTATTGCGTGGCGTCCTGGAAGAAATCTACGGCGAGCATGGTTCCGACCAGTTGCTCTACTCGTTTGGCAAGGCGGTTGGGCGTTCAGAGGCGCGTAAATTCGCCGACCGCTTTGGTTTGCAGGACCCGATGGAGAAATTCGGTTTTGGGCCGACTTATTTTTCCTTCTCTGGCTGGGCGTTCGTCAATTTGCTCTATCCAACCAACCCAACCCCGGACGAGAATTTTCTCTTGCTCTTTGCCAATCAGCAATCGTTTGAGGCTGAGAGTTATCTTTTGGAGCATAAACAGACTCAGAAGCCAATTTGTCATATTACCGCCGGTTATCTGACCGGTTGGTGCGAGGAGGCGTTTGGCATTCCTCTGGAAACTCGCGAGTTATTCTGTTCGGCCAAAGGAGAAGGGCTAGACCTTTTCCTGATGACGCATCGTAAACGTATCCTACAAGCAACCGAGAACGCTCTCCGCCTCATTATGAACGATGAAGATTTGACCGTCGAAAAGATCTTCGCCTGAATGGTTCTCTCTGTCGGTGCCAGGGGCATAGCAATCCAGGAGCATGATTGTGTTCTCATCGAGCCTTTCGCCCAGGCAACTTCCTGTGATTGGTGTGACCATCGCGCCAGAGCAAGTACGTAATAGCCCCCCTGTTTCTCCTCCTTTATCATCCTACCTGCTGGCGTTGCGGGAAGCCGGTTCGGCCCCGGTGTTGATTCCCTCTGGGCTGGAAGAGACGGTCTGGTTGGAGGTCTACGCGCGTTTGGATGGCCTCCTATTTCCAGGGGGTGGGGACCTTGCTCTTCCTTGTTACGGAAGTGACATCCAGCCCTCGCTCGAGCAACCTGATCCTCGGCGCGATAGGCTGGAAATAACCCTCTGCCAAATGGCGATACAGGATCGGAAACCGTTCCTGGGCATTTGTCGGGGCTTGCAGGTACTGAACGTTTGTCAGGGGGGGACGCTGTACGCGGATCTGGTAGAACAGATCAGGCACGAAGTTTGTCATAACTATCCGGTCCCTGCCTGGCCGCCGGATTACCCGGCCCACCAGGTGAGTATTGCCATCGATAGTCTCCTGGGACAGATTTTGGCGGAAGAACGGCTGATCGTCAACAGTCGTCATCATCAGGGAATTCGAGAGGTTGGGGAAGGCTTGCGACCCTGCGCCTGGGCGCCTGATGGCCTGGTGGAGGCACTCCAGGTGGAAAATCATCCCTTTGGCCTGGCGGTGCAGTGGCATCCGGAGGCTTTCTCCACCCAGGTAACCAGTCAACGCCTGTTCTGTGCCTTTATCCAGGCCTGCGCGCAAGGGGCGCATAGCCGGGAGCAGGTGCTATGACTCCAGCAGTTTCTTCCTGTACCCCGTTGCCCAACGCTCCGATCGGTGTTTTTGATTCTGGCATTGGTGGTTTGTCGGTCTTGCGCGCCCTGCATGCCCAGTTGCCCCAGGAATCCATCCTTTACTTTGCCGACCAGGGTCATGTGCCCTATGGCCCTCGGCCGCTGGAGGAGGTACGTTCGTTCGCGGTGGCTATCACGCGCTTTCTGCTTCGGCAGGGTGCCAAGATGATCGTTGTGGCTTGCAACGCGGCCTCGGCGGCGGCTTTACATTACCTGCGCGCGACCTTCCCCCATATCCCCTTCGTGGGCATGGAGCCGGCGGTCAAACCTGCGGCGGAGCAGACGCAACGCGGCGTGGTCGGCGTCCTGGCCACGCCGGCGACCTTCCAGGGAGAACTCTATGCCTCTGTGGTGGAACGGTTTGCGTCCCATGTGACGTTGTTGCAGGATAGTTGCCCCGGCCTGGTGGCACAAATCGAACAAGGCGCGTTGGATGGAAGTACGACGCGCGCTATCCTGGAAAAGGCCCTCCGTCCTATGCTGGAACAGGGCATTGACACGGTAGTCCTTGGGTGTACGCACTATCCCTTCGTTATCCCCCTCATTCAGGAAATTGTTGGGCCTGCTGTGCGGGTGATCGACCCGGCCCCGGCCGTCGCGCGGCAGGTTGGCCGGGTACTGGAAGCCCGACGCCTGGGGGCACCTTCGACGGCGGTTGGGACGTTGCGGGCCTTTACGAGTGGCAATGCCGAGGCTTTCGCCGCATTATCCGTACGCTTGCTGGGCCTATCCATGCCGGTTTCTGCTGTCCGTTGGGGACAGAATTTGAGCATTGAGTTTGTCCCATGAAACGAAAACCCCTTTCCGAAGACGAAATTCTCCGGCGGCTTGCTGATTTCCACCGAACGAAACTGGCTGGCGAGCAGGCGCAGCCTGATTCGGCCAAGCTCGCCGGTGACCTGCGACCTGCGGCGGTTCTGCTCCCCTTGCTCTGGGAGAGAGGAACCTGGCATCTGCTCTTTACCCATCGTGCCGGGACGGTAGAACATCATCGCGATGAGGTGGCCTTCCCGGGCGGGACCTGTCAGGCAGGGGAGACACCAGAACAGACGGCCTTACGCGAGACTGCTGAGGAAACCGGCCTGGCGCCGGAGGATGTTCGTATTCTGGGGCGTCTTCCCGATGTCACCACAGGAACTGGCTACCGCGTCACGCCAGTGGTAGGGAGAATACCCTGGCCGTGTGCACTACGTCTCTCACCGCACGAGGTGACGCGCATCTTTACCATTCCCCTCGACTGGCTGGCGCAACGCCGCCATTGGCGGATCGTTCCCTATACGCCGCCGGGCGGGCGTGCCCCTTTTCCGGTGATCGTGTACCAACCCTATTCCGGCGAGGTGCTGTGGGGCGCCAGCGCGCGCATTACGCACGTTTTTCTAGCCACTTTGGGGATGATAGACGGACGATGGACGATGGAGGAGGGAAGAGCCGTTACTGGTAAGTTGTTTCGCAACGGTTAAAGGTATCGTTGCCCGGCCCACCAATGCAGATATCATTGTTGCCACGGCCTCCGTCAATGTTGTCATTGCCTCCGCCACCCAGAATGCAATCGTTACCACCTCTACCGTTAATTTGATTGACATTCGGACTGCCTAAAATCAGATTGGCCTGGTTGTTACCATTGCAGTTCCCCCCTCCACCTGGACAAACCACTATAGTAGCCAGATTCAGACTGGCGCATTCGGGAGGCTTCAGACTGTTGGCAGTGATGGCTTGGCTTTGATCGGTGAGGCGCGTCACTGGCACGCTGTTGCTGGCCGCTAGCGCGCTCAGGAGACTGGCAAAGGTCAGCAACAGCAGGCTGACCAGAACCAGGAGATAGAACATGCGCATGGTCACAACTCGCCTCCTTTCTCCTCTTCTCCCGCTAATCCCTGGTCGTGCAGTACAGAGTTCAGTTGAGCGGCTGGCAAAGGCCGCCCAAAGAGATAGCCCTGTCCAAGACGGCAAGGAGTCGAGAGCAGGAAGGTCAGTTCTTGCTCGTCCTCCACACCTTCGGCGATGACCTCCAGACCCCAGGATTGCGCGACTCGGATGCTGCGCAACAGAAAATCGGCCTCCTGTGGATCATGGCTGCGCGCCACAAGCGGACGGTCCAGCTTCACGCTGTGGAGCGGCAGACGTTCCAGTGTCATCACAGGGACGCGCCCGGTAAAGTCATCCAGGACAATGGGGATGCCGCTTTCGCTCAATTCCTGCAAACAAGGGCCAACCTCCTCCACTCGTTCTACGATCCTCCCCTCCGGCACTTCCACATGGACCTGCCCCAGGGATAGGCCGCTGTTCTCCAGCAAGCGGCGTATATGCCTGACGCGGGCCAACTGGCGCAGGGAGAGGTTGATCGTCAGCCACAAGTTCACACCAGTCTCGCTCCAGGCGCGGCATTGCGCGCTGGCCGTCTGGAACAACCACTCGCCAATCGGCTCGATCAGGCCGGTCGCCTCGGCGGCGGCCAGGAACTCGAGCGGGGTCACTAGGCCATGTTGGGGGTGTTGCCAGCGCAACAAGGCCTCCACGCCGACGACTTTCCGTTCCGCCAGAGAGACAATCGGCTGGTAGTACACTTCAAACTCTCCCCGTTCGAGAGCGCGGCGCAGGTTGCCCTCCAGTTGAATCAGCGGGGCGGTCAAGACACCACTGGTGGTTTCATGGACCGCGTAGCGATAGGTGATACCGCCGCCGTGCACAAAGTAATAGTGTAACGACGATTGAGGTTGGTACAGGATGGCCTCGCCATGCCGTTCGGCCAGGCGCGCCAGGTCGTCCAGGCTGGCTACTTCGATCAGCGGGGTGGCAGGCGGTTCACTGTTCGGGTGCAGTTCCACTAGCAGGGCAGCGTACTTGACGCGATTCAACTCCGTCTGGCTACGGCGGGCCAGCGAGACGATGAACGCCGTGAGCGCCCCCAGAGCGGACAGCGAGAGCAACCAGCCAATCGCCGAGACCCAGCGCAGGGTAATCACCGGAAAAGCCTTGCCAAGCAGGAGCATGGTGTTCGGTTCGGACTTCCAGCCTGGCAGGAGGTTGATTTGTGTGGCTACTAAGGGGTTACTGTTCTCATCCTCGCGTCGCAGATAGAACAGCAGGGAGTCAAAATTGAACGTCAGGCTTGGCGTGAAGGTGTCTTCCAGAGTGCGGCCCGCGATCGTCCCCCGCACGTTGACTTCCGGCGTGATGACGAAGGTGTAGTACACATTACGGTACTCGGTCTTTTCTTGCAGGAGTTCGGCCATCGAAACGGCGCTGCACAGGTTGACGATGTTCCGAGCCATATAGGTTGATCCCTCGAAGGGCGTCTCCGGCTGGATGAGAATGCGCCGTTCCCAGCCACTGCGTTCGTCGCGGACCTTCACCGTCAGGCGGTACGTCCCACTTACGGCCTGCGCCTCTGTGGCCGAGAGGGAGTACTGGAAGTCTAACGTCAGCAAGCAGGTCAGTTTGGGGAAAACAGGCTGGCCGGCGGTGACCTGGGGGGCATCGTAGATGCCCGGCGGGGCTGCTGCTGTGTAGGCAAAGACGCCCTGGTGCTGGTACTCGACATTATCTGCCACCAGACGCTGGAGCGGACGGGTGAAGGCGAAGATTCCCAGCACGAGCGAGAGGAAAGCCACCAGCCCGAAGATAAAGATCAGGACTTCCAGCAAGGTGCCCAGCCCGCGTAACCGACGGGGCGCATCGCCCGGAGCGGAATGCCACGGTTTGCGCCAGCGGGGTCTGTTCCGCCATCGCTCGCGCAGATTGTGTAGGAAAGCGAAAAAGGGTCTCATGGTAACCCCATTTCCAGACAACTTCCCGACCGGCTTGCGCTTCCTGCGGCGGTCCGGGCGGATCGTGGCGATGACCGCTACGATCCCGGCCGATAGGCCAGCCGCCGTTCCCAGCGCCCACGGCTGACGCAGCCGTTGGACGGCGCGACCGAAGCCGGGCAGGTGAATCCATTGCTTGCCCAGGATTTCGTCGGCGCGCGGCCGGTGAGAATCTACCCAGTCGTTGTGATCGCCCTTGAGCAGGAAATAGTCGCCCTGTTGTTCGATAATGCGATGGAAAATATAGCGTTGCAATTGAGGATCAAAGTAAGCCACTGCCTCGCCAATCTGGTAGATTGGCGCGCGACGGACGATGACCAGATCGCCACGATGGAAGGTCGGCTCCATGCTGTTGCCGAGGATCAGGATATATGCCGCGTTGCCGCCCACTTTCTGTGGTGCAAAGAGCACCCAGGCGGCCAGTGTCAAGGCCAACAGCCAAGCGGCTAGAGCGGCTTCCCTCCAGCGGCGAAAAGCGTTCATCCTTCCCTGCCCAATTGTAAGACGAAAAAGCCTGCTTCCGGAGAGTGGCCGCGTCCTTGCACAGACGTGGGCCGTTCGCCAGGAGCAGGCTTTTCGGTTGGCGATTCACGCTGCGCCGGCCCCCCGCCACCGCAGACCGGCAACGGCCATTACTGGGTCGCAACCACGCGCAGAGACGTAGCACCCTGAACAGTCTCGCCGGTCGTGGTGCATGACCAGTTGTTGCCGCCGGTATTCGAGCAAGAATACCAGGTGCTACCATTCAATTGAATTCGCACCGTTCCGGCCGCCGCGTCCAGCGTGAAGGAGACGGCGTCAATATTGGCGGGGTTAGCGGCATTCAGGGTGTACTGGATGTTGCTGACCGTGTAGCCGCTGATGGTGCCCGAGCCGTCGCCGGCGTAGCTAGCCGGGACGGTGTTGGCGGCGGCAAAGGCGGTGGCTATACCTGCAAAAACAAAAGCCACCAGGGCAATCACCAGAACCTTGAAAGCACGCGAGAGAAACATAGCATACTCCTTTCTTGATAAAAGAAGAACTACGGATAGATTTGTTGTTTTATATTATAGTACATTTCTTATGCTGTTGCATTGCACAATCGTTCAAAATTCGTTATAAAAGCATTACACGCACGATGGATTCGAAGAAGCCACACGGCCGTCGCCGCGCGGCTTCCTCACCTTCGTCTATCGTCCACCGTCCCTCATCCACCGTCCCTTGTCGCTGTCACTCCTCGCTTTCTTCTTCCTTCTTGCCCTTCTCGATGACTTCCGGCTCGACTTCCGCGCCGACTTCTGCGGCGACCTCTTCGGCCTCGGCCGCGGTGGCAATGACTACCATTTCTTCTGGGTCATTCAGGATGTGCACCTTATCTGAGATCACCAGGTCGCTAACGCGGATACCGTCGCCGATGTTGGTCAGGCCGGAGACATCTACCACGATGCGTTCGGGCAGGTCTTGCGGCAGGCATTCGACTTCCAGTTCGTCCAGGGGAGTGACGAGGATAGCATTCCAGTCCTTGATCGCCGGGGAGACGCCGACGAGTTCGATGCCTACGTTGGCCCGGATTTTCTCGGTCAACGAGACGGCCTGGAAGTCCACGTGTAGGAGGCGATTTTTGATGGGATCGCGCTGTCGCTCGCGCACCAGGGCAGGATAGGTTTGCCCTTCGAGCTCGATGTTAACCAGGCTGGAGGTCGTCATATGGCGCAGGACGCGTTCTGCTTCGCGTGTCTCCAGCGTGATGGGGATGGGTTGGATATGAGCCCCGTAGAGAATGGCCGGCAGTCTCCCTTGCCGACGCAAGGCGCCGACCTGTTTGCCGAATATGGTACGGCGGCTGGCTTGGAGAACTTCCCTTTCCATTGATTCCTTCCTCGGGCGCCTCTCACCCTGCCTGAGGCAGGATTACCCTCGCCCTTATGGTGAAATGGCTTCGGCGTGGGCCGAAAGCGGGCGAAATTGTAGCCTGCCTGCCGCATTCCGTCAAGGCCGTTTTTTTATTTGTAGGCGCAGGCATTCCTTGTTGACCGCCGGCGCAATTTGTGGCATAATTCAGGCCCGAAAGGCGAAGATGGGAACGAGTAAGCCTGTCGCAGGCCGACAGCGAACCCGGAAGTAGTGCGAGCCGGGGCGGTACAACGGGCCGAAAATCCTCCCGGAGCCGCAATCTGAAATTCGAGATACCCTCGAAGAGTAGGAACGCCGGCCGCCGACCGTTATCCTGGCAGGGTATATGCCGTCAGGCCGTACCCGCTGAGCGCCCATCTTTGGGAAGCAGAGTGGTACCGCGCGAGTCTTATGACTCTCGTCTCTGAAAAGACGAGAGTCTTTTGTATATCTCCCGTTCCAACAGGAGGCAAGATGTTCCAACCTGTATCGTCCAAATTCGATGCTCCTCGCCTCGAAGAGGAAATCTTGAAATTCTGGAACAGTCACAAGATTTTCGAGAAGACCAATGAGCAACGACAAGGGGCGCCGGAATATGTCTTCTTCGAGGGGCCGCCTACTGCTAATGGAAAGCCTGGTGTTCACCACGTCCTGGCACGTGCTTTCAAGGATATGTTCCCCCGCTATCGCATCATGCGCGGCTATCATGTGGTGCGGCGCGGCGGCTGGGATACGCATGGTCTGCCGGTCGAAATCGAGGTCGAGAAGCGCCTGGGCTTCAATACCAAACGACAGATCGAAGAGTATGGTATCGAGAAATTCAACGAGTTGTGCCGCAAGTCGGCCTTCGAGTATATCCGGGAGTGGGAAAAACTTACCGAGCGCATCGCATTCTGGGTTGACCTGGACGATGCCTATGTGACCTACACCAACGAGTACATCGAATCGGTCTGGTGGATTCTCAAGAATTTCTGGGATAAAGGCCTGCTGTACCAGGGGTATAAGGTTGTGCCCTACTGCCCGCGCTGTGGGACGCCGCTCTCGGATCACGAGGTGGCGCTGGGTTATGACGAGGCGACCGATCCCTCCATCTTTGTCCGCCTGCCGCTGGTGGACAAGCCCGCTACCTCGCTCTTGATCTGGACGACCACGCCCTGGACGCTGCCGGCGAACGTGGCCGTGGCCGCCCATCCGGACGTGGACTACGTGGTCGTCGAACACCCTCTACCGGAAGGGGGCGTGGAGCGGTTGATTCTGGCCGAGTCTCTGGTCGAAAAGGTCTTCCGTGAGACTTCCGTGCGCGTGCTGGAACGTTTCAAGGGCAAAAAACTCAAAGGCGTGCGTTATCAACCCCTCTTTACCTTCCTACCTGTCGAGAAACCAGCCCACTACGTCGTTCTGGGGGGGTTCGTTACGACCGAGGAGGGCACCGGCCTGGTACACATCGCGCCTGCCTTCGGCGCGGAAGACATGGCGATGGCGATGGAGTTCGATTTGCCGGTAGTCATGACGATTGGGCCGGAGGGCACGTTTTTGCCGGAAGTGACCCTCTGGCGCGGCCAGTTTGTCAAGGATGCTGACCCGGCAATCATCCAGGATTTACGCGCGCGTGGCCTGCTCTACCGCGCAGAAACGTATACGCACACCTATCCTTTTTGCTGGCGTTGCCATACGCCCATGCTCTACTACGCGCGCGAATCCTGGTACATCCGCACCAGCCAGTTCAAAGACCGCCTGGTGGCCCTCAACCAGCAGATCAACTGGGTGCCCGAGCATATTCGCGATGGTCGTTTTGGAAACTGGTTGGCTAACAATATTGACTGGGCCTTGAGCCGTAACCGCTACTGGGGCACGCCTTTGCCTGTCTGGGAATGCCAATCCTGTCATCATCAGATTTGCGTTGGTTCGGTGGCTGAACTCTCCAACCTGGCCGGCCGCGACCTGCGGGATCTCGACTTACACCGTCCCTACGTGGATGACATTGTCTTCCCGTGCCCTCAATGTGGTGGGCGGATGAAGCGCCTGGAAGACCTCATTGATGTCTGGTTCGACTCGGGCGCGATGCCGGTTGCCCAGTGGCACTACCCCTTCGAGAACCAGGAAATGTTCCAACGTCAATTCCCGGCCGACTTCATTTGTGAGGCTGTGGACCAGACGCGCGGCTGGTTCTATACCTTGCACGCCATTAGCGCCATGCTCTTCGATAGCATCTGCTACAAGAACGTCATTTGCCTGGGCTTGATTCTGGATGGCGAAGGCCGTAAGATGTCGAAGAGCCTGGGCAACATCATTGATCCCTGGGATGTGTTGAATGTCCATGGAGCAGACGCTTTCCGCTGGTATCTCTATACCGCCACCCCGCCGGGCAATGAACGCCGTTTCTCGGTTGAACTGGTCGGCGAGGTCATTCGCAATTTCACTCTGACGCTCTGGAATGTCTATGCCTTCTTCGTGAACTACGCCAACCTGACCGGCTGGCAACCCTCGCCGGGGAAGGTGGAAGTCAGCAACGTTCTGGATCGCTGGCTGCTCTCCGAGTTGAACGTCCTGGTACGCGACGTGACGCGCGCGTACGAGACCTACGACGTGCCCGGAGCGACACGCCCGATCCAGGATTTCGTCGAACGACTCTCGACCTGGTACCTGCGCCGTTCGCGCCGTCGCTACTCGAAGTCCGCCCCCGAGGCGGATCGGGAATCGGCCTACCAGACCCTGTACACGACTCTGGTCACGCTAGCCGGTTTGCTTGCACCGACCATGCCCTTCCTGGCCGAGGCCCTATACCAGAACCTGGTCCGGTCGGTGGAGGCGGGCGCGCCCGAATCGGTGCATTTGGCTTCCTGGCCGGAATATCAGGAGGCGTTGATTGATGAGAATCTCAACCGTGAAATGGCCCTGGTGATGCGCATGGCCTCGTTAGGTCATGCTGCGCGCCAGAAGGCCAATCGCCGGGTGCGTCAGCCATTGGCCGAGGCGGCCTTCTCGATCGGGAATGTGGATGAGCGTGGCGTGATCGAGAAGTATGCTGATTTGCTGGCCGATGAACTGAACGTGAAGCGCATCCGTCTGCTCGATACCAGCGGCGAGGCAGTCGCTTTCTCACTCAAGCCGTTGCCCAAGCAACTGGGTCAGAAGTACGGTAACAAGTTCCCGGCCCTAGCGAAAGCGATCACTGCCCTGGAGGCAGAAAGCGCCGCGCGGACCCTGCTGGCCGGTCAACCCTTGCTGGTCACGCTGGAGGACGGGGTGTATGAGATTCTGCCGGAGGAGGTCGAGGTTCGCATGCAGGCCCAGGCCGGCTTTGCCGTTGCGCACGAGGGGCCCTACCTGGTCGCGCTGGTGACCGATTTAACCCCTGAACTGGTGCGCGAGGGACTGGCGCGCGAATTTATTCGCCGCGTGCAAGACTTGCGCAAGCAAACCGACTTCGAGATGGCTGCGCGGGTGCGTGTCTTTGTCGAGGCCACGCCGGCTTTGCGAGAGGCGATCGAGACTCACCGCGACTACGTCATGAGCGAAGTCCTGGCCGAGGCTCTCCTGTTCGAACCATTCCCTGCGGGAGCGCCCGTCGGCGAGGACGAGTTCGACGGCGAGAAGTTGCGCGTGGCGATTCAGAAAGCCTGAAGTCCTCCCGAACTGAGGGTTTAAAGCAATCTCCCTCCGAGGACGATGGACGATAGACGATGGACGGTGGACGGTGGACGGTGGACGGTGAATTCACACAGGCGTGCCTTCTTTGACGAAGGCTACCAGTTCACTGACGCTGTACTGTTCAATGCCGAGTTTGTCCAACGTCCTGCCGCGTCGCCAGTAGTCGGTGCGGTGCAGGATGCTGGCCAGGCGGATGATACTTTCCATGCCGCGCACGGAAACGCCATACCGTTGTCCCAGTGCGGCAATCGGCACCAGGCTCATGGGCACGTCCTCGAAAATATAGCGGTGGTTAAGAGTGCTGGGGGCTTTGATGCCATAGTAACCAGGTTGATTGTGGATGGCGTCGTGCAAGTCCTCGCCCGTGGTGTTGTAGGCCAGTTGGAGCCACTCCATGGCGGTCCGGGCGCGAATACCGAGGGAAGAGGCCACGGTGACCCGCTCTCGATCCAGGACTTCCAGAACGCGTGCCACTCCGGGCGTGACTCCATCAATGTAAAACTGGAAGTTGCCGTAGGTGGCCTCGATCCAGCCGGCGTTCAGAATGGTCAAGGCAGGGTGGAAGATAGCGCCCATGTTGTTCAAGCCGGTATGCAACACGTCCACCCCATCAATGAATTGCGGGTAGGCAGAGTGGATGACCTCCAGAACGCGCGGTGTCTGGGTGGCCGGCAGGGCGGCCAGGGGAACCGCATCTTTGATACGAAAGATATGGGCCTGAACGGGTCCATCGGAGCGGCTGGCGTAGATGAACGTTTCCGCCTCGGCCAGGATCACCTTGGCCTGACAGCCATTGTCTTGCAGGACTTTGTGAAACTCGATGGTGCCACACGTCCGTCCAGGATGCAGGAGGATAATTTGTCCATCGCGTAGATGCGGCGCTACCTTTTGGGCCACGTCGCTATGGGCTGAGGAAGGCACTACGACCATTAACACATCGGCCCAGGCCACGGCTTCCTTGATGTTGGAGGTGACATTCTTTAGTTTGCCAAATCCGTACGGCCCTCCATCGGAACTGTCCAAATCAATCCCACCGCGCTGTTTGATGGCGGCAATGTGGTCGAAGGTACGGTTATAGAGCGTGACCTCGAAGCCCATCAGTGCCAGATGAGCGGCCATGGCCTTGCCGCCATGACCGGCGCCGATGACCGTGTAACGTACCTGTCGTCGTGCCATGCGAATCTCCTTTCGTGGAATCTGTCTTCAGGGAAGAGGCAGGTTGCGGAGCCGTTCTTCCTCGGTGATGGGGCGCCCGTGAATGGGGTCTACTACTACGCAAGCGCCGCGCTCGTCTATGGTGGTGACGATGGCTCCGCGCGCGAAGGGGTTGTTTTGCAATTGGGGCGCGTCCAGGATGCCTGTGGTCACAGCCCGGCTCAGGATAGTGGCGTCGGTCCAGGGATCGGGATGACCGGCAGGGGCCAGTTGATGGATGGCGTCTAGGGTCAAGCGCGCTTCGGCGACGAGTTCGGCTTTGCGCGCCTGGACCTGTGGATCGGCGGTCAAATCGGGTTGTCCCAGGGTGTTTTCAATGGCACGGCGAGCCATCAAGGCGGCGTCAATCACGTCCTGGGCGGTAGCCGCGTGGTGTGCTTCGGTATGACCAACGATATGAACAATGTGTGGCCGCAGTCCCATTTGCAGGTAAATGCTGGCTGCCAGATGAGCGCGCGCCGCATTGACCTCGAGCGGATAACTCAACAGGCCGGTGCGCGTCTGCCGCCAGATGCGAAAATCGGGGCCGGCCAGAGGAGAGATCAGTTCCAGAATGGCCAGCATTTTCGCCAGGTCCATCCTGTCCGATACCCCGGCCGGGCTGTTGAACATGAACTGGGCAATGTAATCGTGGACACCGAAGGCGCGGGCGTTGTAGGCCGAGAGGAAGGCCGAGACCACGTAGATCACGTCGGGCGCGTCGCGCATGCCCCAGTGATGAGGCTCGTTCAGCTCGACAGGGATGTTCCGCTCACCATACCAGGCCATCACACGTTGATGCTCGCGAATCGAGCCTTCCAGGTCCCACGGGCCACGTCCATCCATCTGGTTGAACCAGAAGAGCGGGATGGCGCACCAGGCAATGCGGATGGTTTCGACGTACATTTCTGCCAGGCGCAGGAAGTCGTCTGTCCCGGAGTACGTACGCAGGAGGGGGTAATTGCCGCGCCGTGAGGCCCGGTAGAGAGCCCGGTAGTCCTCCGCAGAGCGAACCGGGACGCCCCCAGCACCGCGCCGGCGTGGGTCCTGACGTTCAGGGTGAAAGAAGTTTTCCTGGGCGTCCTGATCAATACCCAGGGAGATAACGTCCAGGACGCGCGCTTCTGCGATTTGTTCGATGCCGCGCCGCGTAGCTTCCAGATCCGGCAGGCCGAAATGGTGGCGCAGGATAGGGTAGGGTGCTTTCCAACGAATGCGTTCGATGGCGGTCTGGGGGTAATCTTCCTCTCTCTGCAAAGAGGGGCGTCCATGCAGGTAAGCCAGGACCTCTTCGGTCATTTCGCGGCCGTCGAAGATGCGCTCGAAGAAACCCAATTGCGCGGCGCGCTCGGCCACGGGCGGGGTGCCGCCAAACACGAAACGCACGCCGCGTTCGTGAAGTTCGGCGGCCTCTTCGGCAAATTCGCCAAGCAGACGCTCGCCCGTTTCGGGGGTGAGACGGTAGGAAACACCTACCACGACCTCGTCCTGTGGGCCAGAACTCTCCAGCACCTGACGAGCCGCCTCGATGACTTTGGCGATGGGCACCGCCGGCCCCAGAAAGACAGTGCGCCAGCCTGCCTGTTCTGCCAGGCGCAGGAAACGCACTACTCCGGCTACATGAACGCATTCTCCTAAGGCGGCACCAAGTATGGTTTTCATGGCTCTCACCGCTATTTGATATTGCGCTTCAGCTGTTCGATCCGTTCCTGGGACAGGTCGGGGACTTCTTCTTGGTGAGTAATGCCCAGTGCCCGGCGTTGTGCCTCGCGCCAGCGTGCCAGGCGTTCCTTGATTTGCGCCTCGTATCCCTCCTCTGATGGACGGTAGAAGTAAGTGCCGAGGAGCGATTGAGGCAGGTATTGTTGAGGGATAAAATGACCCTGGTAAGCATGGGGATACTGGTATCCCTGCCCGTGTCCCAGGGCGGCGGCATCGCGGTTGCTATCCTTGAGATGATCGGGCACCTCTCCTGCGCCCTCTTGCTCGATGCGTTCGAAGGCTTTGAAGTAGGCGGCGGCACTGTTCGACTTGGGCGCGGTTGCCAGGTAGAGGGTGGCCTCGACGATGGGATAGACGCCTTCGGGCAGGCCAACGTAATCGAATGCCTGTGCCGCGGCAACGGCCACGACCAGGCCCATCGGATCGGCCAGACCAATATCTTCGCCGGCCAGGATGATCAGGCGGCGTAAGAGGAAACGGGGGTCTTCGCCGGCGTAGAGCATCTTGGCTAACCAGTACAGGGCCGCGTCAGGGTCGGACCCACGCACCGACTTGATAAAGGCCGAAATCGTATCGTAATGTGCGTCGCCATCTTTGTCGTAGAGCACGGCGCGCCGTTGAATCGATTCCTGGGCGACCTCGAGCGTGATGTGAATCGCGCCGGTTTCGTCGGGTGGGGTGGATTCGACGGCCAGTTCCAGGGCGTTGAGGGCGTTGCGCGCGTCGCCGCCGGCAACTTCGATCAAATGGGAGCGAGCGTCTGGGTCGAGGTGAACGTTGCGCCGGCCATAGCCGCGTTCGGGGTCATGCAAGGCCGTGTCAAGAATTTGACCGATTTGCTCAGGCGTTAAGGGGTTCAGGCGGAAGATGCGCGAACGTGAGACCAGAGCACTGATCACCTCGAAGTAGGGATTTTCGGTCGTCGCGCCGATGAAGATGACTGTCCCGTTTTCCACGTGGGGGAGGAGGGCGTCTTGCTGGGCCTTGTTCCAGCGGTGGACTTCATCTACAAAGAGGATCGTGCGGCGACGGTAGAGGCGATTGCGTTCCAGGGCGTCTTTGATGACCTGGCGCAATTCGGGAATGCCGGCCAGGACGGCTGAGATGGTGACGAAAGTGCTCTGGGTACGATTGGCAATGATCTGTGCCAGGGTAGTCTTGCCGGTGCCCGGCGGCCCCCACAGAATAATGGATGAGAAGAGTTTATCGCTCTCAATGGCGCGGCGTAGCAGTTTACCGCGTCCGATGATATGTTCTTGTCCAACGAACTCGTCGAGGGTGCGCGGACGCAGGCGCGCCGCAAGCGGTGCCTCGCTCTTCATGCGCTCTTGCAGAGCATGATCAAAAAGGTCGGTCATGCTTTCATTATACCTGCATCACCGACCTTTTCGACTGCAACTCTGTCGTTAGGAATCAGGGTATCGAAATGCCAGTACTCTTCAGCGTTCGTTCGAAGATTTCTTCGTTCACGGCCTGAGTGGTCTTTTTCTTGCGCCCCTTCTCTTCGGCAGTCTGTTTGCCGTTAGCGCGCGCCAATGCCTCGCGGTAGGCAATTTCGAGAGCGGTGAGTTCGCGTTCGGCTTCGGGTTCCGTAGCTTCCTCCGCTGACGTGTTCTCTTTGGCCTTGCGTTTCCGGTCGTTGGATTTTTCGTCCGCAACATCTTCTACAGGTTCGGCTTGCGCGGCTTTGATGCTGAGCCGAATCTGACGCTTGCGACGGTCGGCTTCAAGCACTTTGACTTCTACTTCCTGCCCCTCTTTGAGAACATCTGCCGGTCTGCGGACGTAGCCATGTGAAATTTCGCTGACATGCACCAGGCCGGGGCGTTCGGCGCCGATATCCACGAAGGCGCCGTAGGATTCCAGGCGAACGACCTTCCCCTTCATGATCATATCCGGCTTGATCTCTTTCCAGTCGAGGGCCGGGGGTTGAATCATGGTGAGCTCCACGCGGTCCGGGCGCACTCGCCGTACCCAAACATCCACTACCTGTCCTTCCTTAACGACCTCTTCGACACGATTAATCGGTTCTGCACTCAATTGGGAAATATGTACAACCCCGGGGATGCCCATCCCGATATCTATTACTGCCCCTGCCAGGGTGGTTTTGATTACCTTGCCGGTCAAGTGCATCTTGGGTTGTAAAATGCTTTCCGTCACACTGCTTGTGGTTGCCATCTCGTGTTGCTCCAGTCAGAAATTTAGCCGCATGATTATATCTCTCTTAAGGAAATGCGTCAAATCCGATTGGGGGAAATGTGATTGTCCCACTTCTGGTAAAGCTATTTTGCTGGTGAGGGTCCTGCCTGAGCGACCGCTGTGTAGTTCAGGCAACCAGGGGCGTCAGGTCAAGGCCAGGGGAGAGGTGATTCCCACAATACGCCAGCAAGCGACTGACATTCACCGCCGACTGCTTGCTCTTATAGCCACGCATGGTGCGATACCGTTCCTTGATCCACCAGCTAATGCTACGTTCACAGGCATTATTCGTCCCATCCAGCGTGCCTTTCCCAGATGGGTCTTTCCATCTCCGAAAGAGCGTCAGGTACGGCGATGGCGGTTGACCTCGCGTGGCCTTCATGTTAGACTTGATCCCGCTATGCGCTTTCTTTCTGGGATTCTGGCCGGTTTGCTGTTCATGCTGGAAGGCTGGCAACAGGCTCAGCCTGTTGCGCCGGTGATCACTTTCCCCCAAAGCGGCGAAGCTGTACAAGGTATTGTGACCATTCAGGGCAGCAGCGCGGTGGAAGGTTTTCTTTCCTACGAAGTCGCTTTCACCTATGCCGCCAATGCTCCGGAGACCTGGTTTGTCATTGCGGTCGGTCAGCAAAACGTCGAGGCAGGAGTACTGGCCTCCTGGGATACGACCAAAATTACCGATGGGAATTACACCTTGCGACTGCGTGTCTATCGCAACGATGGTAGTTACCAGGATGCTGTTAGCCGTGGGGTGCGTGTGCGGAACTACACCCTGGTCGAGACGGTCACACCCATACCACAACCAACGGCAACGCCGACGGAACCACCCCCGACGCCTATCTTGCCAACGCCTACCGCCACGCCTTTTCCTCCCACTCCCACGCCGCTACCTCCCAATCCTGCTTCCCTGAGCCGGCAGGGGGTTCAAGCCAGTGCGGGATGGGGGGCTGTGCTGACGCTCCTGGCCTTTACTATCTTCGGAGCGGCCTTCTATTTCCGACGTCAACGTTAGCCGCCATCACACTATCCTATGGATGAACCGGTTCTTCTTATCGTTGGGTTGGGTAACCCCGGCCGTGAATATCGGGATACTCGTCACAATATTGGCTTTATGCTGCTCGACCGCCTGGCGGTGAAACTGGACGCGCGCTTTTCGCGTTTGCAGTCGCAGGCCCTGGTCGCGCCGAGCACGTATGAGGGTCGCAAGCTGATTCTGGCTAAGCCCCAGACGTTCATGAATCTATCTGGACGAGCCGTGAAGGGCCTGGTTCGATTCTATAAATTGCCATTGGAGGCTTTGCTGGTGGCGTATGACGATCTGGACTTGCCGCCGGGAACGCTACGCCTGCGCCCGGATGGCCGTTCGGCGGGGCACCGTGGCATGGAGTCGATTATCGAGCATTTGGGTACAGACAGTTTCCCGCGCTTGCGCCTGGGTATTGGCCGACCACCAGGGCGGATGGAAGCGCGCGAATATGTATTACAGAACTTCACCGACGAGGAGATGAAACTGGTTTCCGAAACGCTCAACCGCGCCGTCGAAGCAGTTTTGGCCTGGATTACGGATGGTCTGGAAAAGGCCATGAATCGCTTCAACGTGTCCCCTCCGTATGTGTGATGATTGTACCTTCCGCTAGGCGGTAACCAGATATTCTTGCTGTGAGGTGTGATCTATGGACAATTCCACCACCGAGCACGTTCGGGTTTTGATTTTAGGGGCTGGCCCGGCTGGGTTGACGGCGGCGCTGTACGCGGCCCGCGCCGAACTCGCGCCGGTTGTCTTGACTGGCCCCCAAATCGGCGGTCAGGCGGCGCTGACCTATATCATTGAAAACTATCCGGGCTTTCCCGAAGGCGTGGGTGGTGCGGAGTTGGGTGAGCGTTTCCAGCAACAGGCAGAACGTTTTGGGGCGCGCTTCGAACTGGAATCTGCCCAGCAGGTTGACCTTTCCAGGCGTCCCTTCCGCGTCCTGGCCGATGCTCATACGTACCTGGCAGATACACTGATTATTGCCACCGGCGCGAATCCGAATCATCTGCACGTGCCTGGTGAAAGCGAATTGACCGGGCGAGGGGTTTCCTACTGCGCAACCTGTGATGGCTGGTTTTTCAAGGACCGCCGCGTGATCGTCGTGGGTGGGGGGGATAGCGCTCTGGAAGAGGGCCTGTTCCTGACACGCTTCGCCAGCGAGGTCACTATCATTCACCGGCGGGATACCCTGCGCGCTGGCCCTCTGTTACAAAAACGCGCCTTCGAGAACCCTAAAATCCGTTTTCTCTGGAGCACGATTGTCACGGAAATCGTAGGCCGGGAGAAGGTGGAGGCGGTGCGCATCCGCCATCTCCAGGATGGCGAGGAAAGCCTTTATCCTACCGACGGAGTCTTCATTTTTATTGGATACACGCCTAATACGCAACTGTTCGTCGGTCAGCTGGAAATGGAGGATGGCTACATTCGGGTGGACGCGCGCATGCGTACGAGCGTGCCGGGCGTCTATGCGGCGGGTGAGGTTGCTGACCGTCATTACCGCCAGGTCATCACTTCGGCTGGGATGGGCGCCGCGGCCGCGATGGAGGCAGCTCGCTTCCTGGCCGAGGAGAAGGGCTAGCGGTAACCAATAGGCTATTGTACAGAACTTGTTCGATTGGCCAGGATTTGGATTGGTAAGGCTTGGTAAGGAACTTGCTCTGGGAAGATAAGGTGGATAAAGGAGGAGTGGCCATTTCAGGCGTTCGGACGACAGTGCAACTGCCGTTCGAACCCCAGGTTGGATGTGCTCGGCTGTGACGGGGGAGAATGCCTGCAATTCAGTCGGGCGTTCTTGTTTCCTGTATAATGGACGTTAGGCCAAGAGCACGGCGGTCGTTCCTGCTGGACATATTTCGTGCCGCTCCAGGAGTTGAGGATGAGTGTCACGCGTAATGATCTGCAAAAAGGGTTCAAAGCCTTGAAAGTCAAAGCGCCCGTGATTGCCCATGCCTCCCTGTCGGCCTTTGGCTCGGTCGAGGGCGGGGCAGAGATCGTAGTGGAAGCGTTATTAAACGTCTTCCCTGGGGTTATGATGCCGGTCTTTACCTACAAGGTGATGGTTACTCCCCTGGTGGGTCCGCCGGATAACGGGCTAACCTATGGAAGCGGCAGGGACGCCAATCACATGGCCGAATTCTTTACTCCCGACATGCCGGCCGATCCGCTGATGGGCATTATTCCGGAGACACTGCGGCGTCATCCTGGGGCGCGACGTTCTTTGCATCCCATTCTTTCCTTCGCCGGAGTTAATGTGGATTTTGCCCTGCGGACGCAGACGCGGAATGAGCCTTTCGCACCGATCGGCGCGTTGGCCGCGCGTGGGGGCTGGGTCTTGCTGCTCGGCGTGGACCACACCGTAAACACAAGTATTCACTATGCGGAACGCCTGGCAGGGCGCAAGGCATTCGTTCGCTGGGCTCTGACGCCTCAGGGAGTGGTGGAGTGCCCGAATTTCCCTGGCTGTTCGAGCGGTTTTCAATCTATTGCTCCGTATCTTGAGAAAACCACCCGGCACGTGCGCATTGGCAACGCGACTGTCCAGGCAGTTCCTCTAAAGGCTGTTTTCGAAGCGACAGCGGCCTGTTTACAGAAAGACCCTTTGGCCTTGCTGTGTACGCAAGAAACCTGTGAGCGATGCGCGCAAGTGCGAGCGTGGGGCACGTAGTCTCTTGTGCTGGCATGGAGCATGACGGCCATTTTAATGAGTACGAGCGAGGATGTTGACAGAATGGCCTCATCGTAGTAATATCTGGGCCGCTTGGCGAGGTAGCTCAACGGCAGAGCAGGGGACTCATAAGCCCTTGGTTGTGAGTTCAAATCTCACCCTCGCCACTCGAACCAAGCCTGTGAGAGCAGGCTTTTTTTCTTTAGAGATTGGGCTTGGCATTCTCTTACCTCAAAGGTACAATCGAGGCATGTCTTCCTCCATTCACTGGCCTGAACGAGAGCGGCTGAGCGTGTTGACGGCCATTGTATTGCTGACATATGCTCTGACACGTCTCTTGAACTTGAATTTGCCGATCCATCATGTTGAACTCACAGTGGTTGGCATTCGCTTGAGTCTCGAGTTGCGCTTTGGCGCGATTATCTCCCTGGTCTCCGCCGGTCTGGCCGCGACCGGCATGAACTGGCTATTGCAGACCCATCCTATCTGGCGCAAGGAAGGAAGGGGAGCGACATTGGAGCATCTTCTGCTACCTACGTTGACGGCCCTGATTGTGAGTCTGGCTTTGGGAACGCTCCCTTCGCCAGGATTGTGGTGGCTGGGTTTCGCGGTCGGCGGTCTCCTGATGGTGCTGGTTTTTGTGGCCGAGTACATCGTGACCGATATTCATGATGCTCGTTATCCGGTGGCGAGTGTGATGCTAACGGCGCTGACATTCACTTTCTATCTTATCCTGACTGTGACCTTGCGGGCGGCCAATGCGCGCCTGTTCCTGCTTGCGCCGGCCCTGTTCCTTGGAAGTGGCTTGCTCGCCCTACGCGTTTTCCGCTTGCGGCTAGGAAGTTGGTTCTGGGTACCGGCCTTTGTCGTTGCTTTGTTCTGTACGCAACTGGCAGCCGCCTTGCGTTACTGGCCCCTTACGCCGGTCCAGTTTGGGCTGACCTTGCTTGGCCCGGCGTACGCGTTGGTGGATTTCATCGCGGCGCGGATGGAAGGCGAGAATCCCCGACGAGCCTTACTCGCGCCGCTGGTCTTATTGGGAGTCTTTTGGGGTTTGGCAATGTGGTCCCGTTGAATCAAACGTAACGACAGCGTGATCTACGTGTTACCATGTGTATCATAACACACTTATATATATCTTGGAGGAAGTATGCCAGGATTGCTAGAGGGTAGCATCCTAATCGCAGGGTATCTCTTTGGTTCGATTCCGTTTGGTTTGTTGGTTGTCAAACTCATCAATGGCAAGGATGTGCGTAAGATAGAAAGTGGTAGAACAGGGGGGACCAACGTCATGCGCGCGGCTGGTTTTGGGGCCGGTCTCTTGACAGCCCTGTTAGATATTCTCAAGGGGGCAGCCGGGGTTTGGGTAGCGCGCGCCCTCACGAATAACATTTGGCTCCATGTTCTGGCTCCGATTGTCGTGATCGTGGGGCATAACTATTCGATTTTCCTGGCCGAGCGTGATGACAAGGGACGCTGGCGGCTGCGCGGTGGTGCCGGCGGGGCTTCTACCTTAGGTGGTACCTTGGCGCTCTGGTGGCCTGCCGCCCTCATCATTTTGCCGCTGGCGTTCGGCATATGGTATTTTGTCGGCTATGCCTCCGTCACCACCTTGAGCATTGCTTTCCTTGCTACAATCATTTTCCTGATCCGTGCGTTGCTGGGTCTTTCCCCCTGGCAATATGTACTCTATGGCCTTCTGGCGGAGGGACTGTTGCTCATAGCCTTACGGCCGAATTTACAGCGACTACGCGCCGGTACGGAACGGTTACATGGCTTGCGCGCGCGGTTGCGCCAAAGGAAAGAACAGCAAAAAGCCAAACAGGAATTCGAGAGCGCATAGACCCGCACGGGGTATCTCCAAAAAATCTCCCGGCATCATCAGGAAATAGCCCCCGGCGACCGTTGTTCTACAGGTTGCCGGGGGAAAAGTTGTGCCGGATGAAGCGATAGGCTCTCTTTCAAAGAGAAGCAGATCTACCATTTGTCACCATACATACGGCACAAGGCGGTAGCGGACGCGCTGACGATATTCCTCGTAACCAGGCAATCTCTCGATGAGGATGCTTTCTTCATATTGCAACTTGAGCACGTACAGGATGATCATGGCCAGGCCCGCCAGTGCATTCCACCACATAGGGAAGACCAGCATGGTTCCAAATGTTTTCAGACAAGCAAAGGCATAGATGGGATGGCGCACAACCCTGTACGGCCCATTCTCTACCAGTGGTTGATTAGGGACTGGCAAGGTGTGAGCTGACCAGGAAGCGCGCATCTGCTGGCGGCACCAGAACGTGCCTGTCGCTCCGCTCAATGTCAGGAAGCCACCCACAACCACGAGCAACCAGAGAGAGCGCGGGAGCGGATCGCGCAGATGACCACGTAAAAGAGCATAACCACTCCATAAAATAATGTTGGAGAGAATCACCACCCCCACAATGAAAAAACGGTCATAGAAGAAGGCGGAGGAGTGAAAGGCGCGTCGCAAATTTGCTACCAGTCCCACACCAGCGCCCCAGTAGAGTACAAGCCATACCGCCCAGATCAACAAGGTGGCCCAGCGAATCGTGTCGAGCATGGGATGCCCCGCGAAGATAATGTATTATACCCTCAAGATTTTCTTGAAGTCGGCATGTAGTTGATTTTTGCCTTATCACGAATTGGGGATGAATCTGGGCCGCGAGGATAGCTTTCATTATAAGTGGTCCGACCTCATTCTGGCAGCGCACCGGTCAGCGCCAGTAGGCGCGAGGTGCGACCGGAGGAAGTCAAATAATAGTCAGGCAACGCACCCTTCGTAGTGCGACGCAAAATGCCCCGACGAGGGGCTTTTTGTTATGCGTCATCCTGGCCCGCCAGCGTTGCTGGGACGAAGGCGGGCGTCACTTTCGGCTGCGCGCCCGGACGGTCCGAGCAGAAGCCCCCGGTCTGGCTGCCGGCACAGGAGCGTACCGCTGACGCAATTGCACCGGTTCGCCGCGCGCTCCCATGCGCAGGTTGAGCATCTCCACAAAAACCGAGAAGCCCATGGCAAAGTAAATGTATCCCTTGGGGATGTGGGCGTGCAGGGCCTCCACCACCAGCGACATGCCGATCAACAGGAGAAAACTGAGCGCCAGAATCTTGACCGTCGGGTGGCGGTTGACGAAGGCGCTGAGCGGCCCGGAGGCCAGAAGCATGATGACAACTGCAATCACGACCGCCGTAATCATGACCCACAATTGATTGGCTATCCCAACCGCGGTGATGACCGAATCGAGCGAGAAGACGATGTCGAGCAAGCCAATTTGCACGGCGATGCCCGTCAGGGTAACGGCGGCCCTAGCGGCGTGACTTTCCTCCCGCCCCTCCAGTTTGTCGTGGATTTCATGGGTTGCTTTGTAGAGCAAGAACAGCCCGCCGCCGAGCAGAATCAAATCGCGGCCGGAGACCTCGAAGCCCCACAGGGCAAAGAGCGGCTCGGTCAGCTGGATGACCCAACTGAGCGAAAGCAGGAGCAGGATGCGAGTCAGCATCGCCAGCCCCAGACCGAGACGGCGTGCCTTCGTTTGTTGCGACTCTGGCAGCTGGTCCGATAGAATGGAGATGAAGACAATATTGTCAATGCCCAGGACAATTTCGAGGACGGTCAGGGTGAGCAAGGCGATCAGGTTTTCGAGCAGCATAGGCACCTTCCCAATGCAAAGTGGATATTCCGGCCAGGGCGTTCATCGGCGCAAGTATGTTCGAGGACGAACGATCCTGCCAGAATGACGAGCGAATTATACCCGAGTATCGCCTTGACAAAAAATACTAACTCGTTTATTATTTCGCCCCAGTAAAAAATAGAAACTCGCTTACCATTTTTTTCGTCCACCGTCCACCGTCCACCGTCCACCGTCCACCGTCCACTATGTCCGTCCGCCATGCCATCCTTGGTTTGCTTGCCCAAAAACCCCGCCACGGATACGAACTCCGCGCGGCTTTCGAGGCCGTCGTCGGTGGGGATGACAACTGGGACGTGAAGCCGGCGCAAATCTACACCACCCTCGAACGGTTGGAGGAAGCCGGGCTGGTGGAACGTCTCTCCGACCTGGGCGAGGGCGAGGAACCGGCCCGCCGCATCTATGCCCTCACCGCCGCCGGCCATCAGGCGCTGGGAGGCTGGCTCAGCGAGGGCGTAACGCCCGAACACCAGCGCGACGAATTCTTCGTCAAACTGATGGTTGCCCTGGCCTCCGGCGAAGCCGACCCGGCGCGCCTCATCCAGACCCAGCGGGCGCGCCTCTACCAGGAACTGCACGACCTGACGGCCCAGCGCGAAGAGCGCGACCCACAGACGGAAATGGCGCAAATCCTGCTGCTCGACAAGGCTATCATGCACCTGGAGGCCGACCTGCGCTGGCTGGAAATCGCCGAACAGCGTCTGGAGGAAGTCCGTCGCCAGCCGCTGCCCGAACCGGAAATCCGCCGTCGTGGCCGTCCCCCGAAAGGAGATAAAGGCTCCACCTATCCGCCGCCGGGAAAAGTGGTTAGTTGTTAGTTGTTAGTCGTCAGTTGTTAGTTGTTTCCAAATGACCCAATCCTCAATCGCCAATCCTCGATCACCAATGGAGTATCCGATGTCTCTCATCCAAACCGAAAACCTGACCAAAGTCTATGGCGAAGGCGAAGCCGCGGTGACCGCCCTCGACCACGTCAATATTACCGTCAACAAGGGCGAATTCGTCGCCGTGATGGGCCCAAGCGGATGCGGCAAGTCCACCCTGCTACATCTCATCGGCGGTCTCGACCGCCCTACAGATGGCAAAGTTGTTATCGAAGGTGTTGCGCTATCCGATATGAAGGACGATAACCTGACCAAACTGCGTCGCCGGAAGATGGGCTTCGTCTTCCAGTTCTTTAACCTTATCCCGGTCCTGACAGCGGTAGAAAACGCCGCCCTGCCGGTCACGCTGGATGGAGTCAAACCCGCCGAGGCGAAACGACGCGCTGCCGAATGGCTGACGCGCTTCGGCCTGGGCGACCGTCTCACTGCCCGTCCCGATCAACTCTCCGGCGGGCAGCAGCAACGTGTGGCCATTGCTCGCGCCCTGGTCGCCGAACCGGCCCTGGTGCTGGCCGATGAGCCGACCGGCAACCTTGACACCCGCTCCGGCGACGAAATCGCCTCCCTGCTGCGCGACGTCACCAAGAAATACGGCCGTACTGTTGTCATGGTCACCCATGACCCGCGCATTGCTGCCTACGCGGATCGCATCATCTTTCTCAAGGACGGCAAAGTTGTGGACGAAGCTGTCCTGGAAAAAAAGGATAGCAAGAACGCGGAAGTGCTGGCCAGTAAAATGAGATCTATTGAGTGAAGGAAACCTATGAACCTCCAAATTACTCTCGCCTGGCGTTACCTGAGCGGACGTAAACTCCGCACTGCCCTGACCACCCTGGCCGTCGTCTTCGGCGTGTTGGTCATCTTTGGCATGAACATCGTCCTGCCGACCATGATGGAGGGCTTCAAAGTCAACATGATGGCCGCCGGCGGCGTGGTGGATGTCACCGTGACGCACGTCTCCGGCAGCGGATTCCCTCTCGAGGTGGCCCGCCGCCTGGACGGCCTGCCTGCCATCCGCGCCTACTCCGCCGCCCTCGAGCGGACCGTCAACCTGCCGCCCGATTTCGTGGATCGCGACCCCACCCGTCCCGACCGCATCAGCGCTGTCAACCTGGTCGGCCTGGACCCCGAAGCGGCGCGTAGTTTGCAGGTCTATCTCATCACAGAGCCGGGCCGCTTCCTGCAAGCGGACGACACGAACGCCGCTGTCATCTCCGAATCCCTGGCGGATGCCTGGGGCGTTGGGCTGGGCGACGTCATCTCCCTGCCCTCCGTCAACGGGCTGACGGAACTGACGGTCGTCGGCCTCCTGCCGCCGCGCACCCTGCCCGGCAACGAGGAAGTGCTGGTGCCCCTGGCCCAGGCGCAGGCCATGACCGGTCAGGAAGGCCAGGTCAACGTTATCCGCCTTGCCCTGACTAACGTGGATGAATCGGCGCGCGCCGAAGCTGTGGCCGCCATCGAGGCCGCGTTGGGCCGCGAGTATCAGGTCGGCGCGCTCGACCCCGGCTCGGAGATGTTCGCCAGCCTGAAACTGGGGCAGGCGGCCTTCAACATGTTCGGCGTACTGGCGCTCTTCATGGGCGGATTCATCATCTTCAACACCTTCCGCACCGTGGTGGCCGAGCGGCGGCGCGATATCGGCATGCTGCGTGCCCTGGGCGCTACCCGCCGCACCATCACTGCCACTATCCTGATGGAAGGCCTGGTGCAGGGCGTGCTCGGCTCGTTGATTGGCATCCTGCTCGGCTACCTGTTCGGTGCGCTGGTTGTCCGGCTGGCCGCCGAGCCAATGAAGTCTTTCCTGAACATCAACATGGGCAGTCCGGTCGTCTCGCCGACGCTGGTCGTTACCTCACTACTGCTGGGCGTGGGCGTGACCGTGCTTTCGACCCTTTTGCCGGCCCGCAGCGCCAGCCGCGTCACCCCGCTGGAGGCGCTGCGCCCCTCGCTGGCCGAAGTCGAGTACAAACGCCGCGCCGGGGCCAGTTTCATCGCCGGCTTAGTGCTGATCGGCATTGCCCTGATCGGCCTATTGAGCGGCAACATGGGGCTGATTGCCCTGGGCGGCCTGCTCTTCCTAGGCGGCTTGATTCTGGTCGCGCCGGCGCTCTTGCGGCCGATTTCCTGGGCCTTTGGCCGCTTGCTGGCCTGGTTCTACGCCCGGCAGGGCATCGCTGACCTGGCGCAGGGCAACCTCACCCGCCAGCCGGGGCGCGTCACCGTCACTGCCAGCGCCACGCTCATCGGCCTGGCGATCATCGTCGCCCTGGGCGGGATGACCACCAGCCTGACCGGCATGATGGGCGATTTGCTCCACAAGACCCTCGGCAGCGATTACATTTTCCTGCCGCCCTCGGTGGCCGTCTGGAACAGCGACATGGGCGCCGATCCGGCCTTCGCCGCGCGCCTGCGGCAGGTGGACGGCGTGGCAGAAGTCACCAGCCTGCGCTTCGCTTCCGGCGCGGTGAACGGCAACACCGTCTCGGTGCTGGGCATTGACCCGCAAACCTTCCCCCAGGTCAGCGGACTGGACTTCCAGGTGGGCGATGGAAACGAGGCCTACGCTGCCCTGGCCGCCGGGCGCAACATGATCGTCAACGGCGCTTTCCTGGCGACCCTCGGTCTGCAGGTCGGTGACACGGTCGAGGTCCTCACCCCGACCGGCCCGCAGACCTACCGCATCGTCGCCCAGGCGTCTGACCTGCTGAACGCCAAAGTGGTCACGGCGTACATTTCGCAGGACAATCTGGCTGCCGATTTCGGCCGCCGCGACGATGTCTTCATCCAACTCAATCTGAAGCCGGGCGTCGCCCTGGAAGACGTGGACGCGACCATCAAGGCTATTGCTGCTGATTATCCGCAATTTACCGTCATGGCCGGGAAGAAGTACATTGACGACATGATGCAGTACATGAATGCTGTCTTTGCAGCCATGTTCTTCCTGCTGCTCTTCCTGGCCGTGCCATCGCTGATTGCCATGCTGAACACCCTGGCCATCAACGTCATCGAACGGACACGCGAAATCGGTATGGTGCGTGCCGTGGGCGCCACCCGCAAGCAGGTGCGCCGCATGATTATAGCCGAGGCCTTGCTCCTGGCCGCGGTCGGGACGGCGTTCGGCATCCTGGCCGGGCTATACATGGGCTATGTCATCGTGGCGGGCATCGGGACAATGTTCCCCATCCCCTACCAGTTCCCGCTGGCGGGCATTCTGGCCGGGGTTGCCATTGGCCTGCTCTTCGGCGCGCTGGCGGCGGTCATCCCGGCCCGGCAGGCGGCCCGTCTGCAGGTCGTGGAGGCGCTGCGATATGAGTGAGACGGTGGACGATAGACCGTAGACCGTGGACGATAGACCGTAGACCGTGGACGGTAGACCGTTGACGATAGACGGTAGACCGTGAGGCAAAAGGAACCGACCGGGAACACAAGCTCTCGGTCGGTGATTCTTCAGGGCTTGGTCGTTTGTTGTCGGCTGGCTTTCCAACTCTGGAGAGATATTGTGGCTGTGGGTTGCCTGTAGGGCCCGGCGTTCCTGTGATTCCCCGCGTTTTGCGACAACAGGAGACCTCGCTCGCATCAAGCCGTTTTTAGAACTCCCATGGTCGCAGGAGGAGAAAAGCGATATGCGACAGAATGGCCAGCCCACTCAGAAGAAAGGCGATCGTTACACGGCGGCGTTCGGTTGGTCCTTCTCCTTCATCTAGTTGGCGCAGGGCGCCCCAGCCGGTAAGAAAACTGATCAGGCCAAAAAGAAAGCCGCTGAAGCAACCTGCCACCGAGAAACTACCGATAAAATTGAGGAAAGACTCCAACGAGAGGAGAAAGGCGAAAATTTCCTCCGAAGGCGTGAGAAGCAAGACATTGTAGGCTGTCCAGACCAGCCAGCAGAGATAAGGGAACAGTGCCAGGATTGCACAGACTAAGCTGACTATGGAAAGCCGTCGGGCACGCCGTAAGTAAGGGTCAAAGGGCACAAGGGGCATACTGGCTCCGTCTTATCAGGGGCGCCTTGCGCGCCAGGTTCCATTCTCTTGCTATTATACGCTGATTTATGGGTATGGGGAGAGGTCGCGAAACGGAGGATGGGCGGGAAAGGCTGTTTTATGTACAACTTTTGCGTGCATACTTTTGTCAAGCCGTATACATTTTTCGCCAATCAGCAGTAAAATAGCCATATCCCATAACGCTACTTGGCTTGGCGGTTGAAGCGAATCTTGGCTTTGTGCCAACCGGCGTAGGTTTATACCTGTTGTGCTGTGAAATGTGCTGGGCAGTCGTGTTACAATTTCCCCCAGCGCAGGCAGTCATATTCCGAAAAGGACGGAGTTGGTTATGGCGGACATGGTCGAAGTGGTTGTGGATAGCGTGCGGGTCAGTTTGATGTCCTCGCAGCGCGTCATCATTCTGCGTCAAACGGATCGCGAACGGTATTTACCAATTTGGGTGGGTCCCTACGAGGCAGAGGCGATTACAGTGGCTCTTCAGGAAATTGAGATGATTCGCCCCCTCACGCACGATTTGCTTAAGAATACGTTTGCCTTGTTCAATGCTCGCGTGCTGCGCATCGAGATCGTGGATCTGCGCGATGATATCTTCTATGGGCGGATCGTGGTGGAGGATGATGGCCGAATTCTGGCGCTGGATTCACGTCCTTCTGACGCGATCGCCCTGGCTGTGCGCCTTCATGTTCCTATCCTGGTGAGCGAGGCAGTCATGGAGGCGGCCGCGATTGTCCCCGAACAGGATATTGAGGAGACGACCTCACCGGTCTCGCCGCCATTGGAGGAATCATCCTCGCCTTCCGATGAACGCCTGGATATTTTTGAGGACTTTCTCAAGAAACTTGACCAGGAAAAAGGTGATGAGGAAGCGCCGGCGAATTGAGGCATAGAGTTTTCTGGGATGGTGGACGCCAACTTTCCTCCTGAAGATATGCCACCGGAGGCGATGGGGCCATCTCCGGCCGCGCCGGGTATTCCGCATCATCGTGAAGCAGAAGAAGCGGTTATCGGCGCAGTGTTGATTGACCCGGAAGTCTACTACGACCTGGCCCAATTCCTGCAGGCGGATGATTTTTACATCCATCGTAATCGCTGGATTTGGGAGGCCTTTGCTCGTTTACATGAGCAGCGTATCCCAATTGATTTGTTGACGGTCGCCGAGGAACTGGAGCGCGCTGGACATCTGGCCGAAGTGGGTGGGCCAGCGTACCTGACGGCTCTGCTCAACCAGACGCCGACTTCGCTTCACGCGGAAGCCTATGGCCGCATGGTAGAAGCCGCGTCCATCCGTCGTCGCATGTTGACGGCGGCGAATCAGATCGCAGCGCTGGCTTACAATCAGCAGGAAGGCATCGAAAACGTCCTGGCTGAGGCGGAGAAATCTATTTTCAATGTCAGCGAAAGACGCCTTCGTCGCGATGTCCAGCCGATCTCGCAGGCGTTGAGCGAGTACTATGACCGCATTGACGAACTGGCCAGGCGGCCCGAAGATATCTTCGGCGTGCCAACCGGCTTCATTGACCTGGATCGCATTTTGACCGGCATGCAACCCTCTGACCTGTTGATCATTGCCGGCCGGCCCGGACAGGGCAAATCGGGCTTTCTGCTGTCTGTTGCTCGCAATGCGGCTTTGCTGCACAAAAAACATGTGGCTATTTTCTCGCTCGAAATGTCGAACGAACAGGTCGTCCAGCGTCTGCTGGCGCAGGAGACGGGCATCGATTCCCAGCGGCTACGCAACGGCAAATTGACGGAGGAAGAATGGCCGCTCCTGACGCATGCCATCGAGGTCCTGGGCGATACCCATATTTACCTAGACGACACTCCCGCCATTACGCCATTGGCTTTGCGGACCAAGTGCCGCCGTCTGCACATGGAGTTTGGCCTTGATCTTATTCTCGTGGACTATCTACAACTTATGGGCGGCGACACGCGCGCTGAAAATCGTGTCCAGGAAGTATCGTACATTTCGCGTAGCCTGAAGGCGCTGGCGCGCGAACTGAACGTGCCGATCTTGGCGGCTGCCCAGCTTAGCCGGGCGGTGGAGCAGCGCACCGATAAGCGTCCGGTCCTGTCGGATTTGCGCGAGAGCGGCTCGCTCGAACAGGACGCCGATGTGGTGATGTTCATCTATCGTCCGGATCAATACGAAAAAGATACGACCAAACAAAACGTGGCCGAAATCATCATCGCCAAGCACCGCAACGGGCCGACCGGCAGCGTGGAATTGGTGTTCCTGAGCCATCTGGCGAAATTCGTAGACGCGGCAACCCGTCGCATTGATTTGAGACAGGTCTGAGCATGTTCGCGGGTTTTGACGAGCGCGAAACGTTTACGCCCATCCCCGATTCGTTCTTTCGCCTGTTGGGTGAGATAGAGGATCTGGAAGAATTGAAAGTTTCGCTGTACGCTCTCTGGCGAATGGGACGCGCGGAGGGGAATGTGCACTTCCTTCGTCCGATTGACTTTCAAGCCGTCGTCGCGCAACCACGGGCGGGGTTGGAGCGAGCGGTCCGACGGGGCATCCTGCTGGTCGCGCAGCACGACGGGCGGCCGTTCTACTTCCTCAATACCCCGCGCGGGCGGGCCGCCGTCCAGGCGCTGGAGCAGGGTTTATGGCAACCCGGGTCTTTGCCACCTCCCCCACCGCCTTCTCGCCCCAACCTGTTTCAGCTTTATGAAGAGAACATTGGCCCGCTGACGCCGATTCTGGCCGATGCTCTCAAAGACGCGGAGCAAACCTATCCTGCTGATTGGATCGCAGAGGCCATCGAAATTGCCGTCAAGAAAAACAAGCGCAACTGGAAGTATGTAGAGGCTATTCTCAAGCGTTGGAAGGTGGAAGGTCATGCCAAAAAGCAAGATCGAGCAGACGTTAAAGAAACTGGCCGCCGATATTCCGACAGCGAGTTCGCCGAATATCTCCAACACGGCGAAGACCACGCTGGGTAACCCGGATTGTCCTCACTGTCACGGGGTCGGTTATGTGCGGTATGAGGTGCCGCCGGGCGATCCGCGCTTTGGACGCCTGGAGCCGTGTGTTTGCCGCAGCGCCGTGCTGGTCCAGCATGCCCGGCAGCGTCTCTTTGAGTTAAGTCATTTGGATCAACTTGCCGGCCGAACCTTTGAGAATTTCCGGGAGCAGGGCCATAAGAAGGCCCAATTGACTGAGCAGGATAAACGCAGCCTGGAAGCTGCCAAGACTGCGGCCGAGGAATTTGCCCGTCACCCGGCAGGCTGGTTACTGCTGGAAGGCGGCTATGGTTGTGGGAAAACCCATCTGGCGGCGGCGATCGCCAACGTTGCCGTTTCCCAGGGCATTCCGACTCTTTTTATCACTGTTCCGGATTTGCTCGATTTCCTGCGTTTTGCCTTCCATGATCCGGAAACGACTTTCGAGGAACGCTTTGAAGAGGTGCGTACTGTCGGTCTGCTCGTGCTGGACGACTTCGGCACCCAGAACGCCACGCCTTGGGCGCAGGAAAAACTCTTCCAAATCATCAACTATCGTTACATCAATAAGTTACCGACCGTCATTACCACGAATCTCTTGTTGGATCAGATTGAGAGCCGCATTCGTTCCCGCCTGCAGGATGAGACATTTGTCAAGCGCGTTCGCATCACGGCGCCGGATTACCGTCGCCCTACCGAGACGAGCAACCCCGAGATCTCGATTTTGACCTGGCCGGAGATTAAGGCCATGACGTTTCAGAATTTCGAGAGCCGGGAGGATGAAATAGGCAAGGAGATAGCCGTCGTTACCACGGTCGAGCAGCAGGACGCACGCGGTAACAAGTTCAAAGAACGCACAATCCGTCGCGTCTCGGTTACCGAGAAGGACCTGAAAACGTTGCACGATGCTGTTAAAGCGGCCATCGCCTTTGCCGAGAAGCCGCAGGGCTGGCTGACGTTGCTTGGCAATTCCTACTGCGGCAAGACCCACCTGGCTGCAGCAATTGGGAATTTCCGCATTGCCTGTGGCGGTCAGGCGTTAATGATACCGGTTGCCGATTTGCTCGATTACCTGCGACAAACCTTCAGCCCCAATTCGGATGTCTCGTTCGACCGACGCTTTCACGAGATTCGCTCTACGCCTTTGTTGATTCTGGATGATTTGAAAGAGCAAGGTACCAGTTCCATCTGGGCGGAGGAGAAATTGTATCAGCTCCTTAACTACCGCTATTACGCCGATTTGCCAACGGTGATTACTTCCACGCTTCATCCTGACGAATTCGCCTTGAACTACCCTGCTCTCTGGAACAAGCTGCTGGACGCGACCAAGAGCCAGGTATACCTGATAGAGATGCCGCCCTATCGGAGAATCACGCGGGGGAAAGGGGCATATGGGCGCAAGTGGACGGCGCGCGAGACCTGAACCGTTCTCATCCTGGTAGCCGGGGCGCGCCGTCGGAGTTGGCTGAGCCATGACTCCCTTGGCCTTTGTGCTGATCGTTCTTTCCGCGATCGTCCATGCACTGTGGAATTTCTTCAGCAAGCGTCGTAATCCCTCTGCCGTTCTCTTTCTGAGTGCTTCGCTGGCGGCCGTTGTCTTGTTCGCGCCGGCTTTGCTTTGGCTGCCGCGCGGATGGGCAGTCTTCTCGCCAGCCATCTGGGCTTTGCTGGCCGCGACGGGTCTTGTTCAGGCGGTTTACTATCGCGCCCTGGCCAGTGCTTACCGCCTTGGCGATCTTTCCCTGGTTTATCCAATGGCGCGTGCGCTGCCGATTGTGCTTATCGCTCTGACAGGTTGCGCACTTGGGCGCGCGGACGCGCTGCGCGGCCTGGCTCTCCCCGGCTTCCTGCTGGTAACTGTCGGTTGTCTGATTCTGCCCCTGGAGCGCTTTGCGGATATGCGCCGGCTGGCCTATCGCCAACCTGCTCTCCGTGCCACGCTCCTGGCCGCCCTGGGAATCGCGCTGTACATGGTGATTGACGATCAGGCGTTGCGTTGGCTTCGTTCTAGACCGGCTTCTCCCCTGTCGAATCTGGAGTGGGCTTTCCTGTGGGTGGAGCTGGAGACAATTACCTTGAGCCTATTCCTGTTCCTGTCGGTCATGGTATGCGCTCCTGAACGCGCAGAATTGCTCTGCATGACCCCTCAGGAATGGCGATTTGCGTTGGCTTTGGGCCTCGTGATTACTACAGCCTATGCTCTGGTGTTGTGGGCTATGGCCTATGCGCGCGACGTCAGTTATCTGGCTGCGTTTCGCCAGGTGAGCATTCCTGTGGGAGCGGCATTGGGGATTTTTCTCCGTAAAGAACCGGCACCGCCGCCGAAAGTGACCGGGATCGGCCTGATTATCCTCGGTCTGGTTCTGGCGGCGGTACCGTGAACGGATTTTTGCAGGTTTCGCACGTAAATTTGTGAGGATTACAGTGTGGCCTCCAGTTCTGTAATGGTGGTCTCCATGAACATAACCGCCCGGAGTAGCGTTTGCGAGTCCAGGGCAAAGCGGGCACTTGCCGCGGCAAAGAGGTCCGGCAGAGGGCGCGTCCCGCCCAGGGCGAGGGCTTGGCGGTAGGCTGTTACTGCCTGGTGCGGGTTCTGGCGCGCATTGCCAAAGATTTGTACGGCTCCCAGTTGCGCCAGGCCATATTCCACATAGTAGAATGGAATCTGGTGGATGTGCAACTTACGATGCCAGCCGGTCGCCTTGACATCTTCCAGTCCACTCCAAGCCACGGCGGGTAGGAAGCGATCCCAAAGTTCGCTCCATTTACGGTCACAGGCGGCTGGGTCGGCGCTTTCCTTTGGGTTTTCATAGACCCAGTGCTGGAACAGGTCCACGACCGCCATGAAAGGCCAGAACAGTAACATGCCTGCCAGGTGTTCAATGCGGGCGCGGGCCGCCTGGGCCGGCTCATAGAACTCGGTCAGGTAGGGAGAAGCCAGCAGTTCCATCCCCATCGAGGCCACCTCGGCGAACTCCATGGGAACGTTCAGCTGATGGATGTAGGGGAGGTGAGCAGTCTCAAACACGTGGAAGGCGTGTCCGGATTCGTGGAGTAAGGTCATGACGTCTTCGTGGGTCCCCACGGCGTTAACAAAGATGAATGGCTTGCGCAAAGAGGCGAGGGAAGCGCAGTAGGCGCCTGGAGCTTTGTTCTTACGATTTTCCAGGTCGGTGAGACCTTCGGCGACCATAGTGTCGAAATACCTGCCCAGCACGGAGTCCACCTGATGGAAAATGGCGGAGGCATGTTGGACGAGTTCGTCAATGGACTGGAAGGGTGTGAGCGGCGGGAGATCGGGTGGGGGAGGCGGATGCCCATACCAACCGTCGATCAGGTCCCAGGGGCGCAGGCGCTCCAACCCCAACGCCTGGCGGCGGCGTTCGTAGACGCGACAGGCGGCCGGCACCACGACCTGTTCGATTGCCGCCGCGAACTTCTTACAATCCGCTGGGGTGTAATCGAAGCGCAGGCGTTGTTGCCAGGCATAGGCGCGATAGTCGGGTTTGTCGGCATTGCGAGCGATGCGAGCGCGCACGTCCATGAATCGTTGCCAGAGATCGTTGATGGCGGCGCGGTCGGCTAGTTGACGTTCGGCCTTGAGGCGCCAGGCCTGCTCGCGACGGGCGCGATCGGGGTGGCGGAATTGGAGTGCCAGTTTCGTCAGGGTGATTTCTTCCCCCTCCCAGTGGACTGTCTGCGCGCCGAAAATCTTATCGTATTCCAGGCCCAGTTTCTGCTGTTCCGAGAGCAAGGGCAGGTTGGCCTCGCGGAACAAATCGGCTTCGGCGCGCATGTTCCGTAAGGGAATCTCAAACCCGGCCGGTTCGAGTTGGCTGGCAAGCAATTTCTCCTTGAGCAACTGTTCTGCCGCCATGGCATTCGGAAAGATCGTGTCCAGGAACTCTTTCAGCTGTGCCTCGGCCTGGTGATCGGCCGTGTTGACCGTGGTCGCGATGGAAAGGCGCGTGTACTGCTCCTCGATCTTTTCGCTCAAATGAGTCCAATCCGTCAGCCATGCTTCGACGTTCTCTGCCGTCAAGGGGCGGGTCTGCAGATCGCGGTAGTGCGGTTCAATATCGGCCCAGCGCCAGGCCAGCAGTTCCTGGGGGGTGGAAGGTAGGTTTTCTGGCATGATGAATCTCCTGAGGGGGAAAAGCTACAGCGATGCTTTGCGCTTCGGTCGGGGCAGCAGAGAGGTTAGCGGTTTTTTCTCCTGGCCGGTTCCCCGAAGAGAATGACCAGCAGGTGCTGATTCAAGAAGCGGGGTGTAGATTCCGGTTGAGGCACGATTTGCCCCAGGGTATAGCCGCCCAGGATAGGCACGTTCGCGCCTAACACCTGTTGAATCGCGGCGATCTCGGCGCCGGGGTCGGCCTCGAAGAGCATCTGCCAGGCAATATCGGCCAGGATCAACGCCAGGGCCGGCTTGCCACCATCCAGGGCGGTCAGGGCTTGCTGGGCGGCGTCGCGCGCGGCCTGTCGGCAGGCCATCAGACTGCCAACTAGCAAGTAGGCCTCGGCGCCGTCTCGCAGGGTGGTGTTCAGGCGCAGACTACCGTCGGCTTCCACGCGCAAGGGGGAACGCACCACGAGGGAGGTGTCTGACTGCGCAATCCCAAGGGGGTACAGGCGCACCAAGTGAGTTAATGGTGGGAAAGCCCAATCGCGCGCCGGATAGCCGAACAGGTGGGCATACATTTCGGAGGCCGGGCGTCCATCGAGGGTACGCAGCCAGAAGCCGCGCGCTCGCGTGACGCGAAAGTGGGTGCCGACGGGCTGCCAGCCGTGACCGTAGCCAAGCCCAATCGTGACCTGTCCTTCCAGTCGGGCAAGAGCCAGACCGCCTGCGCCAGCCTGGTTGCCGCCGATTTGATAGGCACTGCCGCTATGCAGATCCCCACCGGATAGCCCTCCGATCACGTTCGCGCCGACTGGCAGATTTGAGCACAACAGTTCGGCATCCGCGTTAAAGCCATCGGCGAAGAATAGGCTCGGTTGACCAGGCTTCTGGCTGAGCAAGTCTGCCAGTTGTGCCGTAACCTCGCGCGTGGCCTGCGTGTAACCCGGCAACCAATGTACCTCGCCATGGACATCGCTGGCGCTTAAAAGTCCTACCACCACTGAGTGAGACTGGATACCTTGCGAGGTCAGGCCGGCCGGTGAACTGAAGCCAATCAGGGGTGTATTCCCGAGCAGGCTATTGATCCCGCTGACCACTTGTTGGGACTCGTATTGGTACGAGGAAATCACGATGGCCAGGGCAGGTGTGGAACTGCCCAGGCGATTTAATGCCTGGTGGGTAGCCTGCAATGCGGCCTCGCGCCCATCCAGTGCTCGCGCCTGTCCAACCGCTGCTGAGAACGCCATGCTTTAAGCCTCTTCTGCCACCGGTACGGTGAAATGGAAGGTTGTCCCTTTGCGGTATTCGCTTTCGAACCAAATCCGTCCGCCCTGCATTTCCACCAGGCTTTTGGTGATGTTTAATCCTAGCCCGGTGCCAGGCGCCTCGCGCGCCTTGGCGTCGTCGGAACGGAAGAACTTCTGGAAGATCTTTTTCTGATCCTCCGGGCTAATGCCAATGCCATCATCCTGCACCCAAATATGAACCACTTCCACAGCACCCTGAGGATCCCAACGATTCGGGGAGCGTTCCGCCGCGACCAGAATATGACCGCCTTCCGGCGTGTACTTGTGCGCATTGCTGACCAGGTTGACCAATACCTGCGCCAGGCGAGTCCGGTCGGCCCAAACTTTGGGCAAGTCATCTGCCAGTTGGACAGTGAGGGTTTGCTTTTTCTCTTCTACCTGGCGAGTCATGGAACGAACGACCTCGTCCACCAGGTCTACCAGGTCAACGGCTTTGAACTCGAGTCTCAATCGTCCTACTTCGATCTTAGAGTTGTCGTTCAGGTCGGAAACCAAAGTGGCCATGCGCTCGACGTTGGAGCGAATGGTGTTGAGGAAATTTGCCTGGTTCTCGTTGATCGGCCCAACGGCGCCGGCGGCCAGTAACTCGGTGTACCCTTTGATTGAGGTCATGGGGTTCTTAAGTTCATGGGCCACGAAGGAGATAAAGTCGCTCTTGGCGATATTGGCCGCTTGCACTTCGGCATAGAGTTGGGCATTAGCAATGGCGATCGCGGCGTGGTCGCTCAGACGGGTCAAGAAATTCAGGGCCTGTTCGGGCAGGCTATCGGTGGAGAGGCTCTCGAGGACGATCAGGCCAATGACGTTGGTCTCTCGGCGAATGGGCACGGTCAATTGGCTGCGTGCCCTGGCGAGCAAGCCGCGCTGTTCGTCGGTCAGAATCACACGTTGTGGCTGGCCACTTTCGACCGCGGCGCGCCCGGCCAGTTGCTCTAGCGGCAAGGTGGAATCCTGGTATTGTTCTTGGAGTTCATCGTAACCGGTTTGTGCCATCAAACGCAGCCCGCCATCCTGGACGATACCGATCAGGCCGGCCTCCGCCGCCGATTGACGCATGGCCCAGTCGAGGGTAATGCGCATGGCACGCGTCACATCCAGGCTGGCATTGAGTTCGCGGTCAATGCGTTGCATGACGGAGAGTTCCTCGACGCGTGCCGAGAGCTCCTGATCCGTCAAGGTGTAGAGGCGGGCGTTTTCGATGGCTACTGCCGCCTGGCTGGCAAAGGCCATCAGAAGGTTCTTATCGTCCTCGCTGAAAGGCAGGCCATCCTTGCGGTTAATGACTTCCAGCACACCAATCACGCGCTCTTTCACAATCAACGGTACCGCGATGAGTGCACGGGAGACGAAGCCGGTTTGCTTGTCCACCGCGTCGAAGTGCTCGGTCGAGTGCAGAACGTCGTTCTCGATGATGGCGCTCTGGGTTTGCACCGCTTTGCCGGCAATGCCGGAGCCTGGTGGCAGGCGCTTCCCAATCAGGCTGTGGGCGACCGGGCTAATTACTTCCTGGAAGACCAGTTCGTCAGTCTGCTCATCTACCAGGAACAGGGTGCCGGCTTCGCAATTCAAGATCGAGACGGCGCTTTCCAGAATCCGTTGCAGGAGTGGGCCGGTTTCCAGCGTGCCGGTCAGTTGTCGGGTAATTTCGTTCAGCGTTGCCAGCTGGCGCGCGCGCCGCTCAGTCTCCTGTAACAGACGCGCCTTGACGATCGCGCCGGCAGCCTGGTTGGCAATGGACTGCAACAGTTCGATCTGCGTGGGGGTATAGACCACATTCGGGTCGCGACTGGCAATGGTCAGCGCACCGATGGTTTCGGCGCCGGCATTGAGGGGCACGCCGGCCCAGGCATATATGCCAGTAGTGCTGGGGGTCACGCCGCGCTCGCGACATTCGTTGGCGTAATCTGTAGTGACAATCGGCCGCCGACTGCGGATCACCTCTCGACTCAAACCCACGGCAGCCGGCAACGGCTTATTCTCGCGTTCGGACAGGCGAACATCGTTTTCCAGGCAGAAGGCAAAGTAATAGTAGCCGGCCTCCGCGTTGTACAGGGTGATGTGCATATCGTCCACTGGCAAGGCCTGATCGGTTTGGGCGTAAATAAGTTCCAGCATATCGTCAAAGGAGATAGTAATGTTCACGCCCTGTGCCAGGCGCGCCAGGATATTCATCTCGCGCACGCGACGTTCCATGTGATGGGTGACCTGAGCGCGCTCGATCGCAACAGCGGCCTGGGAGGCCAGCATATCCAGGTAGTTGAGTTCCGTCCCGGTGTAAATGTCGCCGGACTGCTTGGGCCCTAATGCTAGCCAGCCGATCAGGCGTTCCCCTGGCAGAGGGAGAAAGAGGGTTGCTCCCAAGAGCATGAGCCGTGCTCGTTCGCTCTGCAGGGAATCCGGAATGCGTGCCAGGTCCAGGAAGAGGGGTACCCGTTGGCTGCTGAGAGTACGCACCAGTGGGCTGGAGGCGTGGAAGCGCACATCGCTGCTTGGACGGCCGTCCTCCCCGGCAGTTGCGACGTACTGATCGTTGAGGGTATCATAGAGAAAGATGTGGAAATGTTGGGGAAACAGGCTCGTCTCAATTTGACGGCGCACGGCTTGCAGGATGGCCTCCAGGCCTACAAGTTTGGTGAGTTCGTGGGTAAACTCCTGGACACGTTGCTGGTAAGCCGCTTGTGTGCGGAAGAACACAGTATCCACCCAGTGCTGGAGGCGGTTGCGTAGTGGGTTGAGAAAGACAGCCAGGAGGAAGACGAGCGCTCCTACGAGATAGGGACTATACACACGGAACAAATCGCCGAAGATCAGGCCCAGGCCGGCGACGAGGAAGGCGTATCCGCCAAGCACCAACACCGACAGCAGGCTGTAGAGCAGGGCGCGACGCATGAGGTAGTCAGTACGCACCAGACGTTGACGGAGCAGGACATAGGCAATGACCAGAGGGAAGAGAACGGTTGGGGCAAGCAGCCAGGTCGGGAAGTTTAACGGCCGGGCGGCAGACCAGAGCAGCCAGACTGCCAACGGGCCCAGAGCGACGATCATGCCCAGGAGGAGGGTGGTGGCTTGCCGACGGACGACAGGCGAGTGTGAGAGAAAGGCGCGCACAACCAGGGTCGCGCTGAAATAAAGGAAAGCCAGGGCATTGAAGAGGTACAAAGCGCGCCAGCAAATGATATATTGCGTCGGGTGCTGGAAATCTCGCAGGTAGACAGCGGCCCAGACGATCAGGGGCACGGCCAGGAAGTACCCCAGGAAAGCCAGGTACCGTCGCCCTGTCAGCCAGCGCACCTCCTCGGGGAAGACCATGGCCAGTTCAAACAGAGAGGCTCCCCCTATCCCCAGGGCAACTGTCCACAAAAGAGTTAGGGTATGGGTGGTGTACACATCGAGCAGGCCGGCCGCCAGTAGTGCCAGCGAAGTAGCAAAGAGTGCAAAGGCGCGCCCGGCCGGCTCGCTACGTCGCAAGCCGAACATCCACAAGCCGATGCCGGCATAGAGCAGGCCGACTAGATAAGGAATGTAAAAATACGTCCGGCGGGCTTGTGGGGGGAACGGTTGCAATACAACTAGACGATTCTCCCGTGCTCCATCGGCGATCCGCTGTACCTGGACGACAACCTGTTCGCCTACGGTATGCGAGCGCAACACTGCCTGTATCTGCGCGGCATTCCTGACTTCCACACCGTCAATGGCGACCAGTTCATAGTTCAGGCGTAACGATTCGTCCAAGTACAACCCCCAGGCCTCGGCGGGCTGGCGTTGACCAACCCCATTGAAGACCAGCGTCTGTTCCACGAAGGCGCCCAGGAAGGGCAAGGGTAACCACCTGGCGGCCAGTGCTCCCAGGATGACCAGGGCAAAGACGGCCAGAATCTGGTAAGCCAGCACCAGGGCCTGCAGGATTTGTGGTAGTGTTACGACACGACGCTTGGCGGACATAGCCACGTATCTTTATTCTAAACCGAAAATCGCCTGCGCGCCAGCGTCAGTCAAATTTGTAAACTCTCTGGAAGCGAAATCAAAGCCCGGCCAAACGCGCCAGATGGTAAACCAGGGCCGCCATGCTCAACGAAATTATTAGGAGCAACCCCACGCTGACCCACGGCCACTTCCATGTGCCGGTCTCCTGGCGAATGACTGCCAGGGTTGCCGCGCAGGGAATAAAGGTAATATGCGCGACCAGGAAAGCCAGGCCGGCTGCCGGACTCAGGCTGTGGGCAATCTGCTCTGCCAATCCGCCCTCGGGAGGGTTCCCAAAGAGGACGCCCAGCGTGGCAATGGCGTTCTCTTTGGCAAAGAAGCTGGCAAACAGAGCGGTGATCAATCGCCAGTCGATCAGTCCTAGCCAGCGACCGAGTGGCTCCAGGCCGCGTCCCACCAGGGCCAGCAAACTGTGTTCCGTCTGTCCGTTTGGCAGGTACGCCAGCAGCCAGATGACGATAGAAGCAACCACGATGTTCGTCCCGGCCTTGCGTACGAACGCCCAGGTGTGCTGCCAGACGTACAAGCCGATCGTGCGGGCATTGGGCCAGTGGTAGAGGGGTATTTCCATAATGAAGGCCAGTTTCTGGCCCCGAAACAGGCCACGATGGAGAACCAGGCCGAGCAGGAACAGGAGCAGCAGATTCCCCAATATCAACCCCCAGGTGACCATGGCGGCGCGTGGCCCGAAGAAAGCCGGTGCCAGGAAGACGATCACGCTCATCCGTCCACTGCAGGGTACCAGGGGCGCGAGCAGGATGGTCAACAGGCGGGCGCGGCGATCCTCTACGATGCGTGCCCCCATCACAGCCGGCACGTTGCAACCGAATCCCAGGCTGAGCGGTAGGAACGAGCGGCCGTGTAGCCCGATCCAGTGCATGAAGCGATCCATCACGTAAGCCGATCGCGCCAGATAGCCTACATCTTCGAGCAACCCCAGCGCGGCGAAGAAGAGGATCAGGACCGGTAGCAGCGAGAGCACAGCACCGACACCCCCGATCAGGCCATCCGCCAGCAAGCTACCCAACAACGGGAAGGGCGCATCCAGGGCCTGGTGGACGCCCTGGGCCAGGTAAGCAAAGAGGCGATTCAAGCCATCCACAATCGGTGTGGCCAGTGTATAGGTCAGCCAGAAAACTGCTCCCCAGATTGCCAGGAGCGTCACCACTCCCCAGACGGGATGGGTAGCGACTTTATCCAGACGATCGGTCAGGTGAATCACGCCGGCTCGCGGTCGAATCAAGGCGGCGCGTGCCAGGCGCTCGATCCAGGCGTAACGCCCGCGGACCACGTCCAGGTACGCATCTTCGTGTTGCTGGAGCAGAGGATGAATGGCTTCCCAGGCTTGTGGTGCGTTCTCGCGCACCAGGGCTGTGATCTCCGCGTCCCCTTCCAACAATTTAAGGGCTACCCAGTCCAGGGGATAAGGCGCGGCAGAATCAGTAAGATGCCGTTGGATTTCGAGCAAAACAGCCTGGTGGTCGAGACTCATATCTGGCCGGCGTGGCTGGAAGGGATCCGTACCATTGGCCAGGCGCAAGGCGGCCTCGAGTAACTCATCCAGGCCACGTCGTTGGGTCGCGATCAAGGGGATGACTGGCACCCCCAGCGCGGCCTGTAAGACGTGGGATTCAATGTGCATGCCGGCGCGTTCGGCCACATCCAGCATGTTGACGCCGATCACGATTCGCACGGGCATTGCCAGCAGCTCAGCCACCAAGTAGAGATTGCGCTCCAGCGTGGCAGCGCTGACGAGGACAACCACTACCTCCGGCTTCTCACGCAGCAGGAAATCGCGTGCAATGCGCTCTTCTTCCGAGTTGGCTGTCAGGCTGTATGTGCCTGGCAAATCCACCAGCCGCATCTGGTGACCACGCCAGGAGAGGAAACCGATTTTTTGTTCCACCGTTTTGCCAGGCCAATTCCCTACATGTTGATTCAGGCCTGTGAGCATATTGAAGATTGTGCTCTTGCCAACGTTTGGTTGGCCGGCCAGTGCGATAGTCAGAGAGACCGCCGGAGTGGCGGTCTCCGCTGGAGCATGATGACGCGCGCGCTTTGAGGGGGGTGGGGCATGACAGGAAGCGTTCAACATGGTCGCACCAGAACATGACTGGCTTCGCCGCGTCCCAATGCCAGACGCGTATCGCGCACGGTCAGCAGGAGCGGGCCGTGCCCGTAGTTCTGAAGCAGGGTCACCTCGGCCCCAATGGTCAATCCCAGCGCTGCCAGGCGACTTTGCAGGCCGCGTCCGCCGAGCAGGCGCGTGACTACCGCGCGTCGACCGGCTGGCAAACGGCTCAAAGGGAGCAAGTCCTCGGAGAGGGCGGCAGGCTCCTCATGAATGGCGTGTCTTCGCCGATAGCCTCGCGACCACATTGTCATCTGCCTCCAAAATTACGGCACTCGGTGCAGTAACCGCTGAGCGCCAGGTAAGTCTCCTTAATCTGAATGTCCATCTGACCGGCTAATCCCTGTATGGCCTGCGCAAGCGCCGGGCTCTCGAACTCAAGGACGCGACGGCAACGCAGACAGGTAAAGTGGTAGTGCGGCGCCGACGGTGTGATCTCGAAATGACCATGCTCCTCGCCGAGAGCATGTTCCTGCACCAGCCCAATGGCTTTAAGCAGGGCCAGCGTGCGGTAGACAGTGGCGAGGCTGATGCGCGCGCCGCGTTCTCGCACGCGCCTATGGATATCCTCGGCGTCCAGATGACCTGGGTTGGATTCCAGGGTCTCCAGAATCAACAGTCGTTGACGCGTCAGGCGCTGTCCGCCGGCGTGCAGCGCAGAGAGCAGAAGCCTTTGTCGGTCCATATTAGTAATGAGAATTATTATCAATTATACACCGAGATTGTTCTAAACCACCAAAATTCCATCCAGCCTCACCAGTTACCATTGCTGTCCATCGTCAATTGTCCAGGAGTGAAAACTTGTCCCCTGCTATGCACACGCGAGGCTCGCAAGACCGGCCGCGCGGTTTGAGGAAGGACAAACTCTAGTAGAGCCATGTGACCAGGGGAGGCCCGGTCACAGAGCCGGCCTGATCCCTTGTCTAGCAATGTCTAGCGAAACTGGCTGGTGCCTTGGTGTCTCCGTGTGGAAAAGTAGCTAGAGTTCGTAGTTGGGGAGGATTCTCTGGGACACCGTGTGTGCCCAAACTCCGCGCGGCCTGTGCCAATCCAAGATTTTGCGCTATGACATGGAAAGGCGAATGGCCGTGAACTCACCGCAGACTCTGATAAAAATCTACAAAATCTACGTTGACCTTCTGGAATTTTGCGAGGATAATCCTTGCCAAAATCCTGATTCCAGATTGAGGACAAGTCTATGCTTCGCAAACGTGTTCAACTTGGTCTGATTCATACTGCTGTGGCGATGACTCTGGTGCCGATCAATAGCACTTTGAATCGTGTGATGATCTACGAATTTGGTCTTTCTCGCACCCTGGTGACCTTGCTCGTTATAGCGCCATATTTGCTTGCTCCGATTCAGGTGTGGATAGGTTCATTTTCCGATCGTTGTTCCCTCTTTGGCTATCGCCGTACCCCATTTATTCTACTAGGGTTACTCTTATGTGTGATTGGTGTGGCAGTCTCACCCCAGGTGGCAATACTGACCCAGTGGAATCTCACGTTTGGTCTGTTGGCGGCACTGTTGGCGTTTGGCGCCTGGGGTATGGGATATAACTTTTCGGCCGTTTCGTATCTCTCTCTTGTCTCGGAACTCTTTGGCGAACAAGGACGTAGTCGTACCGTGGCCGTGATGTTTACTATGATGATCCTAGGAATGATTGGGACAGGGATTGCTCTCAGCTCTTTGATGCCGACCTACTCTCCTGAGGCCCTTGAGCGAGGCTTTCGCTTCATTGCTGGTTTGGCTCTGGCTCTGGGGCTGCTTGGCCTTTGCGGATTGGAACCTCGTTCGGACAGGAGTCTCGCTCTCCCAGCGGATGCCAGGCGTTACAGCGTGCGCGCCGTGATCATGGCGGTTACTGTCAACCCTGTCGCGCGCGTCTTCTTCGTGTATCTCCTGCTCTTGCTAGCGGCCTTGCTTGGTCAGGATGTGCTGCTGGAACCGTTTGGCGCACAGGCTTTTGGCATGGAACCGAAGCAGACGTCGCGTTTTGTCTCTATCATGGGTGCGTTTACCCTGCTGGCCTTCGCCGTAGCCGCTGTTTTGGAAGGACGGGTGCGCAAACGTACGATCGCGCAAAGCGGCAATCTGACGGCCTTGGCAGGTTTTCTGACCATCCTGCTTAGCGGCATAGTCGGCCAGAGCGGTGTGTTCTACCCTGGATTAGCGTTGCTGGGCTTTGGCACAGGTCTCTCTACAGTGGGTAATCTTTCCCTGATGTTCGATATGACCGTTCCCGCACAGGTTGGCTTGTACATTGGTGCCTGGGGATTTTCCAGTGCTCTCTCACGGCTGACTGGTCTGTTTCTGGCCGGTGTGGTGGCGGACCTTGGCACGCAATGGACCGGCTCGGCCCTTGCTGGTTATCTTATTGTCTTCGGAATCGAGACGGCTATGCTGTTAATTGCCGCGCTGTTGTTCACGCGGATTGATGTTGGTGCGTTTCGTCAACGAGCCGACGAGATCAGTCTTGCAGAGCGAGTCGCGATGGTCGTAGACTAGCCCGGCAGCCGTCCGGCGTTTTTGGGATAAATATCGGAGTGGACGATCTGATCTCTTTAAGGGAAGCGGCATCCATCCTTGGCGTTCACCCAAGCACGGTTCGCCTGTGGAGTAATCAGGGCATCCTGCCGGCCTTGCGGACGCCTGGTGGTCATCGTCGTTATCGTCGGATTGATGTGGAACTGTGGGCTGAGTACCTTTATGGCACCAACCTGGAACCTAAGAGAATGGTACAAGCTGTGGTGCGGGGTGTGCGCATGCGCGTTGCTGATGGACAATTGGAACACGAAAGCTGGTACCAGAAACTGGATGCTGAGGCTCGTCTACGGTATCGTCAGAGTGCGCGCTTGCTCTTCCAGAGTTTACTTGCCTTTCTCGCCACAGGTGGTGAGAATGCCGCCCGCGAGGCACACGCGATTGGGTTCGAGTATGCCTCGCGCGCTCGTCAATGTGGGTTGAGCTATGTTGAGGCGGCGCAGGCCTTCCTGTTCTTTCGCAATACTTTGATCGAGACGGTGGTAGCGGCCTATCGTCAGGCCAGGGTGCCGTTCGACGAGATGTTACATAACATACATTCCTTTACGGACCGGATTCTGATTGCCTTGTTGGAAACCTACCATTGCTTGGACAACCACTTGCCTGTGCCACCAGTGGACGACGAATAGTTACGGCAAGAACCCTGGAACTTTAGGACGAAGAAAAAGATTCCGCAACGTTCTTTCCATAATACTCCGGTACAGATTTGGAGAAAGTAGCTGTTCATGTTAGCGACATTGAGATTGCCGTCCGCAGCCGTATAATTACAGGGGGGACGGTCTGTCTTTCGAAAGCTGGGCAACTGTGCTGTAATCTCCCCCTATAGCGCAAGCAGGCTGAATTTGCCCCACGTTTGGTCAGGAATTATTCTAACCTACCAAAATCCTACTTCCGACCTGCACGGTTCCAACCATCATCCATCGTCTATCGTCCATCGTCTATCGTCCATCCTCTATCGAACGTGCCGGTCAGGGGGTAAAATAGGAAGTTGGAGAATGGGTTGACATGGATGCCAAGACGCTTACGATGCTGGAATACCCCAAGATTCTGGGACGCCTGTCCGAGTTCTGTGCGTTTTCGGCCTCGGTGGAGCTGGCGCTGACTCTGCAGCCCAGCGCCGACCTGGCGACAGCCCGTGCCTGGTTGAGCGAGACCAGCGAGGCGCGCCGACTGCTTTCGACGCATTCGATCGGCATCGGTGCCGCGCATGATATACGCGAGCGGGTGGACCTGGCCGCGCGCGGCGGTGTGCTCGAAGCCAGAGAACTGCTCGAAGTCCAGTCTACTCTGATCGCTATGCGCGATCTACGCCGTTTCTTCGAGAAACACGACGTTACCTTTCCCCATCTGGCCGAGAAGGCTCGCCGCCTGCCAACGGCCACTGGCCTGATTGAAGCCATCTCGCGCTGCCTGGCGCCGAACGGCGAGGTGCTGGATGAGGCCTCGCCGAAACTGGAGAGCATCCGTCGGGCTGCGCGGCTGGCTCACGAACGTCTGTTCGCGCGCTTGCAGCGTTACTTGAGCGATCCTGAAACGGCCTCGAAGCTACAGGACGCTGTGATTACCCAGCGCGATGGCCGTTATGTCATCCCTTTGCGGGCGGAATGCAAAGGGCAGATCAAAGCCGTTGTTCACGATCAATCCTCCACGGGTGCCACGCTCTTCGTGGAACCGCTCCCTGTGGTGGAGTTGAACAATGCGTATCGCGAAGTGCAATTGGAGGAGCGTGAGGAGATTCGCCGCATTCTGGCTGGACTCTCGGCCCAGGTAGGAGCCTTGGCCGCTGAGATTATTTCTGGCGTGGCCGCCCTGGCTGAACTGGACCTGGCCTTCGCGAAAGCCAAGTATGCGGATGCCATAGACGCCGCGGAGCCGATTCTGTTGGGATTTGGGCAGGGGAAAGATCAACCAACGGTGCGTCTATTGCGCGCTCGCCATCCGCTCCTGGATCAACAGACGGCCGTACCGATCACAGTTGATCCCTCCGCGGGCACCTTCGCGCTGGTCATTACCGGGCCGAATACCGGCGGTAAAACCGTGACTCTCAAGACGGTCGGTTTGCTGGCTTTAATGGCTCAAAGTGGTTTGCATATCCCGGCCGAATCGGGTTCGGAATTGCCTTGCTTTCATGCCATTTTCGCGGACATTGGGGATGAGCAATCCATCGAACAATCGCTCTCGACCTTCTCAGCGCACATCACGAACATCGTCCGCATCTTGAAACAGGCCAATGACCGCTCCCTGGTGATTCTCGATGAACTCGGCGCTGGCACGGATCCACAGGAGGGCTCGGCTCTGGCGCGGGCGATTCTGTCCTATCTTCTGGAACGGCGCGTGACGACCTTCGTGGCTACCCACTACCCCGAACTCAAGGCGTTCGCGCACACCACGCCTGGCGTGGTCAACGCCTCGCTGGAATTCGATATCCAGACTCTGCGCCCAACGTATCAACTGGTGATCGGGCTACCGGGCCGCTCGAACGCCCTGGCCATCGCCGAACGCCTGGGTCTGCCACGCTCGATCCTGGAAGCCGCGCGGGCAGAGATCAGCCCGGAGGCCCTGCGCGCCGACCGTTTGATTGCTGATATCGCCCGGCAACGCAAGCAGGCTATCAAAGAACGTCGAAAGGCCGAACAATCCCGCGCCGAAGCGCGTCGTCTGGAACGTGAACTGGCTGATCGACTGCAGAATATTGAAGAGGAGCGCCGTAAAGTACTTGTGCAGGCACGCGCCGAGGCCGAATTGGAGTTGGAAGTCCTCAAGGCCCGGTTGCATGCCATCCGTACGGCTCTCAAACAAGCGCACCAACCATTGGAGCAGGTCAGGGAAATCGAGCAACAGGTTCGCGAGGTGGATGCGGTGTTGGAGGCTCACGCGCGTCAGGTCGAGAGGCCGGTTGCGCCTTTGCCTCGTCCGCTCGCGGTAGGCGATCGGGTAATGGTCAGCCGTCTGGGTGCCTGTGGTACGATCCTGGCGCTGGATGGTGAGGAAGCGGAAGTCCAGGCCGGGACGTTTCGGCTACGGGTGCACAAAGATGATCTGGAAATTCTGACTGCTGAGGCGGAAACGGGCATGGCGCCGATGGCGCCTTTTGAGGCGAGACGGTCCACGACCGTGTTGCCGCCCTCTCCAGGGGTGGAATTACACCTGCGAGGCCTGCGCGTGGAGGATGCCCTGGTCAAACTCGACTCGTATTTGGACAAGGCTTACCTGGCTGGCCTGCCGTTCGTTCGCATCGTGCATGGCAAAGGCGGTGGAAAACTGCGCCAGGCGGTACGTCAGGCGTTGCAGACCCACCCTCACGTGCTGGCCTGGGAAGAAGGGGGTGAGGGCGAAGGCGGAGAAGGAGTCACGGTGGTGAAATTCAAGGAGTAGTACCGAGTGGGATTGTGGTTAACCAACGGTTTGGAGCAGTTTGAGATTGGTGAACAGGTCCAACACTCGGTAATGGCCTACCGGTACGCAAGTCTCCCACCTATCTGTTGTACACATCTCGTTCGGTTGGCTCAGGAGTTGGGTTGGCCAGAAACTTGCTCTGGAAGCTAAGGGCAGAGAAGAATGGTTGGGGAGGAGTGGCCATTTCAGGCGTAGGACGGCAGTTCAACTGCCGTCCTAACGTAGTTCAACTGCCGTCCTAACGTAGTTCAACTGCCGTCCTAACGTAGTTCAACTGCCGTCCTAACGTAGTTCAACTGCCGTCCTAACGTAGTTCAACTGCCGTCCTAACGTAGTTCAACTGCCGTCCTAAGGCGGCAAAGCAGAGATTGTCTCAACTTGACCAGGCCATCTGCATGGGAAGTGGTTGCGGCGCGAGGCTCTGACGCGCGCGATGGGGCAAAGGATTGGCAAATTTCCAATGTGCCCTACTTGTGGGTAACTTGTGGGTAATAGATAAGTCTCCGACTTGCGAGGACTGGCGAATCGGAGATTTGCCCCACGCGGCTATACCGGGCAGGTGGTTGTTGAGGAAACAATCTATCCTGAGAGAACCGCCTGTGGGTGGGCAGTTATGGCAAGAATGAGTTCTACCCGAAGGTGGGCGTGAACAAGATGTGAGTAATCCCCAATTCGTGATTGTTCCACTTCTGGTAAAGCCATTTTGCTGGTGAGGGTCCTGCCTGAGCGACTGCTGTGTAGTTCAGGCAACCAGGGGCGTCAGGTCAAGGCCACGGGAGAGGTGATTCCCACAATACGCCAGCAAGCGACTGACATTCACCGCCGACTGCTTGCTCTTATAGCCACGCATGGTGCGATACCGTTCCTTGATCCACCAGCCAATGCTACGTTCACAGGCATTATTCGTCCCATCGAAAGACTTGACCATCTTCTTCGTTGTACAGTAGAATCAAGTCGGCGCGGGCGTCGCCAAGCGGTAAGGCATCAGCCTTCCAAGCTGACATTCGCGGGTTCGAATCCCGTCGCCCGCTCTGGCCTGGAGAGAAAGCGAAACTTTTGCCATCCTGGGTGCGCAGGCTGCCTGATAAGGAAAGGCCAGGCATTGGGTGGCCTTTTATTTGTGGAAACCTCATGCCTGTTTTTCTGGCCACTTTTCTGACTCTGCTACTGGCCTTGCTCTGGTTGCGAGCAATGGATTTTGCGGCCCAGCGCGGTTGGGTGGAAAGTCACTTGAGTCGCAAGATCATCCACATCGGCACCGGACCGATTTTCGTGTTATGCTGGTTGATGTTTCCGCCTGAGCCTGCCTACGGGCGGTATCTGGCGGCGCTAATCCCTTTGTTGTTCACCGTGCAATTCGCCTTGATTGGCCTTGGGGTTATCCGGGATGAGGCTTCGGTCAGGGCCATGTCGCGCAGCGGTGACCGTCGGGAGATTCTACGCGGCCCTCTGTTCTACGGCATTGTCTTTGTCGTCATGACGATTCTGTACTGGAAGGATTCGCCGATAGGGATGACGGCGTTGATGTTGATGTGCGGTGGCGACGGTCTGGCCGATATCCTGGGGCGCGGCATCGACTCGCCGCGCCTGCCGTGGAACAAGGGGAAGTCGCTGGCGGGCTCCCTGGGGATGTTTGCAGGCGGTTGGGTGCTGGTCTTGTTCATCCTGGGTGTTTTTGTGTTGGCAAGGGTCTTCCCGGTACCGTTCTCTGCCTACCTGGGGCCGGCGACGGTCCTCGCGTTGGTCGGGACACTGGTGGAATCTCTGCCGCTACGCGAGGTGGATAATATCACGGTTACCCTGGCGACGACTGTGCTGGGACATCTCTTGTTCTGAGAGACAGGGTGCTGATATGCCGGAAAAAATTGGACGCTACGAGATTAAGGAAGAGATCGGGCGGGGCGGGATGGCAACTGTCTATCGCGCCTATGATCCGGTTTTCGAGCGGGATGTGGCTGTGAAGGTCCTGCCCAGCGCGATGCTTCATGATCCTCAGTTCCGTATCCGCTTCGAGCGCGAGGCCAAGATGATTGCCATGCTCGAGCATCCGGCAATTGTTCCGGTCTACGATTACGGTGAGGAGCACGAACAGCCCTACTTCGTGATGCGCTACATGACTGGCGGTTCGCTGGCCGATCGCATCAAGGCTGGGCCGTTGAGCGTCGAGGAGGCCACGCGCATCCTGGCGCACATTGGTCCGGCGCTGGATGAGGCCCATCGGCGCGGCGTGATCCATCGTGATCTGAAACCGGGCAATATCCTCTTCGATCAGCATAACATACCCTATATTTCCGATTTTGGCATTGCCAAACTGGCGGGAACCCAAACGAGCGTGACCGGCAGCGCGATCGTCGGCACGCCGGCCTATATGTGTCCGGAACAGGCGCAGGGAGAGGAGTTGGACGGGCGCGCGGACATCTATGCCCTGGGCGTGATCCTGTTCGAAATGCTGACGGGTCGCCAGCCGTATGAGGGCGATACGCCCATGAGCGTGGTGGTCAAGCACATTACCCAGCCGCCGCCTCACATCCTGGACGTCAGGCCTGATCTACCGCCTGCTATCGAGACGATCATCGAGAAAGCCATGGCCAAGCGCAAAGAGGAACGGTATGCCAGCGTGGCGGAGATGGTGGAGGCGTTACAGGCGATTTATACGAGCGCAACGCTTGTTGGCCAACCCCCCGTCCAGACAGAGAAGACGGTACGCGCGCCAGAAAGGACTCTCCCTGCTCGTCAACCGCCGGTTGTTCCCTCTCTATCGCCCGTCTCCGCTCCACCTCGCAAGCGACGCAAGGCATGGGTGAGCTTGCTCCTGATCGCCTTCCTGCTATGCGGCGCGCTGGTGGGAGGCGCCTATTGGTTCCGCGAGGATCTGCCAGCCGCTTTTGGCCCTCTGTGGACTTCTTTCTTTACCGCTACTCCTTTTCCCACACCAACTCCAACCGAGACGGTCACGCTGACTCCCACGGCGACGGCGACGCTCCCTCTGCCGACCTTGACTCCGACTACTGAGCCTCTGCCTTCCCCTACCTCCCAACCGGCCGGCCTACCTGTCAAAGGTGGGGCAGATCTCATTGCGTTCCTGGCAAACAATGAAATCTGGACGATGACCGTCGAGGGGAAGGACCTGAAGCAGTGGACATCTGATGGTGCCATCAAACATCACTTGCAATGGGCACCGGGCGGGGGAAGCCTTTTTTACATCAGTGGCAAGTGCATTTACAGGTTAGCGTTCCCGGCTGGCGAGACGCAACCCGTAACCTGTTTCGTCGTCGCAGATTACCTCGAAGCGTTCGAAATCTCGCCTGATGGCCGGCAAGTAGCCATCAGTCTCAATCGTGAATTATACGTGGTGCCGTTTGACAAAGATCGTCTGGCCCAGGCCAGGAGTCGCATTGATTTACAAGCCATGAAGGGTTGTTATACCTATACGGATTTGGGAGTCAAGGGGGCGCGCTGGTCGAAGGATGGGCGTGCCTTGGCCCTGCTGGTTGAAGTGGTCGGTCAGGGCAGCCGTCGCGAAGACGCGATTCGTGTGCTCGACATTCGCGCTTGTGATAGTACACAAAAGATCGCCCTGGATACCTTCCCGGCCGCGCGCTTTACCATGAGTGGCTTCAATGAGAGACCCTTGATCCCCTCGTTTGACTGGGACGGCGAGTTTCTTTTCCTGCTCCACAGTGACGTGCGGAACAACGGCTTTGGCTTTCTCTACTCGTACAACCTGGATAGCAAGACGGCCACCTTGCTCGACCCCCTGGGAACGCGCTGCTGCTATCGCGACGCCCATTGGAGTCCGGATGGCAGCGCCGTTATTTTCGCCTATCAGGATATCAACCTGGGAGCGAACAGTACCACGCAGTTGTACTATGTGGAATATGGGTTGATTGGTTCGGGCGCGAAGGTCAGCCCCTTGCCGCTACCGGCGGACTTCTTCCGAAACCCGCGCGAGCACCCCGAGCCAGTGTTGCGTCCGGTAAGGCGTTGATAGGGTAGGTGTAAGTCGCCTTTACACCACTGTTCGGACACTACGTTTGAGAGGGTGACGCAACATAGAACATTTGAGTTATAATCACAAGGGAACCATTGCAGGAGTTTCCTATGCCGGGAAAAGGGACTGCTCCCAAAAGTGGCAATGAATTAAAACAACAGGTTGTTGCACTCGCCCAACGTCTTGGACTGAAAGCACAGACAGAAGTGAGGGCAGCCAGGAGATTGTGGGGCCAACAACGGTACATTGATGTCACTATTACCAACGATTAGGGGTAGAGTGCAAATTCCAGGCGACGCCAGGCACGGCTGAAGAAAGAATCCTTGCAACCATTCAAGATATCGCCCACTGGCCTATTCCTGGCCTTGTGGTGATTGACGGGGCAGGTTTTTCGGCCAATATGCAGGGTTATTTGATGTCTACAGGCAAAGTAGTTTGGTTTGACGAATTAGAAGATTGGTTGCGCTTGTACTTTGGATTGTAAGATGGGCAATTTACCTGTTCCACGACCGTTTTTGAAATGGGCTGGCGGCAAGACGCAGTTAGCAGAGGCGTTATTGGAGCGTATGCCTGTGCGCTTCCAAACGTACCATGAACCGTTTGTGGGCAGCGGTGCACTTTTCTTTCACCTTTACCGGGAAGGCCGGATTGATCGGGCAATACTCTCCGATATCAACGCTGAAGTGGTAGACACTGATCTAGCCATTCGTGATCATGTTGGAGAGGTGATTCACATTCTCGCAGAGTTACCCTATAGCAAAGAAGTTTATTACGAAATACGTAGTAAAGACCCCTGGACATTAAGCCTGCCGGAACGTGCCGCGCGCATGATCTATGAACAAGACGGCCTACAATGGCTTGTACCGTGTCAATCGAAAGGGGCAATTCAACGTTCCGTTTGGACAATATAGATCGCCAAAATATCTGGATAGAGAAAATCTCTTGGCGGTGTCTCAAGCGTTACAGAGTGTTGAGATCATCTGTGAGCCATTCGAAACAGTAGTAGATAGGGCAAAACCGGGCGACTGGGTATATTTCGAGCCACCATATGTCCCCCTTTCTCAAACGGCGAGCTTCATTTCATACCATGCTAACGGCTTTGGTTTACAAAATCAGGAAAGACTGCGAGATATCTGCCTTACCTTGAGCCGGAACAATTTACGCGTCTCCATAATTTTGCCATTGATGAGGTTCTGGCAAATCGGGCGATTAATTGCAATGGAGCAAAGCGGGGCAAGATTACGGAATTGGTGATCACGAATTATCCTGTTGAACGGGCTGTTCAGCTGCGCTTGCTTGAACAGCAAAAGCCTTATCTTGTATTTCGAGAGCGTTACCCAACACGCCTGTCTCCCTGACACTGCTCCGCTGCGCAGGTGAAGTGCCAGCCGTTGAGCAGGTAAGGAGTTGAAAGGCTAATGGAGAGATGAAGTGTTCTCTAAAACAATGCGATATCTTCGATATTCATGGCGCACCATGTTGGTATGACCGTACTCCATCCGGCGGGGTTGCAGGCGACCGCTAAGCTTGCCGAGAAATGCGGAATTACCAAAGGTAGCCAGGTGCTGGACATCGGCTGCGGGAAAGACACTAGCGCCGTGTACCTGGCAAAGCGATACCAGTGCCAAATAACCGGGGTGGACATTGACGATAGACTGCATTGAGCAGGCAAAAGTTTTGGCGCAAAAGCAACGGGTATCCAGACAGGTGAAGTTTAAAACGGGCGATGCGCTCCATTTGCCGTTCTCTGCCAATGAATTCGATGTCACCTTGTCGTAGGCCGTGTTGATCCTGACGTCCGATAAGAAGCAAGCCATCCGCAAAGCAATCCGAGTGACCAAGCCAGGCGGGTTTATCGGCTGGCTGGAGTTGAGTTTCTACAAATATCTCCCCCGATGATCTTCTTCAAGCGGCGGAATCGTAGGCCTGTGCCTTCTGTATTCGCAAATCTCCTGACTTACAAGCATCGGAAAATCGGAGATTTGCCTTACAGTGCGCCAGACAAGTCTTCGGCTCGTTTTCTGGACGGACTGAAACTTGTACCTTGCCACTACCACAAAATAACCCAAAGTAGGTAAAAGGAACGAATATCGGCTTCTGTGCCGCGGGAAGTCTCATTTGTGATTCGTTTCTGACATTCGTTGACGGTATTGCCTACTTCGCCAACCGAATTAACTTTTTGCATAGCCGCATAGGCAATAGGCAGGGGTGTGTCCCAATTTTGTCGGGATTTTGGGGACGAGTCAGGCGGTAGAGCGGAATGCGGCCCAGGCCTCTTTCCAGGCGTCTTTGCCGCTCATGCCTCAGGCGTTCGGACGACAGTTCAACTGCTGTCCGAAGGGCCAAGCCGAGATTGTCTCCGTTTGAGCGGGTCATCTGCATGGGAAGTGGTTGGGAGGACCTCCTTTCCCTCTCGATTTCACCCCAACATCACCCAGCCACCATGCTCCCCCTCCCCCAACGTTTTTGGGACACACCCATAGGCGCGACCGTTCCCAAATTGCGAAAATTGAGGTATAAACATGCCTTTGGGAGGCCGGGCTGGTTCTCCCTGGACTCTGTGCGTGGGATGATGCGAATCAATTGACAATCTGATTTGCTGTTGATACAATGTGTTTGTGCAATTTGGCGCAATCCGTCGGGAACGGCGTATGCCAGAGCCAGACGGCATTTTTTATGCAGACCCCTTATCGAGGAGGCTATCATGAAGATCTTGATTTGTGACAAAATGGAGGCGGAAGCCATCGAAACGATGCGCGCGGCCGGCTTGCAAGTGGATGTCCGCGATGACATTATGCCGGAAGATCTGCCCAGCGTACTTCCGCATTACGATGGCTGTGTGGTACGTTCGCGCACGAAGATTCGCCAACCCCTGATTGACCAGTGCCCGAACCTGAAAGTCATCGTGCGTGGTGGTGTTGGCCTGGATAACATTGACGCCGATTACGCACGCTCCAAAGGCATCACGGTGCTCAACACACCACAGGCCTCCTCGGCTTCGGTAGCTGAATTGGCGATCGGTTTCATGTTTGCTCTGGCACGCTCGCTATACCAGGCTACGGCGACGATGAAAGCCGAGCGGTGGGAGAAGAAGCGCTTCGAGGGGGAAGAACTGGGTGGTAAGACCCTGGGAATCATCGGTCTCGGCAATATCGGGCACGAAGTGGCGCGCCGTGCGATTGCCCTGGGCATGACCGTCATTGCTCATGATCCCTATCTTTCCCAGCCGGATGTACCCGGCGTGAGCCTGGTCTCTCTGGATGAATTGCTGGCGCGTTCGGATTACATCAGCCTGCATCTGCCGAAAACGGCAGAGACAACCAACCTCCTCAGCACAGAACAATTTGCGAAGATGAAGGATGGTGTGCGCCTCATCAACTGTGCGCGCGGTGGCATCGTGGATGAGAATGCTCTCTATGAGGCCCTGGTCAGTGGCAAAGTGGCCGGCGCGGCACTGGACGTTTTTGCCGAGGAACCCCCCTCCGATTGGAAACTGGTCAAACTGGATAATGTGATCTGTACACCGCATATTGGTGCCTCCACCAAAGAGGCCCAACAACGCGTCGGTGCAGAGGTAGCCGAAAAATTGATCGCATTTGCCCGTAGCCTGGAGCAAGGCTAATCCTCCACTGCGCCGCGCAGACTGCGTGGCGCAGTGTTACGCTGTGACACATGAAGATATATCCTGAAATCGGTGTTCAAATCCCTGAGGTCTATCTGCCGCGGCCCGGTGTGGACCTGACGAAATGGGCCGTCATTGCTTGCGACCAATTCACCTCGCAACCCGAATATTGGCGGGAGGTGGAAAAGCTGGTGAACGGCAGTCCTTCTACTCTTCATCTTATCCTGCCGGAAGCCTACTTGGACAATCGCGATCAATCGGCTCGCATCCAACAGATTCATGCCACCATGCGGGAGTACCTCGAACAGGGCATTCTGCAACCTTATGACGGGCTGATTTATGTCGAACGCACGGTTCTGGGTCGTACCCGGCGTGGTATCATGCTTGGCCTCGATTTGGAGCAGTATGAATTCACGCCCGGTTCCTCAGCGCTGATTCGGGCTACAGAGGAGACCATCCTGGAACGCATCCATCCGCGCATGCGGATACGCGAGCGGGCGTTGCTGGAATTGCCTCACATTCTTGCCCTGGTTGACGATCCCCAGAACACAGTTTTGGGGCCTCTGCTGGCCCAGCGAGATGAGTTGCCCTGGCTCTACGATTTTGATTTGATGCTGGGGAGCGGTCACTTGCGCGGCTATGCTGTCCCTGAAGCATTGGCTGAAAAAGTCATCGTGGCTTTGCAGAATCTGGCCTCGTCGCAGGCCTGCCAGGCCAGGTATGGCCTCTCCTCGCCGCGTGCCAGATTACTCTTTGCCGTCGGGGATGGGAATCATTCTCTGGCGACGGCCAAGGCGATCTGGGAAAGTATCAAAAGCCAGGTAGGGATGAATCATCCAGCGCGCTATGCCTTGGTGGAAGTAGAGAATCTCCATGACGAGGCCCTGATCTTCGAACCCATTCACCGTGTGCTTTTCGGGGTACGAGAGGAGATTCAGGCTGCCTTGCAGGCTTACTTCGGAGATGCGCATATTTGTACCCCTGTGGCAAACGCGGATGAGATGATTGCTCAGGTGGCTTCCTCCTCTTCGGAGACTCAGCGCTTCGGTTGGGTGAACGGCGGTCACTGCTACGTGGTGGAACTCCTTGCCCCGCCCGCCTATTTGGCTGTGGGAAGTTTACAGGCTTTCCTGGATGACTTCGTGCAACGCGGCGGTGCGGCGAAGATGGATTATGTTCACGGGACCGGGGTGGTCTTGCGCTTTGGTGCTGATTCTGCCAACGTTGGCTTTTATCTGCCCGCCATGGATAAATCTGACCTGTTCCGGACTGTCATCCTGGACGGCCTGCTGCCGCGTAAAGCCTTCTCGATGGGAAAGGCCATCGAAAAACGCTTTTACATGGAGGCGCGCCGTATTGTCTGAGGACATCATAGGCGCGTCACGCAAACGCAGACGAGGTTTTCTATACTAGCTCTCTTTTGCGCGTTGTGTAAGGATGCGGTTTCAGGACAAGGATGGTCTGCCGAGATAGCGCGAGTCGGCGTGGAAAGGCCATAGTCAGTTGGGTGGAGAGACACCGGGCTCCGGGGCGCATCCCCACAATCTTCTCCTGGCTCTGGCAGCACTGGTACTATTGTCCTCCCACAGTCCAATGGCTGCGGGAGCCATGGCGGCCCTTTCTCGGCGAACTACTCTGGACGAAAGCTCGCTTCATGTTAAAATAGAAGGCACAAGGAGCTTGTTGTGGAAACCATACCTGCTGTTCGTCCGTCTCCGATTGCCGGGACGTGGTACGAGGGGGATGCCGGGCGACTAGCGCGCCAGGTGGACGCTTACCTGGACCAGGCCCAGGTGCCGCCTCTGGAAGGGGAAGTGATTGCCTTGGTTGCTCCCCATGCTGGTCATATCTACTCCGGCGCGGTGGCTGGTCATGCCTTTGCCGTTGTGCGCGATTGTCACTTCGATTTGGTGGCCGTGGTATCGCCCATGCATCACCCCTACCATGCCCCTTTCCTGACCACGGCCCATCGCGCCTATGCTACGCCTCTTGGTCAGGTGGAGGTCGCGACCGAGATAGTGGAGCAATTATCGGCGCGGCTTGTGGCCACTCTGGGATACGGGCTGACGCCGGTCGCCTATGATCGCGAACATTCGCTAGAGATCGAATTGCCTTTCCTGCAACGTGCCCTACACGGCGGATTCCGTCTTGTGCCCGTCATGGTGCGTGTCGCAGGCGCAACGGTTACTCGTGCCCTGGGGGAAGCCCTGGCCGAGACCTTGCGCGACGCAAACGCTTTACTGGTGGCCAGCACTGATCTTTCGCACTTCTATCCCCAGGAGGAAGCGTTGCGTTACGATAGCGAGATGCTGCGGCGGATTGAATCTTTTGATCCGGAAGCGGTCTTTCGTGCTGAAGTAGAGGAGCAGGGATTCGCTTGTGGCCTGGGCGCGCTGATGGCCGTCCTGTGGGCTGCGCGTGCCCTGGGGGGCACGGCGGTAAAAGTCCTGCGCCATGCTACCTCCGGCGATGTGACCGGTGATTATTCTTCGGTAGTTGGCTATGGCGCAGCTGTCATTTTGAAGAAGTGAGTTATGACACAATTGCGTATTACGGATGACTTAGATGCCTTGCTTGGAGTTCTCCCCGAGGACATTGTCGCGGCTGTTCACAAAGCCAATGACTATGACAATCTCTTGGAAATTATCCTGGACTTGGGACGTGTTCCGACGGCACGTTTTGTGGATCGGGAGATCGTCCTGCGCGAAACGGAAGTCACGCGCGCCGAAATTGACTATGTGGATGCGCGTGTCGGGGAGTTCGATGCCGATAACCGCGCCGGGATCGAGCGCACGCTACATCGTATTTCCGCCATCCGTAACCGGCGCGGTCATATTGTTGGCCTGACCTTGCGCGTGGGCCGCGCTGTCTACGGCACGGTGGACATCATCCAGGATATTATCGAATCCGGCAAGTCGGTTTTGATCCTGGGCCGTCCGGGCGTGGGTAAGACTACCCTGTTGCGCGAGGCGGCGCGTATCCTGGCCGAGAAGAAGCGCGTGATCATCGTGGATACTTCCAACGAGATCGGTGGGGATGGCGATGTGCCGCACCCGGCGGTCGGACGGGCGCGACGAATGCAGGTGCGTGAACCCATGCTCCAACACGAAGTGATGATCGAGGCCGTCGAGAATCACAACCCGGAAGTCATCGTGATTGATGAGATCGGGCGTGAGCTGGAGGCACTGGCCGCGCGCACGATTGCCGAGCGGGGCGTACAACTGATCGGCACCGCGCACGGCAACACCCTGGACAATTTGTTGCTCAACCCAACCCTTTCGGACCTGGTAGGCGGCATCGAGGCGGTGACGCTTTCAGATGAAGAAGCGCGCCGGCGCGGGACGCAGAAAACCGTCCTCGAACGACGCGCCCCCCCTACGTTCGATGTATTAGTGGAGATTCAGCAACGCGACCGCTTCGCGGTTCATATGGATATTGCCCAGTCAGTAGACGCTCTGTTACGCGGCTTCCCGCTTCCGCCGGAGATTCGTTGGCGGGATTCCGATGGGCAGATTCACATCGAGAAAAGCACTCCGGCTGCGCGTGTTCAGGGTGAGTCCGAATTTCGCATTGACAGCGGGCGTACATTACGACGTGGAGGGCGCGAGGAGGGTAGTCCGCTTCCCTTCTCTACTACTACCGCATCCGACATGCAAGCTTCTGCCTCCCCAGGGTCTTTGCGGCCAGTGCGCATTCATCCCTACGGCGTGGCGCGTGACCGGCTTATGCAAGCCGCCAAACGCCTGGGAGTGCCGGCAATAGTGGTCAAAGATTTAAGCGAAGCCGATGTCCTGGTTACCCTGCGCTCGTACTATCGGGATCGCCAGCAGGTGGTGACTCTGGCGGAGCATCGCGGCCTGCCGATTTATGTGTTGCGTGCCAACACAGTCAATCAGATGGAGCAATTCCTGATTGATTTGTTCAACCTGGCTGAAATTACCCCACCGCCGGATGAAATGGAGCGCATCAAACGGCAAACCGAGGCCGCGATCTCGGCAGTGTTAAATGGCGAACGCTGGGTAGATTTGCCGCCTGGACCGGCCGCGGTACGTCGTCTGCAACATGAGATGGCGCGCGCCGCCGACCTCATCAGCCATTCCTACGGCAAGGAACCACGCCGGCATGTGCGTATTTTCCGTGAGTAGATGGACGATGGACGGTGATGAGGAACAATGCGCCTGTGGTCGTTGCATCCCTCTTACCTTGATAGCATTGGCCTGACGGCTTGCTGGCGTGAAGGCTTGTTGGCGCGGGCGGTGCTCCGAGGTCGGACGGTAGGTTACCGCAATCATCCACAACTGCAACGTTTCCGCGCTCAACCCGAACCGCTCCTGATGTTGGATACCTACCTCCTGGCAATCCTGGAGGAAGCCCGGCGGCGAGGGTTTGCTTTCGATGCCTCCAAAATTGGCCCTCGCTTCTCGAACCAACACATGACGGTGACCAGCGGGCAATTGGCGTATGAATGGCGTCACCTCAAGGAGAAGTTAAAGCGACGTGCTCCTGCTCAGTACGAAAAGCTCGCTTCCCTGACGGAGCCGCTCCCGCATCCGCTGTTCGAGGTAGTAGCCGGAGAAATAGAATCCTGGGAACGCCTGCCGCAAGGAAAACGCGGGCTAGGGAAGTGATTCTTTGCCAGGTGAGTTCTTGTGTTCGAACGAGGATGCGGCGAATGTCCTGTGAATACGTTGGCCTCGCCACCGTGATCGGAGTGCGCCGGGCCTCGTAGCCAACACAACGAAAAGCATGGCCTTTCGAAACGTCACGACTATTCTTTGTTCGCCTGGTAGCCTATGAATGCCCGGAGAAGTTCCAAGAACCGTTATGGGCTGCTGGTCGCCTTGGGGCTATTGCTGGTCGGGATCGCCTACTGGTTGCGCGCGGCTTTCAAGCCACTTCTCCTGGCGGCCTTGATTGCGTATCTCCTGTATCCGCTTGTGTATGTTCTGCACACACGTTTCCGGATAAGGCGCAAAGTGGCGGCCAACCTGGTATATTTCATTACCCTGGCGGTTCTCATTGCGTTGCCGGCTACGCTCGTCCCTGTCCTGGCCGATGAGCTACAGACGCTGGTGGACGACCTGTTGCGAATCGTGGACCAGGTTGGGGAGGTGCTTGCCAAGCCGTTTTTCGTCCTGGGCATCACCTTTCACTTGCAGGCTCTGGTTCCTGCCTTCAAAGATACTTTGACCTCGTTCCTGACACCTCTACCGCAGGACGCCTGGCATTTACTGGAGACGACCTCGACCAATGCTTTGTGGTTTCTGGTCGTTGTTGTTGGGGTCTATTATTTATTGACTTCCTGGGAGGAGATTCGCGAGTGGCTTATCCACCTCGCACCACCTGCTTACCAGTATGATGTACGACAGCTGTATGAGGAAATCTGTGCTGCTTGGATGGCATACTTGCGGGGGCAATTGACGTTGATGCTGATTGTGGCGGTGACGTTTGCCTTGATCTGGTCTATGATTGGCCTGCCCGGCGCGCTGATTCTGGGGATTTTGGGCGGGCTTTTCAGCATCATCCCCGACGTGGGGCCTTTCCTGGCGACTGTGCTCGCCGTAATTGTGGCCTTGCTGGAAGGCTCGACCTGGATTCCCTGGGATAATATCTGGTTCGCCGCGCTGGTGGCGGGGTTGTATATTGTACTCATTAACGTCAAGAATATCTGGCTGCGGCCTTATATTCTTGGTCGTAGCGTTCACATGCATGAAGGCCTGGTGTTCATCGTGATTATTGCGGCGGTCGTTTCGACCGGTATCCTGGGGGCTTTCCTGGTTGTTCCGGTCCTGGCTTCAGCCGCGGTTCTGGCGCGTTATCTCTGGCGGCGGTTGCTGGGTTTGCCGCCCTTCTCGGAATCCCCCTTCCTGCCAGGCCCCCCGGCACGCAGGAGGGCATCTCGCCTGCGTAGGAGAAAGAAACAGCCATGACGATCACATTCTCGGTAATTGCCCCCATTTACAATGAATTGGAGAACATTCCCGAACTCTACCGCCGCGTACGCGATGTGATGGCCGCGACCGGCGAGACATGGGAACTGGTTCTGGTGGACGATGGCTCGACCGACGGTTCCACCGAGCGCATTCGTGCCCTGGCAAAGGAGGACGAGCACGTTCGCCCGGTCATCTTTGCCCGTAACTTTGGACATCAGATCGCCATCACAGCTGGCTGGGATTACGCGCGAGGGCAGGCCGTCATCATCATTGATGCCGACTTGCAAGACCCGCCGGAAGTGATCCCGGAGTTGATTGCGCGCTGGCGTGAAGGGTATGAGGTGGTCTATGCCGTGCGCTCCGAACGCGAGGGCGAAACCTGGTTCAAGAAATTTACAGCCGCGCTCTTCTATCGTCTGATTTACCGCATCACCGATGTGAAGATACCGGTGGATACCGGCGATTTTCGCCTGATGGACCGCAAGGTGGTGGAGGTGCTGAAAACGATGCGCGAACGCCATCGTTTCCCGCGCGGCATGTCGGCCTGGGTGGGTTTCCGACAGATCGGCGTTCCGTATAAGCGGGCGGCGCGCTTTGCCGGTACAACGAAGTATCCGTTCAAGAAGATGCTCCGTCTGGCGTTAAATGCCATCACCAGTTTTTCTTACTTCCCTCTTCAACTGGCAACCTACTTTGGCTTTCTCTCTGCTGGTCTTGCGATTCTGGCCATACCAGTCGTCATCCTTATGCGATTGGTGGGGTCGCAAGCCTTCTTTGGTCAGGCTTCTACCCTGATCGCCGTGTTGTTTTTGGGTGGCGTGCAATTGATCTCGCTGGGCGTATTAGGGGAATACATTGGGCGGATCTATGACGAAGTCAAGGGGCGGCCGCTCTATGTGGTTCGGGATGGGCCAGAAGATTGACCGTTTCCATTCAGCGCAGCGCGCAGGGTGGCGATGAAGCGAGCAGCGGCCTCGGCCGGCGCCGTGCTCTGACGGACAGCCTCGATCAAGGCCGAGCCGACGATCACGCCGTCCGCGATGCTGGCCACCTGACGCGCGTGTTCGGGCTTCGAAATGCCGAAGCCGACTGCCAGCGGCCTGGTCGTCACGGCGCGGGCGCGCGCGACGAAGTCGTTCAATAGGGGTGGCAGACTCTGCCGCGCGCCGGTCACGCCGGTCAAGGAGGTGAGGTAGAGAAAGCCGCTCGTCCGTTCGGATAAGCGCGCCAGTCGCTCGGATGGCGTGTTGGGAGAGGCGAGAAAGACCAACGCCAGCCCCTGTTGCCGGCAGAGGGTTTCGATCTCGCCGGCCTCCTCAAGCGGCAAGTCTGGCACGATTAACCCATCTGCCCCAACCCTTGCCGCCTCGCCAACGAAACGAGCAGGGCCGAAGGCCAGGATAGGGTTGAGGTAACCCATCAGCAACAAGGGTTGCGTGACGCCACGCTGGCGTAGTGCCGCTGTCATCTCCAGGCAACGCGCCACGTTCATTCCCTGCTCCAGAGCCACCTGGGTGGAGTGCTGAATCGTGGAGCCATCGGCCAGAGGATCCGAAAAGGGTATTCCCAGTTCTAGCAGGTCGGCCCCGGCCTGAGCAATGGCGAGGAGGATATCGGGCGAGAGCGCGGGCGCAGGATAGCCCAGGGTAAAGTAAGGCATCAGGGCGGCGCGCTTTTGGTCACGACAGGTCTGGAAGACGGCCGCGATGTGTTCTGTGCCTTTCATGCTTCCCTCACGTAGGAAAAGAGTGCTTCGTCAGCGAACAGGTGTTTGGTCACTGTGTCCAGGTCTTTGTCGCCGCGACCGGAAAGGTTGACGAGGAGAATCTGGCTGGCCGGCAGGCTGGGTGCCAGGCGGATGGCCTCGGCTACGGCGTGGGCCGATTCCAGCGCGGGCAGGATACCCTCCAGGCGCGCTAGAATCTGGAAGGCCTCGAGCGCCTGGTCATCCGTGACCCAGGTGTACTCGGCGCGGCCGATCTCCCGCAGGTAGGCGTGTTCGGGCCCCACCGCGGCGTAGTCCAGGCCAGCGGAGATCGAGTGCGTGTCGGCAATTTGACCATCCTCAGTTTGCAGGACGTAGGTGTAGGTACCATGCAGGACACCGGGGCGTCCCAGATGGGGATCGGCGAAACGTGCCGCGTGACGTCCGCTGGCAATGCCCTGTCCGCCGGCTTCCACGCCAATCAGGCACACGTCGCGGTTCTCCAGGAAGGCGGTGAACAGGCCGATGGCGTTTGAGCCGCCGCCAACGCAGGCGATACAGGCGTGAGGCAGGCGGCCGGCCTGCTCCAGGATTTGCCGACGTGCCTCGTCGCCGATCACGCGCTGGAAATCGCGCACGAGGGTGGGGTAGGGATGAGGCCCCAGGGCAGAGCCGAGCAAGTAGTAAGTGTCGTGGACGTTCGTTACCCAGTCGCGAATGGCTTCGTTGATGGCATCCTTGAGGGTCCGGCTGCCACTTTCGACTGCGCGCACTTCTGCGCCGAGTAAGCGCATACGCAAGACGTTGGGTTGTTGACGCGCCATGTCCACTGAGCCCATGTACACCACGCATTCCAGGTTCAGGAGCGCGGCGGCAGTGGCCGTTGCGACGCCGTGTTGTCCTGCGCCGGTCTCGGCAATGATGCGGCGCTTGCCCATCCGCTTTGCCAGTAAAGCCTGCCCTAGAGCGTTGTTGATCTTGTGTGCGCCGGTATGGGCCAGGTCTTCACGCTTGAGGTAGATTTGCGCTCCCCCCAACCACTCGCTTAAGCGGCGCGCGTGAAAGAGCGGAGTGGGGCGACCGGCGTATTGTTCCAGCAGTTCCTGTAACTCCTCCTGGAAGGCCGGATCTTGCCGCGCGGCCTCGTACTCCCGCTCCAGCTCAACCAGGGCAGGCATTAGGACTTCCGGTACGAATTGACCACCGTAGGAACCGAATTTTGCTTTCACGTTAGCCTCTTGTTCCTGAGATAGACGCGATAGAAGATATGGTTTCGTGTCGCTAGACGGACGCCTCGGCCTGTCGGACGGCCTGGATGAACGTCAGCATTTTCTGGCGATCTTTGCGACCTGGTGCCGCTTCGATCCCGGAAGCGACGTCCACGCCCCAGGGGCGCACTTGCTGTATCGCTGTGGCGACGTTTTCCGGCGTCAACCCGCCGGCCAGCAAGATCGGCGCCCGGCACGCTACCAGGCGGGCCAGCGACCAATCGGCGACCTGGCCTGTGCCGCCGTATTGATTTTTCACGAAGGCATCAATCAGGTAGGCTGGCGGCTTCGGACGAGGTGAGTATTCCAGCAGGGCTTGCTCCAGGGCGGCCTGGTTGGCCGGCCTCAAGGCTTTGAAGGCGCGTCCTCCCAGGGCGCGGAGGATAGCGGGGGATTCATCGCCAGAAAGTTGCGCCAGGTGCAGGCCACAGGAATCCAGGATCGCAGTGATCTGTTCCAGCGGGGCGTTGACGAAAACCCCAACCAGGGTCACGCCTTTTGGTAAAACGCTCACGATACGGGCACAGTCCTCAGGGGCAAGGTAGCGCGGGCTTGGCGGGTAGAAATTGAATCCCAACATGTCTGCCCCTGCCTCAACGGCCGCCAAGGCATCCTCTGGTGTGGTCAGGCCACAGATTTTCACGATCGTCATGATACTTCTCCTGGCAGTAATCGTTAGCCGTTGACCAGCTCCCGTACCCTGGCAGCCACGTCTTGGGCGGTTACGAGTGCCTCGCCGACCAGGATCGCGTCCGCGCCTGCTTCGGCCATGGCGAGTACGTCCTGACGGTTGTGAATGCCACTTTCTGCCACTACACAAACTGAAGAGGGGATGTGCCTGCGCAGGTGGAAAGTCGTTTCCAGCGTCACCGAGAAATCGTGTAAGTTGCGATTGTTGATGCCGATCAACACTGGCTCGCATTCCAGTGCCAGCTGCACTTCCTCCAGACTGTGGACCTCCACCAGCGGGGTCATGCCGAGTTCGCATGCTTTGCTATGCAGGCGCAGGAGAGTGGTGCGATCCAGGCCAGCCACGATCAGCAGGATCGCGTCAGCGCCGGCCGCGCGTGCTTCGTAGATTTGATACTCATCGCAGAGGAAGTCTTTGCGCAGCAGGGGCAGGCGTGGAGATAACGAGGCGATCTGACGCAAGTACTCCAGATGGCCTTGAAAGTACTTCTCATCGGTCAGGACGCTGATAGCCGTTGCACCGTTATCCGCGTACAGGCGCGCCAGCGCCAGGTGGTCAAAAGACGGGCAGAGCAGCCCTTTCGATGGCGAGGCCCTTTTGATTTCGGCGATGAGGGCCGGTTTGTTGGAGGCGTGGCGCAAGGCCTGGACGAAGTCGAGGGCTGGGGGGGCTTTTGCAACCTCGTCCTCTAGCAGGTGCAAGGGCTTTTCCATCTGGCGCGCGGCCACCTCTTGGCGTTTGTAGGCGAAGATTTCTTCCAGGATAGTCATAGCCATTCTATCGCTAGGCTGACACCGCTTCGGCGAACTTCTGGCTCATCGCGATCAGAACTTCCAGTTTGGCGAGGGCGGCGCCGCTATCGAGTGCCTGACGGGCCTCGTCGAGAGCCTCGGCGAGAGTACCGCCCTCGGCGGCCAGCGCGGCGGCCGCGTTGAGCAGGACTACGTCCCGCAAGGGGGACTGATCCTCGCCGGACAAGATAGCGCGCAGGCGAGCGGCGTTCTCCTCCGGCGTTCCGCCGCGCACGTCCTCCAATCTCGCCGGGCGCAGGCCATACTCGGCCGGGTCCAGATCAATGGTGGAGACGCGACCCTCTCGCAAAACGCTGACGCGATTAGGACCGGCGGTGGTCAGCTCGTCCAATCCACCATAACCGTGGACGATATACGCGCCCTGACTGCCCAGTTCGCCCAGTACCTCGGCCAGGGGTTCGGTCAAAGATGGGTCATAGACGCCGATCAATTGGTGCGTTGCCCCGGCCGGGTTCGTCAGAGGGCCAAGAATGTTGAAGATAGTACGCTGTCCAAGTTCGCGGCGCGGCCCGATCGCGTGTTTCATGGCCGGGTGGAAGCGCGGGGCGAAGATGAAGCCGATGCCAACCTCCTCAATGCAGGCCGCGACCTGTTCCGGCGTCAGCTCCAGGTTGATGCCGAGAGCGGCCAGCACGTCTGCACTGCCGCAATTGGAGGAGGCGGCGCGGTTGCCGTGTTTGGCCACTTTTCGCCCGGCGCCGGCCAGGATGAAAGCGGCCGCGGTCGAGATGTTGAGGGTATGTTTGCCGTCACCGCCGGTGCCGGCTGTGTCGAGCAGGTGCTCTCCTGGCCGGAGACGCACGGGCACCTTACAGGCATGGGCGCGCATAGCGCGCACACTGCCCACGATCTCGGCAACCGTTTCCCCTTTCATGCGCAGGGCAGTCAGGTAAGCGCCGATCTGGGCTGGCGTGGCCTGCCCACTCATGATGACTTGCATGGCCTGTTCGGCCTCCTCGGTGGTCAGGTGTTGCCGTTGGAAGAGTTTGGCAAGGAATGGTTTCAACATGTCTACCTCCTGTGGCCGAGAGGAAGGAGAAAGGGAGTTCTCGCTTTTTTTGGGGGGTGAGGCGACTTTCATGGCAAGAAAGTTCGTCAACAACTCTTTCCCATACTGGGTCAGGATCGATTCAGGGTGGAATTGCACGCCAAAGATAGGATATTCCTTGTGCCGCAAGCCCATGACCTCTCCCTCAGCCGTTGTGGCCGTGACTTCTAACTCATGCGGCAGGGGTTCCTTGACGATCAGCGAGTGGTAACGGGTGGCCTGGAAGGGTGTGGGCAGGTTGGCGAACAGGTCTTTGCCGTTGTGATGAATCAACGAGGTCTTGCCATGCATCAGGCGCGGGGCGCGAACTACCTGACCGCCGAAGACGGCCGCGATGCACTGATGACCCAGGCAGACGCCCAGGGTAGGGAGGTGCGTTCCCAGGCGACGGATGACCTCGTTGGAAATGCCGGCATCTTCCGGCGTTCCTGGTCCGGGCGAGATGACCAGATGGGTAGGCTGAAGGGCCTCGATTTCTTCTATGCGTACCGCGTCGTTGCGGAAGACGCGTACTTCCGCGCCCAGTTCGCCCAGGTATTGAGCCAGGTTGTAGGTGAACGAATCGTAGTTGTCAATGAGAACCACGCGCCAGCCGCGGCTACTGGTTGGCGTGATGCTTTCCGCCCCCTTGCGCGCCCCTTCCGCGTTCTCGATGGCCACCACCAGGGCGCGTGCCTTGTTCAGACTTTCCTGGTACTCCCGTTCCGGATCGGAATCGGCTACCACGCCACCACCTGCCTGGATATATACCGTGTCACCATGCATGACAAGCGTACGCAGGGTGATGCAGGTATCTAGCGAGCCGTCATAGGAGAAGTAACCGACGACGCCGGCATAAATCCCGCGCGGCTGGCCCTCCAGTTCCTGGATGATTTGCATGGCGCGTACTTTGGGTGCTCCACTGACCGTGCCGGCCGGGAAGGTGGCCTGGAGCAGGTCGAAGGCATCCTGATCGGGACGCAGTTCGCCCTCCACCTGGGAGACGATGTGCATGACGTGCGAGTAACGTTCGATGACCATTTCTTCGGAAACGTGCACACTGCCGTTCAGGCAGACGCGTCCCAGGTCGTTGCGTGCTAAATCCACCAGCATCACGTGTTCGGCGCGCTCTTTCGGATCGGCCAGGAGTTCTTGTTCGATGGCGGTGTCCTCGGTCGCGGTCTTGCCGCGTGGCCGGGTGCCGGCAATGGGCCGGATGAGGGCACGGCGTCCCTCCAGGCGGACGTGCACTTCCGGCGAGGCGCCGATCAGGCGGAGGGGGGTGGGTGAGGTCAGAGCACCGAAGTCAAAGTAAAACATGTATGGAGAAGGATTGAGACGACGCAAAGCGCGGTAGATATCCAGCGGAGCGGCGCTGGTCTTGCGACTCAGGCGTTGCGAGGGGACTACCTGGAAAATATCGCCGGCGCGGATGTATTCCTGGGCGCGGCGTACCATGTCCAGGTACTTCTCGCGCGTCTTGTTGGAATGCATCGTGCCAGGAATTAGCGGCGGCGGTTCTGGTTTTCGTTCGGGCAGGGGGGCTTTCAGGCGCGCCTCTACTTCGTCCAGGCGGGTTTGAGCATATGGGACATCGCTCTCATCCTCGGCAATGGCCAGCAACATCAACCGGCCGTAGGCGTGATCGAAGACGACCAGTGTGTTCGCCTGCAAGAAAATGGCTTCTGGCCAGGCGGTTTCCGGTTGAATAGGAACGGTTGGCTCGAAGAAGCGCACGACGTCGTAGCCAATGTACCCTACCAGCCCACCAACGAAGCGTGGCAGGCCTGGCACGTGAACGGGTTCGTGCGCGCCAAGGGCTTCACGCAATAGGTGGAGCGGATTCTCATTCTGGGCCAACACGTGCCGTTGTACACCATGCGGGGAATGGATTTCCCAGGCTTCCCTTTGCAGGACATAGGCTTGGCGCGGCTGGACGCCAACAAAGGAGTACCGTGCCACCTGCTCGCCGCCTGTGACACTCTCCAACAGAAAGGATGGTTGATCGTCGGCGAGCTTCAGATACACCGACATCGGTGTTTCCAGGTCCGCGTTGTACTCGCGCAGGAGGACACGACGTTCGCCGCCGAGTGGAAAGACCTGTTGGGGTAGAGTTTGTGAGACCATACCTGCCTCCTTAACAAAAAATCTTCTCTCCTCCGAGGGACGAGAGAAGATTCCCGTGGTGCCACCCTGGTTAGGCCGGCATTGACCTATAAAGCATAAACCCGTCGGTCAGACGACGGGAAGTAGGAAAAGCCAGCCTCACTCGTTGCGGGTACGGTCTGATCCTGGGGGATCAGGACGATACCCTTTGCCTGGATAACGGCGGCACCTCCGGCGCGGGCTACTTGGACAGACCGTTCGCCCTGCGGCTCCGAGACCCATTCGGCGCTGGCGTATGGACCGGGCTTTCACCTGTCCCCGGCTCTCTGTACCATCGTTTCAACGCCTACTCTTCTCTTCACAGCCTTTTGCTGGGTTAGGTTGTAACAAGTATTTTTATATCAGATATAGACAACTTTGTCAAGGACTGGTGATTGTTGTGATTGTTCCAAACCTGGTAAAAAAGTGGTATAAATAGGGGGTAGGTAAGACGGATACTCGATTGGTCAGATAGTCAGAAGGACTGCGCAAGACATGGGTGTGTCCCAAAAACGTTGGGGGAGGGGGAGCGTGGTGGCTGGGTGATGTTGGGGTAAAATCGGGAGGGAAAGGA
>FWPU01000646.1_pt1 | contig 111787 bp, 92 predicted proteins | sample 2228361 | NCBI WGS metagenome assembly FWPU01 (sample SAMEA103939777, study PRJEB20133) | metagenome | reverse complement strand
CGCTACTACCGCATCGTCCGCTGACCAGATGGCGCCAGAGAACAGCACCAGCAGCAGGGTTATGGTGCTTCTCATCGCTTCCTCCTTTAGGTTTTTCTCGGTTGGTGAGGAGATCTTATATACAGTTTTATATAAGTCCTCCTTGCAACCTGTGGTTTAACCTACGATAATGATGATACAATTAGCCCTCTAAATGTCAAGAAAAACAGCCGCTGAATTTGATCCCGCATCACTATCAGGCTAAACTTCCCTATGAGCCAGTTACTCATACTGCTCGTCACCGTCACCACCGCACCCCGGGTTAACATCCTGCGCCATATCAGCCCGGACAGTTCCCGGCCGACTGGATTCCAGGAGTGGCAAGAAACCAGAGCACCTTTATCCCCCTGGCGAGCAGAGAAACTCCGCACCGCTGATATCAGTTTTAACCCGATGGTCGGCGTCATCGTAGAAAGCACGCTTGTCTTATCAATTATTGACCATCTTGATACCTTAATCAACGACCTCACCGCGGAAGGTTATCAGGTCACCCTGTTTTCGGCGCAGGGGGGCAGTTGTGAATCACTGCGCACCCTGCTCCAGCAGGAGTATCAGAACGGACTGACCAGCGCCATCCTTATCGGTAACCTGCCGGTTGCTTGGTTCCAAATGATTGACGACTGGAACAACAACCGCCGCCGCGACCCGGATGAAGGCTACGAGGAGTTTCCCTGCGACCTCTACTTTATGGACCTGGATGGTGTCTGGGAGGACAACTGGCGCCGCTACGACACCCTTGATTCCATCGTGCCCGGCACTGACTCAATCTTTGACACTCACAGTGGCGACATTGCGCCCGAGATTGGCGTCTCCCGCATCTATGTGAACCCGCTCGGCAACCAGGTAGCGCTTGTCCGCTCCTATCTCTCCCGCTGCCATCAATATCGGAGTGGCAGATTAAATGTAACTGACCGCGCCCTGGTCTATATTGACGACGACTGGGTGCCCTGGGCAGGCGAGTGGAATAACCTAGTCGGCTTCCTCTATCCGGAACGGGTGTTTATCGCCGACTCCGAACAGACCCGGGTGCGTGACTACCAGCCCCGCATTGACACCGCCGCCTATCAGTGGATGCAACTCTGCGCCCACTCCTGGCCCGGCGGTCATGCGATGAAGTATAACCGCGGCCGGAGCTGGGACTGGTTCTATGCCGAGTCAATCCCCCGCTTCAATCCCGAAGTGTCCTTCTACAACCTCTTTGCCTGCTCCAATGCCCGATTTACCGAACCGGGCTACTGCGGAGGTCGGTATGTATTCCAGAGCGCATCCGGACTGGGTGCGGTTGGCTCAACCAAAACCGGCTCGATGCTGGAATTTGGCGACTTTTATTCCCCCTTGGGCAACGGTTCTACCCTTGCTGATGCCTTGTGCCTCTGGTTCTGCGCCCGGGCAGAAGGCGGCTTTGAACCATGGGAAAAGTCCTGGTTCTACGGAATGTGTCTGATTGGCGATGGGCTATTAAAACCCCGTGTGCCGGTTGCTGTCAGTGAAAACAACCGCTCCACGCCCCCGCCACCGATTGCCACCATCCAGCGCAACCAACTCTTGTTAACTGCAGAAAGTGGCATCCTCCTGGACGCCAGTGGCAGAATGGTCTCTAAACTTCAGCCAGGTGCTAACCAGCTCTCGCACCTGCCCGCGGGCGTCTACTTTGTACAGACCAGCACCCCACCCCGCACCTTCGCCATCACAATTATCCGCTAATCTATTTTTACCTACTTTACTATTAACAACCTCTCGCTTGCGACCGCTCGCTTCTTACCGGACAGCACCTCCATTTGAACAAAATACACCCCGGCCGGAAGTGCTCCGGAAGGCAGTTCCACTAAATAAGTTCCTGCGGAATGCTGGTGATCACATTTCACCAGCCGCTGTCTGCCACTCAGGTCATAAACCACCAGTCGCACCCTTGCTGGTTGAGCAATCGTATAACGGATATAATCCGGGGCAACGGTCAAGTCATTACCATCTGCGGTTAACCGGCTCGCTCCGGCCAAAACACCACCACCCGCAACCCGTTGTGCATCCACCAGCCCATAACGCCAGGTCTCCTGAGTCTTATTCCCCTTCAGCGCCCAGAGCGCCCTGAGTAGATACACGATGTCGCCACCCGCCTTAACCCGCTTCTTTCTGCCTGTGGAACCAACCTCCGGCATCGGCTCCAGTTCGGTCCAGGTCTGCGTGGCGGTATCGTACACCCAGAACTCACAGGTATTGCCACCCTTCAGGGCATATATACGCCCTTCGTTCCATGCCGCGGAACCGCCATCCTTGGACTTTTTATTCTTGCCCGTCCGCGGGCTTGGCACCGGCATACCGGTAAGCGGCGTCTGCTCCCATTGATAGCTAACCAGGTTAAATCTCCACAACTCGTGATACTTTGCCTTGTGGGCATAAAGGTGCTGGTCACCGTCATACACCAGCCAGGAGCCCTTGTCCCATTTTGCCCTGATACCAGCCGGTGCATCAGGCATCAACTCCCAGGAGCCGGTCTGGGTATTATAGCGCATAAAGTCCTGCTTGTACCCCTTGAGGAGGTAAACATAACCAGTGCCGTTTTCTTCAACATACACCAGGTCAGAACCACCCTTAACCTTATTTCCAGCCCGACCAGCAAGGACATCCGCCAGTTGCTCCCACTCTCCACTTGCTACCGAATAACGCCAGAACTCAAATGTGTTATTCCCGCGAGTGGCATACACAAAACCATCGCCATAACACCCGGTTGAACCACGGTAGGTAAGTTTACCCTCCCGACCGGCAAGCCAGGGTGACAGAACCACCCAGGAGTTGCTCAACGGGTGGTAGGCATAAAAATCCCCGGTTTTGTACCCTTTGGCGGCGTAGATAACCCCGTGCTCCTCATCCGCCACCAGCCAGGCGCCGTCCTTTACCGGACGTGCTGATGGTAGCAATGGCATTGACGCCACCTCCACCCACCCGGGTGGCCAGGAGATTTCTCCCGGTCGCACGACCACAACACCATCCGCATGATCATTACCATGGTTTCCGTCATGCGCCAGCATCGTTGAACATCTAATTGCCCAGGTCCCGCTCCTCCGGGCGTGCCAGTTCGGAAAGACCGCAATCGCGCTTTCCCCTGGAGCGAGCGTAACCGTAGTATCCTGCTGGTAGCCATCACCAATTCTGAATCGCACCGGCACCGTGACCAGCAATGAGCTGTAGTTATGCACCCAGACCCGGGGCTGAACCAGTGCGCCGGAGTCAACTGTATCCCGGGGGGCAATAATACCAGAACAACCGGCATCTAACTGCACCACTGTCACCGCACGGATGACGATATCATTAAGTGAGTTGCGGTCGCCAGCCAGAGCAACGCTGCAGGCAACCGGAATATCACCCAGCGGCTGGGCAATCCACTGCGGAAAAGTTGCCGTGCACGAGTCTCCTGGATAGACCGGGTTGTTCCAGTTCACTGTTTGGTCATAACCCGCACCAATCCGCAGCCGAACGGAAAATCGGGCAATTGTGTTACCGGTGTTAACCAGTCGCACCTGAGGCATAACTGTATCAAAATAGACCACCGTATCCGCTGGTGCCACAATCTCACTAACACTCATGTCCGGATAGGGATAAAACAGCCGCGCGGTTAACAAATCCGTGGGTCCACCAACAGTAACCGTCCGGGCGACCTGCCCGGCGATAAAAACCCGATCGGTATCAAGGACACATACGCCTGCAGCCAGGTCCGTTTGATTGTATGGCGAGTTATAGGTCCAGGTCCAGAGTGTCTCGTGGGGGACAGCGTTAGAGGCACTGTAACAGAGCACCACCACATCCGACCCGCGCTGTCCGGCAACATAAATACGTCCGTTGTTGTATTCTATATCAAACCCGTAGTCGTCCTGACTACTGGCGTAGATTGCACCGGCATTTCCCCAGCGCGGTGTCAGCCCGCTATTCGCCTTGTAGGTGATGATTTCAAACCGGCTGGTTGTGCTCTGATAGTAGGCACCGGTGGCATACACATTCTGGGGATTGGAGTCGTCCAGTGTGATGGCAAAAAAGTAATCCTCATCATCCATCGGGTCATTTACTCGCCGGGTAATCGGCGCACCACCGGTTGGCGCATAGCGCAAAATCAACGCATCGTAGTAATTCGCATCGTTCTCGTCAAACCCGGCAACAAATATATAGCCATTATCTGCGACCGCCACATCAAAACCGACATCATCGTAGTCAAGGGATCGCCAGTACTCATTTGCCCAGCGCCTTGTCCCGCCGGGTAAAAACTTCATCGTCCAGATCTGATAACTGCGGTTGTCACTGTAACCGAATCCAGTTACTACAATATGACCTGAATCAGGGGAAACCGCCATTGCCGTGGCACAATTGTCCCACTGGTCCCAATCAAAAAGCACAAAATCCGGATGTCGATCCTGCCGGCGAGAAGAAGCAAGGGCGTTCGTATCCAGGATATAACGTCTGGTCCAGATGGTGTCGCCGGTCTGGGGATTAATCCGAGCAACAAAAAACGCCGAAAGCACAAAATGGGTATCACTTACCGCACCGCACAGGTAAACATCGCCCTGATTGCCAATGACAATATCATAGGCGACATCATCGTCCGGGAACATACTGCGCCTTGCCCAGAGCAGATTTCCGGTCGGGTCATACTTCAACCAGGTTATATCCAAATCCCAGGGTGCAGGGTACTCGGTGGCACCTGCCAGATAGACATTACCTGAGGAATCGATTGCCATCGCCTGAGCGATATCATCAATGCCGTTAGTACCATAGGAACGCACCCAGAGCGTCTCCCCAAACTGGTTGAATTTTGCTACAAGCATGTCATTGTTACCCGGCACCGCCTTTTCTCCAGAACCGCAGACATAAACATTGCCATCTCTATCCACTTTAATATCGGTCGCCTGATTTAAATTGCCGCTGGCTGAGTCCGAGCCGGGATATATCTTCAACCACATCGTATCCACCACCCCGGCACCGGCAACACCGAAAAAGATTACCGCGATTAAAATACCGATCCTGCGGTATTTCATCCTGCACCTCCTGCCTGGAAATTACTTCACCACCATAAACTTGGTGCTAACACGTTCTCTCCCGCGGGTCCCGGCTTCCAGATCAAGCCGCACAAAGTACACCCCGGCGGCAAGACCCTCACCTTCCAGCCGGACCAGATGCTCACCCGCCGCTTCCTCTCCTTGCACCAAGACCATCCGCTCCCGTCCGGCAATGTCATAAACCGCTATCCGCACCCGGCTGTTAGCGGACAGGGTGTAACGAACAACGCCCTGATTGACAAAAGGATTGGGCGCAACCATCAACCGAACCGCGGGTGTCGGCACGAAGGCCTGCCCCTGTGGTCCTGCTGCCGGCGGGTTAAGCGGGAAGTTGGCATTATAGCGCCAGAACTCCAGGGTCTTGTTGCCCTTCAACGCATAAATCTTTCCATTGCCATAAACGAACGCCCCGCCACCATAGGGCAACTTGTTGTCCGGTCCCCGGGGAAATGTGTCTTCGGTCTCCACCCATGCATTTGCCGCTAAATCAAAGAACCAGAACTCGGGGCTCTTTCCTCCCTTCATCGCATAGATACGGTGAAACTCCGGGTCATAAGCCATCGCCCCGCCCTTTTTCATCTTCCGGCGCTTCGGATTAATCCGGCTATCCGGAATGTCCCGTTTCTGCACCCAGGTATCCCGGGCGACATCATACGCCCAGAACTCATAGGTCCCGCCCTTTAAAACATAAATTGTGGAATCACCATCGGTCGTGATCGCACTGCCATCGCGCACCTGTTTCCTTCTCTCTCCTAACGGAACACCCCTTTTTACCGCCCAGGAGTCACGCCCGACATAATAACAGTAAAAGTCACTTGTATTACCACCGCGCAGGGCATAAATCAAGTTCAACCCTGGCAGATACACCATTCCGGCACCACCCTTTACGCGCCGTGCCCCGGAAGGAAAGTCACTCAGCTGCACCCAGCGATTACTTCCGATTTCATAGCGCCAGAACTCCAGGGTGTTGTTTCCCTTCAGGGCAAATACATATCCCGCGGTATCAGCCGCCAGCGCCGCGCCGCCTTTAACCCTCTTCTTACTACCGCTCCGGCCGATAGCCGGGATACTCTCCCGCTCCCGCCACACGCCCTGCCTCACATTGAACATATAAAATTCGGTCGTATTATTACCCTTCAGGGCAAACACCAGGCTCTCCTGAGCAAAGGTGAGTGCGCCACCATCCTTAACACCCCGACCCCGACCCCCAGTAGGAAGACTGGCGAGTTGTTCCCAGGCGGCAACGGTAACCACCGCACCTTTTAATGTGTCATTCGCCGGCTCCCGGTCACCGTTCAGCATCGTATAAGCGACAACCCGGTGCTCACCGATGTCCCGCACCTGCCAGGGTGAAAACGCAATCACTGCTGAGTCGTAGGGCGCCAGTTGCGGCACCTGCTGAATATCAAAATAGAAGTTGCCGATTTCTATCCGCACCGGAAAGGTAAAGGCGAGCGCACTGTAATTTTTCACCACCACCCGCGGGGTCACAAGCGCACCCAGGCGGAAGGTATCCTGCGGCTGCAGAATCGTCATCACGCCGACATCCGGCGCCGAATACTTCACCAGCGCATAGTCCTCGCTCCCCTCAAGATAATCAAAACCGGCAATAAAAACATCGCCCAGTTGATTGAGCCCAACCCCGTAAGGCACATCATCCTCATCCCAGGTAGCGTGCCGTGCCATCCACACCTGCCCACCTTCCGAATTGTATTTTATCGTTGTCCAGTCCAGGTCGCCCTCCACCGTATAGGAATAACCGGTGATATACACATTACCGAAGCGGTCAACAGCCATCGCGGTCACGCTGTCATCATCACTCACATAGTTATAAATCCGCTGCCACGCCACCTGACCGTTGGGGTCAAGTTTAAACACCAGCATATCAAAATAGCCGATATTTGTCTCAGTATAACCAGCGCAGTAAACCTCCCGGTTCGGGCCCAGCGCAATCTCACCCGCACCATCGAGCGCATTTTCACCCCAGTCAAACCTACTTACCCAGACCACCTGACCGCCGGCTGTATATTTTATCGTGGTCGCATCATACCAGGTCCCGCTCTCCCCTGCCCGACCGGTAACATAAACATTCCCGGAATCGTCCAGCACCAACGCCTGGGCGTAATCGCTCTTGATCAAACTGTCGGTGGCGGTGCCGTCATAACGCCGGGTCCAGATGGTCTCACCGACCGGTGAATACTTTATCGTCAGATAATCAAATCGTGCCGGAACACCATTCCAGGAATAGCCGGTCACATAGATACTGCCATCCATTGCCCGGGCGATTGCGGTGGCGAGGTCATCCCCGCCCAGTGTGCCGTTATACCTTGCCACCCAGTCCCTTGTGCCATCACCAAGGTAATGAATGGTTAAGTAGTCCCGGTTCGTGCCGTTAAAGGAGTAACCGGTCACATAAACACCGCCGCTGTCATCCGGCACCAGCGCCACCGGGTTGTCCGGACCACCGGAGTCGTAAACCGCAACCCACGCCTCGGTGCCATCCGCAAGATACTTTATCACCACCCAGTCGGTATCCGCTGGCGTCTTTCTCACCAGACCGGCGACAAAGATGTTGCCCAGCGTATCACTCGCCACCGCAACACCTTTATCACTTAAATTACCGGAACTGGTCCACTCCTGTGCCCAGACAATTTCACCATCAACGCTGGAAAACTTCACCGTCGCGATATCCCGACCGGTGCCGCTGCCGGTAACAAAACCGGTGAGGACGATGTTGCCGTCCGGAGCGAATGTCATCGCCCGCGCCTCATCCCAGTCATCGCCGGCGCCGTTGTAACGGGCGGTCCACACCTCCAACTGCCCCAGGGCGCTACCGGTAAAAATGAAAGATGTCACCAGGAACACCGGAACTGCCATTTTTCTTATCAGAAAACACCATGGTTTCATCCACGCCTCCTTTTCTAAAAAAACACCAATTTTACCTCGGATGCTAACCCGTAAGGCGCCGGGCGGGTGAGTGAACGCCCCGCGCCATCCACGCCCGCAATTATTATAACGCCCTGACCGGACAAGTCAAGTCATTTTTTTAACGCTCAGAGAAAATTTTCACCCGGAATTACCCTTCCCGGAATAGGTGGTTAAAACCCGGCACCGGGAAAGGGCGCGGGAGTGAATGTCAAAATCAGCACCAGGAGCGCAACAACCGCCAGGATGATATCGGTGCGGTCAAGCGGGGTGATGTCGTCAAGGGGTGGCGGATGCCTCAACCCTAAAACCGTGGTCAAAAATGCCCAGAAGGGCCAGCCGAGCCAGAAGAAACCCATCAGTAGTAGCCCCGCAATCACAAAATAACTGAACAACCGGTAGCGCCGCCCGAGCAGGGCATAGGCGATGTGTCCGCCATCAAGTTGTCCAACCGGCAGAAGGTTGAGCGCGGTCACAAACATCCCCAGCCAGCCGGCAAAGGCAAGCGGATGCAGGACCACATCGCTTCCGGGTGGTGGTGTGCCGTGAAAAATCCGCGACACAATCTCAAAGATTAGCGGTGAGCCCAGACGCAAAAGCCCTGCCCCGGCTGGAACAGCCCGCACCGTTGACAGCGCCAGCCCCAGAATTGTCACCGGAATCGCCACGAGAAACCCCACCAGTGGTCCGGCAACACCCACCCGCACCAGGGCGCTGCGCGATGGCACCGGCGAACGAATCTTGATAAAGGCACCCATTGTCCCGGTCATCGGATGGGGCACCGGCAGAAAGTAAGGTGGTGTTGCATCAACACCCAGGCGCCGGGCGGTCAGATAGTGCGCCAGTTCATGACTGCCCAGAATAAGGATGAGCCCGAGGGAAAAAGGCAAACCGCTCAACAGGTTAACCGGATGGGCAAGAGGATTTTTACCCGCATGCAGGGCACCGACAAAAAGGGTTGTGATGATTGTTGCCACCAGCAAAACGATGTTCACCCAGATGCGCACCGGCTGGCGTGGTGGTGGATAGCCATAGGTGATAATATGATTTTCACCCTCGCGGCTAAAATAGGCAAGTGCGCCATGCTCCTCAAATACCTGCTTTAACCTTTCCAGGTTCTCCGCCACCGGCTCATATATCCTCCCGACTATCCTGGGACCGCTGACCTGCGCAATCGCCATATAGCGGGCAACCCGGGTCAAATCCATCGGGCCTTCACTCACTACACCTGATGTCATACCCATATTTTTGACCGAAAAAATCTCCTAACAGATTCTGGGCAACTGCTCACCCTCAAGCATCAACAGACGGCGCAGTGAACCCAAACTGGTCTTCAGCCACACCCCGGCGGGCGCCTTTACCACCTGACCGATCACCCCTGCCTTCCTGCCCTCAGGAAACTTACGCATCGTCTTCACCACCATCTCTGCCCTCTCCGGCGCCACCACCGCCACCACCTTACCCTCATTCGCCATATAGAGGGGGTCCAGCCCCAGAAGTTCCGCCACCCCCCGGACCGCCCTTGACACAACTAACCGCTCCTCCTCAATCACAAAACCCAGTTGACTGAACCGGCAGAACTCATTCAGGGTTGTTGCCAGCCCGCCCCGGGTCGGGTCCCGCATCACCCGCACCCCACCGCACCACAGCACCGCCTGAATCATCATGTGTAAAGCGGCGCAGTCGCTCTTTATTTTGGCTTTCAGCCGGAACCCGCCCGCACCCGCCTCCCGGCTCACCGCAATCGCCGCCTCGTGCTCACCGATACCGCCATTGAGCACAATCACATCTCCTGCCCGCACCAGTTCCGCACCCAGTTTTATCCCGGGATTCCGTAACCCGATACCGGTGGTGTTGATATAAACCTCTCCTCCACCACCGCCACCTTCAATCACCTTGGTATCACCGGTCACTATCTCCACACCCGCGCTCTTCTTCTGCCGGGCGATTGAGGCACAGATACGCTCCAGCACCGCCATCTCCAGCCCGGCACCCAGGATAAAACTCAGCGCCAGATAACGGGGCACCGCACCCAAAACCGCCAGGTCGTTCACCGTGCCACACACCGCCAGTTTGCCAATATCACCACCCGGGAAAAACAGCGGTTTCACCACATACGAATCGGTGGCAAAACAAACTTCTCCTGCCTGTCGTCCAGAGGGATAACCCCTCAACACCGCACCATCCTCTAAACGGCCCAGCACCGGATTGCCAAAGTACTTCATAAACACCCGCTCAATCAACCGGTGCATCTTCATCCCGCCCGCACCATGTCCGAGCATTACCTTTTTCTCCAGAACCTCACCACGAAAACCCGCCGGATAAACCTCCATATTCCTCCTAACGCAGAAGAGCAGAAGGATAGAAGCGCAGATTAACGCTCATATTTGTAATAGGCGGCACACGCACCCTCAGAGGAAACCATACACGGACCAACCGGCTGTGCCGGTGTGCAACGCCGGGCAAAAAGCGGACAGTCCGGTGGCAGGATTGCCCCCAGCATCACCTCGCCACAGCGACACGCTGACTTTCTCGCCACCGGCTGCTCCTCGGGCAGGTCAAACCGGCGTCCGGCATCAAACCGCTCATAACCCCGGCGCAACACCAGCCCGGACCTTTTTATCCTGCCGATACCCCGCCACGCCGCATCAACCTTCTTGAACACGGTTTTTAGCAACCGCTGCGCCACCGGATTTCCCTCCTCCCGCACACTCCGGCGATACTGAATCGCCACATCGGGTTTACCAAGGAAAATCTGCTCCAGGAGGATATAGATGCCGGCAAGGATGTCCGCCGCCTCAAAACCGGTAATACAACCGGGCAGACGATAGCGCCGGGCAAGAAACCGGTAAGGTCTACTGCCGATAATTGTTGACACATGCCCGGGCAGAATAAAACCATCCACCTGTGTCCGCGGCGAAGCGGCAATCACCGCCAGCGCCGGTGGAATCAACTTAAACATCGGCAACACCGAAAAGTTCTCCACCCGCCTCGCCTTTGCCTCGATAATCGTCGCTGCCACCGTGGGTGCGGTCGTCTCAAAACCAACCCCGAGAAAAACAAACTCCATTTGCGGCTCGGCAATTGCCATCTCCAGCCCATCCCGGGGTGAATACACCACCCGCACATCCGCACCAGTTGCCTTTGCCTCAGCCAGCGAGCCCCGGGCACCGGGCACCCGCATCATATCACCAAAGGTCAAAACGGTAACCTCCTTCAAAAATACCAACCGGAGCGCCCGGTCAATCTCTGTCTGGGTTGTCACACAAACCGGACAGCCTGGACCGGACAGCAGCCGCAACCGCGGGTCGAGCGCACTCCTGAACCCGAACCTGCCAATTGCCATCGTATGGGTCCCGCACACCTCCATCAAATTCACCCCCTCCCGCTGGGCACACACCTCTGCCACCTTATCATTAACCCGCGCCAGCAACCGCTTTAAGTCATGCGCACCTATCCGGGACACACGCCGCATCAGCCAATTATAATTAAGCCCGCAACCCGGGTCAAAGGAAAACCGCACCCCATCAATTAGACCCGCAAAATTGGCATTTTTCACGCTCCAGTTAAGAGTCGGCGTGCTAATTAATTTAATTTCAATCTATTAGAAAATTTATCCCCCTGCCCGGGGTATACCCCACCCTGTCCGGGTAGTTATTACCGGGCTCAGCGCCGGTTCTGGTTTCACAAAAACCGGTGTCACTCTTGACCCTGAAAAGGAAAAGGTTATATTAAAGATAAAACAGGAGGCAACTTGGATTTTAAATATCTGATTTTAAACACCGCAGAAGGTATCGCCTGGGTGAAGTTTCATCGTCCGCCGGTTAACGCCTTAAATACCGAAATGGTTCTGGAAATTGAAAAACTGTTCGACCAGCTCGCCATTCGCAATGACATCAGCGTGATTGTGTTAACCGGTGAGGGTAAGGCGTTTATCGCCGGTGCCGATATCGCCGAGATGTCCGGTTTCTCACCCCTGCAGGCACGGGTGTTTGCACAGAACGGCCACCGGGCGCTGGCAAAGATTGCCGGCATCGAAAAGGTGACCATCGCCGCCATCAACGGGTTCGCACTCGGTGGCGGTTGCGAACTGGCGCTCGCCTGCGACATCCGGGTAATCGCCGCGGGCGCCAGAATCGGTCAGCCCGAGGTGAACCTGGGACTCTTGCCCGGTTTCGGTGGCACCCAGCGCCTCGCCCGGCTGGTTGGTCCGGGCATCGCCAAGGAGTTAATCTTTACCGCCGATGCGATTGATGCCGCGGAGGCGCTGCGCATCGGACTGGTCAACAAGGTGGTCAACCCCGAGGAACTCATCCCGTTTGTGACGGAGATGGCAAAGAAGATTGCCAGCAAGGGTCCGACCGCAGTCCGGCTCGCCAAGACCTGTATCAACCGGGGTCTTGACACCGACCTGGGCACCGGCTGCGCCTATGAGATTGAGGCGTTCGGGCTCTGTTTTGCCTCGGGCGAACCGCACGAGGGCACTAGGGCGTTTCTGGAAAAAAGGCATCCAGACTGGAAAAAAGGAAAGGAGTAGGTTATGACCATTGGTAAGGCAAAGGACACATTTATCGTCGGTGCCGCCCGCACCGCCATCGGCCGGTTTCTGGGCGGGCTCGCCAGTCTGCGCGCAACGGAACTGGGTGCGGTGGCGATTGCGGCGGCGGTGGAACGCGCCGGCGTCAATCCGGCAGAGGTGGAAGGCGTGATTATGGGTAATGTCTGCCCGGCGGGTATCGGTCAGGCACCGGCACGCCAGGCAGCGGTCAAGGCGGGTCTGCCGGTGGAAGTGCCGGCACTCACCGTCAACAAGGTGTGCGGCTCCGGGATGATTGCGGTTGCCCTTGCCTGTCAGCAGATCAAGGCGGGTGATGCCCGGCTGGTGGTTGCGGGCGGGCAGGAGTCGATGTCCAATGTGCCCTACTACCTCAAGAGCCTGCGCAACGGTCAGAAGATGGGCGATGCCCAGTTGCAGGACGGAATGATTTACGACGGCATCTGGGACTACTTTGGTGATGTCCATATGGGTGCTTTAGCGGACTTCACCGCCCAGAACTCCAAAATCAGCCGCGAGGAGCAGGACCGCTGGGCGCTGCGCAGCCATACCAATGCGGTGCAGGCGATTAAGGCGGGCAAGTTCAAGGCGGAGATTGCACCGGTGAAGATTCCGCAGCGCAAGGGTGAACCGGTTATCTTTGACACCGACGAAGGTCCCCGTGCCGACACGACGCTGGAAAAACTCGCCAGCCTCAAGCCGGTGTTTACGAAAGACGGCACCGTCACCGCGGGCAACGCCTCCTCAATCAATGACGGCGCCGCGGCGCTGGTTCTGGCTAATGAGGCGTTTGTCAAGGAGCGCGGGCTAAAACCGCTCGCCCGGGTGGTCGCCTATGCCACCGGCAGTGTTGAGCCGAAGATGCTCTTCTACGCGCCGATCAAGGCGGTGAAGACCCTGTTACAGATTCAAGGTGTTGCCATTGACTATTTTGACCTGATTGAAATCAACGAGGCGTTTGCAGCCCAGGTACTGGCGGACGGCAAGGAACTGGGCTGGAGCTGGGATAAGGTCAATGTCAATGGCGGCGCAATTGCGCTCGGTCACCCCATCGGCTGCTCCGGCGCCCGCATCCTGGTCAGCCTGATTTATGCCTTAAAGGACCGGGGCTTGAAAAAGGGGCTGGCTGCGGTCTGTCTGGGTGGTGGTGAGGCGACCGCGATGAGCATTGAACTGGTATAACTAAATCCGGCAACCGTCGTTACCACCGGAAACCGCCAGCGCGGTCGCCCGGAAGTGCCATTATGCCCTGTTTTGAGACCGAATCCGCTGCTGCCACCATCCAGTTAGGGGAGCGGCTGGCAAAAGGGTTAAAACCCGGTGCGGTGGTTGCCTTTTACGGTGAACTGGGCGCGGGCAAAACCACGATGATCAAGGGTGTTGCCCGTGGTCTGGGTGTGCGGGAAACGGTCAAGAGCCCATCGTTTGTCATCATCACCGAATACCAGGGACGGCTGCCGGTGTATCACATTGACCTCTATCGCATCAAAAGCCCGGCGGAGTTTACCGAAATCGGGCTGGAGGGTTATCTCAGCGGTGATGGTGTCTGCCTGATTGAATGGGCAGAAAGGGCGGAGACGCTTTTACCACCGCACACCATCCGGGTGAAACTATCGGTCCTTCCCCGCGGCCGGCGAATTGAGGTCACCGGCTGGGCCGAAGGTCTTACTCAGGAATTGCAATAACCCATCCCAGCCACCCGGCACCGTCCAGGTCTTTGCCGCGGTAATCACCACCGCCTCATCACCTTTCAGCCTCACCTCGAGGATGCCATGCTGCCGGCAGAAGAGGCGCAAACGGGCAACCGCCAGGAGTTCACCGACCACCGGCGGCGCCTGACCGAAACGGTCGACCAGTTCCGCCTCCAGTTCCTTTAACTCCGCCTCACCTTCCACGCCAAGCAGACGCTTGTAAATCGCAATCCGCTGAAAGGCGTCCGGGATGTACTCCGGCGGGATAAACACATTCCGGTCAATATCCAGTTTTGGCTCCACCGGCGCCGCCTCACCCTTGAGCCGGGCAATCGCCTCGCGCAAAAGCCGGGTGTAAAGGGCAAAACCCACCCGGGCGATGTGACCGTGCTGCTCGGTACCCAGGAGATTACCCACCCCGCGCAATTCCATATCCCGCAGCGCCAGGCGATAGCCCGCACCCAGGTGGGAATAGGCCAACAGCGCCGACAGCCGCTTCCTTGCCCCCGGTGTCACCGCCTCCCGCCGGGAAACAACCAGAAGCGCATAAGCCTGCAGGGCGGAACGCCCCACCCGTCCCCGCAACTGATGCAGGTCCGCCAGCCCGAACCGCTCGGCACGATTCACGATAATCGTATTCACATTGGGTAAGTCCAGCCCGGACTCAATGATCGCGGTGGACAGCAGCAATTGATACTTACCGCTGGCAAAGTCAAGGTAAACCTCTGCCAGTTGCCGGCTGGAAAGCCGACCATGGGCAACCACCATCTCCACATCCGGCAGCATCCGGCGCAACCGCCGCTCAATCTCCGGCAAACTCAAAATCTCATTATGGACAAAAAACACCTGCCCACCGCGATTGAGCTCCCGGTACACATAACTGCGAATCAACTCATCACTCCACTCCGCCACCTCGGTCAAAACCTCCCGGCGCCCCGGTGGTGGCGTATGGATGGCAGAGATGTCCCGGATACCGGAAAGCGCCATATAAAGCGTGCGCGGGATGGGTGTCGCCGACAGGGTCAGCACATTCACCTCCGCGCGCAGGCGCCGGAACCGCTCCTTCTGCCGAACCCCGAAACGCTGCTCCTCATCAATGATTAAAAGCCCGAGGTCGCGGAACGCAATCTGGGGATGCAGCAGGGTATGGGTGCCGATCACGATATCCACCGTTCCCGCCTTCAACCCCTGGATAATCTCCTCCTGGCGCTGCCGGCTGACAAAGCGCGAAAGCATCTCCACCCGCACCGGCAACCGCTCCAGCCGGCGCTTAAAATTGACATAATGTTGATAGGCAAGCACCGTCGTGGGCGCAAGCAGCGCCACCTGTTTGAAGTTGACCACACACTGCAATGCGGCGCGCAGGGCGATCTCGGTCTTGCCAAAACCAACATCGCCGCAGATCAACCGGTCCATCGGTTTACCCCGCAACAGGTCCTGCCGTACCTCGGCAAGCGCCTTTAACTGGTCCGGCGTCTCCTCATAGGGAAACGATACCTCCAGTTCTGCCAGCCAGGGTGAATCGGCACGCAAGGGCTCGGTCTGCGCGGTTGCCCGCCGGGCATAAATCTCTAACAACTCCTGGGCATAGGCAGCACTCGCCCGCGCCGCCTTCGCCCTGGCAATGAGCCAGGAACGACCGCCCAGCCGGTCCAGCGGCGGCGCCTCATCACCGGCACCGACATAGCGGTCAATCAAACCTAGATTCTCCACCGGCACATAGACCCGGTCGCCACCCGCATACTCAATCAAAAGATAATCCTTTTCTCTGTCCCCGTGCTGCAACCGCCGGGTCCCGGCAAACCTGCCCACCCCGTAATCAATATGGACAACATAGTCACCCGGCCGCAAGGTTAAAAGGTTGTCAACCGGCACACCCCGAAACCGGCGCCGCACCAGCCGACCCACCGGCGTGCCATAAATCTCCCGCTCGGTAATTACCGTCCACCCCTGACTGGTATTGACAAATCCACAGCTCAGCCCGCCCACCAGGTAAATCGGCTTCTCGCCTAAAACCTGCGTCAGCCGGCGCCGGTGGTGCTCCGACAACGCCACGACAAAATAGTCGCCACCGGCACTTGCGATCTCGGACGCCAGTAAATTAAAATTACCCAGATAACTTGGTGCCGGCTGATAACCCAGGTCAAAATCCCCGCCATCCGGCACCAGCCTTATCATCCACCTCCTCGGCATACCAGTGCCCTCGCCCAGCACCGTCACCGCCTCGGGCAGAAGTTCTGCCGCGGGCATCTCACCATAGCCAGGTGGACGCCGGGTAAAAACCACCGCCGCAGCCACCGACCTCCGGGAGCGCTGGGTTAATGGCTCAAACTCCCGCAGCGACACAATCTCATCGTCGCTAAACTCCACCCGCAGCGGTAACTCCTGATTCTCACCATAGAGGTCAACAATTCCACCCCGCACCGCGTACTCACCGGGCTCGGTTACCAGGTCAACTCGTTCATAGCCCTGGTTCTCCAGCCACTCCACCAGCCCATCCCGGGTCAACCGCTCCCCCGTTTTCAACAACAGCATCCCTTCGGCAAGCGCCCACTGCGGTGCCGGTGCCGCCAGCTCCTCCGCGGTCGCAACAATCACCGCCGGTTGCTGCGCTATCTCTCTTATCCGGGTGACAGTGGCAAAAGTGTCCCGAACAAAATTAACTACCGGCAGTTGCGGATAAAAGGCGACAACATCACCCGCCAGCGCCCGTGCCTGACCGGTATCATCAACAACAGCCACCACCGGTAATCCACTAACATTTGCCCACCAGCCCGCCAGTAACGCCTGGACCGCCACCGGAACTGTATTCAGGGTTACTGTCCCCGGTGGTGCCAGTGCCGCCTTTAACCTGTCAAGGTGCGGGTCAAGCAAGAAACGCTGACGAATCTCCTCCATAAAAACACGAAGGGGGCATACGCCCCCTTCCTTACTAAATCTGACCGCTACTTTTTCTTCGCAGTCTTTTTCGCGGTCTTCTTGACCGCCTTTTTGGCGGTCTTCTTAGCAGTCCGCTTCATACATGCCATCGTACCTCCTTTATTGGCAGTTGAATATAAAAATTTTTTTGCCACTTGTCAAGAAATAATTTGCGTCTGCCTCCCCCCGTTAACGGTTACTCTCTTTGCTCTCAACGCTGTCAATAGCAAAATCAACGATGAAAACCCTTGACCGTAACTGCCCGGGTAGAATTGTCAGGGTATCGCTCATCCGTTGATAACCGCTGTCCCGGGGAGTAATCTCAAACTGATAATCACCCGCGGGGAGTTTACGCAGGACAAAACTCCCCTCCACGCTACTGGTTTGTACCACTCCGGAATCCGGACCCCGATAGCGCACATCGGCCGCCACCGGCCGATTCCCCACCCGGCTGTAAACTGCACCCCAAAGTGAACCAAACCCCATCCGTCTGAGCACAAAGTTGAGGTTGGTAACCACCCGTGGCTCTACCAGCAGTGATTCGCATTCCGGGTAAAAACTATCCGCCTCAACCGTAATCTTTACCCAGCCGGTTTCAACACCGTCAATTACGAACACACCGTTCTCCTCGGTATAGGAGCGACCGGCATGCGTCCCCTCAACTGTAAATCTTGCGCCACTCACCGGTTTTCCTGAACCTGTTTCAATCACCCGGATGCGCACCCGACCATAACGCCGTTGATAAAAACCGGTGCGCAGGGCAAAGCGATGGGTCACACCCAATGGTCCATAAGGAACAAAGGCGTAGTCAAGGCCAATTCGGCCAGCATTAATCCCCAAACCTGCGGTCAAGCCAGAGAGCAACCCCAGTGACCGCCAGTCCTGGGGCCCAAGCCGGTAACCACATCTAAACACCAGAAACTCCTCCAGCGCAAACTCCGCACCCAGATGAAAGTCCGGTTTACCACTCAACGGAATATTGACATCGGTTAACAACCGCAATCCATTTCCTGTCTTAGAAAGCACCCCACCATAACCGGCACCAAGGCGCACACCTACTGGTAAGGGAAACCGTTCTCCTCCATATTTAATCCCCGGGCCGAGGTTCTGGGTCGCCACGCCAACGCTTAATCCAGCAGGAAAACGATACACGGCACCGGCGTCAAAGCAGAAACCAATCCCTTTCTGTTCGGGCAGGGCATCGTAAAGCCACTTCGCACTCCCACCAACCGCCAGCATCTTATTTATTCTCACACCGTAGCCAAACACCGCATAACCACTATTCACTGCGAATGTATCCAGTTGCCCGGTATTGGGGTCCCAGTTTTCAATTCCACCTATCCGGGAAAAGACCCCGCTCAAACCAAAAGTCCCTGGACCCAGGGGCAGGGCGATATTTAAGTTCTCATCATTGATATCGGCAAACCAACGGTGATGAGCAAGGGCAAGTTGAATCTCATTAAGATAACCCAGACCGCCGGGGTTGTAAAAAATGGCGTTGACATCATCCGCCATTCCGGTAAAAGTCTCACCCATCGCACAGGCACGAGCACCAACTGGAACTCTTAACAAAGGAAACGCGGCAGCCGGACTCTGATTAAAAATCAACACCGGCAGTATGAGCAAAAACCCCATAGACCCCCCTTCCGCTCCGGTGACCACGACAAAAACGTCAACCGGAACTCAGTCCCTCGCTCTGCGTGCTCTGAATTCCAGGGGAAAATAGGACGCAGAGGACGAACAGAACGCGGGAAAACAGACGCCGGCATCGGTACCACTGGCCGTAATAATTCCACCCGCAACCTGCGCTGAGGTTGCCTGCAAAACCCGTTAAGCGGGTAACACAGCACATCCACCTCACCCTCCTTCCTCCGTTCCACTGCTATTCTACCCCTACTATTAACCTGATTCCATCTCATATTACCGAGCAAGCAAACACTTCTTCACCAAGCGGCGAATCGTCTGGTTAGCCCCTTTTACCTCAAATCGGTAAACATAAACACCCGGTGCCGCTCTTCTTCCCCGTGCATCAGTTCCATCCCACTCAACAACATACGCACCTCTGGAATGCATCTCACCATCAACCAGCCGGCGCACCTCTTCACCCAGTCGATTATACACTATTAATGTCACATCACCGCCGTCCGGAACCGAGAACAGAAACCGCACCTTGCCGCCTGCTGGCTCGTGGTAACTGTAAATCGCAAACCCGGGCACTAAACTCAACTTCAATCTTGCCGAGTCACACAACCCATCCTGCCGGGAAACAGACACCTTTACCCATATCTCCTTAGTCGCCATTCGTGTTGTATCAAAGAGAGAACTGAACTCTGGCGCGGTTACCCGGAGCGTGAACTGAGTAGGCACGCCCGGTGCGACAAAACTCAAATCCGGATTACCATCAAAATCGGTGTCCCGCAGATAACCCCTACCCTCTCCATCCAGAACCGCTGCCTGCCAGCCATCATCTCCCCCTGCCCAGCAAACATTCACCACCGAGCGAATATCTCCGGTTGTAGTCACGGTAAACCGATAGTCTCGCACCTCGCCAGGTAACAGCACATCCGCCTGGTCGGGCTTAATCTCAATATCCCTGACCATACCGTTGACCTCGGTAACCGCTGTTACCTCATCGCTAACTCCAGCATCAGCAAATGACCAAATGATTATTCTGGTTGTATCCATCTGCCCGACCTGCGCCCACCCGGGTGGAACGACCCGCAGCAAAACATCAACGCTCCCTGAGTAAGGAGCGATTGGACCAACATCCGGTCTACCGTTACCATTCCGGTCAGCAAGTGCCTGTCCATTCCCATCCAATAACTGATGCTCCCATAAACCCTGCGTCCGGTTATAAGTCAGGTCTGCGCAGTCAAACACATTACCCAGGTTGGTAACCTGAAAGACAAAGGTGGCCGTACAACCTGGAGCAACGGTACGAAACTGGACGGGCTGGATGAGCAGGTTTACTACCGAAGCAACTGTTGTGGTCAATTGCACCTCTGCCCGGACCGCTGGAGTCGCACCGGAAATTGCCTGCACCACGGTGGAATCTACGACATATCCCAACTCATTATCCGGAACCCGGACCTGGCAGACAAAAGCCACCGTTTCTCCTTGAGCCACTTCACCCAAATCCGGCAACCCATTGTTATTGTTATCCGTTAATGGATTGACGCCCCCGCTATCCAAAAACTCAACCTGCCACCCGGCACGAGTAAAAAGACCAGCAATGTCTATTGTATCCGCGGCATCACCGTTATTAATACAATACAGGAAATAATTAACTATTGTTCCGGGTAGCGCCGTAGCCGAAGAATCAGCGAACAGCGCAATATTTCTTGTTATGCCATTCACGGTAACCATAATTCGGTCATTGGCTGGATTCATATCTCCGGAAAGGGCGGTAGAACAACTGGCAATTCGTTCGCCTCGCTCTATCACCAGCGGCGGAAACACCACTTCTGCCGAATCACCCGGAGTCACACTATCGCTCCAGACGGTCCACACATACCTATGACCATAACGCAATACCGCAGGAATCACTGCCGTTTTCGTTCCCAGGTTACGAACTCGGGCAACCGGGACAACACTTTCCCCAACCGGAACCGCTCCCGCTGGCGCCAGAATGGCAATACAGGCGGCATCGACCCAGCAAACATCAACCTCCGCATCCTGAAAATCGTTACCGGGATTACTGTCACCCGCCAGATAGGTGGAGCAACGCACCGGATGACTACCGACCTCAACCGCCTGCCACTCATCAAACTCCACTGTATCCACCATCCCGGGTAGAAGGAGTTTTTCACGAGTAGAGCGATAAAAGTCACCGATGCGCATCTCCACCGGCACCACCTGCACGCCCATACCCCAGTTACCAATCAACGCTCTGGGCAAAACCCGATGACCGGAATCAATCACCCCGACCGGCGCTAGGATTATCTGCACACCGGCATCAAAATAACTGCGGACAAATACCAACTCCTCCTGAGCGTCATTCTCATTGCGCTCATCACCATCAAGCGCAGTAGAACATTTCACCGCTATTGCACCAGCCGGCTGCGCCACCCACACTGGAAAAACAACCGTATCCACCTCGCCCGGGTCCAAAACCATTTTCCGGGTGTGCCAGTACTTCTTCCCAATGCGCATAATTGCCGGTATCTCCTGCCTGCTGGTGGAATAGTTGGCAATAAGTGCCCGCGGCACCACACTGTCTCCCCAGTTAATCACCCCCACCGGCGCCAGAATCGCAACACAGGCACCATCAACCCGCCGCACAACTGTAAAACTTCTGCTCACCCGGTCATTGGCATCATTGCGGTCACCAGCAAGTGCAGTTGAACAGGTAACCGTATATCTGCCCACCACCTCTGCCCTCCATGGCGCAAAGGAAACTGTATCAATCGCGCCCGGCATCACCAGTGCAGCAGTCTCACTCTCATAACCATCGCTTATCTTCATTCGCACCGGTATCACCGCGGGTGACAACCCATAATTGGCAACCAGCGCCCCGGGCGCAATCACCACACCTGAATCTATCGCTCCCACTGGTGACACAATTGCCACCGCTGCCGCATCAACAAAACTAATCACCCGTACCGAATCTTCCCGCCAGTCATTATCTGGATTCTCATCACCAGCGACCATCGTTGAGCATACCAGCGGAAAGACACCAACCATATCGGCAACCCACACCGGAAACATCACCGTATCCTTGCCACCGATACCCAAAAACTTCGTCCTGGTCTCATCATAATTATCGCCAATCCGCATCCGCACCGGCACCACCACCGGTGAATTTCCATAATTACATATCCTCGCCCAGGGAACAACCGCTGTCCCGGAATCAACCACACCGGATGGTGCATAGATATCGGTTACTGCCGCATCCTTATGGACAACCACCAGCACCGAATCAGTCGTCTGGTCATTCTCCGGTTGCCGGTCACCCGCAAGTGCGGTGGAACAGCGCACCATCAACCATCCGCTCGGGCTGGCAACCCAGGCTGGAAAGGAAACAAGCATTGAGTCACCCGGTCTCAGCGTTACCACCCGGCTCTCCCGATAACCGCCATCAATCACCATATTCACCGGCACATCCTCAACCGCTGTCCCATAGTTGGCAACCATCGCCCGCGGCACCACCACTACACCGGAATCAACAACACCAACCGGTGCGACAATGGCATAACAGCCAGCATCGTGCCGGTGGCCCACCTCCGCCTCTGCCCATACCGTATCATTTACTGGATTGACATCACCTTCCAGAGCGGTCCAGCACACCAGCGGTAACCTTCCCAGAGTATTTGCCTGCCACTCCGAAAATGATACCCTGACCACCGAATCCGGAGCAATCGCAACAACCGTTGACTCCTGATAAGAACTCCCGATAATCAGATGCACCGGCACCATCTCCACCCTGCTCCCCAGATTCCCTACCAGCACCTCCGGGACAATCACTGTGCCCGAATCCACCTGTCCGGAAGGCGCCAGAATTGCTATTGCGCTAACATCAACATACGGTCGCACCGTTACTGTGCTCATCGCCGTATCATTTGCCGGCTCTTCATCACCAGTAAGTCTGGTATAACAGAAACAGAGATGCGTTCCAACTGGTTCAGCCTGCCACGGGGAAAAACTAACCGTATCAAATGAACTGGGCGCCATCATAATAAATACACTATCAGCATAAGAGTCACCAACCATCATAACCACCGGCACCGCCTTCGGACTCGTTGAATAATTACCGACAACCGCCGCCGGTATTACAGTCGTTCCAGAATCCACCACTCCTGATGGCACCAATATCTCCAATACACCGGCATCAACCACAACCCGCACCTGGACTGAATCTATCAGCACATCATTGCCAGGATTGGTGTCATTGGGCAGGGCGGTACTGCACCGCACAATATGAGTCCCCACCGGCGACGCTGTCCAGTTGCGGAATGTCAAAAGCACCGTATCACCAGCAGGAATGTTTACCAGCAGTGTGTCCGCATAACCAGTGCCAATTGAGAAATGCACCGGCACAAACGCACCAGTATTGCCGAAGTTTGCCACCAGCACCCGCGGGGTAATCACTTCACCGGAGTCTACAACACCAGTCGGTGCTAATATCTGCACCACACCTGCATCAAGCACCTCCACCCGCCGCACCTCCACCCAGCCATACGCAGTGTCGTTTGCAGGATTGCGGTCTCCTGCCAGCCGCACATCCGCCACCACCGGATGCACTCCCACCGGTGACGCTACCCAGTCACGGAAATACACCGTATCCACCGCACCAGCATCAAGCACCACCGCCACACTGTCCCGATAAAAACCACCTACACCCAGCCGCACCAAAACCGTGTCCATACCGCCACCAGCCTTCGCCACCACCACCGCCGGCGCTACCACAGCACCAGAGTCCACCACACCTGCCGGCGCCAGAATCACCCGCAACTCCGCATCCGGTCGCACCACCACCTCCACATCTGCCCATACCGTATCATTCGCAGGATTCTCATCTCCGGGTAATACCGTTGCACCCATTACACTCCATCTCCCCACCGGCGACGCTGTCCAGTTGCGGAATGTCAAAAGCACCGTATCACCAGCAGGAATGTTTACCAGCAGTGTGTCCGCATAACCAGTGCCAATTGAGAAATGCACCGGCACAAACGCACCAGTATTGCCGAAGTTTGCCACCAGCACCCGCGGGGTAATCACTTCACCGGAGTCTACAACACCAGTCGGTGCTAATATCTGCACCACACCTGCATCAAGCACCTCCACCCGCCGCACCTCCACCCAGCCATACGCAGTGTCGTTTGCAGGATTGCGGTCTCCTGCCAGCCGCACATCCGCCACCACCGGATGCACTCCCACCGGTGACGCTACCCAGTCACGGAAATACACCGTATCCACCGCACCAGCATCAAGCACCACCGCCACACTGTCCCGATAAAAACCACCTACACCCAGCCGCACCAAAACCGTGTCCATACCGCCACCAGCCTTCGCCACCACCACCGCCGGCGCTACCACAGCACCAGAGTCCACCACACCTGCCGGCGCCAGAATCACCCGCAACTCCGCATCCGGTCGCACCACCAGGTTAAGATAAAAGGTTATCGCCTCCAGATGGGGCAAATAACACGCCCGGGAATAGATAAAGGTTATCTGATATTGCAGATAGTTCCTTCCGTTAATCGCTGCTGGCAGTTGTCCGCCATTAACCGGCACCGGCAAAAACTGGGTCCAGGTTGAATCCGGTACCGGTGTATCACCCGCACGCACCGACACCACCACCGCCGAGCCGGATGGCTCATAAGCAACCCAGGAACAACTGCCGCCCGCAATTACCGAGTCGCCGGTATAATAAACCGAAGAAAGATAACTGGCATATTTTCCCCGGGTATAAACATTGCCAATCTCCCGCCACATTCCGTGATGGTCGCGGTCAACCGGTAACGCATTATAACTGAGAAAACCCGGACCCCACAGAACAAAACTGGCGCTGTCCGGCATCATATTGTTAACGAATATGTCCTGAAACCCATCGTAATTAAAGTCGGCGATGAACCCACCCGAGGCATTAAACTCCACTTCGCCCACCTCACTGTAACGGTCATCGCTGAAATGGGGTGTTGTGTCCGGGCGATTAAAATACACCCGGGGGCGATAGGCAACATTCCTTCCCCAGTCACCCCGGAAAAACACCAGGTCCAGTGTCTTGTCATAATTCCAGAGTGCCGCCGCACTACCACCATAACACTGCCCCGGATGAATCAACTCCCGATTACTAACCGAAAACCCCTGCGCACTCCCGTAATAGATAAATGCGGTGGTAACGGTATCATAACCGGTAAACACCAAATCCAGCCACCCATCATCATTCAAATCCGCCACCGTTACACCGTGCGGATTATTCGGCGAAACCGGCAACCAGACAATCGTCCTTGCCGACCTGCCCGCTCCCCAGTAGATTATCGGTGCCTGGCCCCGGCTCCACAAAGACGCAACAATATCGTTATAGCCATCACGGTCAAAATCAGCAATCTCCAGATTGTGCCCTACCGAACCGTTAAGAAACAGCGTTGTCCGGCGGTCGCTGCGATAACCATCAGCACCACCCCAGAAGATATATATCATTCCGTTATCCGAACCGGCAATGATGTCCAGATAAGCGTCCTGGTCCAGGTCGCAAACCGCCACCGCCTCGGACTGCCCGGAAATCAACAGCCAGGTGGTATCTGAACCGGACGGACCGGAATCTGTGCCCCGGTAGATGGTGATATGCCCGCTCCGCCAGCCGGAATGAATCAACTCCGGATAGCCATCAACATCCAGGTCAGCAATATCAACATTACCACCACCGACCACCGGCAAAAGCCGGCAATTCTCCGGAAGATAACCCTGAGCCGAGCCAAGATACACCCGCAGATACGGACCGGAATCATCGCTACACACCAGGTCAATATATCCGTCATTGTTCAGGTCAAACCTCGGGACAAACTCAACACAACCGGAATCACCCTCCAGTTGTGCCCGCAGGGACACATAAAGCAACGGGTCAAAAGAGCCATCAGCAAAATCAACCGCACGGGTCTCCTGCCAGATACGAGTAAATTGTAAACTAGGATTTCCTGCCCCGAGGGCAAGATTGACCAGGATAATCACTAACCCCACTATCCTTCCTTCCACCGCCTAAAATTATACCCATCCCTGCCCGATTGTCAAACAAAATATATATTTATTACTGATAAAAACCCCTCCCAGAACCAGCCGTTTTTTTCACTATTGGACACCGCGCGGATTATAATTCAACTAGTATGGTGATAAAAAGCGCAGTAGCGTTAGGAGTAGTTTTTTGCGGCATCCCCCAATCAGTTAGAGCCAGAAAATCGGAAAATTTCACGGTCAAAATGAAGAAAAAGAAAGCCTTATCCGGTTAAGTTGCGAAAAGTTATAGCGTTATCGCACCGGACCATAGCCTTACCCCCCAGCCCGGGGTATACCCCCCGCTTATTCCGGGGGTTGGGGTCCCGCCAGTAGCAGAATTGAACACACAGATAACGATCAGAAGGAAAACCGCTCTTTTTTCTCCCCTTCCCCGCAGTTTGACTTTGCCGGGTTATTCTGGCTATAATGTTTGAGTTATGCTGAATATCATCATTACCGGTATCACCAGCCTTTTGACCGACATCTCGACCGAGATGGTTTATCCGCTTGTTCCGCTTTATCTGGCAACACTTGGCGGCCAGCCCGCGGTGCTGGGGCTGATTGAGGGGTTTGCGGAAAGCACCGCTTCCCTGTTAAAGGTGTTTTCTGGCGGGATTTCTGACCGGTTTCGCCGGCGCAAGCCGATTGCGAGTCTCGGTTATGCGAGTTCAACCATCGGTAAGTTGCTCCTTTATCTGTCCCGCTCCTGGGGTCTGGTGTTTGCCGGCAGGATGATTGACCGCATCGGTAAGGGCATCCGGGTTGCACCCCGGGATGCGCTGATTGCCGATTCGTCCGCACCCGGCACCAGGGGCAGGGCGTTCGGGATTCACCGGGTGATGGACACGCTCGGGGCTGCGATCGGCGTTGTCATTGCCATCTTCCTGCTCAGCCGGCTCGGCACCGACCTTGACCGGGTGGGCTATCAGCGCATCTTTCTTATCTCGCTCATTCCGGCATTCCTGGGCGTGATTATCCTGTTCTTCGTTAAAGAGAAAAAAACAAATCCAGCGGGTGGTAGCCGTTTTCGTCTCTCCTTCCGTAACATCTCGCCCCGGTTACGGAGGTTTCTGGTGGTGGTCGGGCTGTTTGCCCTGGGTAATTCGTCCAACACATTTCTCCTTTTGCGGATGCGCCACTATGGCTGGACAACAATGGGTGTGCTGGTTCTGTATCTTGTCTATAATCTGGTATATGCGGTGTTCTGTTACCCATCGGGCAGGCTGGCGGATAAAATTGGCAAAAAGCACCTCCTGGTAACTGGTTATTTCATCTACGGACTGGTTTATCTCGGGTTTGCGTTTCTGCCACCTGAGAACCGGCAGATTTTGCCGTTTTTACTTTTTGCGGTTTACGGGCTTTACAGCGCCTTGACCGAAGGACTGGAAAAGGCGCTGGTCGCAGACATCGCACCCGTAGAACAGCGGGCGACATTTATCGGGTTGCATGCGACCATCACCGGTATCGGACTGTTGCCCGCATCGCTGATTGCCGGCGGGTTGTGGAGTGCGCTCGGACCAACCGCACCGTTTCTCTTTGGCGGGCTACTGGGGTTTGCCGCCGGCGTGTGCCTCTGGGTGCTGCTCTGAAGAAATTTGCCTGCCCTTGCCAGAATGGAAATTTTTGCTATAATTGTCGCCAAATATGGATAGCCCTATCAGGAAATAGGTTTCCCCGGAGCAAGGCGATGGTGTTTATTTTATTATTGAGATGGTAAGGTTTGAATATGCTTTTATTTAGACGTTTTCGCCTGATTAAGACCGCCAGACCGGCACCGGTCTGGTTGCGGGACTTTTCTCGTTTTAACCGGTTAATGGCGTTTGTGGCGGTTGTCCTGGCTGCGCTGTTTCAGGGCTACCGGCTCTCATTTTTCGGGATGGAGTCCGTCCTCCTGCCCGCGGTGATTGTCGTTGCCGGTGTCGGTGCCTTTGTTGAGGTTTTAATCGTGCGCATCTTTACCATTTACCACCCCACCCGTCCGGTGTATCGCTGGCTCTATCTCACCCTCGGTCTTTTGATTGTTGCCAGCCTGGTTTTCCGGCAGTTCGCCATCGCCCTGGCACTGACCGTGCTCTATCATATCGTCGTTATCGCCAACCAGCCCACCAGCACCGGCTTTATGGTTGATGTCCTTGCCAATCTGCGCTACCGCGCGCCGTTCACCCTGATGTTGAGTTTCGCCCTGTTGATTGTTATCGGCACGGTTCTGTTAACCTTTCCTGCTGCCAGCCCTTCGGGCAGACCCCTGGCACTGATTGATGCGCTTTTCACCGCCACCTCTGCCACCTGTGTTACCGGGCTGGTGGTCCGGGACACCGGGACGCACTTTACCCTTTTCGGGCAACTGGTCATCCTAATTTTAATGCAACTCGGCGGTCTGGGGATTATGACCTTCTCCACCAGCATCGCCATCATCTTGGGCCATCGTCTGGCACCGGGCGAACGCCGGGTGTTTTCCGAGATGGTTGAGCCGACCCGGGCGATTGACATCGCCCGCGCGGTGCGCTACATCCTGCTTTTTACCATCCTTGCCGAAGGCGCTGGCTTTCTCGTACTGTTTTTCCGCTGGCTCGGGGTGTTTCCCAGCACCGGGCAGGCGTTCTATTACGCCCTGTTTCACTCGGTCTCGGCGTTCTGTAACGCCGGATTTTCCCTTTTCTCCGACTCGTTTATCCGCTATCAGAGCGACATTGTTGTCAATCTCGTCATCATGGCATTGATTGTTACCGGCGGGCTGGGGTTTGCGGTGGTGCAGGAGTTTATCAACCGCAACACCTTCCGGATTGGACTGCGGCGCCCGGTGCGCCACCTGACCACCCATTCCCGCATCGTGCTGGTTACCACCGGCATTCTGCTTGGAACCGGCGCGGTCATATTCTTTTTTCTGGAATACGACCGGACCCTTGCCAGCCTGTCCCTGGGGACAAAACTCCTTGTTAGCCTTTTCCAGTCGGTAACCGCGCGCACCGCCGGGTTCAACACCGTGCCCCTGAATAACCTGCACCCGGCAACGATTTTCACCCTGATTGTTTTAATGTTCATCGGTGCCTCGCCCGGTGGCACCGGCGGCGGTATCAAAACCACCACCTTCGCCATCCTGCTTCTGGCGGTGCGCGCCCGGCTCACAAACCAGGAGGAACTGGTCGTGGGCAGGCGTACCGTGGGCAAGGATATTGTCTACCGGGCGGTCTCGATTGCGGTTGTCGCGCTGGGTGTGGTCGGGGCTGGCTTCTTCCTGCTTTTGCTTTTTGAACCTGCCTCGTTTCCGCAACTTCTGTTTGAGACGGTATCCGCCTTTGGGACGGTCGGACTTTCCACCGGCATCACTTCAACCTTGAAAACCATCAGCCGGCTGGTTATTATCCTGCTGATGTTTATCGGTCGTATCGGTCCTTTGACCCTGGTCCTGGCGATGGCAACGCCCCGACCCCGGCAAGCGGTTACCTATCCGCAGGCGCGGATTATGGTCGGATAGTAAAGAAAGGAGGTACCTTTGAAGCAGTTTGCGGTAATCGGACTGGGAACATTCGGTGCCCGGGTTGCCCGCTCCCTGACCAACCGGGGCGCGGAGGTTCTGGCAATTGACTCGGACCCGAAACGGGTGGAGGAGATTAAAGACGATGTCGCCCAGGCGCTCTGCCTTGATGCCACCGACGAGGAGGCGCTTGCCCGTTCCGGGGTGCTGGATGTTGATACGGTGATTGTGGCGATGGGCGAGCGGATGGAGGCGGCGATTGTTGTCACCTCCATTTTAAAGAAGCGGCTCGGCGCCGGACAGGTAATCGCCCGCGCCGCCTCATCGCTCTATGCCCAGATACTGGAAGATGTGGGCGCGGACCGCACCATCCTGATTGAGGAGCAGATGGCAGAGCATCTGGCAAAAAGCCTGATTACGCCGGACCTGATGGAACAGATTCCGCTCACCAGCAACCACAGCCTTGCTGAACTGCGCGCCCCGCGGCATACCATCGGTAAGAAACTCGGACAACTGGACATCCGCCGGCGGTATGGTGTCAACATCATCGCCATCAAAAAGCGCATCCCGGTGGTGTCACCCGAGGGCGAAAACACCTATCAGGAGCAGATTAACGACCTGCCCGGACCGGATGACATAATCGAAGAGGGTGATATCCTGATGGTGGTTGGTAGCGACCAGGATATCGAAAGGCTCGCCCAGGGTGCGGAGCGAAAGCCGACCGAAAAGGTATAACCGCGCAGGTAACGGCTATGCCCGCAATAAATAACAACCACAACCGCCGGCTCCGTATCTCCCTGCGGCAGCGCATTGCCCTGGCGATGCTTGCCTCCGCCCTGCTTTTGGTACCGGTCATCTCCATCAGCCTGTACTATGTCAGCCAGATGAACGCGCTTGCCACCCTGCTTGCCGGCGACGATACCGAACTCCTCCGGCTCGGCAACACCATCCTGTACAACTTTTCCTTTGTCCGGAACGCCGAACGCAACTACCTGCTCTATAACGACACATTTTACATCAGCAACGCCCGGCTCCAGCTCAACCAGACCGCCCTGCTGTGCGAACGCGGGCGCCGCATTGACTCCAGCCTGCAGTCGCGGTTTGACACAATTATCCAGGCGGTGCTGGTTTATCACCGGCTCCTGGACTCCCTGGTCCAGATAAAAAAACTCCGCCCGGCCTACCGGACTGAAAAATCACCCACCAGTCTGCGCGCCGGCTATCAAACACTGCTCCAGACAGCAGAAACCACCGCGGACCCGCGCGTAAAAGACTCGCTTTTTACCGCGGCAAAACTGCTGCTCCAGGAGATTGAAGGCAACGAACTCATCGGTGCGGTGAGCCAGAGCCTGAATCAACGGATGAACGAAACCGCGCACCGGATTATTACCGCGGGCGAGAAAATCATCGCCCGTGCCAATCAGCGCATCGGCGAACACAAAACCCGCATCACCCGGCTGTTTTTCTTGAGCCAGCGCAACATCATCACCACCATCATCATCTTAACCGCCCTGCTCATCGCCCTTATCATCCGCCTGCCCCAGCAAATCACACTGCCGATAAAACGCATCAAGAGCGCCCTTACCCGGGCAGAACAGGGCGACCTTGATATCCGGATTACACCGACGAGCAACGACGAACTGGCAGACCTCATCCGCCAGCTCAACAGGGTTTTTGCCCGGTTGCGGGACTTTGATGACCGCAAAGCCGCCTATATCAGTGAGCAGGAACGACGCTTCCGGCTCCTTGCCGGCTCTATCAGTGAGGGGGTTATTCTGGTGGACCGGGAACCGAAGATTTTGTATGCCAACCCGGCGGCGGCACCAGTTTTGGAGAAAAACCCTAACGAATGTGTCAATCGCCCGCTGAAAGAGTTCCCCGGGCTCCAACCTTTACTTTCACATCTGGAGCAAGTCCTGAGCGGTGCAACCGGTCACCAGGAGTGCGAGGTCCTGCCCGGGTTCCCTGCATCCGCGGTCTGCTTTGAGGTGCTACGCGACCGCTCGGGCAACGCCACCGGCGCCCTGATTATCATTACCAATCCGGCACCACCGGAATAACGCCAGCAGCAGCCAAGACGCTGCACCGGTTACCCTGCCTCAAACAACCTCAATCGTGCCGGGTTTACCTTCAATCACCTCACCAACAACTTCAGCCCGCAGCCCGGCATCCCGGGCAAATTGCTGAAACTCATCCACCCGGGCAGGATTAAGGGCAATCAATAATCCCCCGGAACTCTCCGACTCCCAGAGGATGTTCTTTAACTCATCCGGCACCACGCTCTTCCAGTCAACCCTGTCACCAAATGAATTCTCGTTCATCAGAACACCCGGGTCAACTAATGTCCTCGCCAGTTCCATTGCCCGGGGCAAAATCGGCACCCGCTCCGCAAACACCCGCACCCGCACCCCGGACGCCTCAGCCATCTCCTGCAGATGCCCGAGGAAGCCGTAGCCGGTGATATCGGTTGCGGCATCTGCACCACAGCGCACCATAATCTCCGCTGGTTTACGGTTTAACTGCATCATTGCCGCCAGCGCCGCCTTCTCCAGCTCCGGGGCAACCTCATCGAGATTCAAAACCGCCTGGGTAAAAACACCAATACCCAGTGGCTTGGTAAGAAGCAAAATATCACCGACCCTGGCACCGGCGTTGGTGATTATCCTTTTCGGGTCAATCCTGCCGGTAACCGCCAACCCGTACTTTATCTCCTTCTCGTTAAAGGTGTGCCCGCCAACAACCACCGCACCCGCCTCCATCACCGTATCCTGACCGCCGCGCAGGATTTCCCGCAGGACCGCCTTGTCCAGCGCCGCAGGAAAGCCCACCACATTAAGCACCGTCAACGGCTCACCGCCCATCGCATACACATCGGACAGCGAATTGGTTGCCGCAATCCTGCCAAAGGTATAGGGGTCCTCAACCATTGGTGTCAGGATGTCAACGGTCTGCACCAGCGCCAGCCCATCTGCGAGAAGAAATACCCCGGCATCATCCGCGGTGTTAATCCCGACCAGAATTCTGGGGTCCTCGGGCGGTTTTAGCCCGGCAAGTGCCTGCGCCAACTGCGCCTTGCCTAACTTGGACGCTCAGCCAGCACAGGTCACTGTCGCCAGTATACCTCGTCTTGCCATAGAACCTTTAACTACCTCCCTTTTTACTCATCGGCCACTCCGCAGCACGCGCACATCACCCCGGCGCTGGGTGAGACCAATCGTATCAAAGTGATTCAAAAGCGGAATAACCACCTTACGGGTTGTGCCCAGCGCCTGCCGGAACTCCGATGCGGTCAACCCGGCATCAGTCCCGGATTTTCGGGCAAATATCTCCCTTAACACCCGCTCTGCCGCTGCCAGCGCATCTTTATGCAACACCACTCCTTCACCAACATCAACCAGCATCCCGGTTTCCAGAAGCGCCAGTTTTACGCGCTGCGCCCGGGACGGGTCAACACCAGCAAACACCTCATCCATATCCGGTGGCTGCCACATCCTTTCGGCAAAAATCTTTGCCACCCGGTCATAAATCTCCTTTTCTGCCCCGGATAACCGCACCTCATGACCGGGCAGTCGCAACCGCTCACCCTCCTCCACTATTTGTCCGGCTTGTTTCAACTGATTGACAACAAAATCAAACAATGGCGCACCCATCCCCAGCTTTGCCCTTAACTCCGCCCGTTTCATCCCCAGCCGCAGGGGATTGTCCCTGTGAAACCCGGTAAGCGTATTAACAATTAACTCCTCAGCCCGCGCCAGCACCTGACTATGCACGAGCACCCGTTTTCCCTCCTCTTCCAGAAATCGCGCCCGGCCCTGATTGACGAGAAAACTCGCCATCGCCTCGGCGTCTTTTTCAGTAATCGCCAGTTCCCGGGCGATCACCGGCAACCACTTAACATCAAACCCGCTCTTAAGCAAAAACTGCTCCAGCACCGCACCCCGGGCCCCGGACTTTAATTCCCGCAACCGCCTCACTGTCTCCTCATTAAATCGGTGCTCCTTGACCGCACTCACCTCCAGCACAACACCGCCGCCGATTGTCCCTGCTGGCGCATAGTGCCTTAACACATATCGGTCATTCCAGTCACACACAATTGGCTTCTCGGTCCGAAGTTGAACCAGTCCCTCCTCACCGGGCAGTAACTCCTTTTTATCTAACAAACAAACCCGGCACATCACCTCCGCGGTCCCGATATGAAGATGCACCCGGCTCATATTCTTTAACGGTCGGGCAAAACTCTTCAGCAGGTAGCAGCTGGCATTGACCATTGTCGTCGGGCGGTAATAACTAGGTGTTGTCAGGACATTACCCCGTTCGATAACCTCCTGCTCCACACCCTGAAGATTGAGCGCCGCCCGGTCACCAACCTCTGCCCGCTCACTGGGCTTATTATGCCGCTGAATGCCCCGCACCCGCACCGTTATCCCCTGAGGTAGCAGTTCCAGCCGGTCGCCCACCTGACAGCAGCCGGACACAACCGTTCCCGCCACCACCACCCCGAACCCCTTGATTGTAAAACACCGGTCTATCGGCAGACGAAATACCCCCCGGTCCGGCTTGGGCTCCACCGTGCGCATCACCTCAAGAATCTTCTCTTTTAACTCCACGACCCCGGCACCGGTGCGCGCTGACACCTCCACCACCGGCGCACCCTCCAGAAAGGAACCGCGCACCAGTTCGGCAACATCCAACCGCACCATCTCCAGCCAATCCTCATCCACCAGGTCAATCTTGTTAATCACCACCAGACCCCGCTTAATCCCTAAAAGCTGACATATCTCAAAATGTTCCCGGGTCTGGGGCATCACGCCATCATCTGCCGCGACAACGAGCATCACCATATCAATCGTGCTCGCACCCGCGAGCATATGACGGACAAACTTCTCGTGCCCCGGGACATCAATAATGGTAATCTCGTCCCCCAAAAAGGCAAAGCCCAGATCGGTGGTCATCCCCCGTTCCTGCTCCTCTTTCAACCGGTCCGGGTCCGTGCCGGTAAGTGCCTTTACCAGGGCGCTCTTGCCGTGGTCAATATGCCCGGCAGTTCCAAGGACATAATGCATCCCGCCTCCTAAAATGCCTTCCGCTCCCGGGAACTAGGAATCCCCATCTCCTCCCGATACTTGGCAACCGTGCGCCGCGACACCACAATCCCCTTCCTTTTCAATCGCTCACATATCCCATCATCACTCAGCGGTGCGCATTTATCTTCAGCCTCAACAATCACCCTGATCTTTTCCTGAATTGCGGTCCGGGACAAATCGCACTTTCCGGAACGGAAGAAAAACTTTAATGGAAATATTCCGTAAGGAGTCTCCAGGTATTTTCCGGCAACCGCCCGGGAAATTGTTGCCTCATGGACAGACAGCACCCGCGCCGCATCCCGCAGCGTTGCCGGCTTCAGCCGCTCCTGAGAGCCGGAAAGGAAAAAGCCATCCTGGGTCTTTACAATCCATTCAACTAGATTGCGCAACAGCTGGCGCCGGGATTCTATTGCTCGAAGGAGCATCCGCGCCGACTCCAGTTTCTTTCGGGCGAACGCCACCTCTTCCGGACGGTACATTTGTGGGGAACGCAGAATCTCAACAAACCTTTTTGCCAGCCGGAGCCGGGGCAATTCCTCATCGTTCACAACCACCACCAGTCCGTCACCACGCCATTCAACTGAAAAATCCGGACGCACATACTCCACCTCCCTTGCAACAAACTGCCGCCCGGGTTTGGGTTCTAAACTTAGTAACCGTCTGATTGCCAGACGTATTTCCTCCTCCGTCACCCCGAAGAGTTTTGCCAGGGCGGTAGTATCCCTCTTCTCCAAAAACGCCCAGCCATCACGCAGCAATCGGCATTCAAGCGAATCTGACCCTACCCCTTTCAGTTCCAACTGAACTAGTAGCGCCTCGCGCACGCTCCGGCAACCAATACCGCCCGGTGGAATCCTCTGAAGGTGGAATAGCACCCGTTGCACTCTTGCCGGCTCCACCCCGGCCACTGCCGCAATCTCCTCCTCACTACTAGAAAGGAAACCATCTTCGTCCAGCCACTCAAGCAGTTGCTCGGCAATCTCCAGATCCTCCGGCAGAATTTCCTCTTTAAGTTTCGGGAGAATCGTGTCCCGCAGTGTTACCACCGGATTTGCCACTACCTCTCCGGAGGGCATTTCATCCTCACTACCTCCGGAAGGCACCGGCATCTCCCAGCCATCTGGTGGTAATAAATCATCGAGAGAATACTCCTCACCACCATTCTCTTGTCCTGACCCGGATAAATCCTGAACCGCACCCGTTAACTCGGCCGTCTCCTTTCCGTCACCAACATCGCCACCTTTCCCATCAATGTCAATAGGATTTGCCTCTATCTCCTTCCCGAACACATCGCCATCGCCTTCCACGCCTGTCCCCGACTCCACTTCCGGTTCAAACTCATCATCCGACAGTTCCAGCGCGGGATTTTGCTCCATTTCCGCCTCAATCAACTCTCTCAGCTCTGGTAATGGCAACTGCAGAACCCTCATTGTTAAAACCAGCTGCGGGGTTAGCCGCTGCTCCAGGCGGGTTTCCAGTTCAGGTTTCATTCCCGGGTGTTTACTACTCATATTCGGAACCTCTCTCCAAGATACAGTTGTCTTGCCCTTTCATCCTGAACCAGTTCCTGCGATGTCCCGGAAATCAACACCTGGGCGTCATACATCAAATACGCCCGGTCAGTAATCTCTAACGTCTCGCGCACATTGTGGTCGGTAATCAAAATACCCAGCCCCTCCTGACAAAGAGTCCGCACAATGTCCTGAATCTGTGCCCGGACAATCGGGTCAACCCCGGTAAACGGCTCGTCCAACAAAATAAAAGTCGGCTTGGTCGCCAGTGCCCGTGCCAGTTCTACCCGACGCCGCTCCCCGCCGGAAAGGCTCCCTGCCCTCTGATGGGCAAGATGAGCGATATCTAACCTCTCCATTAACTTCTGTGTGCGACGGCGCTGTTCGGTTTTGTCCACACCGACCATCTCCAGGATCGCCCGGATATTCTCCTCAACTGTCAGGCGCCGAAACACCGACGGCTCCTGGGCAAGGTATCCTATTCCCAACCTCGCCCGCTTGTAAACCGGCATCCGGGTAATGTCCTGCCCGTCAAAAAGAATCCTGCCCTTTTCTGGTTTGATAAACCCGGTAATCATATGAAAGGTTGTGGTCTTACCTGCACCATTCGGACCCAAAAGCCCCACAACCTCTTGCCGGTTCAACTCTAAAAACACATTATTAACTACCCGACGGCCACCATAAAACTTCACCAGCCCTTCCGCCACTAATTTCATCTTTCTCTCTGAGACAGTTTTTGACCGGAAGGACGCACCAGCTGTCCGGCGACAAGTCTCTCCACCTCAATTCTCTCGATCCTGCCGTCGGTAATCATCAGCGAAAGTTCTGTACCCTTGACAATTACGGTATTCCCGCCTTCAGTCCGATACCGCCCGGTCGCGTCACCAACAATCGCTACCCGGCGTAATTCTCCGTCAGCAATGGTCCACAGTACCGTATCTCCCTCTGCCTGCCCCACACTATCCTTAACAAAAGGGTTCCCCCAGGCAATACCAGAATCCGCACCCGCATAGAAAAGCGCAGTGTCACAGGAAAGCGATGCAACAGCAGTATCGGCATCGGCACCACTCCCACCGGAGCGGACAAAAACATCTCCTTCTGCCCGGGCGATTTGCTCCTTTTCTTTAAATGTCATCCTCCGGGCGGTAATCACCACCAGCTCCTTGCCTGATGCTGACGTCTTATTACTTTCGGTTGAATAAATGGTGAGCACCGGCAGTGAATCCACAACCCCTTCCCCCTGTTTCAGATTATAAATCCCGTGTGCTCCCTGCAGAAGATAGTCACCAGTAAGGTTCTTCAATTCCAAGCCGCGGACCGCAATAATAACACCCTCATCCAGTAGATACTCTAACTCCCGCGCCCGCACCTCCACATCACCGGTGCCTCTTTCCGCCCCATCTCCTTTAACCTGTGCAACCCGGACCAGAACCTGTCCTGGCTCCCGGGAGAAAAGTGTTGCCTTTTTCGCGCTAAACTGATAGACCACCGAATCTGCCCACACCCAGGCGTCCGGTGTCTGGATAAATACCGAGTCCGCCAGCACCGCAATGCCGGCGTTTTCCTGCAAAAATGCCCGCCGGCTCACCAGCACCGTCCCATCCTGAGTGATGTTCACGCTGTCACGAAAAACCGTTGCCGGACCGGACGGTGTCCTGACAATCTCCATCTTGCGGGCATAAATCTCCGCCGCTTCCATTATCTTTAAGGGAAAAATACCCAGGATTAGTATTACCAGCGCGCCTCTTAGTAAAGAAGCCGAGCTGCGGCAGACACAACTCTCTGCTATGCGCTCACGGTGCAAACTCATAATCTGAACTTCCTCGAACTTCACTGATTATCTCAATCCGGCTCAAACTGGCATCAGCAACCAGCCCTTCTCCTGCCACCTTCCCGCGCGGGGTCTCAATAGTGACCGGCGCCTCGGTCCTTACCTTTCGAACACGATTAATCCACATCAGCGAATCGGTCTTCAGCACTGTGCTATCGGCGGTCCGGACTTCAACACCGCCGCGGGCAACAAGGTCTTCAGTGCGGGTCAATATCGCACCCTCCCGGGCGGTGAGGACCGAACTGACATTACCCGCATCATCATAAAATGTCACCTCCGGCGCCCGCACCGTAATCAGCCCTTCCTTTTCCACAACCACCGCCTCCTCAGCGGTAAGTTTATATAGACAATTGCCACTTACCGACTCGTAGAGGGTAAAGCCGATAACCACCTGGTCTGGTAATGTGTCGCCACTGAGCACCTTCTTGCTCTCATGGCAGCCACTGCAGAATAATACCGACCCCACAATGAGAAAACATGAAAAAACGAATGTCAATGTCCAAGTTATTATTTGCCTACGCATCCAGTCGCTTCCCCCAGAAAACCCACTCCTCGGGATGCTCCCTGACCACGGTAAACAGCGCACGGACACAATCAACCTCATCGCCTGCCGGGAAAACCCTCACGCACAATCTCCCATTTTTGAGATAGCAGAATAAAGGAATCACCCCACCCCCAAACTCCCGGCTCAACTCAAATGGCAAAACTGGTAAACGCATCATCAAACTTTTACCTTTTCCTTTCCCGGGATCTCCGATAGCAATCGGAATAACACACCGGACATCAACCTGCTTACCCCGGGAGGTGTTATCCAGCATAAAGCCGATAAACATATTATCTGTTTCGCTGGAACCACGCAAAAAAGAAATAAGTTCTTTTAAAGAGAAGTAATAGCGCGGAGAGTTGCTTTCTGGATAACGACCCTGCCTGATTTTTAACATTAACCTTCCGAGTAGCGGGTCACGCTGTCTGCCGATAAATACACCTATAGTAGTGCTGGTTCTGCTATCGCATGCCTTACGCTCTTTCCTGAAAAAGATATGCGGTAAGAACTCCCACAGCCCAAGATGAAACGACGCCATTATGTTATGCAATTTCTGTTCCATTACCTGCCCTTCTATTTCATTATTTTCTCTATAAATTACCCCCCTGTCAACAATTGCTAAGGCAAACTTCGTGCCAATTCGCGCCATCAGTGCCAGATTTCTACCAACGGTCCAGCCATTTTTTATCCAGAAGAACTTTCTTTCTAACCCGAATATTATCCGATAGTTATGAAGAATATCGTCCCGACAGTCACGCCGCCATACCAGGTAAAATAGAACTATTAAGCGGGAAAGACAAATTGCTGGTTCAAGGGGTAGCGCCCGAACAAGCAGCAGCGCGGCGCTTAAGAAACTCATAACTTGCTTTCATAAACCAGACAAAAAGCGGATGCGGGTCAAGCGGACGGGACTTGAACTCCGGGTGAAACTGGGTGGCAATGAAAAAGGGGTGGTCTTTAAGTTCTATTATCTCAACCAATTTGCCGTCCGGTGACCTGCCCGAGGCAACCATCCCGAACCGCTTTAATGTCGGCAGAAATCGATTGTTCACCTCATACCGGTGCCGGTGCCGTTCACTTATTTTCCTCCGGCGATAGCAACGATATGCCAGCGTGCCGGGCTCAATCCAGCAGGGGTACGCACCGAGTCGCATCGTCCCGCCCTTTCGCTTTAACCCCCGCTGTCCGGGCATCAAGTAGATTACCGGGTAACGGGTTTGCGGGTCAAATTCGGTAGAGTTGGCGCCTTCCAGACCACAAACCCGTCGGGCAAACTCGATCACCGCCACCTGCAGACCAACGCACAACCCTAAAAATGGCACTTTATTTTCCCGACAGTAGGTAATAGCCTCAACCTTGCCCTCCATTCCCCGCACACCGAACCCACCCGGGACAATTACCCCGGCAAGTCCAGCCAGCCTTTGCGCCACCCGACCCGGCTTTAACTCCTCCGCCTCAATAAAGTCAATCACCGGTTTCACTCCGACCACCGCGCTGGCATGATGAATCGCCTCAATCACCGATTTATACGAATCATGCAAGCCGACATACTTCCCGCACAACCCGACCCGCACCTCCTCCTGTGCCGAGCGCTGATTCTGGACAAACTCCCGCCAGCGCGCCAGGTCAGGCTTTGCCGGTCGGGCAATCTTCAGCATCCGGACAATCAACTCATCCAGCCCCTGGCGCTGAAACACTAGGGGAATCTCATAAATGTTATCAACATCAATCGCCTCAATCACCGCCTCGGGCCGGACATTACAGAAAAGCGCAATCTTCTCCCGGGCATCCGCGGGCAACTTTTGTTCGGTCCGGCAGAGCAAAATATCCGGCTGGATACCAATCTCGCGCAACTTGTTTACCGAATGCTGGGTTGGCTTGGTTTTGAACTCACCTGATGTCCGGATATAGGGCACGAGCGTCAGGTGGATATAAAGGACATTTTCCCTGCCCTCCTCTAAGGAAAACTGCCGTGCCGCTTCCAGAAAGGGCAGCCCCTCGATATCACCCACCGTGCCCCCAATCTCGGTCAAAACCACATCCTGTCCCCGGGCAACCTTTCTAATCCGCTCCTTGATCTCGCCGGTGATGTGCGGGACAACCTGAATCGTCCTGCCCAGATAAATCCCCTGCCGTTCCTTCTCAATCACCGCCAGGTAAATCTGTCCCGCGGTGAGATTGTTATCCCGGGAAAGGTTCTTGCTGATAAAACGCTCGTAATGCCCCAGGTCCAGGTCGGTCTCCGCCCCATCATCGGTAACAAAAACCTCACCATGCTGAAAAGGGCTCATCGTGCCCGGGTCAACATTGATATACGGATCAAACTTCAACGGCACCACCCGCAATCCCCGTGATTTTAAAAGCAAGCCAATCGCGGCGGTGGCAATCCCCTTGCCCAGTGACGACACCACACCACCGGAAATAAAAATAAACTTAGCCATCTATTTTATCTACCCGCAGCGTGGACACCCATTAGGTCCTGGACTATCCCTGCTTCTGGTTATGCTTCGGTTCCCGCTTACAGATAACCCGGACCTTGCCCCCGCGGCGCACGACCACGCAATGGGCACAGCGCTTCTTCACCGAAGAACGCACCTTCATAACGCTCCTTTCTTCTCCTCTTTACTTAAACCGATAAACAATCCTGCCCCGGTTCAGGTCATAGGGCGAAAGTTCCACCGTGACCCGGTCACCGGGCAGAATCCGGATCCAGTTCATCCGCATCTTGCCGGAGATGTGGGCGAGGACCAGATGACCGTTGTCCAGCTGCACCCGAAAGGTGGCATTGGGCAACGCCTCGGTCACCACCCCCTCCACCTGGATAACATCCTTTTTCCCCATACACCTCCTGGTTTAAACTGTCAATATCTCCGGTGCCGCATCGGTAATCAGCACCGTATTTTCATAATGCGCGGACGGCTGACCATCAACCGTCACCACCGTCCAGCCATTCCTTAATGTCCGCACCGCGGACCCGCCCATATTCATCATCGGCTCAATCGCCAGCGTCATCCCCTTAACCAGTTCCCGACCTTTACCCGCGGTCCCGAAGTTGGGCACCGTCGGCTCTTCGTGTAATTCTATCCCGACGCCATGCCCGTGCAACTCCCGCACCACCGAAAAACCCTGCGCCTCGACATACCGCTGAATCGCACTGCTGATATCGCCAACCCGGTAACCGCTGCGGGCAAACTTCAACCCCTCATAAAACGCCCGCTCGGTCTCCCGCACCAGCCGTGCCACCTCCGGCGCTATATTACCAACCGGATAGGTGCGCGCCGCATCCGCAATATAGCCATCCCTGGTCACCCCCACATCCACCTTCACAATGTCACCTTCCTTAAGCACCCGCTCATCCGGAATCCCGTGCACCACCTCATCATTAACACTGATACACACCACCGCCGGAAACCCCTGATAACCGAGAAAGGTCGGCTCGGCACCGTGCGCCCGGATAAAACCCGCACAGAAACCCTCCAGTTCCCGCAAACTCACGCCGGGTGCAATCCGCCCGGGCAGGCGCAGAAAAAGTTCCGCAACAATCCTGCCGGCAGCTCTGATACCCGCCACCTCTTCCGGGCTCTTGATGTAAAGCGCCATCCCTCATCTCTTTTCCGCAATCAACTCCTTCAGTCGGGCAAACACCCGGTCCCGACCCAGCGCACCATCCAGCCGCACCAGTTTCCCTTGCCGCTCATAATAGTCAATCAACGGGCTGGTCTGCTCCTTATAAACCTTCAGCCGGCTGCGAATCGTCTCCTCCTGGTCATCCTTGCGCTGATAAAGCTCACCGCCGCACTCATCGCACACCCCCGGTCTCTTCGGCGGACTGAAGGTCAAATTATAAATCTTACCGCAATTTTTACACTGGCGCCGGCTGGAAAGCCTCTTCACCACCTCCTCATCACTCAAATCCACCAGAACCACCAGATTCAAATCCAGCCCCAGCCGGTTGAGCAACCGGTCCAGCCCCTCTGCCTGCGGCACGGTCCGGGGAAACCCATCAAACACGATTGACCGGTCCGCATTCGCCCGCAGAAAACCCTCCACCACCTCCAGCACCACATCATCCGGCACCAGCCCGCCCGAAACAACATAACCCTCCACCTTCTTTCCCAATGGCGTTCCCTTACCAATCTCTGCCCGAAACACCTCACCGGTGGAGTAATGGACAAAACCCAGTTCACCTGCCAGAAGCTCCGCCTGGGTCCCCTTACCTGAACCCGGCGGACCCAGCAACACCAGTCGCAACGCCTTTACCTCTGCACTCATAACTTACTTACTCTCTCTTTTTTGCGTAAAGTCTAACTCGGTTAAAATTAATAGTCAAGAACGAAGTAGCACCCGAACCGGCATCCTGGTTTCGGCGCCCCTATCCTTGACACCTCCTGCCTTTTAGTGATAATATCCCGAATATGAAAAACCTCCCCGACCCCAGACTTGGACGGGTATGGGCAGAGATTGACCTTGATGCCCTGCGCCATAACATCACAGAGGTCCGGCGCCAGATTGGCAACCGGAAACTGCTATTTGCCATCAAGGCGGACGCCTATGGCCACGGGCTCCGGGCTGTCGCCAGCGCCACCGGGCAACTGGTTGATGCCTTTGGTGTTGCCAGTGTGGAAGAAGGTGTCAGCTGTCGCCAGGTGGTTGCCAGCACCGTTCCCATCCTCATCCTCTCACCCACACCGACCGCCGAAATCCCGGAACTCTTCCAGTTCCATCTCACCCCCACGATTACCGAAATGGACTTTGCCCGGGAACTCTCCCGGGAGGCGGTCCGGCGCAATCAGGCAATCGGCGTCCACATTGAAGTTGATACCGGTATGGGCAGAACCGGAGTCAGCACTCCTGATGCCCTGGAATTCATCACCGCGGTTACCCGCCTGCCTGGCATAAAACTCGCCGGCGTCTTCACCCACTTCCCAGCTGCCGACTCCGACATCCTCTTCACCAGACAGCAGATCCATGAGTTCAACCGGTTAGTTGCGGAACTGAACAACCGTGGCATCACCGGCTTTTTCCGCCATGCGGCAAACTCTGCCGGCTGTCTCAACATCCCGGAGGCGCATCTGGATATGGTCCGTCCCGGACTTTTGCTCTACGGCATAATGCCGGTCAGTTACCACTTCGGTCACCGCCGCGCCGAGATGGACCTGAAACCGGTGATGTCCCTGCGCTCCCGGATTGTCAACCTCCGGGCGATGCCGGCTGGTGCCTCAATCAGCTACGAACGCAACTACTTCACCACCCGGCCCTCGCGCATTGCGGTCATCTCTGCGGGCTACGGCGATGGCTACCCCTACTCCCTCACCAACAAAGGCTACGCCCTGCTCCACGGCGAAAGGGCGCCGGTGGTCGGCAATGTGTCTATGGACCTGACGATGCTTGATGTCACCGACATCCCCCAAGCAAAACTTGGCGACACCGTCACCCTGCTCGGCGCTGCGGACGGCAAAAAAATCTGCGCCAACGAACTTGCGCTCCTTGCCGGCACCATCCCCTACGAAATCATCTGCCGGGTCAGCCCCCGGGTCCCCCGGCTCTATATAGAAAACGGCAAAGTCACCCATATCAAAACCCTGCTAAACGATGAGTGAGGAAAAGTTAAACCCCAGCGGTGAGCCGGAACTACCCGCATCCCTCTCCAGCCTCCTGTTAAACCTTGCCGCCACCGCGCTCCTCTACCTGGGCAGACCGCTCACCCCGGACGCACCCAAAGTTGAAGTCAACCTCAAATTAGCCCGGCACACCATTGACACCCTGGAAATCCTCAAAACCAAAACCGAAGGCAACCGTACCCCGGAAGAGACCGAACTCCTCAACGACCTCATCTATCAGCTCCGCCTCATCTATCTACAAACGGCAAACAACTCCCCGGACAAATCCACCTGACCACAAGTAACCGCACCTCACCGCCAACCAGCCCTTAACCGGAAACCCGGGAAAAACCTGAACGTCTCCTGCATCATTTAACAGCACCTGAACCGGTAAATAATCCCGGAGATAGCCCCGGCTCTACCCCCTATCCTGCCCCTTTATCTGGAAAAGAGAACGGGAGCAGTTTCCTAATTCATTGCCATTGCGAAACTTAAGCAGAAGTTTGCCCGAGGGAAGTTGGTTATTATCCAGCATCCGGTGACGCTTCTGCTGTGGCGGCGTGGGACAACCTTACTTACTGGCACTGATAAGCACATAGAAGGAAAATGAGCAGCGCGCGGTTGTCTGTATTCTACAACCCGGATGGTAAAAAATCGCTGGCGGGCGTGGCGGTGACGCCTGTTATTGTACGGGTTACATTCTTTCCATTACTTCAATGCCCAGGAGGGCAAGTCCGATTTTGATGACGGTGCCGGTCATCTCCACCAGACCGAGCCGGCTGTTGCGGAGTTGCGGGGTGTCGGCTTTGAGAACCGGGAGCCGGTCGTAGAAGATGGAGAAGTCCTGGGCAAGGCGGTAGAGGTGGTTGGCGATGCGATGGGGTTCGTAGTTTTCCGCACTGGCAAGGACTGTTTCGGGAAAGCGAGCGATGTCCATAATCAGGGTTTTCTCTTCGGGTGCGACAAGGAGCGCCGGGTCCGCGTGTTCCGGTTCAAAGTCCGTCGCCTTGCGCAGGATGGCACGGGTGCGGGTGTAGGCATACTGGAGATAGGGTGCCGAGTCGCCGTCAAGGCAGAGCATCCGGTTCCAGTCAAACACAACATCTTTGCGCCGGTTCTGGGAAAGGTCGGCGTATTTAATTGCGCCGATGCCAACCTTGCGCGCAATGGTCTCTTTCTCTTCCGCAGGGAGTTTGCGGTCGGCAAGGAGCGCCTTTGCCCGTTCAATCGCCTCGCGGATAACATCTTCCAAAAGAATTACCCGTCCTTCACGGGTGGACAGCCTGCCCGCAGGCAGACGGATGAGCCCGAAGTTGACATGGATACAGGGGGTGGTGATACCGAGGAGTTTGAGCGCGGCGTCCAACTGCTTAAAGTAAAACTCCTGTTCATTGCCCACAACATAGAGAATCATTTCCGGCTGCCAGGTCTGGATGCGGTATTCCACGGTGGCGAGTTCCCGGGTGGCGTAGAGGCTGGTGCCGTCCGACTTTTGTAAAATCAACGGCACATCAATCCCGAATTTGTCTAGGGGGATGAGAACAACCATCTCTTCTGCTTCAATCGCCTCGTCCGGGGATGGGGTGCGGTCCGCAGCAACCGGCGGTTTTTCCCGGCGGGCAACACCCATCTCCAGGGCGCGCTCAATTACACCGCGGAGCCGGTCCGCATAAAAACTCTCGCCCAGGATAACATCAAATGATACCCCGAGCAACTGGTAGATACGGTTAAACTCTGCCAGACTTAACTTAACAAATGTCTGCCAGCGCTCCCGGGCAACCGGGTCACCGGTCTCCAGCCGGCGGAACCATTCCCGGGCGCGGGCTTCCAGAGTCTTGTCGTTACGGGCCTCTTCGTGGAATCGGACATAAAGGTTAAAGAGGTGCAGGGTGGGGTTTTCTTTGAGTTTTTCCGAGTCGCCCCAGAGTTCAAAGGCGCAGAGGAGTTTGCCAAACTGGGTGCCCCAGTCACCGAGGTGATTGTCGCCGATGACCCGATAACCGAGATAGGAGAAGATGTTATAAAGCGCCTGTCCGATAACCGTGGAGCGAAGATGGCCGACGGAAAATGGCTTGGCGATATTGGGTGAGGAGTAGTCAATGACAATCGTTTTACCCTGGCCCAGGGTAAAACTGCCGTAGCGCTGGGGGTCGCGCTGGTAGTCGTTAAATACCGCCCGGGAGAAGAGTTCGGGCTGTAATTTAAAGTTGACATAGCCGTTGACCGCCTCGGTTGACGCCAGGATGGTGTCGGTGAGGTCGAGGTTTTCCGCAATGGTGCGGGCAAGGTTCACCGGGTGCTGTTTTGTCTCCTTTGCCAGCCGGAACACCGGCAGGGCAAGATCGGCATAGGCGGTGTTGTCACCCGCGCGCAGCTCAAAGGGCGCAATTTCAAAACCCAGCGCCTGGATTTTCTTAACCAGGTCCTGGCGACAGCGGATAAGGGTATAGTCTTCAGCCATTAAAAAGTCAATCAGGCGGTGGTGCCGATTCCGGCACTGCTATCGCCTTCGTAGCGCTGGATGATGGCGAACATCTCATCCGGGGTCTGCGCCTTTAACATGGCGTTGCGCACCTCGGGCCGCCGGAGGAGGCTGGACAGCTTTGCCAGTGTCCAGATGTACTCGCGCTTTTTGTCTTCCGGTGCGGCGATCAGGATTATCAGATGCGAAGGTTTACCGTCCAGGCTGTTGAAGTCAACACCGGTGGGCGAGCGTCCCAGCGCCAGGACAATGGTGGTTGCGGCGTTGGTCCGGGCGTGAGGGATGGCAACACCGAAGCCGATGCCGGTGCTCTCCAGGTTTTCCCGACGGAGAATCGCCTGGATAAACTCCTTTTCGTCGGTGACCAGTCCGCTGGCAAGGAGCGGCGCCGCCAGTTCTTTGATTACCGCCTCCTTTTCTTTTTCCTTCAGTTCCAGGATGATTGCGGAACGGGAGAGCATCTCCGAGATTTTTTTGAACATTAATCCTCCTTCAGATTTGCCCCGGAGGGGCGGGTCACAGCCATTGCCGGTTTTATAAATACAACCGGACTGGGTAACTGGTTAACAATCTTTTCCAGCGGTAGCGGGCAGTCGGCGCTGACCACTACCAGGTCGGTCTTGTAACTCTGACACACATCCTGTAACCGGGCGAGCGGCTCACCCGGTTCCAAAAGCAGGGATATCCGCACATCCCGTTCAAACGCCTCGTCTTCAACCTCGTAAAGGACCTCCCAGGCCCTCTCCTCCAGGGGCGCGGGCTGGAGCGAGGATGTTGCGGTGGCTGGTGATTTCCTGCCCCTGCGCACCGGTCCCGGCGCGCTCAGGACATAAAGGGCATAGACCCGGGCGGAGAGGAACCGGGCAAGGTCCAGTGCCCAGCGTGCCGCGGTGCGGGCGCCTGGGCTGTCGTCAAGGTAGATGAGGAGTTGCCCGATCATTTACCGACGCAAAAGGAGTTGAAGATGCGGTTGAGGATGTCCTCGTTTGTCACCGGCGCATCAATCTGTGCCAGGGCATCAAGGGCAAGCCGGATATCTGCGGCACAGGTGGCTAAATCCGGGCTGGTGCTGCTGGAAAGCAACGCGGAGTAACACTCCTTTAACGCCTGCAACTGCCGCCGGCTGGTGAAGGGGCAGGCATCTTTGGGCGAGAAGGGACGAAGGTGGCGCAGGAGCGCCTGCCGGACCCGGTTAATATTGGCACCGGTTTTGCATGAGACCGCAATCGCGGGCCGGGGAAGAAAGTTATCCGGGAGACGGCGTTTGAGGTCGCTCTTATTGATAATATAAATTTTAGGCATTTTCTCGGTCCAGGCAAGTATTGTCCGGTCCTGTTGCCGTGCCGGCTGGGAGCCATCAAACACCACAAGGAGAAGGTCGGCATCAGTTAACGCCTTTTCGGTCTGGCGGGTGCCCAGCCGGGTGAGCGGGTCTCTGGTGCCCGGGTCAAATCCACAGGTGTCAATTAACTGGACGGTAACTGGTCCGATGGTAGTGGTCGCTTCAATGCGATCCCGGGTGGTGCCGGGGATCGGGCTGGTGATTGCCCGTTCTTCTGCCAGGAGCCGGTTAAACAGGCTGGACTTACCGACATTGGGGCGACCGACAATTGCCACCCGTGCGCCCTGGAAGAGAAAGCGCTGGTGTTCGCCCTGTTTTATCGCCTCGCGCAGGAGCCGGAGAACGCTGGCGGTCTTTTCCTTCAGACGGTGCCGGTCGGTCCTTTCCTCCTCATCAAAGGAGAGGAGGTATTCAATTTCGGTATAGAGGTCGGTGAGGGCAGCGCTGAGCTTTCGGACAAACTTCGTGGTTGCGCCCTGATAGCCGGCGAGCGCCTGCTGATGGGCAAGTTCGCTGCGGGCGTTAACCAGGCTCAGGACCGCTTCCGCCTGGGACAGGGTGAGTTTGCGGTTGAGCACCGCCCGGCGGGTAAATTCGCCAGGAAGGGCAAGCCGGCAACCGTGCTTCAGGCAGAGCCGGACAATCCGGTCAACAATAAATGGACTGCCATGGCAGGATATCTCCGCCATATCCTCGCCGGTATAGGAACGGGGAGCACGAAAGAGCGCGACGGTAACCTGGTCAAGTGGTCGGTCTTCTTTTTCCTTCAGCCACACCAGGCGCACGCTCCAGGCGGGCTGTTTTTCCCAGCGGTGCCCGGGTAACAGACGGTTAAGCACCGGGATGGTGTCTGGTCCGGAGAGCCGGATGACCGCCAGCCCGCTGACCCCGGGCGGGGTTGCCGGTGCAACAATCGTATCCTGACGCATTAACCGGTATGATGTCCGGTTTCCACCGGTGCGATGATGCAGTTGCGTCTGGGACCGGTGCCAACCGCATACACCCGCACCTGCGGCAGCTCCTTCAGGGCGTCCTGAACCGTTGCCATCTCCTTTTCAGTAAGAAAGTCCAGCGCCATCTCCCGGCCGGTCTCGGTGACAATCTTTGCCACCGCCAGCGCCTTTTTGCGCAGGAAGTTCTCCCGGCGCTGCCGATACCCGGCAACATCAACCAGAATCGGCGGCACATCAGGAAATTCCCGGTGAACCAGGGTGCGCACCAGGTGCTGTAGCGCCTTGAGGGTGGCGCCCCGGCGACCGATCAGCACCGCACTGGCGCGTTTGGTCTTGATGTTGGCAACATAGCCTTCGGCATCCCGGGTAACCTCAACACCGGCACGGATACCGAGATAGCCGATAATCGTCTGGATGATCTGGGCAATCCGCTCAACTTCAGCGGGCTTTTCACTTTCCTTTAACTCACCCCCAGATTCGGGGACTTTTGTTTCTTCTGCCATATTTTGCCTCCTTTAGTTGCAATCAGACTCTCGCCAATTGAGAGGATATTATACACAAACCAGTAAAGCTGTAATCCGCTGGAGAGGTTGAGGAAGATCGCGGTGATGAAGAGCGGGAAGATAATTGTCATCGCCCAGTTGCGCCGGTCGGTGGCGGTAATCAGGTTCTGGGCGATAAAGGACACACCCATCAGGATGGGTAACAGTCCGATGGCAGAACCACCAAGTAATGGCACACCTGCGGGGATGTGTCCGAAAAGGGTGTCGGGCTGGGAAAGGTCCTTTAACCACAGGGCAAATCCGGCACCCCTTAATTCAATGAAGTTGCGCAGTACCGCATAAAGGGCAAAGAACACCGGCATCTGGACGAGAAGGGGCAGGCAGCCGGAGAGGGGATTGACCTTGTAGAGTTGATACAGGCGCATCGTCTCCTGGTTTAATAGCTGCGGGTTGTCTTTGTATTTCTTTTTCAGTTCTTCAATCTTGGGCTGGAGCAGTTGTAACTGGCGCATCTGTTTTATCTGGGTACGGGACAGGGGATAGAAAATGCCCTTCATCAAAAGGGAGAACAGGACAATCGCAACACCCCAGTTGCGCACCAGTTGATAAAAGAGCCGGAGGAGATAGAGGATACCCAGGGCGATGGGTTTGAGCCAGCCCAGACTGACCACACCCTCAAATCCCAGTCCAAAGCGGCGCAGGCGATTGTATTCAATCGGACCGGCATAAACGAGAAACCGGCTGCTGTCACCCTTGACGGTAACCGGCGCGACAAACCCTGCCCGCCCATCAGCGAGCGCCTCGGCGCGAACAGAATCAAACGAACCACCCTGCGCCACCAGGGTAAGGAAGAAGTACTTTGACTTTAACCCGACCCAGTCCGCGGTGCCACTGAATGGCTTCTTGCGCAGGCTCGGCACAGCCACCTGATGGACCCTGCCGTTATTGCGGCCATAGAAGTGGAAGTTGGCAAGGTCCTCTTTGATGTTTTTCTCGGTTACCGGGATACCGGCGCGGGCGTCAAAGGTCAGAACTGTGCCGGGTGCTGATGAGGTGATGGCGATGTGAAAGGTGTAGTCCTGTCCCAGTATCCAGGTTTTGTGCAACATACCCTGATTTAGTTCATAGGTAAAGGTTACCGAAGAGTCGTCCACCGTTATGCTGGCAAGATGGGCGTTTTCCAGTTCAAAATTGCCGAGTAGCCTTTCACCCTCAGGCACGAGTTGCACCTGGTAGGTCTTTAATGAGCAGGATTTCAGCGCACCACCGATGCTTGTTAACTCTGCCCGCAGGAAGCGGTTTTCTACTGTAACCGTTGTCTCCGGTGGTGGCGGAAGAGCCGGGGTGAGGGTAACGGGTTTCTGGAATGAGTCAACCACCGCCGGTGTAAAGGTGTCTGTAACCGGTGCCGGGGGTGCGGGCACGGTCGGGCGTCGGGGTGGAAAGAACACCTGCCAGAGGATAAGAATCAGCACCACCAGGGCAAACCCGATAATCATCCGCAGGTTGTCATTCATTTCTTTCTCCTTACCGGTAATTGCTCGGGCACCGGGTCATAGCCACCAGGAAAGAACGGATTACAGCGCAAAATCCTTTTCACCGCCAGGATGGTGCCATAACCAGCACCGTGACGCCTTAGCGCCTGGTGGGCGTATTCGGAGCAGGAAGGGTAAAAACGGCAGGCACGGGGCAAAACCGTTGCTATAGTCAACTGGTAGATACGGATAAAAAGGCAGATGATTTTAGTTAACATTTCTCATCCCGGCAGTTAGTTGCTCAACCTCATCTTTTAGCTGTGAGAAGTCCATTGCCGCGGCGGCGGTGCCGGCTTGGATGATGTAATCAAAGCCGGGGGGAAACCAGGCTTTGTTGCGCCGGAAAATTTCCCGGAGCCGGCGCTTGAGCCGGTTGCGCACCACCGCAGGTTTGATGCGAGAACTTAAAAGAAATGCAATGCGGCGCTGGGGTAACTGGTCTGTGGTTTCAGGTTGAGTGCGATAACGCAGGGCAAGGGCGCGGCCGGGAATCCTTCTGCCGGCACGCAGCACCGCATCTATCTCCCGGCGGCGCCGGAGGACCTCCACTCGCTTCAGACTTTCGCGCATAAACCGGTCTGTGCCTTAAGGGCACCTTTTTCTTCATACCGTCAGACGGTGACGACCCTTGCGCCGGCGGTTGGCGAGAACCCGTCTGCCGCCGACGGTCTTCATCCGGGCGCGAAAGCCGTGCGTGCGCTTACGCTTAATCCTTGATGGTTGATATGTTCTTTTTGGCATAATTTATTCCTTGCGGTGATTATAAGGATGTTTTAGTTAACAGTCAAGAAGTGCCAGTGCCGGCACTACCAACGCATTGACAGACGGAAAAGTGTTGTTATCCATGTCATTTCACTACCAGCGCCGCCGCTACCCCATATTATTTAGAGCCAGATTTTTGCCAGAGATAACGCTGATTTTTCTATCCATCTGGCAAACTTCTGGCTAACCGTCAGGATAACAATATATTAAGCGATTGAGTTGAGTTTCACAATTAAACTCAGGGGCAGGATACCGGACATACCCGGGGCTATCCCCGGAGTTACTATTGGGCTTGCCTTGATGTTAAAATCCCGCATAACCTCAAAATCAAAATCCCGTTTAACCCCAGCCGAAACAGCGCCTCCCCCGGCCCCTGCTAACCAGATTTTCATCTCAATCACTTCCGACAGGTTAACCCATAATATCAGCCGGATGTTAACGCAGTGGTTTAACCGGTTTTCTGCCACCAGTATCGCTTATAGCAAAAGCCGTTCTCTATTGAGAAGTGGCGTTAATTTAGTTAAAATCTTTTCACTATGATCGGTAGTCAAATAACTATGCCCCGGGTATATCTTGACCACGCCGCCGCCACGCCGCTTCTTCCTGAGGCGCTGGATGCGATGCTACCATTCCTGAAGGAAAATTTTGGTAACCCCCAGAGTATTCACCAGTTTGGCGCCATCGCCCTTAACGCCCTGAATGACGCCCGCGCCCGGGTTGCCCGCCTGATTAACGCACCCGCAGAAGGAATTATCTTCACCGCCTCTGCCTCGGAGAGTAATAACCTGGCGCTCAAGGGGCTCGCGCGGGCGAATGAGAAAAAGGGTAAGCACATCATCGCATCGGCAATTGAGCATGTTTCGGTGCTGGAGCCGTTGAAGAGCCTGAAAAGGATGGGATTTGATTTTACCCTGCTGCCGGTGGACAGTTACGGTCAGGTCAGCCCGGATGAACTTGCCCGCGCGCTCCGTCCGGACACCATCCTGGTATCAATTATGCACGCCAACAATGAAATCGGCACCATCCAGCCTTTGAAGGAAATCGTTCGCATCTGCCGGGAAAAAGGGGTGCTGGTGCATTCGGACGGCACCGCGGCGCTCGGCAGAATCCCGGTTGATGTTACCGAACTTGATGTTGATGCCTACTCCTTTGCCGCGCCGTCTTTCTACGGACCAAAGGGCGCGGCTGCGCTGTATCTGAAACCCGGTGTGCGCATCACCCCTTTAATTGACGGTGGTGTCCAGGAAAAGGGGCGCCGTGCCGGCAGTGAGAACATACCGGCAATTGTCGGAATGGGCAGGGCAGCGGAAATCGCAAAGGAAAAGGTCAGCCTCTGGGCAGATGAGATGAACCGCCTTGCCCGCTACCTGCGTGAGGAACTGCCCCGCCGGATTGAACGCATCGTATTCACCGGTCATCCGGAGAACCGCCTGCCCGGCCACATCAGTTTCTGTGTTGAGTTTGTTGAGGGCGAGGCGCTGCTCCTTTCCCTGGACGACGAAGGTATTGCGGTTGCCTCTGGCTCTGCCTGCACCGCCCGCACCCTTAAGGCGTCCCATGTCCTTCTGGCGATTGGTTTACCCCATGCCATCGCCCAGTCCTCGCTGGTCATCACAATGGGCAAGGACAACACCCGTGCCGATGTTGACTACTTCCTTGACCGCCTGCCAGCAATTGTCCAGCGGTTGCGCAGTTTCTCGCCGCTGTTTGCCCGCTATCTCAAAGGCGAGGACCCCTATCAATTCAAAACTGGACAAAACCACCATCACGAGGAAAATAATAACCAGGAGTGTTAATATGTATTCAGAAAAGGTAATGGACCACTTTCGCAACCCCCGCAATGTCGGCGAGATTGAGAATGCGGATGGTGTTGGCGAGGTCGGCAATCCGGTGTGCGGTGATATGATGACATTTTACATCAAGGTGGAGAACGACATCATCACCGATGTGAAGTTTAAAACATTTGGCTGTGGTGCGGCAATTGCGGTGTCGTCTATGGTGAGCGAGATGGCAAAGGGCAAGACCATTGCCGAGGCGCTGAAAATCACCAACGAGCAGGTCGCAAAAGACCTGGGCGGATTACCGCCCAACAAAATGCACTGCTCCAACCTCGGCGCCGATGCCCTGCACGCCGCAATCCAGGACTACCTGCGCAAAAAGGCAGCCGCCAGCCCGCGCGCGGCAAACTGCACCTGCCCCTTCTGCAACCAGCCCCTGGCTGAAGGCGAAACGGTGTGTCAGCCCTGCTTGGTAAAGATTGAAAGGTGTCCGGAGTGTGGCAGTCCCCTGCCCGCGGGTGCGCAGACCTGCCCGGAATGTGGTGCGACAAAAAAGGAGGATAAATGAACCTGAAAAAAGTTGCCGGTAGCAACAACAAACACCGTGTCACCCTTTATGCCCTTTCCACCTGCGGCTGGTGCCGCCGGACAAAAGAACTGCTGAATGAGCACAACATTGAGTACGACTATATTGATGTTGACCTCTGCATCGGCGAAGAAAGGGACGAGGTGCTCAATGCGGTAAGACAGATTAACCCCCGGGTATCCTTCCCCACCCTGCAGATTGACGGCCAGGTGGTGGTCGGGTTTGATGAAAAGAGGATAAAGGAGTTACTGGAGATATAGTCGCCCATGGCAGAGGAATTCCCGGCTGAGGTTTTGAAACGCTACGAAAAACTGCGGCGCGAGGCTGAGGAGGGTGGCTATCACCTCAATCCGGACCGCGAATTCACCCTCAAACTCATCCAGGGGCTCATAACCAACGAAAACCGCTACGGCTATCCCGCCTGTCCCTGCCGCATCGCCTTCGGCGAAAAGGCAAAAGACATTGACATCATCTGCCCCTGCTATTACCGCGATGCCGACCTGGAGGAGTTCGGCACCTGCTACTGTGCCCTCTATGTAAGTGAAGACTGGCTCAAGGGCAAAATCCCCCGCAAATCCATCCCGGAACGCCGCCCGCCGCAATTTATGCTTGAGGGCTATTCCGAACCCACAGCCACCACCGCAACCAGCAGCGAATTCACCACCAAACTTTCCTATCCGGTATGGCGCTGCAAGGTGTGTGGCTATCTCTGCGCCCGCAATGAACCACCGGGGAAATGCCCGGTGTGCAAGGCAAGCAAAGACCGGTTTGAAAGATTTATCTGAACTATGCCGATAGTAGAGATAAGCGTCGTCCCGATTGGCACCGGCTCACCGGGTGTCAGCACCTTTGTCCGTGCCGCCCTGGCGGTCATCAAAAAAAGCGGCTTGAACTACGAGGTGAACCCGATGGGCACCTGTGTGGAAGGCGACTGGGACAGGATATTCTCCACCATCAGAGAAATCCACGACACCCTGGCGCAGATGGGTTGTGCCCGGCTGGTTACCACCATCAAAATTGACGACCGCCGGGACAAAAATCAAACGATGCAGGCAAAGGTAAAACGGGTCACCGAAAACACCTGAACCACCTCCGCTCCCCGCGATAACATCCGCCTGCCCGGAACCGGACACCGCTGATAATCGACAGCACAATTCCACACGATTGAAGCCGCACACCCCTCTATGTCCCGGGAGATAAAAAATAAAGGTGGCTGGGGTTAGAAACTAACCCCAGCCACCGTCATCCGGGCATCTCAACCACTCGCACCCATCCCAGAAGGACCCGGCAACAAATGCTATCCAGCCAGGTCCTTCTTCTAAAACATAGTCGCACTCCCAGCCGTTAAACATCATCGCCACTACTCTCCCAATTGTGTCATCACCATCCTTGTCTGCTCCATCTTCTCCTGATAAATCTCCTGCGTCACATCAGGATTAAACTTCGGCGCATCCATCTCTAACCGCTCATGCCTGGTCCGATAAAGAACCAGCGCACTCACGACCAGCGCAATCACCACCAAGAGCCCGAAAATCATCCCTATTCTTGTCCCGAACATCTTAACCTCCTTTTAAAACATCACCACCTATATTTACGATATGCAATAATCATGCCAGAAAGAATCAAGATACAACACAAAGATTTACAATGACTTATATAAAAAGACGCTATACCACCGCCAAAGTGTCTCATTTAGTGAAACACCCGCAGGTGCTCACCAAAACGCGAAAAACTAACTTAACGATTTGGTATTAAATTACTTAACAGAGTGTTGCCTGTTAAGAGACACATTTATTAAATGAGACACCGGAAAATGCGAAAACATTTGACATTGCCGCTAAAAATGTCTATTCTTGAATAGATATTATGCCTGAAAAAAAGAAAGCCGCATTAACAGGGCTGGAAGATTTTGGTGCACGGCTGAGAGAGTTACGGCTCAGGGCTAAAATATCCCAGATGAAACTGGCGGAAATTCTGGGCTTAAACCCCACTCACGGTTACAAATATATCCTGCGGCTGGAAAAGGGGCTGGTGCCGAATCCCACCCTGCGCACAATCGCCGGGTTTCTTTCTGCCTGCGGTGCCACCTGGCAGGATATCGCCGATGTCCTGCCCACACTGGCGACAAAAACCGAGAAAGAAAAGGAACCTGCGCCACCATCAGAACCAACTATCATTCCACCGTATCAGCCATTCCCTGGTGTTGAAGAAATACCCACTGCTACTGCGCCAGAATTACAAATCAACCCTGTTCGCACCCAGCAGTTCTGGCATCTGGTAAAAAAGATAGAGCATCAGTTATGGAACACGCTCCGTCTGACCCAGCAGAGCCCGGCGATCCAGCGCGGCTATCTCACCTTCCTCCGTTCGGTGTGTGTTACCCTCGCATTGTTGACTAAATCTGACCCCGGTTATTTAGAAAAAACGGTAAATCAAACCGAAGACCTGCCCAGAGAACTGGAACCGCTTCGCACTCAGGCGATAAAACAGGGACTTGACCCTCAACTTATCAATCAGATAGCCAAAGCCTGTGTTGCCGCATTCCTGAAAACAAAACCAACCAGCACACACACCAGCAACCAGACACCCGGTTAATGACCACGCTATCCTGTCTATTCTCGCTCTTTATCCTGCTCGCCTCGAATCCACCAGTCACCTACAGAATCTCTGCCACCCTCAACCCGACAAGACGAACCATATCAGGACACGAGACCATTACCTTCCGCAACCCGCTCCGCTCTCCCCTCAACTCTATTTATCTCTATCTTTATCCCAACGCCTTTTCTCACCACAACAGCGCCTTGATTCGGGAGTTAAGGAACCAGCGTCGACTCGCACCCGGCTGGCTTAACCCCAAAAACTCTGGTGAAATAATAATAGACAATTTGCGTTGTGCCGGCACCACCCCGGAATACAAAATCACCTGCACCATCCTGGAAATATTACTATCCGAACCCCTCGCCCCTGGCGACTCAACCATCATTACGCTGTCATTCACCACCCGCATCCCGATTCTTCTCACCGACTTCGGGAAAAAGGGCAATGTGTTTCTTCTCTCCCGCTGGTATCCCCAGGTTATCGCCCCTGATGAATCTGGCTGGCACCTGGAGGGGTTTCATCCTGATGGTGCGGCACCGGGTGCCTTTGCTGATTACGAAATAGCCTTCAACCTGCCGGACAAATTTACCCTCGCCACCCCGGGCAAGGAACTCCGTGTCGATGAACCCCAGCGCCAATCTGATAACACCTATCGGTTTTATGCCCGCTGGCTCACCGACTTCCCCATCATCGCCAGCCCTGACCACATAAAACTGACTGACACCACCACCCTGCCCCATATCAACATCCTCCTGCGTAAAAACCAAAAATCAAAAACATCTAACCGGCTTCTCCTCTACACAGCCCGGATGAGCACATTTCTCTTCTCGCACTGGTTTGGCGAACTACCTGAAACCACACTGACGATTGTTGACCTCACCGGCATCGCCACTGGAGAAATCTCTGCACCGGGTCTTGTACTCCTCACCCAGAAACCGATCCCATTTCTCCGGCTTCAGGAAAGGGCGCTTGTTACCGAAATCGCCCGGCAATGGTTCTGCCACAACCCCGCGCCCAATCCCGTCCGTGACCCTCTGCTTTATTATGGGTTACCCGGCTATGCCGCTACCCGTTATCTGGAAGCGATTTATGGCGCAGAAAACCTGTTAAGCACCCCTATCCCCTTCCTTGACGGTGCCTCTGACCTATATCTCCACCAGGTTTACCACTACATCGCTGCTACCAACAACCTTACCCAGTCACTCACCAGTCCTTTCCGCTCCCTACCGGCACCGGTCCCGGTAGGCGCGATTTACCGCTCCCGGTCGGTTCTCCTTCTTAAAACCATTGAACAGGAACTTGGCGTCCCAGCGCTTGATTCAGCAATCCAGCATTACCGGACCACCGGTCGCGGACGGCATCCTACCACCGCGGGCTTTCTTACCTGCCTCACCCATCGTGCCGGTCCGGAAAAGGAGGTTATCATCCACCGTATGATGAGCCAGCCGGGAAATAGCGACCTGAAAATTGCTCATCTTTGCCACTATCAAGACCACCTCATAATAAACATTACCGCCCGCAACTTTCCCGAACTACCCCTGGAGGTCAAAACCATCTTTACTGACCACTCCTGTCGCATTGACACCGTCTATCCTCAACCAGGCACCGTCAATAGGCGTGACTATATCCTTACCCTCCCGGCAGAAAAAAGGGTTAAACGGATAGTTGTTGACCCGCAGGGAAAAATACTTGAGCCCAACCGCTGGAACAACTTCCTGCCCGCTCAGGTAACTGTGCAACCGATATTCCGTCTGCCCAGTTTTAATGCCTATCAGATTTTTTATGGACCATGGTTCTGGTATGACGACTACCGGGGCTTTCAGCCCGGTATCTGGTTTCAGGGGAGGAGGTTTATTGATGCGGGCATAATTCGGGGCGACCACAGCTGGACACTGCTCTTTAACTACGCCTCGCACAAGTGTGACTGGCATACCGGTCTCAGTTATCAAACACCGCTTATCTTCACACCGTTTAAATCCCGCTTCTATTTCAGTGCCGACAACTCATTTCGCGACCGGGGCATCCGTGCCTATATCTTAAACGACTTTGGTCCAGCACTCACCCCCAGCACCGAGATTGATTTTGGCTACCGGCTTTACGAACTGATTGACACCACCGGCAGAGACCCGCGTGCCTGGATTCCTGCCCGCACCGCAGAATTGAGAACCAGATTCGCCCACACCCATCTCCATACCTTCCTGACCGGACGCCAGGAACTTGTCTTCCAGCAGGGAATAAAATCCCTCCTTTCCCAGTACCGCTACTCTAAAATCAGTGCCGAGCAAAACTACACCATCTTTCTGCCCCAACCGTTTTCCCTTTCCATCCGCCTTTTCGCCGGTGCGATATCCGGCAACACCCCGCCCCAGGAGGAGTTCTATCTCTCGGGCGGGCTTTCCTATACCAACGCCGAGCCAATCTCCTGGGCGTATGAAGGAATGGCGTCAGGACAGGAACACTGGCACTATGATGGCGATGTCAACTGTCGTGGCTATTACGGGCTCTATCGTCATGGTCGCTATGCCTACGGCATCAACATCTATTTAATCCCGCTTAAATTTCTTCAACCCTTTCTGGACATCGGCAATGTTGGCGACTCAATTAACGCACCCGGCTTCTTTCCGCCGGTGCTTGATGCCGGCATTCGCCTGACATTTGGACCATTTTACGCCGACTTCCCCTTCTGGAAGAGTCACCCGGAAGAAAACGAAAGACATTTTACCTTCCGCTGGTCACTCGGTTTCAAACTCACCGCGCTTCTTGGTGGCGGTTAAACCGGAACAACCGATTAACCCCGATGACCAACCCAAACTCTTGACTTTGTCTTTTGGTTATATAGCATCCCCCTGATGCCCGCCAGCCCAAAAGAAAAAACCATCCTCCACATCAGCTTTGTCATCTCCCTGCTCCTTGGCATCATAATCATCATTTTCCAGGAGCGCCTGTTTTCCTTCAGCCCGTTCTTTCAAAACCTCGTAATGAAACTCTACCTCCGGCAGCTGTTTAACGCCCTTATCGCCCTGCCCTTTATCTTTATCTGGCTGGAATTGAGTAAAAATCAAAAGGTGCTTTATCCGGTTCACAAAATAAAAGAATGGTGGTTGAGCAGCCGTGGATCCGTCATCATCGCGCTTATCTTCTTTGCCCTTGCCACCATCACCATCGCCATCTTCGCCTATCATCGCATCCCCAAGGGGGATGCCATCTGGCCCTACTTCCAGACAAAAATCTTTGCCCGGGCTTGTCTGTTTGCACCTGCCCCGTTTGACTTTCGCTTCTTCGCCACTCCCACCATCATCCATAATGGCAAGTGGTTCTCCTACGTCTCACCCGGTCATGCACTGACCCTTCTCCCCTTTTATCTCCTTAACATCACCTGGCTTGCCGGACCGCTTCTTGGCACCATCGCCATCTGGCTTCTCTACCGGCTAACTTATGCACTCACCGACCGTAAGACCGCCCGCATCGCCCTGCTGCTGGGAATCACCTCACCCTTTATGCTCTTTCTCTTTGGCTCCCACGAATTCCATGTCACCTCAACCTTCTTCACCATCCTTGCCCTGTTCAGCATCCAGCGGAGCAGCTCTTCTCCAACCGCCAATCACCTCTGGTCACTCCTCGCCGGTCTTGCCCTAGGTATAGTGTTTCTCTCCCGTCCCTACACCGCCATTGGCGTCGGCATCCCGCTTATCATCTTCTTTATCATTAAAAATCGCCGGGGCATCCTGCCTTTCTCTCTCGCCGGTCTATCAATGGTTTTCCTCCACCTCCTCTACAACCACCTCCTCACCGGCAACCCCCTGAAATTTCCCTATCAACTTATGGGTGCCTATCACGGAATTGGCTTCTCCCCGGAATTCGGCGCCCCAACATTCAACCTGTCCGGACACTCACCTCTCAAGATGCTCATCAACCTCTGCTATAACATATTTGTCTTATCCCTGCAACTGTATGGCTGGCTATTTTTATCAGGAATCTTCCTGATTTTCGGCATCACCCGCCGCCAGAGCCACCGCTTATGGCTCATCTGGGCGCCCGCGCTCGGGGTGGTTATCGCCTATCTCCTCTACTGGTTTCATGGCATCACGCCCTGGGGACCAAAATACTGGAGCGAGGCGCTTCCCGCCTTCATTATCATCACTGCGATTGGCATCCGCGGCGCCCCCGACCTGTTGAGCAACCGCACCGCCTTTCGCCCGGACCTGGCTTTAAGGTTCCTCCCCTTCCTTATCCTCTACTCGCTTCTCGTTTACCTGCCGGTGCACTTCCACTACTTTGCGAGCGGGCGATGGGGCGAGACACCGAAGATTGCTCACCAGGTCTGGCGTGCCGGCATCCACAATGCGGTGGTGTTCATCCACACCGATGAACGCTCCGGCAGTTTTGACTACACCTCCGCGTTTATCTTCAACGACCCATTTCTTAAAGCAGATGTCATCTATCCCCGTGACCTTGGAGAAGAAGAAAACCGGCGCTTTCTGAAGCAGTTTCCGGGCCGCGCTGCCTATATCTATGACTTCAACAACGAAACCATCTTACCCCTGACAGCAGAGTAGACTCCTTATTCCCTTTTAAATTTTTCTGGCTCTTGAACTATCGCCCGACACGCGATATCTGTTGCTCAAAGATAAAAAAGGACCTTCACCCCGCCCGGAGACTGACTTCTCCTTGATAATTATGTCAATCGAGAAAACCCTTCTAACCCGCTCTCCGGAAATTATAAAGATGTCAATTAGAGAGCCACACCAGCCTGCCCTCCCTGTTCACATAGCCCCAGGAGTTACCCAGCGACACCTTTGCCAGACCGGAATAAAACCTTTCCGCGCTGTCAAACTGGGGACTGACTACAAACCTGCCGCTGCGGTCAAGATAGCCCCACTTCCCACCTGAGCGCACCGCCGCCAGCCCCTCAGAAAAGTCACCCGCATCATCAAACTGCGGATTAATCACATACCTGCCGGACTTGTTAATATACCCCCATCTACTGCCCAGTTTCACCCGCGCCATCTTCTCGGAAAATTTGCCCGCGCCGTCAAACTGCGGGTTAATTACAAAACTGCCCGAGCGTTCGATGTAACCCCAGCTCTGCCCGGATTTGACCCCGGCAAGCCCGTCGGAAAAATCACCCGCCCAGTCAAACTGCGGATTAATCACAAACTGACCCCGGGTGTTGATATAACCCCATCTACTGCCAACCAGCACCGGCGCCAGCCCTTCAGAAAAATTTCCTGCCCAGTCAAACTGTGCCTCAATCACCGTATTGCCATCTTTATCAACATAACCCCACTTATTCCCCACCAGCACCAGCGCCAGCCCTTCGCAAAAATCGCAACCCCAGTTAAATGTCGCAGGAATCACCATCCGGCCGGTCTCATCAATATAGCCAAACCTTCCGTCAACAATCACCCAGGCACGCCCCTCGGAGAAATTACCCGCCCAGTCAAAATTGGGATTAATCACTATCGCGCCGGAGGCATCAATATAGCCCCAGCGGTTACTGAGCATTACCAGCGCCCGCTCCTCGGCAAAACGCTCCGCATAATCAAACTGCGGGTTGATTACTATATTGCCGGTCCGGTCAATATAACCCCAGCGATTATCCTCGACAACTGGAAATAGACCGACATCCTGATTTAGATTAAGACAGCCAAGCCACACCAGTACTAAAAGGGCGCCAAGCCTTTTTATCATCCTGCCTCCTTTTTATTAACCTTATCCCTGCCTGCCCGCTTGTCAACTTATCGGCGCCCGTAGACAACAGAGAGAAAAATGGTAATATTTTATTTCAATGTCTGAAACCGAAGCAACCGGCAACCGGCACATCCAGCTTCCTGCCACCTTTGCCGCATTCCGGCACAAAAACTTCCGGCTCTACTGGTTTGGCAACATCATCTCCTTTATCGGCACCTGGATGCAGAACACCGCCAAGAGCTGGCTGGTCCTCTCCTTAACCAACTCACCCTTCTTTGTCGGTCTGGACTCCACCCTCAGCTGGCTGGCGGTCTGGTTTATCTCCCTGCCCGCCGGTGTCCTCTCTGACCACCTAGACAAACGCAAACTGATGATTTTTACCCAGTCCGGTCTTGCCCTCCTTGCCCTGCTCCTTGCCCTCCTCACCTGGACCAGGGTCATCAACATCTACTTCATCTTAACCATCTCGTTAATCGCCGGTGCCTTCACCGCCATCAATGCACCGGTCGCCCAGACCTTAATCCCGGAACTGGTCGGCAGAAAGGACATCCTCAACGCCATCGCCCTTAACTCCTCAATGTTCAACATCGCCCGGATGATTGGACCGGCACTTGCCGGCTCCCTGCTCACCTTTGCCGGTCCCGCGGTCTGTTTTGCGCTCAACTCCGCCAGTTTCCTAGTAATCATCATCACCCTGGTCTTCATCCGTCTCAACACCCCGGTGTCAAACTCAAACCAGGAAAAATTCACCCGGCGCATCATTGCCGGAATAAAGTTTGTCAAAAACCACCCGGACATCCGCATCCTGATGATTATGACCGGTGTGTTCTCCTCCTTTGGCATCTGCTACATACCGTTGATGCCGGTAATCGCCCGTGATGTCCTGCACCTTGACGCCCGGGGTTACGGGCTGATGATGACCGCGCTCGGTGCCGGTGCGGTCACTGGCGGGCTTACCCTCGCGACTCTGAGTCGCACCCGGCACCGGGGAAAAATCCTTTTCACCGGCACCGGTCTGTTGGGTGCGCTGATTATCATCTTCTCCTTTATCCGCCTGCCCGCCCTTGCCCTGGTCCTGCTGGTCCTGGTCGGCGTCTGCCAGACAAGCATTGCCTCCCTGACCAACACCCTGATTCAAACCAGCAGCCCGGATGACATCCGCGGTCGGGTGATGAGCGTGTTCAACATCTTCTTCAACGGGATGTTTCCGGTTGGCAGTCTCATTGCCGGCGCACTCGCCCAGACAAAGGGCGCACCCTTTGCCCTGCTCATCGGCGGAGTTCTCGTCCTTTTGACCTTGACCTCCGTCTCCCTCCTCCGCCCCCAGTTAAGACAGTTATAGACCGGCGCCATTAACGCAGTTGCCTCAACGCCTCGGCTGCCTTTCTGTGATTCGGCTCAATCTTTAACACCCGCTGCCACAGGTTGCGCGCCGCATCCCTATCGCCCTCATAGTAATAAACCAGCCCGAGGTGGAAAAGCGGCATCGCCCAGGCAGGGCTGAGATGCAACGCCTGTTCATAGCAGCGCCGGGCAGTGGCTAAATCCCTTTTCAGCAGCGCGATGTTGCCCAGATTGTTCCAGCCCTCAGCAGAATACGGGTCAAGTTCCACCACCTGCTGGAAAAACCCCTCTGCCCCGCTTAAATCACCCATCTGCGCCCGGACATTGCCCGCAATACCATAGGCGTCCGGCTCATCTGGATGCAACCGCACCGCCGCCTCTGCCACCCTTTCCGCCTCCTCAATCCTGCCCTGCTCCAGCAATAGCGTCACCTTTAAAGAGAGGATGTTGGTGGCAGAGTCAAGCGCCAGCGCCCGGTTTATCGCATCTTCTGCCCGATCCAGCCTGCCCCGCTCGTAGTAACCCAGCCCGGCGGTGAAGTAGTTCTGCGCCGGGTCTTCAATCCTGCCGGTGCCGGCAAGGTTGAGGTTGAAGAAGATAAAGGATAAAACCGCGATGCTCAACGGCACGGCACGCCGCCTTGCGCTTAAACGCCCAAGTTCGCTCACACCCTGGACCGCAAAGATGAGAAAGAACGGCACCACCGGCATCCGGTAACGGGCGGTGATAAAAAACGGAACAAATGACAGCGCATAGGTGAAGAGAAAGATATAAACCGGCAGCAGGGTACGCCAGCGTCTGCGGGTGAGATAGATTCCGGCAAGCGCCAGGGGCAGGACAACGCCAAAGGGAAACTTTAAAATCGGGGTTTTGAACAGGAGAAAGTTGAGCAGGGTGTAGCGTTTGAAAAAGTACAGATCACGGTCATTGGAAACCTCATAACCGCTGAACCAGAGATAGGCTTTGCGCAGGGTGAGTCGGAGCGCCTTCCAGGGCTGGTCGCGCCAGAACTCCAGCCCCTTTTTGAACCAGAACCGATCAATCTCCGCACCCTTTAACTTTTTGCCCAGCGCCCTTTCCGCGCCCATCTTCACATCGTTATAACCACCCCACCAGCTGCCCCGGGTGCCCGGCACAATCGCGGTGGTGCCGTCAGAAAACCGATTGTTGCCGATGTAGAAGTTTGTGCCTGCCTGCCAGGCGATTAAAACCACCCTGCCACTCTTCAGGTAGTTGCGCACCGTAACCGGCACAATCGGGACAAGCACCCCGAAAAAAAAGGGCAGCGCCCGGCGCCAGAACTGCGCCCGATACTGAAAAACAAACCAGAAAAACAAGCCCGAGAGAAATAAAAGCACATTGGGCCGGGCAATCGCTCCCAGACCAAAGACCAACCCGGGCACAAACCAGTAGCGCTCCTTTTTCCAGGCGAAATAGAAGGCAAAAAAGCCCAGAAGTATCAGAAACACCAAAAGCACCGAGATTAACAGTTCACCATCAAAGTAGATAAACAAGGGATAAACCGCCATCAACAGACCGGCAACCAGTCCGACCCGGCGGTTAAACAACCCCCTGCCCAGGAGAAAAAGTAGCCCGCAACTGGCTGCACCCAGACCCGCCTGAATCAGCCTTGCCCAGAAAAGATTGACCCCGAACAGCCGGTAAATCAGGGCAAGGAAAAACGGATAGAGCGGCGCCCGGAAATAGGCGTCGTTAATAAACTCCTGGTGAGTGACAATCGCCAGCGCCCACTGGTGATGGTAAAGTGCGTCCAGTTGCGGTGAGAAAAACAGCGGGTCAGCGCCCCTTGCCTGCAGGACATAGACCACCCGCACAAGGAGCGCCAACCCGATAACCACCAGGACCGCCTGCCAGTCAGAACCCGCGGTCTTCTTTCCTTTCTCGCCTTTTGCCCGCGATGCCACAGGATTTGAGTATCACCATCCGCCTGCCTATGTCAAGGACAGCATCCCTGCCCTATTCTTCCCCGGGTCCGGGCACCGACAGCGCCCCATCCCGCACCCGATTCAACAACTCCCGGTCCAGCCCCCGTAAAACCCACTTCTCCAAGAGCACCCGCACCTCCCGCACCAGGGAACTGCCCGCGAGCCGGCGCTTGCGCGCAAACACCTCCCGGCCGAAGTCAAGATAAAACGGGTACAGAATTGAGGGCAGGTCCGCACTGTGCAAAACCTGACGCACCCTGGTCTCCACCTCCCACAGCGCCGCCTGCTCCGCCTCATAGTGCCGCCTCATCGCCTCCCGCAGCGCCTTGAGCCGCTGGTGCACCATATCGGGCTCGGTCTTGGCGAGCCACCACTCCAGCCTTTTTAACAGACTCTTTGCCATTTTGCCTCCTTGGTTTTTGCCTTTCTATACAGTTAGAGCCCGAATCGGGTAAAAATTCACGCCCGAATTTAACGGTTAATCCGGCCATTAATTCTAACCTGTTAATCAACAATGTGTTATACGAGGTAATCGTAATAATCTTTAACTTCAGAGGTATACCCCGGGCTACCCGGGTAGTTATTGTCCGGTTCCTGGCTTGATTTTTAACCTTCTCGATTTATAATCGGTTAATGGGTGTTAAAGAAAACTTAGACCTCCTGAACGAGCGGATTAATCGTGCCTGCGAAAAGGCAAATCGCGACCCGAAGGAAATCACCCTGGTTGCGGTCACGAAAACCAAACCGGTAGAACTGATTAAAGAGGCGCTCGCTGCTGGCGTCACCCATTTTGGTGAAAACCGGGTGCAGGAGGCGGCAGGAAAAATCCCGCTGATTACCGAACCGGTGTACTGGCATCTGGTCGGCACCCTGCAGACGAACAAGGTGAAAAGGGCGCTGGAACTTTTTCATATCATTGAGAGCGTTGACTCCCTGCACCTTGCCCGGGAAATCCAGCGCCGGTGCGAGATGATGAACAAAACCATTCCGGTGTTAATTGAGGTGAACACCTCCGGTGAAAAGACCAAGCACGGCGTCGCGCCCGAACAACTGCCCGAGATGCTCAAAGAAATCCTCAACCTGCCCCGGCTTAAGGTTGAGGGGCTGATGACCATCGGTCCGGGCTGGGCGGTAACCGAACCCGAGGCGTCCCGTCCCTGCTTTACCCTCCTCGCCCGTCTGGCAGAAGCGATGCGGCAGCGCTTTGCCATCCCCTTACCGCACCTGTCAATGGGAATGAGTTCGGACTTTGAGATTGGTATCCAGTGTGGTGCCACCAACATCCGCATCGGCACCGCGCTTTTTGGCCCGAGGGCGTAGTTTGAACCAGGAGGAGTTTTTAAGTCTGGTTGAAGAGGTGGTAGCGAACCTGCCGGCGTTTTTCCAGAAAAGAATCAAGAACCTTGGCGTGATGGTGATGCCGGTCGCGCCAGTAGAACTGGCAGAAAAACTGGGCAGGGACCCCTGGTCAATCCTTGGTGTTTATCAGGGTGTGCCGTTTAACCGCCGGGGACCGTTCTATGGTAATGTCCTGCCCGATACAATTATCATCTTTCAGGAGCCAATCACCAGCCGTGCCCGTAACGAGGAGGAAATCCGGGAAATGGTGCGCCGGGTAACTATCCACGAAATCGGGCACTACTTCGGACTCACCGACGAAGAACTTTACCGCCTGGAAATGGAAAAATAAACGGGGGTCCGTAAAGGACCCCCGCAGGAAGCGAACTCCCGGTTTACCGGTTGATAATCAGTTTGTGCGTTGCTGAACCCGCCGGGCTCTCCAGTCGCACAAGATAAACACCCGCTGCCAGTGACTTCAGGTCAACCGCCACCCGACCGGAACGAGCACCGTCGCCGGTGTAGAGGTTGCGCACCAGCCTGCCGGTCGCATCGTACAGCGCCAGGTTCACCCGGGCAACCGCCGGCACCTGCCAGCAGATGTTAATCATATCCTGTGCCGGATTGGTAAACCGCAAGGTGGCGTTGCGCAGGTTCGGGTTGTAACCCTCCTCCACGCCAACCCCAGCCATCACCGAGGCGGATATGAACAGCTCGCCATCTGTCCAGGGCATCCAGCTACCCGGTGCGCCATAGAAACTCCGGGAATCGGAAGTGTCATCCGCAAGTGATGACGGGTGCCCCGAGGAGTGCACCGGCGCCACCGCGACATAGAACTCACCGGAGTTGAAGATCAGTATTGAGTCCAGATCATAGCGGAACACCGCACCCGGTGCACCGGCTGGTGCCTCAAGGTCTCCGGACTCATAAAGCAGGGTTGTGCCATCATCGGCATAGATTTTGAAGTGGAACGTGGAATCGGGCCAGGGATAAGATGGGTGGAGATAGAACTGGGTGCGCACCCGTGAGAGACCAACCGGATACTGGACACCAAACTGCGCCGGATTGAACTTGACCGCCCGCTCCGGCCCTGCCCAGGTCAACCAGAACGGGCGGTTGTAATTGGCATACTCAATCCAGCGGGCAACGCTCAGGTCATAGAGAATCGTGTCGTCATAGGGATACATCTCACCGCTCGCCTCGGTCCACACTGCGATTTGATAGTTACCGGTAACACTGGGGATATGCCAGGCGGGTGAGAAGTTCATCTGCGCGGTCTGACCCCGCTGCAGCGCGGCGCTGGTGGTCATCGTATCCAGATACTCATAACTCTGCGGACCGGTAATCTTCAGGTACACCGGTGTGCCCATCGGTAACTGATTCGTCCCCAGGTTCTTGATTGTCGCCCTAATGTTCATATTGATGTTGGGCAGGGTGTCCGTTGGCATATTCGCGGCAAAATAAAGCGTCGCGGCATCGGTTGTCGGCGGCTCCCAGTCAACCACCGCCCGAATCAGCCACTCGCCCCGCCGGGCATCCTCGCTGAACGTGCCGTTCAGGTAGGACCACATCCGATGCGAGGGCGCATTGTTTGCCGCATCAATGGAAAGACCCGGACAGATGGGATAGGAGTCAACCTGGATGTAGAAGATGTAGTAGTTGGTGCCCACAATCGGCTCGTTGATTGACACATAGTTCCACTGACCCCGGGTAATGGTGAGGGTGTCCGAATGCCAGATTTCTGTCCCCGGTGAACCACCCGGTCCATCATCGGCAAAAACCTTCACCATCGCCCTGGTACCACCTGGCACCGGCCAGCCCGAATAGAAGTGGATGAGGGCACCGGCAAGGGTAAAACTGCTTGCCGGACTGATGAACTTAACTCCCCAGCCATTACCACCCTGATTCCATGCCCAAGCACTCGCCGGCATATTGTCATCGTACCTGAAGGTGTCCAGGGCAAGACTGTTAAACACCTCTGGCGCCGGTGGAAAGATGCCGGGTTCTGGATTCGGGAGGTTGTAATGGACGGTGGGACTTGGGCCCAGCCAGCGCTCGGTTTCTGCCAGCGCCAGACCGGCCACAAGTAGCAAACACGCTAACGCTACCTTACGCATCACCGCTCCTTTCGTTTAATCTCTTTATTCCCTAAACGCTGGCATAACTTCTGCCAGCGGATAATCATAACGAGAATGGATTTACAAGTCAAGCACTGCACAATTTTTATTGACACCGGTCTAACCTCAAATATTATAAACATCTGTGACTGGACCATTCGGTTGTCCCTGGCTCACCTTCAGCGCCTTTTTTGTTGCGCTGGGCAGTGTCCTGGTCGCAATTCTCTGGGCGATATTTAGCCACATCGACGAAGACCGGTAAATGAACCCGAGCATCATCTACGCCCTGGTAATAATTATCTACCTGGCAATCCTCTTCTTTATCGGTGTTATCTCCAGCACGAGAATGAAGCGCTCGGCAGAAGGCTTCTATCTCGGCTCCCGCTCCATCGGACCCTGGGTGACCGCCTTCTCCTTTGTCGCCGCCTATTTCTCCTCAGTGGTCATCATCGGTGGCGGTGGCTTTGGCTACAAGTTCGGGATGGCGACCATCTGGGTCGGCGCCACCAATGTCCTCATCGGCACCCTTCTTGCCTGGATTGTCCTGGGCAAAAGGACCCGCGCCCTGACCGCCAGGCTCAACGCCATCACCCTGCCCGACCTCCTGGGAAAAATCTATCACTCACCTGAGGCGAAACTGTTCTCTGCCCTGGTCATCGGTGTATTCCTTATTATCTACAGCGTCTCGGTTCTTCAGGGGATGGGTCACTCCTTTGCCATCCTGATGGATATGCCCTACATCTACGGACTGGTCATCTCCGGGATTATCATCATTGTTTATGTCAGTCTGGGTGGTTATCTCGCGGTGGTCTGGACCGGCTTTTTCCAGGCGTGGATAATGCTCTTCGGTCTTCTGATTCTCACCATCGCCGCCATCATCCGCGCCGGCGGGCTTAATCAACTGTTCCTCCGCCTGGGTGAAATTGACCAGGGCAGATTCCTGCAAACACCCGGTATCTGGGGCTGGCCTGGACTATTGTCCTATGCGGCAATTGTCAGTTTTGGTGTCTGGGGTATGCCACAACTGGTCAGCCGCTTCTATTCCATCAAGAATGTGCGGGTGCTGAAACTGGGCACGGTGCTGGCAACCCTGGGCGCCACGATGGCGCTCCTGCCCTACTTTAACGGTGCGGTTGCCCGGCTCCTCTGCCCGGGGATTAGCAACCCTGACCAGGCAATCCCCAACCTGGTAAAGATGACCCTCTCGCCGTTAACCGCCGCAATCTTCCTGACCGGTGTTGTTGCCGCGGGTATGTCCACCTTTGCTGCCGTTTTGATCACCGCCGCGAGCGCCATTGTCAAGGACCTGCTGCGCGACAGTCTGGGGGTGCGGCTATCCTCAGAGAGGGAAGTAACCATTTCCCGGCTGGTTGCCTTTGCTATCGGCACCATCGCCTTTATTATCGCCATCAAGCCGCCGGCAATGATTCTTGTCATCACCGGCTTTGCCTGGGCGGTAATTGCCAGCACCACCCTCTGGCCCTATCTCTTCGGGCTCTACTGGCGCCGGTGCGGTCGAATCGCCGCCTTCACCTCAATGCTTGCCGGCAGTGTTACCGCCCTGGTGTGGATGGCGCTGAAAAACCCTTTCCGCATTCACGGCTTTATCCCCGGGCTTGCCGCCAGTCTGATTGTGTTTAGCCTGATGGCGCTTATCTTTCCTGCCCGGCATCAGAAGAAAAGTGTCTAAAACAAAAAGGAGTTGCCATGAAGAAGGTACTTTATTTCCTTGTCCTTACCATCTTAGTTACGCCGGGTCCGGCACAGGACCTGTCCGAAGGTAAATTTACCATCTATCCGTATACCCGCTGGGGTCTTGCCGAATCCACCCACCACTTTGATGTCCGGCATTACCGGATTGACCTTGACCTGCCGATGGACTCCGGCGCGATGACCGCCCGTTGCCGGATAGAACTCATCGCCCGGCACAACAACTTTGACACCTTCAGTCTGCACTTTGTCAACCTGCTCTGCGATTCGGTCCGGCGCGAGGGTAATGTGTGTAATTTTACCACCGGCAGCGGCTGCCTCTTGATTACCCTTGACCGGGTGTTCTCCGAAGGCGAGTCGCTGGCAGTTGACATCTACTATCACCGCAACGCCGGCACCCAGAATCGTGGCTTTTACTTCTACAGCCGCGGCACCCAGGGCATCCCCTACGCCATCTGTTACTCCACCACCGAACCCGCTGACTCCCGCTACTGGTTCCCCTGCTTTGACGAGCCCTGGGACAAGGCGGAAAGAGGCTGTCAGGTCAACATTACCACCCCGGACTCAATGTCCGGCTGCAGCAACGGCCTCCTGGACAGTATCACCGTCAGCGCCGGGAAGAAGACCTGCTGGTGGACCCACCGCTACCCCATCAGCACCTACCTTATCACCTTTGCCGCCTCAAAATGGGCAACATTCACCCGGTGGTTTCCCATCAGCCCGACCGAATCGCTGCCGATTATGAACTTTATGTGGCCCGGTGACTCCAGCCGGGCGGTCAGCGCCTTCGCCAACATCATTGACATGCTCGCCTTCTTCTCCGACACCACTATCTACGGTCCTTACCCGTTTGAAAAGTACGGGCATGTTGTCGCCTATCCCTTCCAGTGGGGTGGAATGGAAAATCAGACCCTGACCATGTTGCATCGCTACTGGATTCAGAGCGGCAATGACAACGGCATCGCGCATGAACTTTCCCATCACTGGTGGGGTGATATGGTTACCTGTCTGGACTGGGCAAACATCTGGCTCAATGAAGGGTTCGCCACCTACTCGGACGAACTCTACAACTGGCACCAGCGCGGGCTGAGTAACTTTCTCAACCTTATCCGCACCCGGGCACAGGACTACTTTGACGAAGAGGCGCAGGACCCGCACCCGATTTACAACCCGCCACCGGGGCATGAGTTTGACTGGGGACACTCCTACTGTAAGGCGGGCTGGGTCCAGTATATGCTCCGCTACCTGGAAGGCGACACCATCTGGGGGCAACCCGGTATCTTCTTCCGTGCCCTGCGCGCCTATGGTGACAGTTTTCGCTACCGCAACGCCAGCACCCAGGACTACCAGCGCATCCACGAGCGGATAACCGGCCTTGACCTGAGCTGGTTCTTTAACGAATGGGTGTACAGCCTGGGCTATCCCAACTATGTAATCGGCTGGGATAGCCGGCAGAACGGCACCGGCTGGGAGTTAATCGTTGACCTCGCGCAGGACAATATGAACGGCGCACCCGCCACATTCCATATGCCGGTGGAAATCAGGGTGCAATTTGCCAGCGGTGATACCGTTATCCGCTACCCGGTAACCGAAAACCCCCAGCGCAACACCTTCCCCCTCTCCCGGCAGCCGGTCGCACTGGAGTTTGACCCCAATGAGTGGCTCCTGGAGCAGCACACCGTTACCGTTGGACTACAGACCCCGCCCGACATCAAGCCCGTGGTCAGCCGATTGGAACTCTCCCTGGCTGCCACCCCGGCAAGACCGGTATTAATCAACTACGGTCTGCCCCGCCGCCAGATGATTAGCCTGGAGGTGTTTGACCCGCTCGGTAGAAAGATAAAGACCTTGTTGCGGGGTGAACAGAACGCCGGCAGGTTCTCAATCGCCTGGGCAGGAGACGATGACCGCGGTCGCCGTGTCCCGGCGGGTGTCTATCTCGCCCGGTTGTCCGGAGAAGGTAAGCAGGTGAGCGGAAAACTACTCCTTCGGGACTGAATCGGGCTCCTCCTCGCTCACCAGCACCAGTTCAATCTCCCTTTCCCGTAGTTTCTCCTTTAACGGCGTCAGCAGGACTATCCGGCGGAAATTTTCCCACCTCTTCAACTCCTTGGGGTAACCGCGCAGCACCTGCCGGAACTGGCTGAACGCCCGACCGCCGCTGATCGCCTCGCTCAACCGCGCCCGTAAATCCTCCTGGCTGACCGTGGCGATAAAGCGCTCCATCATCTCCATCCCCTGCCGGGAACTCTGCGGCACCAGCCGCAAAAACCGCTCAGGGTTGTCCCGCACCATTATAAGAATCTCATCGCGGTTAAACTCAAACACCGGCATCACTTCACCGGTCGCCAGGTCAAGATAATGTGCAGTCTCCTGCATCTGATTGGTTAAGGCAAAAAGCAGGTCTCGTTCCAGGACGAACAACTTACGCACCGAACAATTTTAGCCCGGTTCTCATCCCGGTCAACTTAACGCCAGTAAAAGGGCACCTGCGGATAAAAATAAAACGACCGTTCCCGCAACTCCAGAAACCCCGCCTGCCCCTGATAGGAAAACCGGCACACCGGACCGCTGAGCCGGCGGGCAAAATCCCTCAACGGCAAAAGCCGCCAATCCCCATCCACAAGCGCGGCAAAACTGCGCGGTGGCCCACCCGGTCGGGAACCAGGCACAAAATAGCCATACGCAATCAGGGTATCACCAGCATTAAAAAGCGCCAGCCTGCCTGCGGGTAGAACCACCTCCTTCCGGAACCACTCCGCGCGGGGAAACGGCGTTGTCGTCAGCGCAAAAGAATCACCGCTCCGAGCGAATAGCACACCATAAATCCCTGGCCGCAACTGCGGATACTCGCCCCAGAAAATCACCGGCATTCCAGGATAATCCTCCATCCGGGCACAACCGAGCAGGAAGAAATTGAGCCCGCTATCCGCCTCCGGCAGAAATAATGGACCACCAACCGCAACCATCTCTTCTCCCCGTTCCCGCCACACCCGCACCGCATCCTTAATCCGTGGCGTTGCCGGCTCACCTTCCTCGGCGATAAAGGTGTCCAATTTCTCCAGGGTAACCAGTTCACCGGCTCCATCCGCATCCACATCTGCCCACACCGCCTCAACAACTTCGCCTGCCGGAAGAAAAGCCCGCCTCAACCCCACCCCATCCGTGGCAAGATGGTAAATCCGGCAGGAATCACCGAGAATGACCACCACCTCCAGCAAACTGTCGCCATCCACATCCCCGGTTGTCCACACCGGCAGTGCCAGACCCGCTGCCCGTGCCCGGGCGCCGAGCATCTCCCCGGACCGCCACACAACCTCCCACTTTTTATCCTGCAACCGCAAAAGGCACAGGCGGACGATGTCCACCAGCATCCGCTTCTTCTCCGTCACCGGAATAACCTCCACCTGCCCGACCTTCTCAACAACCAGCACCTGTTCACCATCTTCACCGGCAAGAAACCGTCCGGCAATCATCCCCGCCACCCCGGCTTCCACAGCAACCTCACCTGACACCGGACAGCGCCCCAGGAAAATCACCGTATCCGGCGCCATTAAAGTTAAGAAAAGAGCAACAACCGTTCCCGCCATCACCTCACAAGATAACGCCCCCACCAGCCCTGTCAATCCCTGCCGGCTGTGCCGGAACCCCATCACCACCGCGCAAGCCCGCCCCCTGGCAACCCATTCTCTCAACGGGCAAGCAACACCACGGTCAAACCGCACACCATCACCGGTGTCAAGAACCTGCTTTATTTCTCCGGTTAAACCGGCTGGAGTAAACCGATTGACTGTGCAAGTTGCACCCGAACCGGTGGGCGATTTTGAGGGCAAAGTTAAACCGGTGTCTGCCGTTGTGGTGCGAATGGAACTTAACTTCCAGGCAAACCCGACCACTGTTCCGGGGGTAGCCCGGGGCTAGCCCCCCGCCTGCCCCCCTTGAATGAGCCTTTTCCCATAACCATCAACAAATAAACAAGTTAACCCGAAACACCCACCTGTTTCACCACCGCACCGGTCGGTGGTTAACATATAAAAGAAAATTGGCAATATCAACACCCCGCGACTGCACACCGCCATCCACCACCGCGATGGAAACTTGCCACAGTCGTTGTTTGACTGAGAAAAATGTCCGGTTAAAATTGTCCGATGCGCGCAGTAAGTAAGGTAGCGATTTTGTTAGTGGTGATTGCGTTAATCACCGGTGGTTGTGCACCGGGCGACAAGGGTCCGACAGCTAAAAAGGTCAAAATTACCTTCTGGCATGCGATGGGTGGACCACTGGGTGACGCACTGAACAAAATGATTGAGCAGTTTGAAAAGGAAAACCCGGACATTGACATTGTGCCGGTGTCAATGGCAAACTACACCAGCCTGTCGCAGAAACTGATGGGCGCGGTGCAGGTTGATGCGCCACCCAACATCGCCCAGATGTATGAGTCCTGGACCAGCCAGTTTTACTCCCTGAACAAACTGATAATCCTGGACTCGTTGATTCATAGCCCGGATGGGTTCACCGCCGAAGAGTTAAGCGACTTCTTCCCCGCCTTTATCCAGGACAACACCTGGGATGGCAAAATTGTCACCCTGCCCTTTAACAAATCCCTGCCGGTATTTTTCTACAACATCAAACTGCTCCAGGATGCCGGCTATCACCAGTTTCCCCGCACCTGGGAAGAACTGCGCCAGATGCTCAACCGCCTCTCGGACAGAAATAAGAAGCAGTTTGCTGCCGCCGGACTGGTGAACGAAGGTGTCTTTGGCGCCCTGCTACTGCAGAAGGGTGGCGACTACCTCGACGAAACCGGAACCCGCGTGCTCTTCAACTCACCCGCCGGTGTCGCGGCCGCGGCATTCCTTGCCGGACTGGTCAACCAGGACTCCAGCGTCTACTACGGTGCTGGCTACGACCCCCAGAATGACTTCCTCGCGGGTAAAATCGCCTGCATCCAGAGCACCTCGGTCTCCTGGGCGTTTCTGGAGCCCAACCTCACCTTTCCGGTTGGTATCGCACCGCTGCCGGTTGAGGGTAAACCTGCGGTCATTGGCTACGGCACCAACATCGGCATCTTCCGCACCGGCACACCACAGCAGATTGCCGCTGCCTGGCGTTTCATCAAATGGTTCACCGCACCCGAAAGGCAGGCGCAATGGGCAAAACTAACATTTTATGTGCCGGTGCGCCGCAGCGCCCTCGAGGTCCCGGAATACCAGGAACTCCTCCAGAAGACGCCCGGACTGGGTGAGGCGTTAAAGCAGTTAGACTATGTCCATTTTGAACCCAAAACTGAAGCCTGGTTTGCCGGACGCCGCATCCTCGGTGAGGCGCTGGAAAAGATAATCCGTGCCGGCGTTGACCCGCAAACCGCATTAAATCAGGCGACGGTTGCGGTCGAAAAGGAGTTAAAAAGATGAACCGGAAACACCGCGGGGCGATATTGCTCGCCCTTGCCCTCCTTGCCAGTCTTAACGCCCAGGTGGTACCGATTCGCTGGGCAATTGAAGATGCGGACCGCGATGGCAAACCCGACCGCCGGGGCCAGACCGTAACCGTCACCGGCATCGTCACCGCAACGGACAGCATCTTTGACACCCGCTATACCGACATCTACATCCAGGACACCAGCGCCGGGGTCAATGTGTTCAGTTTTACCTTCCAGAACGCCGACCTGGGCGACAGTGTGCTCGTTACCGGCCGGGTGGACTGGTATCGGGGCAAAACCGAAATCTCCTCCGCCACCATCACCCTTCTGGAGAAAAATCGCCGCCTGGCTCCACCCCGTCCCCTAACCTGCCGGCAGCTGAACCAGGAGGACTACGAAGGCGAACTGGTGATGGTTAGCGGTGTCCGCATCAGTAACCTGTTCCTTAAAGGCAACACCAACTACAACCTGGAAGACACCTCCGGCACCACCCAGGTGCGCATTGACGCCCAGACCGAAATCCCGGGCTTTGCCTGCTTCCCGGACACATTCACCATCATCGGTATCAAAGGGCAGTACACCTCGGACACCACCCAACCCCTCACCGGCTATCAACTCCTGCCCCGCTTTCGCAGTGACTTCTCCGCCAGTGCCGAAGATCTGCCCTTATTAACCATTCACCAGGTGCAGGAACCCGGACCGGATGGTGTCACTCCGAAACTGGTTGACCGGTGGGTCAGGGTCCAAGGCAGAATTACCGGGCCGGCGCGGGTGTTCTCCACCAGCACCGTCAAGAGTCTTTACATCCAGGACGCCACCCAGGGTGTCAACCTCTACAACTGCACCTATCCGGAAGAAGCGGCGCCCTTCCTTGACAGTGTCGGCATTGAACTAACCGCCATCGGCCGGGTCACCGAATACAGCGGGCTGACCGAAATCAGCGGTGGCGCAATGTGGGTCACCGACACCATCGCCATCCCGGTCATCCCGAAACTTTTGCCCTTTAATGTCCCGCTCACCGAGGCGATGGAAAGCGACCTTTTAACCGTGGTGGGCGACATCATCGCCGCACCGGTGCGTTCGGGTAGCGGCTACAATATGACGGTCAAAAACGGCACCCCGGGCATCGCGATTCGCATCGATGACAACACCGGCATCATCACCAGCTGGCTCACCCCTGCTCGCCGTGTCCGGATTACCGGCATCGTCGGCCAGTATGATTACGAAGAACCCTACACCAGCGGCTACCAGCTCATGCCCCGCTTTCCTGAAGACATTATTGACACCTCGGCAGCATTCCCACCCGCTGCCCGACTCCAGATTGACTCCGTCTTTCCCAACCCCTTTGCTCCTGCTGAAGGACAGGTGTTAACCCTGCAAATCAACACACCCCGCACCGGCTATCGCCTGAATGTGCGCATCTATGATATGAAGGGCAGAATGGTCCGGGAACTACTTTACCGCGCACCCGGCGGCTATTACGACCTGAAATGGGACGGCACCAATGACCTGGCACAACCACTGCCCGCAGGCATCTATCTGGTCAACATCTCGGGAACAGACGAAACGGGTAAAGGTGAAGCAATCACCCGGCCGGTGGTGATTGCGGCCCGGCGCAATTAACCCCGGCGGTGCCGCACCTGCCGGTACCTGACACCACTCCGGCGCCGCACCATCCTGAAGAAAAGCCCCGCCACCAGCGCCAGCGGGTAGAACAACAAAAGCCAGTCACCAAACCGGCGATAAAGGGTCGGCGCCAAAGGTTGCGGCACGGTGCCGCTCAAAATCTCCTGGGTAAAAAGTGGTGTCTTCTTCAGCACCCGACCATAAGGATCAACGATAAACGAGATACCGTTGTTTGCCGAACGCAACATCGGCACCCCATTCTCCACCGTGCGCATCACCGCCAGCTCCGCATGCTGATACGCACCCGGCAACCTTCCAAACCAGCCATCATTGGTAACCACCACCAGCAGTTGGGCACCCCGGTGGCAGAGCCCCCGTGCCAGGTCCGGAAAAATCGCCTCAAAGCAGATGAGTCCGGCGAGCCGACCAATCCGGGAGTGAAAAACGGTCCATTCCCAGCCCCGGTCCCAGTTACCCATATCCACCGTGCCGATCAACCGCCGGATAATCGGCAACTCATCCGAATATGGAATCTTCTCGGAGAAAGGCACCAGACGCAGTTTATAATAACGCTGGTTGATCACCTCCTCACCCGGCTTGATGAGCACCGCACCGTTATGCCAGGTTTGATGAGCATCGTCATAAATTGGCGTGCCGGTAAAAATCTCAATATCCAGCGAATCTGCCAGTCGGTGTAACGCCGGACCCAGCGCGGTGGAATGGGTGATATCCACCAGGGTGGCGGTTTCCGGATAGATTACCATAACCGGTTTGGTTTCGCCCTCTGCCGCGGCTCGGGTCAACCGGAGCAAATCCGCCTGAATCCGCTCCCTTGAGTTCCAGTCACCCTTATCCAGCGGCGACACATTCGGCTGGGTAATCGCAGCGGAAAACCACGCTGGCTGCGGCTTCTGACGAATAAGCGCATAACCAAGGGGTAGGACAAACGCCACCACCAGACCGATAAAAACCCTCAACCGGTGGCGATAAAACAGCATCCGGTAGATGAGGAGATTTATCAGCACCAGCCAGGCAGAAACCAGATAAATCCCGCCCAGCGCCGCCGGCTGAATCAAAGGTGTCCAGGGCGTCATAGAATAGCCCAGCAGGTTCCAGGGAAAGGCGATCTGCCCCCGGGAACGCAAAAACTCCAGTATCGGCCAGACCAGGGGCGCGGACCACAAACCGAACCGGCGCACCAGAAGGCCGAACACACCGGTATAAAGCCCGAGATACCCGAAGAGCAACACAACGCCAATGTTCAACAGAAAACGGGTAATCGGCGCTACCGGCACCACCAGAAACCACAGCCACCACAGATGAAATCCTGCCGCAATCGTGCCAAACAGCCAGCCCCAGAAAAACACCTTCTTGCCCTGCTCAATCACCCACAGGAGTGGAATCAAGCCCACGAAGGCAAAAAAGCGCAGAGGAAAAGGCGCAAAGGCAAGGGAAAGACAGCCAGCGGCAACAAAAAGCGCTAAGAACCTGCGGATGATGATACCACCTTTTCGTTATCTAACTCCACCTCCCGACGCTGGGCATTGGACTGATAAAAGGCATCGGTAATACGGGCAATCATTACCGCATCCGCCATCGTCTCCTGTGGCGGGATGTCGCGCAACAGCGAATCAACCCACACCTCAATCAACCGCTGATACGCCGTTCGCAAAAGCCCCCGCTCCGGTATCTGGGGCGTGATATTTACCAGCCGACCATGCATCTCCTTGTGAATTGTTATCGGGTTTAACAGCGCGGCACCAGAAGTACCAAACAGGTTAAAGTAAACAAAATCCTTTTCCACCAGCACGCTCCAGCCCACCTCAACCGTCAGCACCGCACCGGAATCAAACCTAATCATCGCAAAGGCGGTGTCCTCAACCGGTACCCCGGCGCTCCGCCTTGCCGCCACCCCGATCACCGAGACCGGCTTTGCCGGCGCCAGGACCCAGAGCGCAGAATCAAGCAGTGCCGACCCCAGGGTGAGAAATGCACCACCACCCGCGCGCTGCGGCTCATACCACCAGCCCGCTGGTGACCAGGCGCCTTTGCCTCGCAACCATCCGGTCTTGCAGTAATACACCCGGCCCAGCTCCTCTCCCTCAACGAACCGCCTGATGGTCTGGACATCGGTGCGCAAACGGGTAACCATACATGGCATCAGCCGCCGCCTTGTCGCCACCGCCTTCTCCAGCATCTGCCGCGCCTCGTCAAAGTTTAAAGCCAGTGGCATCTCGCACAACACATCCTTGCCCGACTCCATTGCGGCAATCGCCATCGGCGCATGCAGGTAATTCGGGGTGGCAATCACCACTCCCTGAACGGCCCTGTCCGCGCGCAACTGGTCAAAGTCCTGATAATAGCGTTTCACCCCGTGCAGCGCACACAACTGCCGCGCCCTGCGCACATCCTGATCGCAAAGGGCAACAAGTTCTATACTGGGATTGGATTTGAGCGCCGGTATCAGCACCAGCTGCGCCTGCACCCCGCAGCCAACCAGTCCGACGCCCAGCCGGGTGGTTACCGGGAACGAACCAGCACCCGTCTGCCCACTATCTCCAGCCTGTCCTCGCAAAACAGCCTCACCGCTTCAGGATAAGCCTGGTGCTCCTCAACCAGCACCCGCAGGGACAGTGACTCCGGGGTATCAAAATCCCGGACCGCAATCGCCCGCTGGATGATAATCGGCCCGCCATCAACATCCTCGGTAACAAAATGCACGGTACAGCCCGTCACCTTCACCCCGTAATCGATCACCGCCTTGTGCACCTCCAGCCCCTGCAAACCGGCGAACGCCGGCAACAATGAAGGATGGATATTCATTATCCGGTAAGGGTATCTTTCCAGTAAGCGCCGGGACAGAATCCGGTTAAACCCGGCAAGACAGAGCAGCGCCACCTGGTGCGGCTCCAGCGCCTTGATAATCTCCTCCTCAAAAGCGGCGCGATTGGAAAACTGCCGGTGGTCAATTGTTACCGCGGGTATCCGGAAGGTCTTTGCCCGATTGAGCGCCACCGCATCCGGGACATTACAGATCAACACTCTTATCTCGGCAGGAAAGTCCGGGCGTTCACACGCCTTTGCCAGCGCCTCAAAATTTGTCCCCCGACCCGAAGCCAGCACCGCAATACCCTTCTTATCTTTCATAGGATGATTTTAAGTATTTGACCAGCCTTGTCAACACCCGGTCGCCCTCATCTCCCGGCAAGCGGTGTTCCGAACAGGTCATGGGTCCGGGTAGCGGTAATCAGAACCGAAACAAACTCCCCGGGATTAGCGGTGCCACTGGCAAGTTTCACCACGCCATCAATCTCCGGTGCGTCCCACTCCGTTCTGCCAGCACCAAGAAAGTCAACCAGAACTGTAACCTCCGTTCCCCGCAGCCGGCGCAACCTCTGCCTGGACACCTGTGCCTGAATCCGCATAATCTCCCGCAGACGCTCGCGGGCAATCACCGCCGGGATCTGACCCGGCATCCGATACGCCCCTGTCCCGGGCTCCGGTGAAAACACATAGCCCGAGAGCCGGTCAAAATGACCGGCACTGACAAAGTCCCGCAACTGGGCAAAGTCCGCCCCGGTCTCGCCCGGAAAACCGGTCATCACCGTTGTGCGGATGCACATCCCGGAAACCAGGCGCAGCCGCGCCAGCAACCGCTCCACATCCCGGCGGTGGTAATGCCGGTTCATCCTCTCCAGAACCCGGTCCGCAATGTGCTGAATCGGCAGGTCAATATAACGGCACAACCTCGGATTCGCACCAAACTGCTCAATAACATCTTCGGTCAGATGCGCGGGATGGGCATACATCAACCGTAACCACCTGACCCCCTCTATCGCGCTCAGCACTTCAATCAACCGGCCCAGCATCGGGCGCTGATAGATATCCCTACCATAAAGGGTGGTGTCCTGCGCAATAAGAATCAACTCCTTCACCCCGAGATGCACCAGCGCCTCTGCCTCGGCAACTATCTCCTCCATTGGACGGGAACGAAAACCACCCCTGATATCCGGAATCAAACAATAACTGCAACGATTGTCACAGCCATCAGCAATCTTCAAATAGGCATAATGTCCTGGTGTTGATAGCATCCGGGCAGCCGCGCCCGATGCGGCACCGGCACCCACCAGCAACCGATCAATCGCCTTCATCTCATTCAGCCCGAGCCACCGGTCAACCTCCCTAAACCGGTCTCTGAGTTTATCGCCATAACGCTGCACCAGACAGCCGGCAACAATCAGTTCGGTCCCGGGATGACGCCTTTTGAAAAGAATCAGTTTCCGGAGGACCCGCTCGGACTCCGCCACCGCACTTTTGAGAAAGGCGCAGGTGGTTAGAATAATCAGGTCCGGGCTATTACGGTTACCGGCATCGAACCGGGAGGTAAACTCATAACCGGCGCGGGCTAACGCACCGAGCAGGTATTCTGAATCAACCCGGTTCTTGGGACAGCCCAGGGCGATGACCGCTGCCCGTTTGCGGTGTCTGGCGACACCACTCCGCCTCAGGTGCGGCAAGATTTACACCTTCCAGAGTTTTCCGGTCGCCTCAGCCAGGACAACACCGTTTTTGTCTATCAGCTGGCTCCGGGTATAAAGGAGCCTGCCCTCCTCACCGGTTATCCAGCCGGTCCCGGATATCTCCGCACCCACCGGCACCGGCTTGCGAAAGCGAACGCTCATCTCCGCGGTCACGGTGGAATAACCTCTGGGTTTTACCGCCCATGCCATCAACTCATCCAGCATCGTGGCAACAATCCCGCCGTGGACAATCCCGACCCAGCCCTGATACTTCTCGGGCACCACCCAGGTAAACCGCGCACCCTGCTCATCGGCGACGATGGGTAGTTGCAAACCGTCCAGGTTGTCCCGGCCGCAGGCAAAGCAGGTGTCCCGATCCTCCAGGCGTGGCATTACTGATACTCCACCGTTGTCCCGGCAGGCGGGACAAATTTAAATAACTTTGCCGGCAGCGCCACATTCCAGCGCTGCTCACTCAGCACAAAACGGCACCGGTTGCCCCAGTCGTCAACAAAAGAAACCGCCGCCACCCTGGTGCCGCTGCGGTCCAGTTCTATTTTCATATCCTCAAACAGCGCCCCCGCACCGCTAACAAAGGTCAATACCACTATCCCATCCTCCTCCTGTTCGGTAACAATGCTCGTCGTGTCCAAAAGCGGCTGGATAAACGCCAGCACCGGTGCGGGCTGACTCCGGCGCTGGAAAACCACCCGCTTCTCCGCAGGCAGATAGAAAATAACCATTGAATCCGAGCCAACAATCACCTGTTCCACCGGCTCCTTTACTTCCAGCCGAAACCGGTCCGGCAGGGCAAAATAAAACCTGCCCTTGAACACCATCGGCTCATCGCTCATATCCGACACCACCGTCTGAGTAAAACTGCCGGCAAGCGTTTTCAGTCCGAGATAGCGCTGCCGCAACTCTGCCCACCGCTCCCCGGCAACAGCGACAAAAACAAAAAACACCAGTAACCCAAACAGGCACCGGCGACAAAACCTGTTACCAGGAGTCATATAGGTCATATAAGTCTTATAAGTCCTATTTCTCTCATTTGATAGCATATTCACCCTTCACCCCTGGTCAACAAAATCCCCCACCGCTCAGTGTTGTATTATCACCCGCGCCCGGGTCCAGCGCTCCGCATCCGGCGTCTTTTCACAGATTAAGTACAACCCGGCTGGCAACCGCCGGACATCATTCACCCCGGGCTTGAGTTCCAGCACCCGCCTGCCACTGATGTCAAACAGGGCAAATCCTGCTTCCATCCCGCCCTCTTTTTCCGGTAAAATCAGAAAAGCACGCACCACCGTTGGGATTGCCCGCTCCGCACCCTGGCATCGCGGCTCCACCTCCTCCATTCCGATCACCTGCCGCCGCCACACCGCAATCCCCGCGGTGGTCGTATCTAACACATAGAAACGGGGAAAGTTCGGGTTAACAACCGGCGCCCATTCCCTTGCCCGATGGGGAACTGTGGCAACAATACTGTTACTTTTTCCGTCAATTACGGTCAACAAATCAGGGTGCTGACAGAACACCAGTCCGGCGCTGGTGTCCACCTTTAAGCCAATCGGCCTTGCCGGCACCGGCAAAAAGCCCAGCCGGCGTAAACTCCTGCCCTGATAGATATAAACCATTCCGCCCGGCGTTGAGGCGATGTAGAGTTTATCTCTAGCCGGGTCATACGCCATCGCATCCACCGTATGGTTCAAGTTCACCACTGTGTCCACGGTATCGCTTGTCCCGCCAATCGCCCACAAACTCCAGTCCGCAGCGCCCACCACCCAGTCCCGTGCCGGCACATAGCACCAGTCACCGCCAAAATCACCCTCAATGGTCTTTACCACCGTATCCGCCTCGCTGTCAATCAGCCACACACCATCCGCCGCGGTGATATAGGTCCGGCTCCGTCCAGGGTTAAAACCAAACCACCGCACCGCCCCCCCGTTCCAGGGAATCATAGCAACCACCGACTCCTGAGCACAGCCAAACACCAGGAGGTTATTCACCGCATAACCCACCCGGTAGATTTTATTCACCACCGGCTGATAGAACACCGCAAAACCGCCACCCGGCACACCCGGCAGGGAAATTGTCCTCTCCAGACTGTCGCTGGTGCAATTCACCACCGCCATCAGTGTCTCACCATTGACAAAAACCTTGCCGCCAACTCGCGAATAACAAATCGGTCCAGCACCGCGCTCCGGCAACTCCACCTCCGCAACAATCCTGTTGCCCGCGCCATCAATCACAACTAACCGGCTCGCACCCGAACCGGCAACATAACCACTGCAATACAGTTTATCTTCCCTCCTGGCGTACTGCGCATCCACCGGATAAAAATACAGCGGCACCCGGGTGCTGATGGTCAAACTTTCCGGCTCGATTATCGCCACATCATTATGACCGTCAATCTCCTGCGTCTGGGTGGTGTAAATCCGATTCAACTCCGGGCTGAAATAGAGCGACTCGCCCGACTCATAGCGCAACACCCCCACCACGCTGTCACGGGCGCAGTCAATCGCCCACAGCGGCGTCAGGAAATCAAGTGCATAAACCCGATCCCGGTTCGGGTCAAACACCAGTGAACGCGCACCCCGGTTATCACCCTCAACCACCCCGACGATTGAATCGTCCTCACCGGAAATCACCTTCACCAGCACATCACCGCCCGACTCACCCAGATACACCTTGTTCCGGTCCGGATTCAAACAAAGGGCAACCGGAACATCCTCACTCACCCAGTGCCGCAACACACTATTGGTCCAGCAGTCAACAATCGCAACATCACCGCTCCGACCATCAATCGTGTAAATCTTTTTCACCACCGGATTGTAAATCATCTGTTCAACGCCAATCTCACCCAGGAGAATAGAATCAATAATCTGCTCGCTGTTGCCGTCAATCACCGCTATCAGATTACCACCCGCACGGGACACAAAGCAATAAACCCGTTCAAAGCAACGGCTAAACACCGCTGCCCCACCAACCCCCGGCAACAACACCTCTCCGCTAACCCGGTTCTCATGACAGTCAATCACCACCACCCGGTTACTGCCCGGACCGGAGAGATAAATCTTATTAGGAATAGCCGCATATACTAAATAACCCAGCCGCGCACCCAGCCCGATCCGGTGCACAACCTCCCGGCGCCGGGCATCAATCACATATACCGTATCCTGCAAACTGCTCAGACAGAAAACCGTGGTCTCTACCGGCACATAGCACATCCGTGCCACGCCACCGGGAAGCGGTATCCGTGCCCGCTTCTCACCGGTCAATCCGTCAAACACCACAACACAGTTGCCATCACCACCGCCCGCATAAACCTCACCGGTTCCCGGCGCGACCGCCAGCCGGTCCGCACTGACCAAACCGGCAAGCGAATCCGGTAGATAGATGACCTTTTCCAGCTCCTGAGCGCTCAAAAGCGTTACCAGCGCCGGCACTACCATCACCAGCAAAAACAGTTTTTTCATCATCGCCCCCATTTAGGCAAAATTATAAAAAATAAACCACCCCAGTCAAATAATCCCCCGCAACCCCGCCATTCAGTTAGACCCGAATAAAACAGAAAATTAACGCTCGCAAACAACATTAAATTTAAATCATATTTATAAGTGACATAATTACATAGATATAGCAAACAAACTGGTAATTAAAACTAATATCAGGGGTATACCCCCGGAGTAATTACCGGTTCTGCCCTGAAAACCCGCGCCACTCTCGACTCTTTTATTTTCCTTGCCTTCTTTATTCTTACTTGCTCAAACGTTGACCAGAAGTTGATAATCGTTATCTTTTACTACCGGTGCTCACGCCAATTAAACGGATAGCCACCTTTCTTACCGTTATCCTTGCCACCTTTATTATCTCCTGCCGGAAACCTCACTTACCCTTGCCGGTTCAACCTAGGTCCAGCCGTTCGCCGAACTCCTTGCCGAACTCTATATGCATCAGCACCCGGGAATAGAAATCAATGTCCAGGTGGTGGCTCCAGCGCCGGAATTCGCGCGGTCCAGAATCACATCTGCCACATCGGTATGTCCTCCCGGCACCTCACGCCCGAAGAGGCGGAACAGATTCAATCTTACCGCATCGCCCTGGATGGCATCCTCCTGATTGTCCATAAGGACAACCCGGTCACCGGTCTTACCCGGGACCAGGTGCGGAACATATTTACCGGCAGGATTCGCAACGGGCAGCAAGTGGGCGGAGAAAACCGTCGGATTACGGTTATCACCCGGGAGGAAGGCTCGGGCACCCGTGCCAGTTTTGAAGAAAAGGTATTGGCGGATGAGCACTTTGCACCGGATGCGCTCGTCCAGGACTCCCACGGTGCGGTGCGGGAGATTGTTGCCGGTGACCCGGCGGCAATCGGTTACATCTCCTATGGATTGATTGACGAGCGGGTGAAACCGCTGGCAATCGATGGCATCGCACCAACCGAGAGCGCAATCAGAAACGGCACCTACCCCCTGGTGCGGGAATTTTTGTTTCTCACCTGTGGTGAACCTGGCGAACTTGCCCGGAAATTTATTCAGTTTGTCCTCAGCCCGGTCGGACAGGCGGCGCTTGCCGAGGAGGGTTTGATCAAGGTGGTGGAAGAAAAATGAAGGAAAAACTCATCCAGCAGGCGCTCTTCTTCCTCGCCCTTTCCGCTCTGTTATCGCTATTACTCATCGCCATCTTCATCTTTTACGAAGGCGTGCCGCTGATTGTCCGGGTGGGCTGGAAGGACTTCCTCGCCTCTGCCACCTGGGCGCCGACGAAAGGCAAATTCGGCAAGAAACAGCGTGCAGGCTAAACCGAGCGTCCCGCCGAAGAGAAGCCACAGGATGGTAACCTGAATTGAGCCGACCACCATCGGCAGGATGCCGAATTTGCCCCGCGCTGGAGCGTGCGCATCCTCAAACCGCTGATTGAACTCCTCGCCGGCATCCCCTCGGTTGTCTATGGCTTCATCGGTGTGGTCGTGGTTGTGCCCTGGGTGAGAAACACCTTCGGCGGTCCGAACTTCTCCCTCCTCACCGCCAGCCTCATCCTGGGCATAATGATCCTGCCCACCATTATCGCCATCTCCCTGGATGCCCTCAATGCCGTGCCGCTCAGTTACAAAGAAGGCTCACTGGCGCTGGGTGCCACCCGCTGGCAAACCCTTTACCGGCTCCTTGTCCCGGCTGCCCGCAGCGGCATCATCGCCAGCCTCATCCTTGCGATGGGGCGGGCGGTTGGTGAGACGATGGTGGTAATTATGGTCGCGGGCAATGCCCTGGTCATCTCTGTCTCACCCCTGGCACCGGTGCGCACCCTCACATCCAACATCGCCCTGGAGATGGGCTATGCCAGCGGTGACCACCAGCGGGCGCTGTTCGCCACCGGCGTGGTCCTTTTCGTCATCATCGCCATCCTCAACACCATTGCCCTCCTCACCATGCGGAGCAAAAGATGAACCGCGCCCTCCTCACCCAGCGTTTCGTCTGGATAGTCCTTGCTCTCTTGACACTTTTCACACTATCAATCCTTTTTTTCATCATCGGCTACATCACCGCCCGCGGGGCGCCGGTCATCACCTGGCAGTTCCTCTTCTCCCTGCCTGAACGGATGGGCAAGGAGGGCGGCATCCTGCCGACGATTATCACCACCATCTATCTTGCCTTCCTGGCAATTATTATTGCCACCCCGCTGGGTGTCGGCACCGCGGTCTACCTCACCGAATACACCCGGGAAGGCACCATCACCCGCATCATCCGCTTTAGTGCTGATGCCCTTGCCGGCATCCCCTCCATCATCTTCGGGCTATTCGGCTTCATCCTCTTTGTCATCCGGCTCAAGATGGGCTGGTCAATCCTTGCCGGTGGTCTCACCCTGGCGGTAATGGTCCTGCCAACCATCATCCGCACCAGCGAAGAGGCGATTCGCGCTGTGCCCGACACCCTGCGCGAGGTCAGTTACTCCCTGGGCGGAAGCAAATCCCAGACCATCCTCAATGTTGTCCTGCCCAATGCCCTGCCCGGCATCCTCACCGGTGTCATCCTGGCACTGAGCAGAAGTGTTGCCGAAACCGCGGCGGTCATCTTCACCGCCGGTTCCTCGCTGCGCATCCCCCGTTCGTTATTTGACCCGGCGCGAACAATGGCGGTGCACTTCTACATCCTCGCCCGGGAGGGCCTGTCAATGGAACGCGCCTACGGCACCGCCTTTATCCTGGTCATCTCCATTCTTATTATTAATGCCATCGCCTATCTCCTGTTATTCCGGCTAACCCGGCGCCTGCGCTCATGAAAGAGAAAATCGTCCTCCAGAACCTGAATGTGAGCTTTGAAAACAAACCTATCCTTAAAGGTGTCAACCTCTCCATTCAGGAAAACGAAATCATCTCCATCATCGGTCCGGCACACTCGGGCAAAACCACTCTGCTGCGCACCATCAACCGCCTGATCGAAAACCAGCCGGGATTTGTCCGCACCGGCTCCCTCTTACTGGAAGGAAAGGATGTGTGGCAATGGGAGATTAACACCCTGCGCCGTTATGTTGGCCTCATCTTTGTCACACCGGTTCCTCTGCCCGGCATCATCTTTGACAACATCGCCTACGGTCCCCGCATCCACGGCATCAACAGCCGCACCACCCTGGAAGAAATAGTGGAACGCACCCTGCGGGCGGTCGGGATGTGGGACGACCTCAAAGACCAGCTAAACCGCAACGCCCTCACCTTAACCGACGAACAGCGCCAGCACCTCTGCATCGCCCGGCTTCTCGCGGTTGAACCCGAGGTGCTCCTCCTCGATGAACCCTGCTCAGCCCTTGACCCGATCGCAACCCTGCACATTGAGGACCTCCTGCGCCAGTTAAAAGAAAAATACACCATCGTTATCGTTACCCACAATATGCAGCAGGCAGCCCGGGTATCTGACTTCACCGGCTTTATGCTCCTCGGCAAACTGATAGAATTCGGCACCACCAGTCAGATATTCACTCGACCCCGGAAATCCGACACCGAGAACTACATTTCGGGTAAATTCGGCTAATCCATTATAAGTTAACAAGTTAAACCACAAAATCTTTCCAAAATCTGCCAGTATTATCTCTTAACAAAAAATTAACATAAAAATTATTTTAACTTAACCACGGGGTACCATAATTTAACCGATGCAACAAAACCCAAAAAAGGAGTCCTATGCAAAAAAGCATCATCCTGACCGCTATGGCGTTAATCGCCAGCCTTCTCTTCGCCCTGGAACCGGGCGAAACCGAGTTCGAGCACAACGGCTGGTTCCGCTACACCAACCAGTCAACCGCATTCAAAATTACCGCGCCCGCGGTAAGTCGGTTTACCCTGGAGCGAGGCTACATCCGTCTATCGCACCAGTGGGCCCCGAAACTATTTACCAAGATGACCGTGGATATCTTTTCCTCGGACAAATATCCGGAAGGCGCCACCGTCCGGCTCAAAGAGGCGTACGCGGACATCGGCCTGCCCCTGCGTGACTTCAAATTTACCGCTGGACTGCAGAAACACTACTTCGGGCTTGTCTACTCCTGGGACTACACCCATCCGGAAAAGGCGCTCGCTGATGACCGGGGTGTCTGCGCCTCGGCTGACTACGGTCTCACTGTCAATGGCTTTCTCCCTCAGGGACTTGGAGAACTCCAGCTCGGTATCTACAACGGCGAGGGATACAAATACGCCGGCAAATATGTTAACCTTTCTCCGGAATTGCTGGCAAACTTAAGACTCACCCCGTTCACCGGCATCGTCGTAGGTGCATCAATCTTTACCAACGCACAGGATGCCAGCCACTATAAAAACGACAAGAAAGGAAGGATGACCTCGGGCAGTGACATCTTCTTTATGAACGCCGACACCACCAACAAGAATCGCTTCGCGCTGGCACCAACGCTGCGAATCGCCTTCGGTCCCTTCTCCCTCACCGGTGAATACATCGGCTACAGCTACACCCGATGGTTCAGTTATTACAGAATCAACCGCGACTCGGCTGGTAATATCATTGACTCCACGCTGGTAGAAAAAACCAAAAAGTACAACTTTGCTGGTTTTGACCTGGTTCCGGTTATCTCCCTTGCCAAGCGCCAGCTCGAGGTGTTTAGCCGTTTCTCAATGTGGAATCGCTCTGAGGAAAAGGACAATGCCATGGAACTCAACCAGGACAAAAGTTTCATCCGCTACGGCGCCGGATTTAACTACCACCTGTTCCGTCGGGAAAAGGGCAAACCCGGTCTCGTATGGCAGTTCGCCTGGACCCGCACCCAGCCGAAAAATACCGAACTAAAACCAACCGACGTCTTCCTTGCCCAGGTGCGTTTTGAATGGAGTGCAATTTTAGTTAAACCCCAAATTTAAAACAAAAAAGGAGTAAAAAATGAAAAAAATCTTAACCATCGTGACCGCCCTGGTGCTGGGCAGCAGCCTGCTCGGCGAGGAGGTCATTGTCAAAGGTTCAGACACAATGCTAAACCTCACCCAGCGACTCGCCGAGACGTTTTCCGCGGCTCGGCCCGATGTTACCGTCTCAATTACCGGGGGTGGTTCCGGTGTCGGCATCAGTGCGCTCATTAACCGTGAAGTTGACATTGCCAATGCCTCCCGGTCAATTAAAAGCAAAGAAATCTCCTCTGCCCGTGCCAATGGTGTGAACCCAACTGAAATCGTCATCGCCCTGGATGGACTGGCGGTAATTGTCAACAGCAAGAATCCCGTCAGCCAGCTAACTGTCGACCAGATTGGCGCAATCTATCGAGGAGAGATTACGAGCTGGAATCAGGTGGGGGGACCAAACAAAAAGATCGTCCTCTACGGTCGCCAGCCCAACTCCGGTACCTTCGTCTTCTTCCGGGAAGAGGTAGTGAAGGGTGAGTACTCGCCTGCGATGCGTCAGATGAACGGTAACGCCCAGATTGTTGAAGGGGTAAAGGCGGATGAGGGCGGAATTGGCTATGTCGGACTTGGCTACCTGAAAGGGATTACCGGAATCAAAACTTTAAGCGTCGCCAGAAAAGCCGGGGAAAAATACGTCTCACCGCTTGACTCTGCCAGTGTCAGTGCCGGTATTTATCCACTCACCCGACCACTCTATCAATACACCAACGGCAAACCCAAAGGACTGGTTCGCGACTTTATTCAGTTTGAACTCAGCCCCGAGGGACAGAAAATCGTCGCCGAAGAGGGCTTCATTCCGGTTACCGAAAACTACCGCCAGCGCAACGAAGAGCTGTTAAGGTAAGAAATGAATATCCGTAAAGGGGTTGACCGGGGTGTGCAGCAGGTGTTCACTGCCAATGCTGTCCTATCTGCCACTGTTCTCGTTGGCATATTAATTTTCCTCATCGCTTACGGAGTTCGGGCTTTTTTCCCGACTCCTTTTATGTCCGAAGACACCACCACCCAGCCGGTAAAAATTACCGACTTCCTCTTTGGCACCTCCTGGAATCCCGACGCCTACGGTCAACCCCGCTACGGTATCATCCCACTTCTGCTCGGCACGCTAATTACCACCTTGATCGCCCTGCTCATCGCCGTGCCGCTGGGTATCGCCAGTGCTATATTTATTGCGGAACGACTACAGGGGTGGCTTCGGATAGCCATCAAGATGATTGTGGAACTTTTTGCTGGTTTTCCCTCGGTAATAATCGGCTTTTTCGGTCTCCTTGTCCTCGGACCGTTTCTTGCCCGCATCTTTAACGCCTCCTCGGGCCTTAACCTGCTCACCGCCGGTGTTATTCTCGCCCTGATGTCCTTACCAACAATCATTACTGTTTCTGACGACGCACTGCGTGTTGTCCCGCACTCCTTTCGGGAAGCCGCCTATGCCCTGGGTGCCTCACCTTGGGTTACCGCGATTCGGGTAATCTTGCCCGCTGCCCGTTCCGGCATCCTGGCCGCGGTGATGCTCGGATTTGGGCGGGCGGTTGGCGAGACAATGGCGGTCCTAATGGTCGCCGGTAACGCCCCGATAATCCCCCGCTCACCTTTTGACCCGATCCGGACAATAACGACAACCATTGCCATTGAACTCGGGGAGTCCGCCTTCAATTCGCCGCATTTCTTTGCCCTTTTTGCCCTTGGATTTGTCCTCTTTCTCATTGCCCTCATTACCAACATAATTGCCGAATCGCTGTTACAAAGGGAAAAAAGGAGTTTTACCCTTTAAATGTCAAAGAAACCTCGAGCGCTCGCCATCAGCAAACTCTGGTTTACCTTCATGGCAATTCCCTTAACCCTCTTTATCCTGTTCATTGGCTATATGTGTTTTTACCTGCTCCAGAACGGAATAAATGTCCTCTCGTGGGAATTCATCACCCAACCACCAAGTAAGGGCATGACCGCTGGTGGCATCTTGCCCTGTATGATTGGTACCGTCTACATTACCATCTTCTCACTTATCTTCTCAATTCCCCTTGGTGTCTTTTCGGCGATCTATCTCGCCGAATATGCACCCAACAACATCTTCACCCGTATTATCCGCAGCTCCATCCGCAGCCTCGCCGGTATCCCCTCCATCGTCTACGGACTATTTGGTGTCACCCTGTTTGTCCGCGGTCTCCAGATCGGACTATCAGTTCTTGCCTCAGGGTTAACGCTGGGGTTAATGAACCTGCCCTGGATTATCGCCACTGCCGAAGAGGCAATGAGTGCTATCCCGGGTTCATTTCGCGAGGGAGCGCTTGCCCTGGGGGCAACAAAATGGGAGGCGATTTACCGCAATGTCCTCCCCTACGCCTTCCCGGGAATTCTTACCGGCGTGCTTTTAGCAGTTGCCCGAACGATGGGAGAAACCGCACCAATTTTGTTCACCGGCGTAACCTACTTCACCCGGGAACTCCCCCGCACACCCTTTCAGAAATTTATGGCACTCCCCTACCACCTCTTTGCCCTGTCCACCCAGCACGACCAGTTAATTAAGGTGCGACCGATTGCCTTTGGCACCGCAGTTGTTCTGCTCATTCTCGTCCTATTATTCGACGCACTGGCGTTTGTCATCCGGATGCGCATCGCCAAGGCCAACAAATGGGAGGTGTAATTGACAACAAAGGGTGAAATCGAGATAAAAAACTTCAACCTCTGGTTTGGTAACAAGCACATCCTCAAGGATATCTCCTTTAAAATTCCGCCATTGGCGGTCACCGCAATCATGGGACCATCGGGTTGTGGTAAATCGACACTTCTCAGAAGCATTAACCGGATGAACGACCTTATCCCCGACACTCGAATTACCGGCAGTATCATGATTGACGGAGAAAATATCTTAACTGAAGATACCGATGTCATCGAACTGCGCAAACACGTCGGCATGGTGTTCCAGAAACCCAACCCCTTCCCCAAGTCAATATTTGAAAACATCGCCTTCGGCATCAGAATCCACCGTCTCGCCCATGGTGGAGAAATCAGAACCCGGGTAGAAAAGGCACTGCGCGCCGCCAACCTCTGGGAAGAGGTAAAAACCCGCCTGCACGACAACGCCTTCTCGCTATCCGGTGGCCAACAGCAGCGGCTCTGTATCGCCCGCTGCCTTGCGGTTGAACCAGAAATAATCCTTCTCGACGAACCCGCTTCTGCCCTTGACCCGCACTCAACGGCGAAACTGGAAGAACTCCTGCGTGAATTAAAAAAATCCTACACCATTGTTATTGTAACACATAACCTCCAGCAGGCAGCGCGTATCTCTGACTACTGTGCCTTCTTAATGCTTGGTGAACTGGTAGAATTTGACCGCACGGAAAGAATCTTCACCACGCCACAGGACAAAAGAACCGAGGACTTCCTCACCGGTAAATTTGGATGATCGCCCATCCCCCAGCAGGGGTTATCGGCACTACTTGTCGCAAAAGAAAAATTGGTTATGATAATACAGCGAGAAAATAAACAGGAGTAAAAATGAACATCCTAGAAGAGAAGATTGCCACCCTGAAAGAGAAACTCTTGATGATGGCGGCAGAAGTCGAAAATATGGTGGAACAAAGTATCCGGTCGCTCGTCCGACGGGACGCGCCCGTCGCGGAACGGGTAATTAACGAAACGGAAAAGGTGGTCAACCAGTTAGAAATTGAAATTGAGGATATGGCGATCAACCTCATCGCCCTCTATCAGCCCGAGGCATCAAACCTGCGCACCATCACGATGGTAATAAAAATTAACAATGACCTGGAGCGCATTGGTGACCATGCTGTCAATATTGCCGAAGCCGCGCTCTTCCTTATCCCCCGTCCACCGGTAAAGCCCCTGATTGACTTACCCCGAATGGCGGAACACACGTTAAATATGCTCCGCGATAGCCTTGATGCCTTCACTAAAGGCAATGCTGAACTCGCCCGCGATGTCTGCATCCGCGACTCCATCGTTGATTCGCTCAAAGACCAGATTAACCGTGAACTCATCACCTATATGACCAGTGACGCCACCACTATTGACCGTGCCCTCAAACTTATGCTCATTTCCCTGAACCTGGAACGCATTGCCGACCTCGCCACGAATATCTCCGAGGATGTTATCTATGCGGTTAAAGGCGAGGTTATAAAACATGGTAAGGGCGAACCCGCCACCTGAAACCACCCCGCCACCTTTCCATCCGCCGGCAAGACCATTGCCACTGATTGCGGTTGTTGATGACGAGCCGGATATCCGGGAACTTGTAGCCATGCATCTGCAAAAGGCGGGGTTTCAGGTGGCGGCTCTTGCCGATGCCGACCAGCTTTATCGCCTGCTGGAGCATAAAACACCCAACCTGATTGTCCTTGACCTGATGCTACCGGATGTGGATGGCATTGATGTCTGCCGGTTCTTAAGGCAGGACCCACGCTGGTCAGCGATCCCAATAATAATGGTTACCGCTCGCACCGAAGAGACAGACCGAATTTTAGGACTGGAAATCGGTGCTGACGACTATATCACCAAACCATTTTCTCCCCGCGAACTGGTTGCCCGGGTGAGGACGGTCCTCCGCCGCCGTGAACGCCAGACCGAGGCTGAAACATTTACTGTTGGAGAAATTATTACCATTGACCCAAAATCTCATGAGGTGACCGTGGCCGGAAGCAAGGTTAACCTCACCACAACTGAATTTAGAATTTTACTATTGTTAGCCCAACACCCCGGATGGGTATTTACCCGCACACAGATTTTAAATGAACTCTGGGGTGAAGAAAAGGCTGTTCTTGACCGGACAATTGATGTCCACATCCGCAACCTGCGAGTAAAATTAGGAAAGGCTGGTAATCTTATTGTCAATGTTCGTGGTGTTGGGTACAAAATCCAGACATAACCGTCTTATATGAACAAACCGGAACGAGGTGTATTTTTTAAGTTGTTTCTCGGTAACCTCGGCGCAGGGGCTATTCCGATCATTATCTTGCTTTTCCTTTACCACCTGGCGAGACCAATTTTCACCAGATACTATCTTCTGACCCTGACTTTAGCGTTAGCCTCTTCAGTAATCCTATCCTTGATTTTAACCATGGTTTATACCAGAAGGCTGAATAAAATGCTGCGGGAACTAAAAGAAGTCATCACAAAAATTCCATCTGAGCACAACCCACCGTCGTCCATCCCCCGCTGGTCAGGACTAAACGAAATCATTAAACCCATCACCACCGTAGCAAGCCAGCTCAGACAGACCGAAGCCGAATTGCAAGAAAAAGAGGATTTACTCAAAATTATTCTAAACACCATTCCTGATGGCGTCATCGTCACTGACGCCACCGGCAGAGTTGTCCTGACCAATCCGTCAATCGCCCAACTTACCGGAACGGAACACATAGTCGGTAAATTTTACTGGGAGGTGTTCCGTAAAGCAGAACTGACGAATCTTCTGCAGCAACTCACCCCGGACAAAACACCCTTAACCACAGAAATCCAGTTCAACGGGCAAACATTCCTTACCACCGCGGTCCTGAAAGACAAAACCCGCATCATTATCTTCAAAGACATCACCGCAATTGTCCGGGCAGAAAAGATAAAACAGGACTTTGTACTCAATGTCTCCCACGAACTCCGGACCCCGCTGGCGGCGATAAAGGGTTACACCGAAACGCTGGAAGAAACGGCCGACGAAGAAAACCTAGGTTACTTAAAGATAATAAAACGCCATACCGACCGGCTGATCAATCTCATTCAGGACCTCCTGCAACTTGCCCGCATTGAAGATAAACAGTTTCAAATCCAGAAAGAAGATATCGACATAAAGATGTTGATTGGCAATGTTGTGACCATCTTTACCGCCCAAGCAAGAAAAAGGGGTATTGACATAACAACCAGCGTCCCCGATACGATTAAAACAATTGAAGCAGACCCCCTGCTCTTGGAGCAGGCTTTAATAAACTTACTTGATAACGCCCTGAAATATACTGAAAAGGGAACGGTAGCAATAACCGCAGCAAACATAGATGATTATGTCGCAATCTCGGTTAAGGATACCGGCATCGGCATCGAAAAAGAGCATCTGGACCGCATATTTGAAAGATTCTATGTGGTCAACCGGTCCCGTTCCCGCCAGACTGGTGGCACCGGTTTAGGGCTGGCAATTGTCAAGCATATCGTTGAGCTGCACCGGGGTAAAATTAGCGTGGAGAGTTCCCCGGGCAGTGGCTCAAAGTTCACGATAATTTTACCGGTAAAATTATGAGCAAAAACCAGACAATAGTTCATCTATCTGATCTCCACCTCGGTGGCTCTTACTTTGTCCCGGAATGGGGTGACCGGGTAGTGGATGTGGTTAATCATCTCGCTCCTGATTTGCTGATCATTACTGGCGATTTGACCACCGAGGGGCATGTTCATGAATACGAGCAGGTCGTTATTTATCTGAACTGCTTCAACGCTAAAAACAAAGTAATCGTTCCCGGCAACCATGACGCCCGTAACGAAGGCTACACAATCTTTGAAGAAATCTTCGCTACCCGCTATCCATTTTATTCCAACAAACACCTGACGGTGCTTGGCGTTGATTCCAGCCAGCCTGACATCGATGACGGGCATATCGGACGCGCCAATTATCCACTGCTCATCAGTCGCCTGGCAACCGACTCCGGCGTGAAGGTCCTCGCAATGCACCACCATCTCATCCCGATACCAGGAACCGGACGGGAACGGCACATCCCGACCGATGCCGGTGATATTTTGAAACTGTGCACCGAACTGAAAATTAACCTGGTATTATCGGGTCACAAACATCTCCCCTGGATCTGGCATCTGGAGAAAACCTGGTTTATCACCGGTGGCACCGCCACCTCCCAACGACTGAAAGGGCGTTCCTATCCATCGTTTAACATCATCGTTATTAGTGGAAAACGGTTTACCCTTAAAGAGGTTAATGTGGCAACCGGCGAAATAAAGAAAAAACTGGCAGCATCATTTTAATTTACGCAAAACGACAAACCGTCTTGTCTTTATCCTCTGCCCGGTCGTGTCCCGAATTATTGCAAAATAAACCCCCGGAGTTAAATTCAACTGCGTTTGCCGGCGACCGGTGATATCAAAAACCATTGCTTCACGGGAAAAATTGTTTGTGGTAAATATGAAACCCGGCTCAGAACTAATCACCTCTCCGGTTAGCGGCAATCTATCCAGATCCGATGGTAACCAGGAAGATGTTATCAGGTTCGGGTCATAGCACCAGAACTCCCGGGAACTTCCCCCCTTCAGGACATATACTTTACCCTGACAATAGACTAAAGCGCCACCGGGCCTGACCCGATACCTTCTCCGACCCGGCGGTATCTCCTCCAGTTCTATCCAGGAGTCCTGTAAGATATCATAGTGCCAGAACTCCCTGGTCCCGCCACCCTTAAAGGCATAAATAAACCTGATACCATCACTCGCCAGCGCCGCTCCTTCCCGGGCACGCCGCCATCCGGTCCGGCTGCTGAATGGCAGACAGGCACGCTCCACCCAGGTGTCCTGCCGGACAAGATACTCATAAAAAGCATTTGTCTTTCCTTTCAGGCAGAATATCCGGCTACCGACCGCCACCAGCGCACTACCCTTCATAACCGGTTTATTTTCTGCCCCCGCAGGCACTGGCCGGCGGCTGTGCCACTCTTTATATTTCACCCAGAACACCAGAAAATCGTTTGTCCGACTGCCCTTCAAGCAGAACACCTTGCCGGTGTCCCGTGCCGGCAGAAACACCAGCCCGGAACCGTATCTTATCCCCGCGGTATAAGCCGGAATCGGCTCCTCGCTGAACCAGGAGTCTCTCGCTATATCATAACACCACAACTCCCGGCTATTCCTGCCTTTCAGCGCATAGATGCGGTTATTACCGTCCCAGCACAGCGCCGCCCCTCTTTTCGGCTTGCCTCCGCCTGCGCCTGATGGCATTGGAGTCAAAGCATCCCAGGAACCCGTTTGCCCGCGATAACAGAACCACTCCCCGGTTCCCCCTTTAAGGACATAAACTCCATCCGCAGTGCCAGCCATACAACTACCCGCTCTTATCGGCACTCCTGTTTTACCCCGCGGAACCGGCACCAGTTCCTGCCAGCGCTGGCTGGAAATGGACTCAACCCACACCGTCGCCCATCCCGTATCATTAAGACAATTCTCATCACCGGTAAGTTCCACCCGGGCAAAAAGTAAATATCCCCCTGGCAACGCCAGCCAGTCCGGCAGTAAAATATCTTCTTCAACTCCCCTATCAAGCGCCAGTGACACCGATTCCCTGTAAACAACCGTTTCCTCCGGCAACCGCATCGCCACAAAATAGTTCCAGAAGTCGGCTCTTTCTTCGCCCAGATTTGCCACCCGCACCACCGGCGTCACCACCGACTGATAAATCGTGTCCACCGGTGCAACAATCTTCCTTACCGCCACATCCTGCCTTGTGACATAAAATTGCGCACTAATCGTATCGTTCTCGGGATGCATATCACCCAGCAGTTGTGTTTGAACCCTGACAAAGAAAATTCCCCCGCCCTCTGGCTCCCAGGAGGCAAAGATCACCGGCGCGGTCGTCTCCGGCGCAACCCTTCCAACAGCCAGCCCTTGATAAACAGGTCTTTCCAGACTGTCAAAAACACCCAACTCCACCGTTATATCTCCGGTCTCATTCCCGTAATTCCTGACCAGAACCACCGGCTCAAACCTTTCCCGGCTGATTGTATCCCGCGGACAAACAATCGCCTCAGGACCGGATCGCAAACCCGAACAAACACCTCCTGAGTTAGCCAATCATTCTCCGGATTGACATCGCCCAAAAGCCGGGTAGAACAGGACACAACCTGCGTTCCCCGCTTCACACCCAGCCACTCGCGAAATCGCACCAATCCGCTATCACCAGGCAAAAGCCCGGAAACATTTGCGGTGTCAGAATAGTCCATACCAATCCGGCAGGCGATGGAAAAATCTGCCACTTCACTGCCATAATTTCTAACCACCGCTAAGGGCTGGACAACCTCACCTGAATCCACCCGCGCTGGCGGTGAAATTATCTCTTGCACCCCCACATCTGAATGCACCACCAAAAATCCACCGCTAATTGTATCATTCTCCGGATGCATATCCCCACTCAACACAGTGCGGAAACGAATAAAATAACCGCCTCGCACTGCGTTCCACTCACCAAGATTGGTGTCGCGCACTACTTCCGGACCCAGTAGGAATGTTCTACCGCTATGATAGACCAAACTCTCCTGACTAACATTGATAATTGAGCAGAGCACCGCAAGTGTTGCCCCCACATTGCTCCGATTTTTTATCCTTACCCTTGGCTGAAGCAAACCCTCGTTGATTCTGCCCGCCGGTGTAATGATACTCTCGGTTAAGGCATCAAGCACCCGCACAAAAGCGCTTCCCCTGACCACATCATTCCCTCGATTGATATCATTAAAAACCGCCACCGAGCAACTAAATGTCTCTCGTCCCCGACCATCAACAAAAATGGAGTCAAAAACAACTCTGACCGAATCGCCCGCTGCAACACTCACTCTTTTGAAACCAGCGACCGAATCCCGCCACCGAAAATAGATATTAACCGATTCCTCAAAGAAATCACCGCAATTAACGACCCGGACTGCGGGCATAACCACACCAGCCGAATCAACCGTATCCGGCACCTGCTCAATCCTCATCACACCAACGTCGTGCACCATCTCATACCGACGCAACCGCACATCCCATTCCCGACCGGGACCGCCATATTCGCTCCACGCAACCTGAACCTTACCAGACCGGACAGCGGTTGTTATCCGGTCTCGCCCCAAACCAGGAAAACCAAAAGAAGACAACGCAATTATTGTATCCCACACTCCGGAAGAACGCCGCTGTCTAAAAAACACCCGGTTACTATCACCCGCAAGCGGGTCCGCACCACCCCAGGCAACATAAATATTACCATCCGGGTCAGCACTAACCGATGGACCGGTTTTATCGCCAGTGGAGTAAGGACACACTTGGATTGTATCACCCCAGCCGCCTTGTCCCCTTGCCCGACAGATTATTGAATTATTGGTCGTCCCGGCGACCCCGGCGAGCCATCCAACAAAAAATGAATCACTTGCCCAATATATGCTTGGTAATTTACATCCTGGACCAACATATACCGTCTCTGGTTCTCTCCACACTCCATTCACCCATCGCCTTGCAATTATCCCGTAGAGATTAGGCAATGATTGATGCCAGACCACCATTAAATCAGCCACAGGGTCGCAAGAAATAGATGGCCGGCTGTTAACCATAACCCCACTCCTTGCCAGTGTATCAATTCCGGTCCAGCCATCTTCTTGATGGGCCACATAAAGTATGCGATTGATATCGCCCCCCAGTAGTCTTAACCAGACAAAGTGTTTAACACCATTTCGGTCAATGGTGAATGACACTGCACTATCATTGCCACCAAGGAATAAGGTATCCAGTTCATCCCACTCACCCGAGATAAAGTTCCGCCTTTTCAGTTTCAACACCCCTGATGTTATCCAGGCAACAAAGATATTGCCACTGGAGTCACAGGCGATTGCCGGGTCACCGGCATCCGTTGTGTCCTGAGAAATCACAGTATCTGCAGACCATCGCCGTTCCAGTTCATCCCACCTTGAATAGCACACCTGAAATTTTGAACCCACCTCACCCCGCCATACAATATGAAGGTTCGCCGCCGGGTCAGCAACAACACTGCGGGCGTTGTTCCAGCAGGTAATATCCCGGGCATCCGGACGGTTGGTAATTGACTCAATCGCCAGCCAGCCCGCATAAACAGACTGATGCCTCAGCAGTGCCGGCACTACCGGCACCCCCGCTATCAAGAGCAGAAAAAATATCAACCGGACCCGCAAAGTAGTATAAGTTACCCGGAATAACCATAATTGTCAAACACCCCCTCGTTACATCAGGATGTCCTTCCCCGATAGCCGCCAGGGTGCACACAGGCGCTACCCAGACGCAGAATTGCGGACAACTAACCCGGGCTGACAACCAGATAACCCGCTATCCAGCATCACCATTAAACCGGACCGCCACCAGCGAAACAATCAGGAATAAAACCGCTGGAACTTACCCTGACACTGAAACCCATTCTGCCACGGGGACTGCCGGGGGCTAGCCCCCTCAACAAACGTTATCTTGTCTAACAGACGCAATATCAAATAATTAACAGAAAATTACCCGACCTAAACCTGTTGCCTTTTATGTAACCTAAGCCATTACCCCATAAGGTGATTGTGCCGCCATTTGTTCACAAAAGAGCAATCTTTCCCTTTCTGGAAATGGTGTGTGCGGCAGCGGACAGGGTGGTAATCTCTTCTTCTGGCTTTGCCATTATTCCGCTCCGCCCGTCGCTTAATCTAAAAACCACCCTGCTCAGGATGACCATCTATTGACCCTATCCACCCCGGGTAATAAAATTGACAAATCAATATAGCAAATTACACTTTTGAGGGCTTGGGTAATATAAAAACTGCCGGCAAAATAAGCACGGCTCTCTAAGCCCGAGGTGCAATGATGAAGGAACAGCCGAATTATGGTGACCTGTTAAACCCGCCCGGACTCCTCCACTGTCTGCAGGAGGGGGTCTGGATTGCAGATAGCGACGGACGCATCCTGTTTGCCAATCACCCCTTTGCCCGTCTTCTCGGGCTGGAGATGCCCGAACGGCTCGTGGGCAGAAACTGGCGCGAGTTTTTCCCTCCGGCAGAATCTGCCGCGCTGGCAAAGTCACCACTGGCGGTTGAAGCAATTGTTAGAATCCCTCCTGCCCAGCGGATGCAGGAAGTAAAAATTATCACCATTGACAACCGCACCATCCCGGTCACCGCGACATTGCTTTACAAAACCGGACCCAGGACCACCGCTACGGGAGAATTTTTTATCGGCATCGTCTCGCCCAAACCGGCGGTTGAGCACCTGCCCCGGTTCACTGAAGGCACCGCAAAGCAACTGGTGGAAAACGCCGCTGATGGCATCTGTGTAATTGAGAACGGCGAGATGGTCTATCACAATCAGCGACTGAAAGAACTCACCGGTTACGATGCCAAACAATTGGTCCGGATAAGTTTAGAACAACATCTCACCCCCCTGGACCGCAAAACGATTACCCGCATCCTTGCTGAATCCCACCGGCTGCTGACCACGGTGGAACAGGAGGTAAAGGTCTTGACCCGCACCGGCAGGGAAATTGAGTGTGAATTAAGAATTGTGCCGGTTCAGGAAAACGGCCGCAATATACTCCTCTGCTATCTACGGGACATCTCCGCGCTCAAACAGGCGGAACGGACCCACGCCGAGTTTATCGCCATGGTGTCCCATGACCTGCGCACTCCGCTGGCGGCAATCAAGGAGGCAATCTCCTTGCTTGCCGAGACCGCCGCCCACCGGTTAGAAGACAAACAACGCCGCTATCTCACCATCGCCCGGGAAGAACTTGATCGGCTCAACCGGATGATTGACAACCTGATTGAGGCGTCCCGGATGGAGGCGGGCAGGGTGATTCTTGCCCTGGAGCCGCTATCAATTGAGAATTTGCTCAACACCGCGCTGGAAAGCCTCGCCCTGCTGATTACCAAGAAAAACCTCAAGATTGAGAAACGCCTGCCCGCAAAAATCCCGCCGGTTCTGGGTGACCGCGACCGCCTGCTGCGGGTGTTCAATAACCTCCTGGACAATGCGATTAAATACTCTCCGGAAGGCGGAACGATCGGAATTGAGATTGAACCGGTCGACCCGGAGGCACCAATCCTGTCCGAAACCGGCATCCTTGCCCGGACCCGCTATATTAAAGTAACCATCACCGACCAGGGTCCTGGCATCCCGGCAGAATTTCTTGACCGCATCTTCGGCAAGTTTGAGCGGGTTGACCCCCATGGCCCGGGCATCGGCCTGGGACTGGCGATTGTCCGCTCGATTATTGAAGTGCATCATGGCAAGGTGTGGGCACGCTCGGTACTGGGCGAGGGTGCCCGCTTCAGTTTTATTTTACCAACTAATGAGGAAATATAAATGAGTACTCCAACAAAGAAAATCCTCCTGGTTGAGGATGAAGCCAATTTGCGGGAACTGGTAAAGGCGCGGCTGGAACAGCACGGCTATGAGGTAACTGCGGTTGGCGATGGTTATCAGGCGATATTCTCCGCGCGCCGGGTTCGACCCGACCTAATCATCCTGGATTTGATGATTCCCCGGATGGACGGTTATACCGTTTGCAGGACACTAAAATCATCCAGCGACTTAAGCAACATTCCGATTATCATGTTCACCGCCCGGACTTCACCTGATGACCGGCGCCGGGGACTGGATATGGGCGCGGACGCCTATCTAACCAAACCGTTCAATCCCGAGACGCTTCTGGCAAAAATTCAGGAACTCCTTAACAGAGAAGCAACCGCACTAACGACGGAAACGCCCGCTGCAGAAGGCACGCCCCCCGCTGAGGCTCAGGCGGAAAAAAAAAGTGAACCCGAACCCTTAGCGACAGCGCCACCACCCGAGGCTGTTCCCCCACCAGAAGAAAATAAGCCGGATGCCCGAGCCGAAAAAGTCCGGGTCATTGAGGAACAACTGCAGCGTTTAGCCGAAGAAAACCGGAAACTCCAGGAGCGTCGTCAGGAACTGGAGTCCGCGCTGAAAAACCAGGAGGCGACCATCAACCAGCTTTCCGAACAGCACCGGCTGCTAACCGAAACAAGGGTCAACAGGGAAAGCGGTAAAAATCAACTCGTAGCCGAAGCGAAAAAAGTTGAGGAAAGTTTACGCCAGTTAGCCGAAAAGAAAAGCGACCTGGAATCAAAACTCCAGGCAATAAAGCGGGATAAGGAACCGAGCCTTGCCGAAAAACGCAACCAGCTGGAAAAGGAGTTGCGGGAGTGGCGCGCACAGGAAGAAAAAAGGCTGGTTGCGGAAATCCAGCGGCTTCAGGAAGAACGGCGGCAGAAGGAGAATGAGTTAAAAACCTCGCTGGAAGAGGAAAGAAGACAGCTGGAGGAGTTAAACCGGAGCACCGCGGGGCAGGCAAAAGCCCTCGCTGAGAAAAAAGCCCGTCTGGAAAGGGAACTGCAACTGTTGAATGAACAACTGGCGAAGATCACCCAGCAGCGCCAGATGATAGAAAACGAAACCCGCTCCCGGCTTAACGCCCTAGAAGAAAAACACCGCGCGGTTGAAAAAAAGGTTCGGGAGCGGTATGAACAACTCCAGACCGAGTTGAGTAAACTGCTTGCTGAAGAAGGCAAGGTCAACCAGGAGAAAAACGCCCTCAGCGAAAAAATCAAAGCCACCGAGAACGAAAAGAAACAGATTGAATTAAGATTACCGGAACTGCAGGAGGAGATAAGAACATCAACCGAGCGGCAGCGCCTCCTGGAAAACCAACTCAAAACCCTGCTCGAACAGGCAAGGCGACTGGAGGAAGAAAAAGTAAAGAAGTTAACCTCAACCCGGACACATCTGGCAGCGGAAAAGGAAAAACTTGCCGGCGAACTTAAACGGCTAACTGAGGAATGGCGCCGGACCGAAGAGAGTGTGCGCCAACGTGCTGAACCGGAGTTAAAAAGACTTGCCGCCGCGATAGAAAAAATTAAAGAACAACACGCCCTGCTGGAGAAAGAACGGGCAGAGATAATCGCCGAGGAAACAAGCAGATTACCCGGCGCCAGACAGGAACTTGAGCAGCGTCAGGCAGAGCTGAACCGGAAAAAAGCGACCCTCACCGGTGAGTTGACCCGATTGGAGGAGAAGCTAAAACAACTGCACGAACGCCGCCAGCGGCTAACCGATGAAATGAAGAAAAAACTGGCCGCCGGACTCGAAAGACTCCAAAAGGAAAGCGGGCAAACAGCCGCAACAGTTAAAGAGCTGGAAGAGAAGTTGAAAATGGTCGCAGAGGAAGAAAAGAACCTGACCGAGCGCCGGCGCGCACTGGAAACGGATTTAATTGCCCGGGAGGCAGAAATGGTACAGCTGGTTGAAAGGGAAAGCCAACTCCAGGAGGAATTGCACCGCACCGATGCCGCCCGAACCGAGCTTGAAGCCCAGTTAAAAAAACTACAGGAATCGGCACGGGCGCTCCAGGAAGAAGAAAGACGCCTGCGCGCCGAACTTGACAGTTTAAAAGGAGGAGCATAAACGACCATGACCACCCAGCAGTTAATCAAAGCCGCCCTCGCCGAGGACATCGGCACCGGCGACATCACCTCCCGCCTTTTGATTCCAGAAAACACCCGGGCGATTGCCAACATCGTTGCCCATTCCACCGGTATCCTCGCCGGTATCAAAATATGCGGGATGGTGTTCAGGACGCTTGACCGCCGGGTTCGTTTTGAGCCATTTTATCGGGACAGCAGTCGCTTTCGCAGCGGTGCGGTCCTTGCCCGGGTCACCGGCCCGGCGCGCTCCATCCTTGCTGCCGAGCGCACCGCGCTCAACTTCCTCTGCCGGCTTTCCGGCATCGCCACCCTGACCGGTAAATTCGTCTCCCGGGTAAAGGGGACAAAGGTGGTTATCCTCGACACCCGCAAAACCACCCCGGGCTGGCGGGAACTGGAAAAGTATGCGGTGCGCTGTGGTGGCGGCAAAAACCACCGCAAAGGGCTATACGATATGGTTCTGATTAAAGACAATCACCTCGCCCTGTTGGGTGGTGCCGGTGCCTCCGGCGCTGCTAACACACCGGTAAAGACCGCGCTGGAACTAACCGCGAAGGTCCGCCTGCCCCGCGAGATTGAGGTTAAGACCCTGGACGAACTCCGTGCCGCGCTTGCCGCCGGTGCCCGCTGGATTATGCTGGATAATATGACCGTCCCGCAGTTGCAGCGCGCGGTCAAAATCGCCGCCGGCCAGGCAAAACTGGAGGCGTCCGGTGGCGTCACCCTGAAAAATGTCCAGAAGATCGCCCGCACCGGAGTTGATTATATCTCGGTTGGCGCCCTCACCCACTCCGCACCCGCGGCTGACATCAGTCTGGAAATCGTTAGCGATTAAACCACCCGGGAGAAAAACTTACCCGGCAGTTGTTTTATCAACCCCTTCACCTCCAGTTGAAATAATATATTAAGCAACTCCGCCATCGGTAACCCGAGCAGTTCACACAGTTCGTCAATGTGCAACGGGTCACCGCTGAGCGCCTCCAGCACCGGCTTCTCCTCCGCTGCCACCGCGGCCACCGCTGCCGGTGCCGCCGCAGCCGCCATCCCCAGCGCAGCAAAGATATCATCAACGCCGGTGACAATCTTTGCCCCGTCTCGCAGCAGCCGGTTGGTGCCGACACTTTTTTCATCGCCTATCCTGCCGGGCACCGCAAACACCTGCCTTCCCTGTTCCTGCGCCCAGGCACAGGTGTTCAAAACACCGGACCGCTCGCCCGCCTCCACCGCCACCACCACCCGGGCAAGCGCCGATATAATCCGGTTGCGTTTGGGGAAGTTCATCGCCAGTGGCTCCATCCCGAGCGGAAACTCGCTCACCACCGCGCCCTGATTGACAATCGCCTCGCACAACTGCCGGTTCTCCGGCGGGTAATACACATCAATCCCGCAGCCGAGCACCGCAATCGTCCTGCCGCCGCCAGCCAGCGCCCCGCGATGGGCAAAGGTGTCAACACCCCTTGCCAGCCCGCTGATCACCGTCACGCCACCTGCCGCCAGTTCCCGGGCAAGACGCTCGGCAATCGCCCGGCCATAATGCGACGGACTCCTGGTCCCCACCACCGCCACCGCCTGTCGGTCGGTGGTGCATATCTCACCCCGGACAAAAAGCACCGGTGGCATATGCGCCACCCCGCGCAGATTGGCAGGAAAGTCATCATCCAGATAACTGACCACCCGTACGCCCATTTCCCGGGCACGGGCGATCCGCTCTGCCAGTTCCGGCTGACGCTGGTAACTCATAATCGCCATTGCCAGTTCCCTGTCCACCCCGTTAACCGCGCTCAACGCCGCCTCATCCGCACCAAAAATCGCCTCAGCTGAACCGAACTGTGCCAGCAGGTTCTTCAGCCGGAACTCGGTCATCCTGGGCACCGCATACAGGTCAAAGAACAACTCGTTGCCCATCACCCCTTATCCGGGAAACACCCGGGTAATCACCGCGCGCAACCGCTCCACCCCTTCGCCGGTCAGAGCCGAAACCCAGACCACCGGCGCCTCCGCCTTTATCTCCGGACGGCGGTCTTTTAACAGGTCAATTTTGTTCATCACCACCACCGCCGGTCTTGCCAATAGTTCCGGGTCATAAAGCCCGAGTTCCTCCCTTAACGCCTGATAGTCCACCGCTGGATTCCCCGCGGCAGCATCCAGCACATAAATCAGCATCCGCGTCCGCTCAATATGACGGAGGAAACGCAACCCCAGACCCCGCCCCTCATGCGCACCTTTAATAATCCCGGGCATATCCGCCACCGTGAAACTGAAATCGGTCCCCTTCAAAACGCCCAGATTGGGTGTGATGGTGGTAAAAGGGTAATCGGCGACCCTGGGTCGGGCAGCGGTGAGTGCGCGCAAAAGGGTTGACTTGCCGGCATTGGGCAGACCCACGATACCGATATCAGCCAGCAACCGCAACACCAGCCGCAGGGTTCGCTCTTCACCCGGCGCCCCGGGCTCTGCCCTTCGCGGTGCCTGGTCCACCGGTGTCGCAAAATGGCTGTTACCCCGACCACCCCGGCCACCCCGCGCCACCACCAGCCGCTCACCGGCTCTGGTGATCTCGCCCAGTTTCTCACCGCTCACCGCATCATACACATCGGTGCCCAGTGGCACCGGCAGGATAACATCCGCACCCGACTTGCCGTGCCGGTTCTTGCCCATACCGTGCTGTCCCCTTTTTGCCTGATACCGGCGCCGGTAGAGAAAGTCCGCCAGGGTCTGCAGATGCCCATCACCCACCAGTATCACCGAGCCACCGTCGCCACCGTCGCCACCATCCGGACCACCCTTCGGCACATACTTCTCCCGGCGAAAGGAAACACAGCCGTTCCCGCCATCTCCCCCTTTTACCCAGATGACCGCCTCATCAACAAAACGCATCCCGCCTACCTGCTGCCCAGTTTCTGCTTCAAAGCCGCCACCACCACCGCGGGCGCAAAACAGGACAGTTCACCACCCGCCCGTGCCAGTTCCCGCACCAGCGAGGAACTGAGATAAAAATACTTTTCCGAAGGCACAAAGAACACCGTCTCCACCTCCGGCGCCAGTTTCCGGTTCGTCAACGCCATCTGAAACTCATAGTCAAAATCCATCACCGCGCGCAAACCCCGAATCACCGTCCTTGCCCCCTGCCGGCGGACAAAATCAACCAGAAGCCCATCAAAACCCTCCACCCGCACCCCTTTCATCCCTGCGGTCGCCTGCTTTGCCAGCGCCACCCGCTCCTCCCAGGAAAAGAGCGGATTCTTCTCCTCCCGCCGCGCCACCGCGACAATCACCTCATCAAAAAGGCTTACTGCCCTCTCAATTATATCCAGATGACCCAGGGTAATCGGGTCAAAACTACCCGGATAAACCGCTACTCTCATTCACACCTCCGCAAAAAAGTTACCATACTCTCACCATAACGCACCTGTTTCACCCTCCTCCAGCCTCCGGGTGTTTCTGGCGCCTCACCGGCGCTGTGCTCAATCACCAACCACCCGTCCACCCGGACCAGACGATACCCGGTCACAACCTTCAATGTGTCCGCCACCAGCCCCTGCTCATAAGGCGGGTCAGCAAAAACAATATCAAACTCACTGCCCGCCAGCCGACGTCCCACCCGGCGCACATCACCGCGCAAAACCCGCACCCCCGCAATACCCGCCACATTCATCCGCAGATACCGCAACCTAACCCATTCAGCCTCAACAAAAACCACCTCCTTTGCCCCGCGCGAAACCGCCTCCAGCCCCAGCGCCCCACCACCGGCAAAAAGGTCGCAAACCCTTGCGCCCTGGACCTCCTCTGCCAGGATATTAAAAATCGCCTGCCGGGTTATCTCCTTTGTCGGACGCAAACCCGCGCGCGGATAAACCAGCCTCCTGCCCTTAAATCTACCGCTGGTAATCCGCACCAGAGCAATATAAAAAACCTTATCCGCCTGTCAACTGCTGTAGCAGGTGCCACAGCCGCCACCAGCCGCACACCCGCCCCATCAAACCGGCTATCCCGACACCGCCCCAACCTGAAATAAAAACCTGGACCAACTCATCCGCCAATTTCCAGATAAAACCCGCAGTTAAACCCGCCACTGCCATCCGCGGTTAACACCAGAAACATAACGGCAGTTAACCCTTGTGCCACCACGAGTGCAATAACCGAATCGCGGTCCAGAGTTAAACCCGCGGCAACCAGGTATGCCGGAAAAGGGGTTAAATACCGGGCAAGCACCAGGACTGTCCCGGGGCGAGCCTGGGGCATGCCCCCCGCTAGCCCCCTTTTATTTAACATTTCGGCATAACTAACCGAAAATAAATGATTTAATTCCGATAACCTCGTTTATCTCAACCCTGTCGCCATTTCAAAATAAATCCGGCTGGCAGCGGTAAACCGCTGACCAGCCGGAGATGCCTGCAATCTGTCCTATCGCAGTCGCACAACCCTCTCGGTAACTCCGGCGCTACCGGTTGCAAGCCGGATAAAGAACACACCCGGTTTCAGCCCGGCTGGCTCCCAGACCAGTTGTCCGCTACCCGGACCCGCAATCCCGTCCAGAAGCCTTGCCACCACCCTGCCCGCCGGGTCAACCACAGTTATCCGCACCGGCTCAGCCACTGGCAGATGGTAATTAACCAGCACCCGCCGGGTAAAGGGGCTGGGCGTCACCTCCAGTTTCACCCCTCGTTCACCTGGATAATGCCACCGCTCCGCAGCCGGACTTTCATCAACACCGATGTAGTGGTGATACCAGGCACGGGCGCTGTCCGCATTAACCAGTGCGGTCGCCTCGTCATCACCACCAACAAACGCCACCGCAAACCGGCAGGCAGAAAACGGGTTAAGGCTGAACGGACCGGCAGCGGTAACCACCGCCCAGTTGTCCGCCCGGCTCGGGTTAAGCAGTCGCACCTGCCCTGACAGGAAACGCCACTTCTGGGCATCACGAAAAGCCGAATCCGGCAGATAGTAAACCAACGGGTCAATCGCACTCAAATGCACCAGCGACTCCGGCGCCAGCACCCGGATACCCGCCACCGGACCATTACCCGCGCTATCGGTCACATAGATAAACCGGCGCAGGGTATCAGCCCGGCACACATCACCCGTGGAGTCAACGGTAAAATCGGCAAATACCCCGAGATGGAGATTGTCCACCCGACCGGTGCTGTTATTCTGGACATCAAAAACCATCACAACAAAACCCCGATAACCGGATCGACCATCCGCATAGGAGTTCTGGGTTGTTACCAGGAGCCGGTGCCGGGGATGGTTGCGGTCCGAATACCAGGCACGGAAATGCTCATCACCCCTTGCTGGTGGATAGATGGCGCGCACACTGTCCACAAGGAAAAACTCGGTATCCGGCGGGCTGGTAACCGGACAGGAATAATACCGGTCCACCACATAACCGGTGTTTGTGCCAAACGCAAAAGAGGCGTGCCGGAGCAGACTCGGCCCAGCCTTAGGATAGGCAAAACCACTTCCGGCACCACCCGGCTCCAGATAGCCAATCGCACCCCGACAGCTCACCGTCAACCGGCAGTCATTGGTGTCGTGATTCACCACCACCTGTGCTGGCATCCCCACCCGTAACTCAAAGCCCAGCACCGTCGCATAATCGGCGCTATCACCGTTTACATACAAACTGCAGGCAACAACCGTACCCCTTATCAACCCGGTATCCGCCCTGATGGCAAAACCATCGGCAAGGTTAACAACACTCTCCTGCTGGGCAACCAAACCCCAGGAGCCGGCTGAATCCAGCACCAGCAATCCGCTATGGAACGAGCGCAACACCCCGACGGTATTGGCACAGTTGGCATTACCCTCATTCACCAGCCGGATATAAACCCCAGCGCTCTCACCCGGGTCAATATAGCCATCGTTGTTACCCGCGGAGTCAGCAACCATCACCCCTCTCAATTTCAACACCGGACCCCGGGACACCGCATTCACCGCGGCGAGGGCATCAATCCGGCCGGCACCAAAGTCATTGTCCTTGCCCGCCGGTCCCAAATCCACCGCCGTCACCTCCAAAATCG
>FWPU01000645.1_pt1 | contig 111949 bp, 118 predicted proteins | sample 2228361 | NCBI WGS metagenome assembly FWPU01 (sample SAMEA103939777, study PRJEB20133) | metagenome | reverse complement strand
CACCCAGTGGCTCTACAGCGGGGCGGCCCAGCACGACCTGCGGGAGCTGGCCGCGTAGGCGGAACGCGCCTCCGGGGGAATCGCCCCTTCCTTCAACCGCGACCACTCGCCCACCAAATCACCAATTGGCCCACCAACGAGGATCAAATCACGAAACGCTGTGTTCCTTGACCCTCGTTTCGGACGGTTCCTATACTGGGGCCGCCCGTTGGGAAGGAGCGGAGCCGCGTGCCCAAGCGAACCTATCAGCCCAAGAAGGTCCCCCGCAAACGCGTCCACGGCTTCCTGGCCCGCATGGCCACGGCCGGTGGTCGCAGGGTGTTGCGTCTGCGGCGCCTCAAGGGACGCAAGAAGCTGACGGTCTGACGACGAACGGCCCCTCTCGCGAAGGGGCCGGTTTCTTGCTGGATGCGGAGGGAACAGCGGCTTCGGCGGCGGGAGGACTTCGCGGCCGTGTACGAACGGGGCCGCCGCTACACGAGCGATCTCCTGGCCATCCGCGTGCTCCCCAACGGACTGGACGTGACCCGCTTCGGCATCGCCACGGGGCGTGGCCTCGGTGGGGCTGTCGTTCGGAACCGTGTGAAGCGGCGCGTCCGGGAAGGGCTGCGCACGCTGCCGGTGGTCCCGGGATGGGACGTCGTAGTGAACGTGCGGCGCGCGGCGGTGGACGCTGACTACTGGCGCCTTCGCGACGCAGCGGCGAAACTGCTCGCGAGGGCCGGGCTCTTGCGGGACGAGGCGGAGAAGGAGCACGGGTGAAGGCGCTGGCTCTGGCCGCGATTCGCTTCTACCAATGGCGCATCTCGCCGGCGCTACCCCCGGCCTGCCGCTATCAGCCGACGTGCTCGCAGTACGCGTACGATGCGGTGGAGCGCCACGGCGTTCTGCGGGGGTCCTGGTTGGCCGTCCGGCGCCTCTTACGGTGTCATCCGCTGCGCGCGGGAGGGTACGATCCGGTGCCCGAGCCGCGCCGGCGAGCGAAGGGCGTGGTTTCACGTGAAACTCGGGTCTGAGCGGGGCGGGTAACCGCAGGGCATGCGATCGCGCTACATCGCCCCGCTGCTGTTCGCTGTGCTCGCCATATCCGGCCTCGCCGCCGCCGGGTGCGGCACCATCGCCCGGCCGGACGGATGGGCGGCTCCCCTGCCCGCCGACAGCCTCGTCATCGCAGGCCGCGACGACCGCCTCGTCGCGTTGCGTGATGGCGCCCCGGCGTGGGTCTTCCCGGCCAAGGAGGACCGCGACGACATCCGGCCGGTCGCGTTCTATGGCAACCCGGCGATCGACCCCTCGGGCGACTACGTGTACGTGCCTGTCTACGACAAGAGCGTGTTCCGCCTGCGCGTCGAGGACGGCGCCATCGCCGGCCGCAAGCAGACGAAAGGCGTTGTGGTCGGCGGCGTCGCGGTGACCGACGACGCCGTGTACTTCGGCGACGGGTCCGGGCGCGTGTACGCGATGACTCCGGACCTCAGCCAGGAACGCTGGACATTCGAGGCCGACGACCGCGTGTGGTCCACGCCCGTCGTGGCGAACGGGCTGGTCGTGGTGACGTCGCTGGACGGCCGCGTGTACGGGCTCGATCTGGCGACGGGTCAGCGCCGTTGGGAGTTCGAGGCGGACGCCGGGATCGCCGGCACGCCGGCGCTCGACGGTGACCGCTTGTACGTCCCTGCGATGGACAGCCGGCTGTACGCGCTCGATGTCGAGACCGGGCAGGCGCTCTGGTCGTTCTCCGCAGGCAACTGGTTCTGGGGCACCCCCGTCGTGGACGATGGAACCGTGTACGCGGGGAGCCTGGACGGTCGGGTGTACGCGCTGGACGCGGCGACGGGAGCCCAGCGCTGGCGGTACGATACGGGAGCGCCGGTGCGCGCCGCCCCCGCGCTCGTCGACGGGGCGCTCGTGGCCGCGAACCGGGCGGGACGCGTGGTGGTCCTGGATCCCGCGAGCGGAACCGAGCGTCAGGGGCCGGTGGAACTGGGCGAGCGGGTGCTGGCGGACCTGGTGCCCCTTGAGGATGGAACCGTGCTCATCGCCACGACGAAGAACCGTCTCGTGACGTTCGACCCCGCAGGCGGCGTGCGCAGGACGATCGACATCCCGAAGGACGTGACGGCGACGCCCACGGCGCAGACGACGCGGACGCCGTCCGCGACTCCGACGACAGGGCAGGCCGGGCGATGAACCCGTTCGATTTCTTCCTGGTCGACCCGATGACGAACTTCCTGGTGTTGCTGACGCGGCTCCTGTTCGGCAGCTACGGGCTCGCCATCATCGCCTTCACTTTTATCATGCGGGCGGTGACGTGGCCGCTGACGGCGAGCCAGATCCGGTCGTCGCGGCAACTGTCCGCGTTGCAGCCGAAGCTCCAGGAGATTCAGAAGAAGTACAAGGACCCGAAGCGGCGCTCGGAAGAGACGATGAAGCTCTACCGGGAGGCCGGGGTGAATCCCGCGGGCTGTCTGTTCAGCATGGTCGTGCAGATGCCCATCTGGTTCGCCCTCTACCAGTCGATCCGCAACACGTTGGGGGGCACACCGGAAGCGCTCGTGAACCTCTCGCAGGACCTGTATCCGTGGTCGTTCCTTAGGAACGCGGTGCCGCTGAACGAGTACTTCCTCGGGCTGAACCTGGGGGAGCCCGACCCCATCGTGGCGATCCTGGTCGCCGTGTCGTTCTGGGTGCAGCAGAAGATCTTGACGCCGAGCACGCAGGCGATGGACCCCCAGCAGCAGGCGACGCAGCAGACCATGCAGTGGATGATGCCGTTGATGTTCGGCTACATCGCCTTCGTGACGCCGAGCGGGCTGGGCGTATACTGGGTCGTCACAGCGATCATCAGCGTGGCGATGCAGTACTTCCTCATGGGGCGGCAGCTCGACTGGCGGAATCTGTTCAGCCTGTCGCCGGCTCCGGCCCCGGCGGCGCGCGGACGCAGCCCGCGCCCGGCAGGAGGCGAGGAGGCGACGCCACGCGAGGAGGCGCCGGAGGCGGCGCGGCCGCATCCGGCGGCCCGGAGAAGGAGACATGGGAGGCGTCGAGGCAAGCGGTAAGACGGTCGAGGAAGCCATCCAGCGGGCCCTGCGGGACCTGGGCGTGTCCCGCGAGCAGGTGGAGGTCGAGGTCCTGAGCGAGGGCCGGGGGGGCCTCTTTGGACTCGGGGGCGAGCCCGCTCGGGTGAAGGTGACACCGCGCGCATCGGCTGGCGGTCCAAGCGGGAGCGACACGGAGACCGCTCTCGAGGTGCTGCGTGAGCTCTTGCGGCTCATGGGGATCGAGGCGTCGGTCTCGGCGCGGGCGCCAGAGACGCCGGGCGACGGCGTGGGCATGGCCAAGGCGGTGCTCGATGTTCAGGGCGAGGACCTCGGCATCCTCATCGGGCGGCGCGGCGAAACGCTCGCGGCGCTCCAGTACACGGTGAACCTGATCGTAGGGCGAAAGTTCGATGGCCAGTCGGTGTTCAGCGTGGACGTGGAGGGTTACCGGAGGCGGCGCGAGCAGACGCTGCGGCGGCTGGCGCTGCGGATGGCAGAGCGCGTGAAGGAGACCGGGCGGCCGGTGACGCTCGAACCGATGCCCGCCAACGAGCGGCGCATCGTGCACCTGGCGCTCGCGCAGGACCCCAAGGTGGTGACGGCGAGCCTAGGGGAGGGAGAGAACCGGAAAGTCAGCATTTCGCTGAAACGCTGACGGCGGCGCATGAAGATTCCCCGCTTCATCGCCGTCGGACACGTCGTACAGGACCTGGCGCCGGGAGGCTGGAGGCTTGGAGGCACCGTGACGTTCGCGGCGGTGCAGGCGCAGCGGCTGGGAATCGACGCCGGCGTAGTGACCGTCGCCGAGCCGTCGCTCGACCTCCCGACGCTCCTCGACGGCATCGCCATCGCCGGTCGCGACGACGGCATCACCCAATTCGAGAACGTCTACATCGACGCCAGGCGCGTACAGTACGTCCGTGGGCGCGCCGACCCCATCACCCTCGATGACATCCCGTTGGACTGGCGACGCGCGCCCCTCGCGCTGGTGGGGCCGGTGTGCGGTGAAGCGCCGGCGAGCCTGGCTGCCGCGCTCCAGTGCGAACTGGTGGGCGTGTCCGCGCAGGGATGGCTCCGCGAGGTCGGGCCGGACGGACGGGTCCGCAAGGTCGTGTGGCGCGGCGAGCCGTTCTGGCGAGGCTCCCACCTCGTGGTGGCGAGCGACGAGGATGTGGAGCCGGACCCTTCCCAGGTGGACCGCTGGGCGGAGGAGGCGCCCATCGTCGCCCTCACGCTCGCCCGAAAGGGCGTACGGGTGCACGCTGGGGGCGTCTGGCTGCAGATGCCGGCGTATGTCCGAGACGAGGTCGACCCGACGGGCGCGGGCGACGTCTTCGCGACGGCCTTCTTGATCCGCTATCAGGAAACGGCGGACGTGCGCGAAGCGATGCGCTTCGCCTCCGCGGCCGCCAGCCTCGCGGTGGGCGCTCCGGGCGTCGAGGGCATCGGCGGGCGCGAGGAGATCCAAGCCGTGATCCGGGCACACCCGGAGGTGGAGGTGGCGTGAGCAGGGTCGTGGCGGTGGCGAATCAGAAGGGCGGTGTGGGCAAGACGACGACCGCGATCAACCTCGGCGCCGCGCTCGCTCAGCGAGGTCGCTCCGTGCTCATCGTGGATCTGGACCCGCAGGCGAACGCGACGTCGGGGCTCGGCGTGGCGAAGGAGCCGCCGGGGACGTACGAACTGCTCATCGAGGGCGCGGAGGCGCGGAGCGTGGTGCGGAAGACGTCGCAGCCCGGCCTCGAGATCATTCCCTCTCGGTCGGATCTGGCGGGCGCAGAGGTCGAGCTGGTGCCGATGATGGCGCGCGAGTTCCGGCTGCGCCGCGCGCTCGAGCCCGTGGCGGGCGCCTACGACTACATCTTCGTCGACTGCCCCCCTTCGCTGGGGTTGCTCACGGTGAACGCGCTGGCTGCGGCCGACGAGGTCCTCGTGCCGGTGCAGTGCGAGTACCTGGCGCTGGAGGGCCTGTCGCATCTGATGAACACGGTCGAGCTGGTCCGCCGGCATTTGAACAGCGGCCTGCGAGTGAGCGGGCTGCTGCTCACGATGTACGACGCGCGGACCAACCTGTCGCAGCAGGTCGTGGACGAGGTGCGGGCGCACTTCCCGCAGACGTTCGCGACGGTGATCCCTCGGAACGTGCGTGTGAGCGAAGCGCCGAGCCACGGGCTTCCGCTCTGCGCGTATGACCCGCGTTCGGCGGCCGCCAGGGCTTACGAGGCGCTGGCGGGCGAGCTCTTGCAACAGGAGGAGGTGGCTGCGTGAGCTTCCCGAAGCCAGGACTGGGCAGGGGCCTGTCGGCGCTGATCCCGCCGTCGGGCCGGTCCGAGGCAGTGGAAGAAGTCGACATCGATCTGGTCATCCCCAACCCCGAACAGCCCCGGATGCGGATGGATGCGGAAGCGCTGGAGGCGCTGGCGCAGAGCATCCGCGAGCACGGGGTGATCCAGCCACTGCTGGTGAGCCGGAGCCAGACGCACGAGGGCACCTATCAGCTCATCGCCGGCGAGCGCCGGCTGCGCGCGGCACGGGCGGCGGGCCTGACGAAGGTCCCGGTGATCGTCAAGGAAGCGGCGGGGCAGGCGCTGCTCGAACTGGCCCTCGTCGAAAACATCCAGCGGGCGGATCTCAACCCCCTCGAAGAGGCGGCCGCGTTTCGGCGGCTCCACGACGACTTCGGCCTGACGCAGGAGGAGATCGCGCGTCGGGTCGGCCGGAGCCGCGCCGCAGTGGCCAACACGATGCGGCTGCTGTCGTTGAGCGAGGAGATGCGGCTGTCGCTGGCGCGGGGGGAGATGAGCGAAGGCCACGCGCGCGCGTTGCTGGGCATCGAGGACCCCGCCGCCCGGGAGGCCGCCTGGCGGCGCGTCATCAGCGAAGGCCTTACCGTGCGGGAGACGGAGGCGCTGGCGCGCGGCGATGTGCGAAAGGCGGCGGCCGAACCCTCGATTCGTGCACCCCGGGCGAAGCCGGCGGAGGTGGCTGAACTAGAGCGACGGCTCGAGTCGGCGCTGGGAACGCGCGTGACGCTGTCGCCGGGCAGGCGGGGCGGGCGCGTCGTCATTCACTATTACACGCCCGAGCAACTGGACGATGTGGTGCGCCGGCTCGAGGCGGGGCAGGAGCGATCGGGAGCGTCGTCACAAGGGTTGTCGGTCGAGAGGAGGGACGCATGATGCTGCGGACGCGATGGATGCGCCGGTGCGTGGCGGCGGTGAGCTCGGCGGGAGCCGCCCTCACGCCGGCGGTAGCGCTGGGCGCCCAACGCGGAGGCGACGACCAGCGAGTGGAGGTGATGCTGGCAACGCTGGCCGTGGTCGGCGGTGGAGTGGTGATCGGCCTGCTCGGCTACCTGATTCGTCTCGCTGCCGGGCGCGTGCCACCGCCGCCCGAACAGCATGCGCAAGAGGGGCATCACTGAGGCCGCGGGCCTTCGTCCGTGAGCCCGATGAGCGCATCGAGGCCACGGACGAGGCCGACGCGGCGCATCACTTCGCGGCACGCCAGCAGCACGCCAGGCATGAACGACTCCCGGCCGGTCGAATCGTGGCGCAGGGTCAAGGTTTGGCCGAGCCCGCCGAAGAGCACCTCCTGGTGGGCCACCAGCCCGGGCAACCGCACGCTGTGAATCGTAATACCGCCGAGCTCGGCGCCGCGCGCGCCGGGGAGCGGCTCCTTCTCGGTGCGCGGACGCTCGAAGGGCCTGCCGCGCGCCGAGAGCATCTCGCGCGCGGTGGTGAGGGCCGTGCCCGAGGGCGCGTCGATCTTCTGTTCGTGATGTAGCTCGATGATCTCGGCGTGGTCGAAGAAGCGGGCCGCGATGCGGGCCATGTGGATGAGGAGTACGGCGCCGAGAGCGAAGTTGGGGGCGACGACCGCGCCCAGCCCGCGCTCGCGCGCCAGCCGGTCCAGCTCGTCGAGGAAGGCGTCGGCGAGGCCGGTCGTGCCGATCACGGGCCGGGCGCCGGCCTCGATCGCCGCGCGAGCGACCACGGGCGTCCAGTCCGCTACCGTGAAGTCCACCACGACGTCGGGCCGGAGGTCAGCGAGCGCGGCGCGGGCGTCTGGGCGCATCGGAACGACGCGCCCGGAGGGCAGCGAGACCCTTCCCTCGGGACGCTGCGCCTCGATGACGCCGACCGGTTCGAAATCCGGCGCCGCATCCAGCGCGTCGAGCACTTGGCGGCCCATGCGGCCGCTGCCGCTGACCACGACGCGAATCGCCATGACGGGCTAGAGTATACGGCTGGACCGCGGCCGGCGACATGTTCCTTGTTCGCGCCGAAACCGCGCGGCTATCATGAAGCGTCGCCCCGGGAGGTCGCGGGGCGTTGTTGTTCGGAGGGGCGGTGACCGTCGCCATTGGCCTCACGGGGGGCATCGCCAGCGGCAAGAGCGTCATCTCGTCGCTCCTGGCCGAGCGCGGCGCCGTCATCATCGATGCGGATCGCCTGGGGCACGAGTCGTACCGCGCGGGCACGGAGACGTTCCGGCGAGTGGTGGAGGCGTTCGGGCCTGACATCGTGGGCGACGACGGCGAGATCGACCGGAAGCGGCTCGGCGCCAGGGTGTTCGGCGACGCCGATGCGCGCCAGCGGCTCGAGGCCATCGTCTGGCCGGCCATCCGGGAGATGGCGCGGGAGCGCATCGAGGAAGCCCGGCGACGCGGGGCGCCCGTCGTCGTGCTGGAGGCCGCGGTGCTCATCGAGGCCGGGTGGCAGGACCTCGTCGACGAAGTCTGGGTCGCCGAGGTCGACCCGGAGACGGCCATCCAGCGGCTGGCGAGCCGCAACGGGCTCACGCGGGAGCAGGCCGAGGCGCGGCTGCGTGCGCAACTGTCGAACGAAGAACGCCGACGGCATGCCGACGTGGTGATCGAGAACAACGGCACCTTAGACGATCTGCGGCGCCGGGTCGACGAGGCCTGGGCGCGGCTCCGCGAACGCGCGGGCGTCTGAGCGGGCCGGGAGGAGCGAGAGACAATGCCGGGGAAGATGGATGTGCGTCAGCACGAGGGGTACCGCGAGTACGCCATCGAGGAGTACCACTCGGTCGAAGAGCCGTACTATCTGCCGATCGGCGACGAGGTCGAGCTATTCACCGCGGCGTTCGAGCAAAAGATCCCAGTGCTGCTCAAAGGGCCGACGGGCTGCGGCAAGACCCGCTTCGTGGAGTACATGGCGTGGAAGCTGGGCCGACCGCTCACGATCGTGCGCGACGCTGCGAAGGACGGCGGCTCGAGTCAGGGGCATGGCCTCCCGCTCGTGACCGTCGCCTGCCACGAGGACCTGACGGCGAGCGACCTGGTGGGACGCTATCTGCTGGAAGGCGAATCGACGCGCTGGATCGACGGCCCCCTCACCCGCGCCGTGAAGGCAGGCGCCATCTGCTACCTCGACGAGATTGTCGAGGCGCGTAAGGACACCACCGTCCTCATCCACCCCTTGACCGACCACCGCCGGCTGTTGCCCATCGAGAAGCGGGGCCAGGTGCTGGAGGCTGCGGACGGCTTCCTGCTCGTCATTTCGTACAACCCGGGCTACCAGAGCGCCCTCAAGGATCTGAAGCACTCGACCCGGCAGCGGTTCATCTCCATCGAGTTCCACCACCCGCCGCGCGAGTTCGAAGCGCGCATCATCGCCCACGAGAGCGGTGTCGATGAGGCGACGGCGAACGAGCTGGCGAAGCTGGGGGAGAAGGTCCGGAACCTCAAGGAGCACGGCCTGGCCGAGGGCGTCAGCACACGCCTGCTGGTGTACGCCGGCAAGCTCATCAACAAGGGCATCCCTCCCCGGCGCGCGTGCCAGGTCGCCGTCGTGTGGGCGCTGACCGATGAGCAGGACGTGCAGCGCAGCATCGAAGAGGTCGTCTCGTCCATCTTCGAGTAGGCGCGCTTGTTCCCAAACGTGGGCATGAGTACGCTGAGCCGAACGACCCACCGATACGGAAGGGAGGCTCACGCGTGAAGCGCTGGTGCTTGGTCCTGGCGACGCTGACGCTCGTGGCGGCGCTGGCCGCGGCCTGCGGCGGCGACAATCTCGACGAGTCCGTTCCGAAGCCCACGAACACGCCCAAGGGCGCTCCCACGCCCACTCCCACCGCGACGAACACGCCCGCGCCCACGCCGACCGTGGACCCCAATGCCACGCCGACGCCCGAAGCGACGGCGACACCGGAAGGAGCGATCACCGTGAGCAGCCTCGCCGACTGCAAGAAGACCGACCAGAAGACGTACTCCGCGCCACCGCCGATGATCATCGATACGTCGAAGTCCTACACGGCGACCATCAAGGTGGCAGGAAAGGGCGACATCGTCGTCGAGCTGTTCGATGATCAGGCGCCGAAGACCGTGAACAATTTCGTGTTCCTGGCGTGCACCGGCTTCTACGATGGAACGACGTTCCATCGTGTCATCCCCGGCTTCGTCGCCCAGGGTGGCGACCCCACGGGAACCGGGCGTGGAGGCCCGGGCTACACCTTCGAGGACGAGTTCGACCCGGACCTGAAGAACGAAGCCGGGACGCTGGCGATGGCCAATCGCGGACCGAACACCAACGGCAGCCAATTCTTCATCAACTACGTGTACAACCAGCACCTGGACGGGAAGCACACGGTGTTCGGGAAGATCGTGCAGGGCATGGACGTCGCCGAGAGCATCACTCCGCGGGACCCGGCGACGGCAACGGCGCCCGGAGACACCATCACGGAGATCGTCATCGAGGAGCGGTGATGCCGGGCCGGCTGGCCGGCAAAGTGGCCGTCGTGACCGGCGCCAGTCGTGGCCTCGGGCGAGCCATCGCGCTCGCGTACGCGGTGGAGGGCGCCAGCGTCGTCCTCGCCGCGCGCCCGTCGCCGTCGCTCATCGAGACGACGCAGGATGTCGATGCGCTCGGTGTGCCTTGCATAGCCGTCGCCACCGACGTGCGCGACGAAGCGGACTGCGTGCGTTTGGCGCAGCAGGTCAACGAGGCGTTCGGGCGGCTAGACGTGCTCGTGAATAACGCGGGCGTCGGGATGGCGGTGACCGTTCGTCGTCGGGTCGAGAGCTCGGTCCTGGACGTCGAGCCCGCCGCCTGGGACGCGATCTTCGCGACGAACGTCCGCGGCGTGTTCTTGGTGACGCGCGCACTGCTGCCGACGATGCTGCGGGGTGAAGGGGGCAGCGTCATCAACGTCACGTCGGGTCTTGCCGAGCGCATCGTTCCCGGCACGGGGCCGTACGCGGCGTCGAAGAGCGCGGTCAACCAGCTCACCCGAGTCCTCGCCGAGGAACTGCGGACGCGCGGCGTGCGGGTGAATGCTTTTCACCCGGGTGGTGTCGTGGACACGGCGCTCGTGCCCTCGTGGGTGCCCGAGGACGCCCGGCGGCGCATGCTCCGCCCGCCGGTCATCTGCCCGGCGGCCGTCTGGCTGGCGTCCGACGAATCGGTGGACGTGACGGGACAGGTCATCGACGCCCGCGCCTGGAACGAGGCGCGCGGCATCCGCATCGGCCTTCCCGAGGAGTGAGCCGCGCGGGGGAATTCGCGGGCGACGGCGCGAGGCTCCTATAATGACCGCGTGAGAATCGGGATCGTCGCCGACATCCACTGCAACCACCGCGCGCTCGAGATCGCCCTGGAGCGGATGGGACCGGTCGACGAGCTGCTGTGTGCCGGGGACGCGGTGTACCAGTTCCGCTTCTCGAACGAGGTCATGTGCCTCCTCAGGGAGCGCGGCGCCCGCTACGTTCTGGGGAACCATGAGGAGACGCTGCTGGGCAAGTGGGGAGTCCATGCGCGCTCGGCGCCCCATGTCGACGGGGCGGAACTGGCGTACATGGCGTCGCGTCCGGAACGGATCGAGACGCGGGTCAACGGAAAGCGCCTGCTGATGGTGCACGGTTCGCCCTTCGAACCGAAGTACGAATACCTGTACCCCAACGGTGACTTCTCGCGATTTCGCGAGCTGGACGTGGATTACGTGATCCTGGGGCACACCCATTTCAAGATGGCGGCGCGGGCGGGCAGGACGCTCGTCGTGAACCCGGGCTCGTGTGGCGAGGCGCGGGACCACCGGAACGGCTTCCTCCTGTCCGCCGCCGTGCTCGACACCGATACGGACGAGGTCACGTTCATCGAATTCCCGGATCCGACGCGGCCAGCCGTCGACCCGGCGATCGTGCCGGGCGCGTCGCTTCGGGAGCCTCACCCCGCGCACGCCACGGGAACGCCACAGAACGTCGCGTGGTGGGACCGCTGAGGATGGACGCAGTCTCCCGGCTTTTCCAGGACATCGAGACGAAGCTGAGCCGACATTCGCCGGGCCTGCCGCACGACTTCCGCGTGGCGGCGCAGCGGCTCGCCCAGATGCTCGCCTATGAGGACCTGCGGACCTGGGCGGACGAGGGCGTCGCGCTGGCGGCGCACTCGCTACGTTCGTGGGAGGCCGCGAGCGAGTACTTCCAAGTGAGTCCCGACGTCGTGCGGCTCCTCCAGCCTTCCGCATTCCTTCGGTGGGTGCACGCGGGGCGGGACCTCGCCGAGTTCTCGTCCGTGGTGGCGGGCGCCTACTTCCGCGCCAGCCCTCAGGCTCTTCGGTACCTGAACGAGCGGCAGATCACCGAGTGGGCGACCCTCGGAATGCGGCTGTACAAGGGACACTGGAAGTCGATCTCTCTGGCGACGGCGTACTTCAACGTCGGACCGCGGCTTCTGCCGTCGCTGACCATGGGCGAGCTGGCGCGCCTGGTGACCCTGATCGAGCAGATCGCCGAGCGGTCCTATGAGCTGGCGACGGCGTGCCTCGACTGCGCGCCGACGCTGTTCGAATCGTTGCGCCGGGAAGACCGGGCGCCGTTCCTGTCGCTGGCGGATGCTATCGCGGAGATGTCGTGGGCCGACGTCCGGCTGCTCTTCGAGCGCACGCCCCATCTGCTCATCCCGGTCCATCCGCTGCAGCGGGGCCGGCTCCTCGAACTCGGTGCGACGGTGACCCGGTCCGTAGGACGGCAGGCGTTCACCCTGATCTCCGAGGCGCTGGCCGCGATGGCCCGGGTGCCGCAGGAGACGCACGAACACCTGTGTTCGCTGGCGGAGGAGTTGGCGGTCGGATCGCCCGTCGCCGCGATGGAGTTCCTGAAGAGCGCGCCGGTGGTCCTGAGCCGCGTGCGCCTCGAAGACCTGGCGAGCTGGCACGCGGCGGGCCATCGTATCCTCGAAGCGTCGCGTGAAGGCGGCGAAGCCTATTTCCGAATGGAGTCGAGCAAGGGCGAAGAGGTGCTCCAGTCGCTCTCGTCGCGGGTGGAGCTGTCACGGGTGGGGGACATCCTCCGCTTGTACTGCAAGGCGCTCACCGGCGCCAATATTTCGATTCACCCGGCGTCCGAGCTCGCCGAGAAGGGCATCGGCTGGGTCTCGGAGCGGCTGCCCAGCACCGAAGGCACCACCGTCTACCTCCCGGAGTATGTCGAGGAGCATCTCGACAAGCGCGACAACTTCAACGTGTACAAGGTCTACGCGACCCACCAGGCGGCGCATCTGGAGTTCGGCAGCTTCCGCTACATGTTCGGCAGGCCGGGCGCGGTGTACGCGGAGGTGAGCTGCGTCGCCCGGGAGGAGGCGCGCCGGCAGTCCGCAGAGGAGAACGGTAGACAGAACGGGCCGCTCACGGATATCGAGCGCTTCTTCGACCTGTTCGACGATCGCCGTCTGGCGCTCGACCTATTCACCATCGCCGAGGACGCGCGCATCGATTTCCTGGTGCGGCACGAGTATGGCGGCATTCGCCGGTCGTGGCGGCAGATGCAGGAATCCGAGTTGGAACGCCGACCCGACGCGCGGCTGCTGCCGCTTCGCCAGGCGCTGTTGGAGAACCTCGTTCGGGCGAGTCTCGACGGCGCGCACCGGATCGTCTGGCCTCGCGCGCTGAGCCACACGCTCGGAGAAGCGCTGCGTCTCCTGGCGTCGGTGCAGAGGCGCGAGGCTACGGTGGAGGACGCCGCCGAGGCGGCGCTCCGGCTGTACGACCTGGCCATTCGCGTGCCCAACGTTCCCCCAGACCAGCTCGGTGACCTGGAGTGGGATGCGCTGGACGAAGAGATGCTCGACGTCCTCCTGTCGACGCCGCAGACCGGCGCAGCCGACAGCGAGCTGCTACAGCTTCCTCAGGGGGAGGAAGCGACCTACGAAAGCCCGCAACAGGTGGATTTCCGCGGCGACTTCAAGCCGGAGATGGTGCAGCTTCTGATGCGGCTCCGCATGCAGCAGCAGGGGGAGACGCCGGGAGATCTGTCGCCACTGACGGCGGAGCAGCTCAAGGAGCTGCTCGAGAAGAGCGTCGAGATCAGCGTCGGCGCGATGGCGGAAGCCGACCTGGCGTCGACCATCGGCCTCTTCCTCTCGAACCTCGAGAAGGAGGCCGGCACCCCGATTCCCGACCAGAAGATCGACATCCCCGACGGAACGCCCGTGCAGGAAGCGGGTGCGGACGAGGATGACCAGGCGCTCCAGCGCGAGGTCCAGTACTTCTACTACGACGAATGGGACTTCCGTGCAGCCGACTACAAGCCCGGGTGGTGCCGCGTGGTGCAGCGGCCACTCGAGGAGGGCTCGACGGAGTTCTTTGAGCGGACGGTCCGCGAGCACCTCTCCCTCGTGAATCAGACGCGGCGGCAGTTCGAGCTCCTCAAGCCCGAACTCTTCCGGAAGCTGAAGGCGCAGTACGACGGAGAGGAGTTCGACCTCGACGCCGTCGTCGAATACGCGGTCGAGCGGCGGCTCGGGCACAGCTACACGGACAAGGTCTACTGGCGGCGGAACAAGGTCGAGCGCGACGTGGCGGTGGCGTTCCTGCTGGATATGAGCGCGTCCACCGACGAGGAGATCGAGAAGCGGCGCCACCAGTACGCCGACGCGGACGATTTCGACGACGACCCCCGGAAGTATTTCCAGTGGCTGGCGCAGCGGAAGGCGCAGGCCGCCGTCGACCCGCCCAAGCGCATCATCGATCTCGAGAAGGAGAGCACCGTCCTCCTCATCAAGGCGCTCGAGACCATCGGCGACGCCTACGGGATCTACGGCTTCTCGGGGTACGGGCGCGAGAACGTGGAGTTCTACATCATCAAGGACCTCGATGAGCCCTTCTCGGAGCGCGTCATCCGCCGCATCGACAAGGTGTCACCGATTCGGAGCACGCGCATGGGGCCTGCGATCCGCCACGCCACGGCGAAGCTCGAGGCCCACAGCGCCAAGGTGAAGATCCTCTTCCTGGTGTCCGATGGGCGCCCGCAGGACCACGGCTACGGGCGCGACCGTACGGAGAAGGAGTACGCCATCCACGACACGAAGATGGCGCTCATCGAAGCGCGGCGGAAGGGCATCACGCCCTTCGCTCTCACTGTGGACAAGGAAGGCCACGATTACCTAGGGCAGATGTGCGAGGACATGGGGTACGAGGTCGTGGCCGATATCGAGTCGCTCCCGTCCCGATTGCCGACTCTGTACCGCCGGCTCACGGAGTGACACGGCCGCCGTCCCGAGGGACGGCGGCCGGTGAATCACCATCTCGGCGCAAGCGTCAGTGCGCGCTGTTCGCGGGCTCGCGCGTCTCCTCCGGGCGCTCGACCGTTTCCGGCGGCGGGTAGATCCCGACCTCAGCGGCGCGCCGCTTCAGCGCCTCCACCTCGTGGCCCCGGGAGACCACATAGATGTTGGGGCAGTTCTCGCAGTAGTAGACGTCCGACCCCGGGTGGGTCGCCGACGGACCCCGCCGCTTGAGTCTTCCGTGACAGAGCAAACAGCGCAGCATGGTGGTACTCCCTTCGCGCCTTCAGTATGACAGGTTCTCCCCGGCGGCGGGAGGGGCCAGAGGGCGCGAGGGTGACGGACCGTTCGGACGCCCGGACTCGTGCCGCCGGTCCGTCGGGCGGTGCGGCGATCGCCCGCGTGGCGAGGGGCCGTCCGGCTCACCGGGCCGCTGGCGAACGCCCTCGCCGCTCGCCACTGGGCGCCGGTGGGGCCACGGTCGCCAGGCCGGTCTCGCGTGCCCGGCGTTCGAGCGCTTCGACCTCGTGTCCCCGAGTGAAGACGTAGAGGTTCGGACACGAGAGGCAATAGTACACATCGGCGCCGCCAGTCGCCGCCGAGGGCCCCCGTTTGACGATGGTTCCGCCGCAGAGCAGGCACTGCATGGTCGGTCGCTCCAGAAGGGACGGCCTGACCGCCTGAGCGGTTCCGTTTCCTTCCACCTCGATGATCGGCGGAGGAGCCCCTGTCATGCAGGGGTTCTCCCCCCGAACAGTGCGTGAAATCTCCTAAGGGTTCGGGCCGGGTAAGCGTCGCGCTTGACTGTCGGGCAGGCCGATTTATAATCGCGATGCGTCCGGAACCTGAGGTCCGGGCAGAAACCCCATCGAAGACGCACGCGCCCTGCTGCATCTTCACGAAACGTCCCCGAAAGGAGGCCAGTGCCCTTGGCTGAAGCGACTGCGACAACGGAAAAACAGGCGCGTCCCATTGTCCCGTTCCTGAAGTTGCCCGAGAAAGAGGGCGAGAAGCCCTACCTGCAGGGGAGCAAGTGCCGCAAGTGCGGCGCCGTCTACCTCGGCTCCCGGATGGCGTGCTCTCGCTGCTTCGAGGTCGAGAACTTCGAGACGATCCGGCTCAGCGATCGGGGCGAGGTGCACGTCTTCTCGGTGGTGCACCAGTCGGCCCCCGGCATCCCGGTGCCGTACATGGCGGCCATCGTCGATCTCCCGGAGGGCGTGTCCGTCCGCTGCAACATCGAAGGCGTCGACCTGGTGAACTTCAAGCCGGAGGAGATCTTCGGTATGCCGGTCGAGATGTACGTCGAGAAGGTGCGGCAGGACCGCGAAGGGAACGACGTGTACGCGTTCAAGTACCGCCCGATCAAAAAGTGAAGCCAGCGCGAGGCGGTTCCGGCAGCGGAGCCGCCTCTGGAACGCCCGCGCGCCAGCGCGGCTCAGGAGGATATCAATGCGAGACGTAGCAATCGTCGGCGTCGGGATGATCAAGTTCGGGCGCTATCCGGAGAAGACCGTGCCCGAGCTCGCCGCCCAGGCGGCGCTCCTGGCGCTCAAGGACGCCGGCATGACCATGGCCGACATCGAGCTGCTCGCCAGCGGCAACCTCTACCAGTCCAACGCGATGGTGGGGCAGCGCATCCTGCAGATCATCGGCCAGACGGGCATCCCCGTCGTCAACGTGGCCAACGCCTGCGCGACCGGCTCGACCGCCCTTCGGGAGGCGTACCTGGCCGTGGCGTCGGGCGCCTACGACGTGGCCATGGCCGTCGGCTCCGAGCAGATGGGCAAGATGGGCTTGCTCGGCGTGGGAGGTGGCGGCGGCGACCCCGCGTACTCCACCGAGGGCGTCGTCGGCTCCGGACTCATGCCTGCCGTGTTCGGCATGGCCGGCGTCGAGCACATGCGCAAGTACGGGACCAAGTTCGAGCACTTCGCCAAGATCTCTGTGAAGAACCACAAGCACTCGACCTTGAACCCGTACTCGCAGTACCAGGTCGAGATGTCCCTCGAGGACGTGATGAACGCCCGCATGGTCGCCTGGCCCAACACGCTGTACATGTGCTGCCCGACGGGCGACGGCGCAGCGGCCGCCATCCTGTGTTCGATGGACAAGGCGCGCCAGTACACGACGAAGCCCATCAAGATCGCGGCCTCGGTGCTGACGTCGGACCCCTGGACCCAGCGTGACCTCACGCTGCCCGACGTGAACACGCTCACCCGTAACGCCGCCAAGGAGGCCTACGAGAAGGCGGGCGTCGGCCCGGAGGACCTGAGCCAGGTCGAGCTACACGACTGCTTCGCCACCGCCGAGCTCATCCACTACGAGAACCTGTTCCTGTGCGGTGAGGGCGAAGCCGCGAAGCTGGTCGATGAAGGCGCGACGAGCCTCGGCGGGCGCATCCCTGTGAACGTGAGCGGCGGCCTGCTCTCGAAGGGGCATCCGCTCGGGGCTACCGGCGTCGCCAACGTCGTCGAGATCGTGTGGCACCTGCGAGGCGAGGCCGGCGCGCGTCAGGTGCCCGACGCGAAGGTGGGACTGGCGCACGTCATCGGTCTCGGCTCCGCCTGCACCATTCACATCCTGCAGCGGTAGACGGCGACGCGCGCTCGAACGACGAAGTCGACCGGGGCGTCTCTATCGGGGGCGCCCCGGTTCTTCGCGCCTGCGAGCGCCGTCGATGCTCAGCGCTCGCGGCGCAGGACGCTGCCATCGGTGTTCGTCCGGTAGACGGAGAGCACGTCGCCCGCGCGCAGGGTGATCGCGAAGCCCGGGGTGATGACCTGCGCGCAGAATTCGCCCGGCGCGGCCAGCCCGAGGCAGGCGTCGGGCCATTGCCGCTCCTCCACTCCCGCGACGTCGATGTCCCCGGTCGCGATCCCCAGCTCGTGGGCGAGGTCGCCGATGGCGGCGGCGACGGCGGCGTCGCGATTGCGCTTCGGACCGCCGCCTTCCTCGCTGGGCTCCGGCGAATCGGCGGGGGCGCCAAGCCGTCGGAGCCGCTCGCCCGTGAGGTCGGTGTGGTACTCGTAGGGCACGCCCTGGGCTTGGAGCCTCACGAGGAAGCCCGGCGTGATCACTTCTGCGCACGCCTCTTGCGGACGTGGCAGCCCCAGACACGCGTCGGGCCAGTCGACGGCTGCCACCTGGGTCACGAGGATATCCGCTTCCGACAGGTCCAGGCGGTCCGCGAGGTCACGGCGCGCTGCAGCGACGGCCGCAGGCTCCCAGACCTGCCAGCCGGCTTCGCTCTCGGTGACGATCTCCCAGGAGGCGGCTAGGCATCGGTCGCGGCCTTCGTCGCGACACACGAACGCGGCGACGGCGCCGCCGTCGGCCGTCGTGGCGTCCCCGGCAGGGGAAAGCAGCGAGCGGTCGAAGTCTCGCTCCTCGGCGAGGCGCGCGATGACGTGAGGCGCGTCCTGATACACCACCCGGCCCTCGGGCCCCGGGGTGAAGGGGCGAGTGGGCTCGCCGCCGCAGGCGTGGGCCACGGCCGCGAGGCCCAGACCGAGAACGCTGAGGATGGCGCGGGTACGCACGTAGACGTTCCTCCTGCGGGCGGCAGTTCCGAGACGGACGCCCGTTCTGTTATACTGCCCGCCGGCCGGAGGTCGTGGGCAGGGCCGCCGGCACTACCAGAGGGAGACGGCCGAGACCCCGGAGTCTGGGCCGTACTTTATGCCAGCGATCGTCGTTATCGGCGGTCAGTGGGGCGACGAAGGCAAAGGCCGCATCGTCGACCTCCTGGGCCGCAATGCCCGAATCGTCGCACGGTACTCGGCAGGCAACAACGCCGGTCATACCATCGTCAACCCACTGGGGAAGTTCGTCCTGCACCTGGTGCCGGCGGGCATCTTCTACCCCGAGAAGATCTGTCTCATCGGCAACGGTGTCGTCATCGATCCCAAGACGCTGCTCGACGAGATCGACAGCCTCGCCGCTCACGGCATCAGCGTCGGTCGGCTCTTCGTGAGCGACCGCGCCCACGTGATCATGCCGTATCACCGGCTCATCGACCAGCTGGACGAGGCACGCCGCGGGGCTGCCGCGATCGGGACGACCGGCCGCGGCGTGGGGCCGTGTTTCGTCGACAAGGTCGGAAGGATGGGCGTGCGCGTGGGCGACCTCATCAATCCCCAGGCGCTGCGACAGCGCCTCTCCTTCGTACTGCCCTTCAAGAACGAGCTGCTCACCAAGATCTACGGCGCCGAACCGCTCGACCTCGAGGCCGTGCTGGCGGAATACGAGGCGTACGGCGAACGCCTCGCGCCGTTCGTGCGCGATACGGCGCCCATCGTGCACGAGGCGCTCCGTGCAGGCGAGACGGTGCTGCTGGAAGGGGCCCAGGGGGCGCTGCTCGATCTCGACGCAGGCACGTACGAATTCGTGACGTCGTCCGTGCCGTCCTCGTCGGCGGGCGGCGCAGGCGTCGGTATCGGCATCGGCCCGACGGACATCGAGAAGGTCGTCGGTGTGTACAAGGCATACATGACGCGGGTGGGAAACGGGCCCATGCCGTCGGAGCTGCTGGACGAAACAGGGAACATTCTCCGGCTCGAAGGTCAGGAGTTCGGGGCCACGACGGGCCGCCCGCGGCGCTGCGGGTGGTTCGACGCGGTGGCGTCGCACTACAGCGCGATGGTCAACGGCGTCACGCACGCCGTGCTGACGCGGCTCGATGTGCTCGACAAGTTCCCGTCGGTGTCCATCTGTGTGCGCTATCGGCTGGATGGCCGTACCCTGGACACGCTGCCGGCGAGCGTGGCCGACATGCAGCGGGTCGAGCCCGTGTGGGAGGAACTCCCTGGCTGGCAGTGTCCCACGGGCCACATCCGGCGCTTCCAGGACCTGCCGCCGCAGGCGCGGGCGTACGTCAAGCGGATCGAGGAGCTGCTCGACGTCCCCATCGTCATCGTGTCGGTCGGGCCCGAGCGCGACCAGGCCATCATCGTGAACGAGCTCTTCTGAGGCGCGATGGGCGACGCCCTCAACCTGTGGCTCCACATCTTCGCAGCGACGCTCTGGGTGGGACCTCAGGTCTTCCTCTTCGTCGCGGTGATCCCGGCGCTGCGGCAGGTGACCGACACGGTCGAGCGCACGCGCGCGCTTCGCGTGGTGGTGTATCGGTTCGGCTATCTGAGCCTCGCGGCGATGGCGGTCCTGATCGTTACGGGCATCCAGAACATCCTGAACGCCAACGAGACCTACTTCGCCCGGGGCCCCGGGATGCTCGACTACCGCTTCGGCATCATCCTCGTCGCCAAGCTCACGTTGGTGGCGGTGAGCATCGTTCTCACGGCGTACCATGCGCTGGTGATCGGCCCGCAGCAGCTCGCGCTGTCCGAGCAAGGTGGGCCGGAAGACGAGATCGCCCGCCTGCGAGGGCTCTCCATCGCCGTGTCCGGATTGAACCTGCTCCTTTCGATTGGCATCCTGGTCGCCGCGGCTATGCTGGCGACCCAGAGCTTCTCCGTTCGGCTACGATGAGGTCACGCGCCCGTTCCGAGGAGGGCTCGCTCCCGGACTATCTCCGGCCCGGTCTCGACCTGGTTTTCGTGGGAATCAACCCGGGGCGCCGCTCGGCGGAAACCGGGCATCACTACGCGGGCCGGGGGAACCTCTTCTGGCCGCTGCTGTACGAATCGGGTTTGGTTCCCCAGCCGCTGTCGTACGAGGACGACTGGCGCGCGCCGGAATTCGGCATCGGCTTGACGAACCTGGTGGCCCGCTGGTCCCCGTCCATGAGCGATCTATCCATGGAGGAGCTCCGCCGCGGCGCCGAACGGCTGCGACGGCATCTGCGCCGGTTTCGGCCGCGCGTGGTGTGCTTCAACGGGAAGGGGATCTACGAGGTGTTCGCGGGAAGGCGCTGCGGCTACGGCCTGCAGCCCGAACGCGCCGAGGGCGCCCTCGTGTACGTGATGCCTTCGACCAGCGGGCGCGCCGCCGGCTTCACACGGGCAGAGAAGCTGGCGCGGTTCCGCGAGCTAGCGGCGCTGCTGTCCCGACTGCGACAGGAGCCCTCGGCATGAGCGCAGAGATTCCGCCCGACGGCGTGCCGCTGTTCTCCCCCCGTCTCGACGAATTCCTCGATGCCATCCGCCGGGGCGAAGCGCCGAACGCCGGGCGCTTCTGCGGGTACTGCTTCACGCCCCTCGCGGAGCGCGACACCTGCTCCCACTGCGGCCGGGCGACGAAGGACACGCCGCCGGTCGATCGGGTCCCGGTCGAGGTGCTGGAGATGTACCGCGCGCTGCGCCGACGGGAGAGCCTGGTGGTGAACTCGTTCGCCTACCTCGGGCTGACCATCGGCGTAGGACTGTTCGTGGCGATGGTGGCGGTCGCCGTGTTCTATCTGAACGCGGCTTGGTGGTTCCTCACGCTGAGCATCGTGGTGTTGCTGGTAGGCGGGCGGGTCCTGGCGGGGATCCTCGGGGGTATCGTCGGCGACAACCTGGGGTACCGGTACGCGCGCCGAAAGCTGGCGGAGGATTGGGCCGCGTACGAGGCGTCTCGAGCGGCACGCTCGCGGTGACGGCGCGGCCGCGACGAGGCCCGTCGTGCGAAGGGTTGCCTTCGCTCGGGATCGTGGCGCCGCGGCGAACCGGGCGGAGTTACCGGCCCTGGTACCGCGGCTCCCGCTTCTCAGCGAAGGCGCGGGGCCCTTCGAGCGCGTCCTCGGACTGGAGGACCCGGCGCGACAGTTCGTTCTCGAGCTTCAGGCCCTCTTCGAACGGGAGGCTCAGCCCGCGAATGGCCGCCTCCTTGACGGCGCGCACGGCGAGCGGTCCGTTCTTCGAGATGACGCCAGCGATCTCGAGGGCCTTGTCCATGACCTGCGCCTTCGGGACCACGTGGTTCACCAGTCCGTAGCGCAGCGCCGTCTGAGCGTCGATGCGCCCGCCGGTCATGAGGAGCTCGAGCGCGATCCCCAGGGGGACGGCGCGCGGTAGACGCTGCGTTCCGCTTGCCCCCGGGATAATGGCGCGCGTCACTTCGGGCAACCCGAACTGCGCGTCCTCGGAGGCGACGCGGATGTCGCACGAGAGCGCCATCTCGAGGCCTCCCGCGAGGCAGAAGCCGTTGATCGCCGCGATCATGGGCTTCCAGCATTCGAAGTCGCGGGTGATGCCCCCGAACGGAACACCACGCCACTCCTCCTTGAGCTGCATCTGCCCAGCCATGAGCTTTGCCATGGCCACGAGGTCGTTCCCTGCGGAGAACGCACGGTCGCCGGCGCCCGTCAGAATGGCGACCCAGAGGTCGTCGGAGTCACGAAAGTCTTCCCAGGCCTTCCGTAGCTCGTAGCTCGTCTGCGGGTCGATGGCGTTCATGACATCCGGACGGTTGATGGTGATGATGGCGACCCGGTCGCGCCGCTCGTACCGTACCTTTTCGAACGAAGCGAAGTCGGTCACGTCGTCCTCCTGCGTCCTCTCTGTCGCGAGGCCCAAGCATACCACCGCCTCGGCGGTCGATCTACAGCGGTTCGGCCGTCAGTGACCGCTCGGTAACGGCGCCTTTACCGGAACGTTACTGCAGAGGAAGGACGGTTTCTTCGGCCCGTTGCGGCGATGAACCGGGGCCGGCCGAGCGATTCGGGGACGTGGTCACCCTAGGCCCCGGGGAGCCAGTGGTGAACCCGGCAACGGTGCGCCAACGTTCGACCTCGAACGCACAGGAGGGCCCGCCGGTGCTGCCGTGCCGCCGCACACCTCGTCGCGTGGTTCCAGCGAGCGTCGTCGCGCCGCTGATGCTGGGCAGCGCCGCGTTGGTCATGAGCTCGTGCCACGTCGCGGCGCTCGAGGCGCGGTTCGGCGTCCGTTTCGTGGAAGAAGGGCAGACCTGGACTCCGGGGACCCTCGCTGCGGTCGCTGAAGCCCTCGAACTGCTGCCGCCCGAAGTCCGTTCCAGGCTCGGGAACCCCGATCTCGGCCCGCTGCTACTGTTGTCGAACGAGACCGGGACGGACGTAACGGGGTGGTCACCCTACGGGCGTCCAGCGAACTATTACTCGAACCACAAGGGGTACAACGAGGTCGTCCTGTACCCCGATCAGAGCGTCTTCACCGTGCTGCACGAGCTGGGCCACGCGTACCAGCTTCGTGCGGTTCCGCCCGGACGGATCGCCTGGGTGTTCCTCGACCCCGAGTTCCTCGACTTCATGGCGTCGACGGGATGGTCGCTCGAGAGCTCGGGGGAGGACGTGAGGGCGTCGTTCGAGGCATACCAGGTGCGTGTGTCGTACCGAGGCGCGCCCGTATGGGAGGGTCTGTCCCGCTTCGATCCCCTCGAGGACTACGCGAACAGCTTCGCGATGTTCTTTCGGGACCCGGCGCGCCTGCGCGAGCTGAGTCCGGAACGATACGAGTGGATGGCGGCCCATCTGCCCGGCGTCAGGCAGGAGCCAGTGGCGACCCGCTGATCAGCCGTCGGGCTGGACGCCGAGGCGTTCCGCGATCTCGAGCACATCCCGGGCGGCGCGCACGATGGGCTCGTCGATCATCCGCCCGTCGACCGTGACGACTCCGACGCCGCGAGCGGCCGCTTCCTCGTACGCCGCGACGATCCGGCGTGCCTCGTCGATCTCGTCCTGAGACGGACTGAAGACGCGGTTCAGCGTGTCGACCTGGGCAGGATGGATGGCGTACTTGCCCTTCATTCCGAGGGCGCGGGCCAGCCGCGCCTCCCAGAGAAGGCCGTCCTCGTCCCGCACACGGGGATAGGGCGTGTCGATGGCCAGGAGCCGATGGGTGCGCGCGGTGTAGACCAGCGTGGAACGCGCGAAATGGAGGGCGTCGGGACCGCTCGCGTCCTCCGGGCCCGGACGAGGGACGCCCAGGTCACGCGAGAGGTCTTCGGCTCCGAGGGCGACCGCGACGAGGCGATCCGATGCCCGGCAGATGTCGTCGCAGCGCAGCACTCCGCGCGCCGTCTCGATGAGCGCGATCGAGCGCACCGAACCCGGCCGGATGCCGCTCGCCAGTTCCTGATCTCGAAGCAGGACATCGAGATCGCGCAAGTCCTGCGGGGCTTCGACCTTGGGCAGGTGCACGGCGGCCAGGCCGGGACGGACGACGGCCGCCAGATCGTCCCGCGTGAGGCCCGTGGACAGCGCGTTGATTCGCGCGTGGACGCTCCGGCCGGCGGCCGCGAGCCTGTCGACGGCCCCGGCGGCGATGGCCCGCGCCCGCTCCTTCTCGGCGACGGGCACGGCGTCTTCGAGGTCGATGACCAGCGCATCCGCGGGCACGGACGCGGCCTTGGCGAGCATGTCCTCGCGGTTGCCGGGGACAAACATGAGGGAACGCAACAAGAGCATTGGGGGTAACTCCCGAGCGCATCCGGCGGCGCTGCTCCTTATCCTACGTCCGCAAGCGTGGTTGTGGCCATGCCGAGGAGCTGCCGAGCGATGTGGAGATGGCCCGTGATGCATCCTGTCGCCCTTCCCGGGGATCAACCCGTGTTTCTGCCCGAGCGCGATGACGGCGCGGGCGCGACCGCGCCCCAGGGGGCGCCCGAAGCTCGGACCTCCCGTCCGTTGGGCCGACTGGCGGGCGCAGCAGCCGTCGGGGCGCTCGGCGGCGCGATGTTCGGCGCGGTGCTCATCATCGCGGCGAGCCGGTCGGTCGAGGGTCCCGCGACGATCGAGCTCCCACCCCTGAACGAGAACGTCCGATACGCCTACCATGCCCCGCCCGCGATCCCTTCGGGTGGCGTCCAGGGCGTGTCGATGCTGGTCATGCCGCTCGCGGGAGACCGTGGGAGGCACCTCAGTCTGGTGGTGACGCCGCACCGCGAGCGTTCGGGTGAGGAGACCGACCTCACGTTCGAGGTCCGCCTCGTGGACGCCGATGGCGCGCCCGTAGCGGGGGCCACGGTAGGGGCGGAGCTGCTCGCCCTGCCGTGGATGGACCGCGAGAAGCGCTCCACGACGACGGGCGCCGACGGTCGAGCGGAGTTCGTCTTTCCGGATCTGGTGCGCGCGGGCAGCTACGAGCTCCGTATCGCGGGCGTGTCGCACGAGGACGAGCGCTTCGCGCCGCCGCCGGGACAGGACGCGATCTCGGTTCCGGTGCCGGGAGCGGACTGATCCTCACTCGATGACGCGCTCGCCGCGCACGTCGCGCCCGGCCTCCACATCCTCGATGAACGCCGTCACAGCCTCGAGAAAAGCGTCGGGGCGGTAGGAAATGACGGCGTGCCCTGCCCGACGGACGCAGACGAAGCGCGCGTTGGGCAACGCTTCGTAGGCCTGCCTCGCGCAGGGAAAGAACCAATCGTCCTCACCCGCGAGAACCAGCGCGGGAACCTCGACCGAGCGCAGTCGCGGCAGGAGATGCGGACGTAGCCGGATGGCGCGAGCTGCGCCCGCGAAGCCGGCCGCCGTCACGTGCGACAGCCGGCGGCGGGCCCGTTCCTCCGCTTGCGGATCGATCTTCCACAGGGGATCGTGCTCGCGGCTCCAGGCGATCTGGCGCTCGATGAGCTCCGCCATGCCGTACGTCCGCACGACGTGTTCCATCTGCGCGAACACCTGCCGGAGCTGCGCCTCCCAGGCCGCGGCCGGGCCTTCCCCGGCGTCGTTCCCGGCCGTCGTATCCATGAGTAGCAACGAGCGGCAGCGATCGGGGAAATCGACGGCGAACTGCGCCGTGATCATGCCGCCCATCGAGACGCCGCCGATGTGTGCACGGTCGATCCCCAGGACGTCGAGCAGGCCCGCGAGGTCCCGCGCGAAGATGGGCATGGAATACGCGTCGGGGTCTTCCGGTGCGCTGGAGCCTCCGTGCCCGCGAACGTCGTAGAGCAGCAGGCGGCACCGCTCGGCCAGATCGAGGATGACGGGCGGCCAGTCGGCCGTCGGGCCCGCGAATCCGTGCGACAGGGCGAGGAGCGGTCCTTCCCCGACGAGCGTGTACGCGATGTCGATGTCGCCCACCCGCGTCGTACGCATGGACGCGACGATGGCGTCGACGGTCGGCGGCCGATGGATGGCGCTCATGACGGACCCCGTGCGGGTGCGGTCGATCCGGGTCCGCTCACCGCGGTCGGGCCAGGCGCAGGATGGAGGCGCCGAGCGCCATCGCGACGGCCAGCGGGAGCAGAACGAAGAAAAGGGTCGTCGCCACCATGTAGACGAGGACCCCGAACGGGTACGGCACGGCGAACGACACGTCCATCACGGCGTCGTTGATGGGAGGATTGCCGAGCAAGTACTTGAGCCACAGCACGTAGCCCGCGAGGAACGCCAGCCCGACGATGGCGACGGCGGCAGCCACTGCGCGTTCGCCCCACCCTCGGGGCGTTCGTTGTCGTCGGACCATGGCGACATCCCGTGCGGGGCCCGCTGCCCCGGAATCTCTCGGCGTCTCAGTATACGACCTCGCCTGCCAGCTCGCGTCCCGCGTCCAGGTCGTCGAGGAAGTCGAGCAACGCTCGGTTGAACGCGTCCGTCTTCCAGAGACAGGACCCGTGGGGGGAGCCGGTGATGAGAGCCTGGCGGCTGCCGAGGATTCGGCGGTGAACGATCTCGCCCGCCGGACGCAGATTGTCGAGCTCGGCGATGACCACCAGTGTGGGCGCGGTGATCTCTGGCAGGCGCTCGGCCACGCCGGGCCACGTCTGGAGGGCGTGTGCGCCGCCCAGCCAGCCGTCGACGCTCATGCGGGCGACGCCCTCCAGATGGCGCCGGACCCCTTCGGGGATCGGCCCCTCCGGCCGTGGACCCTGGGGGTTCTTGCGCATCCACTCGGCGACGGCTGCCATGCCGCGCTCGCGGGCGAGCGCGGCCATCTGCTCACGGAACGCTGCCATGCGCTCGCGCATCTCCGGGTTCGCGAAGGCCCCGACCTGCATGCCCGCGCCCGTATCGCAGAGGAGGAGCGCCTGGACGCGGTCCGGATAACGCAACGCGAACTCCTGTGTCACCATGCCGCCCATCGATAGACCGCCGATGATGGCGCGCTCGATGCCGAGATGGTCCATGAGGGCCGCCTGGTCGTCGGCGAAGGTGGCGATGCTGTAGGCGTCCATGTCGGCCGGCGCGTCGCTTTCGCCGTGGCCCCGCGTGTCGTACACGACGACGCGGTAGCGCCTCGACAGAGGCCCGATCTGCCCGTCCCACATGCGCAGCGAAGCCGTGTACCCGTGCGACAGGACCATCGGGGGTCCTTCGCCGTGCACTTCGTAGTGGAGTCGGACGCCGTTGACGGTGGCGAACGGCATGATGGGCTGTCCTCCGTGTTCTCGGGCGGGCTGGCTCACCAGAGCTAACCGCAGGCGCGCGCCTGCGTCAATCCCCGGGCCGCGCTAGCCGACGACGACGCCCGAACCCTCCGCTACGTGCCCGACGATCCAGCCGCCCAGGCCATCGCCTTGCAGCGTCGCCACGACGGCTCGGGCCGCTGACTCTGGAAGCGCCATCAGGAGCCCGCCGGAGGTCTGCGGGTCGAACACGAGCGCGTCGAGCTCGGGCGGGACGTCGTCGCGGACGACCACGCGGCCCGCCAGCCCTTCTCGATTGCGCCGCGTTCCGCCCATCGTCACCCCCGCCCGGGCGTAATCGAGAGCGCCGGGGAGGGCAGGCAGGGCGCGAGCGTCCAGCCAGAGCGAGACGCCACTCGCGACGGCCATCTCCCATGCGTGGCCGGCGAGCCCGAAGCCCGTGACGTCGGTCATCGCGTGGACGCCGGCCTCCACTGCGACATGGGCCGCGTGTCGATTCAGGCGCAGCATGCTGGTCACGGCGGCGTCCAGATGCGCGGGCTCGGCCTCGTCCTGGCGCGCGGCCGTGAGCACGAGACCCGTTCCCAGCGGCTTTGTGAGCACGAGGGCGTCGCCCGGGCGTGCTCCTCGCTTGCGGACGACGCGATCGGGATGCACGACGCCCGTGACAGCGAGGCCGTACTTAGGCTCGTCGTCGTAGACGGTATGACCGCCAGCGACGATCCCGCCGGCCTCCGCCACCTTGTCCGCCCCACCGAGGAAGATGTCCGACAAGATCTCCGGGGGGAGGTCTTCGGGAAACGCGGCGACGTTCAGGGCCAGCAGAACCTCACCACCCATGGCATAGACGTCGCTCATGGCGTTGGCCGCCGCGACCGCCCCGAAGACATAGGGATCGTCGACGACCGGCGGGAAGAAGTCGACCGTCTGGACGAGGGCGAGCTCGTCCGACAACCGGTAGACGGCGGCGTCATCCGGCCCTTCGAGCCCGATGAGGAGGTCGGGATGCTCCTCCGGGCGAAACCGCTCGGCGATGGGGCGCAGCACGTGCGCCAGCGTGGCGATGCCCGCCTTGCCGGCTCAACCCGCGCACGACGCCAGACGGGTCAGACGGATCTCGTCGCGCGTCACGGGCATCACCTCCTCTCCGGGCCCGTTTCCCGGACCCCATGGGATTATCCGCTACGGGGCGTTCGGCGCATAGGCGCTTGAGTGGTCGCGCCACGGCGTGTAGCGTTCGGGTCATGGAGGAGGCGTCGTCCAACGTCGAGCGCGAGCGGATTCACGAGATCGTGCGCCGGTTGCAGGAGGCGTACGGCGCCGCGCCGTGGCGTCCTCATCGCGATCCGACCGCCGAGCTGGTGCTGACCATCCTGTCGCAGAACACGTCGGACGCGAACTCGGGGCGCGCGTTCGTGCGGCTGCTGGCGCGATTCCCCGACTGGCGGGCGGTCATGGAGGCGCCTCTCGCTGAGCTGGTGGACGCGATTCAGCCCGGGGGTCTGGCGCCGACCAAAGCGCCGCGCATCCAAGCCGCGCTCCGAGAGGTGTACGCGCGCACCGGAGGCTTCGACCTCGGATTCCTGGCGGGCCTACCCCTGGACCAGGCCCGGGCATGGCTGCGCAGCTTGCCCGGCGTGGGACCGAAGACGGCAGCGTGCGTGCTCCTCTTCTCGCTGGGCATGCCAGCCCTGCCCGTCGATACGCATGTCCACCGCGTGGCGATACGGCTCGGCCTCGTCCCTGAGGGCACCTCCGCGGAGCGAGCGCACGAATCCCTGGAGCGCATGGTCGCGCCCGAGGACGTGTACGACTTTCACGTCGCCCTGATCAAGCACGGCCGGCGAACGTGCTCGGCGCGCCGACCAGCGTGCGCCGAGTGCGTGCTGCGGGACCTTTGTCCGAGCGCCGGCCGGTTCGCCTAGGGCGCTAGAGCGCGAGCCCGACGTCGATGCGGTTGATCTTGTCGTCGCTGTTGAAGCCGAGAACGACCTTGATGGGGCCGAACGGCGCGCCCGTGGCGACGATTTTCACGCTGTCGCCCTCGAGTTCGGGCTGCGACCACTGGAGCTGCATGCCACCACCGGCCGGGCGGCTGCGAATGCCCGCCTCGACCGCGGCCTTCCCCGTCTGGGTGCCCGTCATCGGGTTCGACGCGACGACGTCGTCCGCGAGCATCGCGACGGCTTCGTCGATCTTCCCGTCCCGCTGAAGCTCCAGGTACTGCCGGGCGAGTGCGATTCTGTCGGCCATGACTGGTTCCTCCCCTCGTGGCCGCTGGCCACGCCGAACGAGATGACCACGACAGGGTGTGCCTGCCGCGCCACTCAGGGGGTTGGGACGCCTATCATACGCGGGCGCTTGGAAGGGTCAAGAGGCCTTCGCCACCCGAGTTCACCGCTCGCTCAATGACCGCGGGAGCCGGCGGGGGCCAGGTCGGGCCTACCCGACCACACCCACGCCACGTTCGTTCGGCTGATGCCCATGAGCATGCCGTGCAACGCGGTCGGGTGGATGAACAGACCTTCAGCGGGGTCGGCGGGATTCGTGTGCGTGTACCGCAGGCCGCGCTCCTGGAGGCGACGCTCGATGGCGGGCGCATCGTCCGTTTCCGCGAAGCACATGTACAGCGAATCCCCCCGACGCGCGTGAAAGCGCGCCATCGCCTTCTCGGCGTCGTATGTCTGCGTGATCTCGATGCGGTCGAGACGGTTCGGAGGGTCGAACAGCGTGAGCACCCCGCGATATCCCCACTGCGGGCTATCAATAGGGCAGAAGCGGGACGGGTCGAGTCCGAACATGCGCGTGTACCGCTGCGCGGCCGCTTGCCAGTCGGCGACGACGTTCGTGACTTCGTAGAGCCAGGTGATGAGCCCGACCCGTTCGCGGCGGGCCGTGGGCGAGACGACGACCGGCATGCCGAAGGTCTGATCGCCAGAGACGAAGAGCTGATCGCCCTCGCTCGTGTACCGCACGCGTTCGGCGTCGAGACGAGCGGCGAGGGCGTCGATGTCCGCTGTCGAGAAGCCGGCCGCGAACAGGCCTTCGCCCCAGCGCTCGATGAACGCGGCCACGGCTCCCGCCCCGATGGGCTCCAACAGCTCGAATTCGCTTTCGCCGGCCTGCAAGACGGTCCGGCGGACGTTCAGCGCGCTCACGCGGTCCTCTCGCACCGTGACGGCGCCCAGAAGAGAGGCATACGTGTCCGCGGCGGCGGTTCGGTCCCGGACGGCGAGTTGGACGCGGTCGACCCGTTCGAGCATGGCGGTTCTCCTCATTCGGGTTCATCTGATGGCTGCGGGCCGCATGCTACGCCAGGCACCGTCGCGCCCGCAACAGCGAAGAACACCGGGTCGCCTGCGTGGTATGCTGGATGGAGCTCCCCGATGCTTCAGTACAACGTCTCCGGACTCCTCAAGGAACGCACCGGCGCCCGCCGCGAATACACCATCGACGACACGTTCCCGGTGGACGACGAACGTGTTCACGTCACTGGGTCGGTGGAGTTCGTGCGAACGCGCGCGGGCGCGCTCGTGCGTGTGTCCGTGCGAGGCGAAGCGCGGCTGGCGTGCAGCCGGTGCCTCGAGCCGGTCACGGTGCCGATCACGCTCTCGATCGAGGAGGAGTACCTCCAGACGGTGGACGTGCAGACGGGGCAGCCCATCCCGATCCCGCCGTCTGCGGAGAACTTCCGCATCGACGCGCGCCACACGCTCGACCTGACCGAGGCGCTGAGGCAGTACTGGGAGACGGCGCAACCCATGCAGCCGCTATGCTCGCCGTCGTGTCCAGGGCTGTGCCCGGAGTGCGGACAGCGGCTCACGAGCGAGCCGCACGCGTGCGAGCGCGCGCCGCTCGACGAGCGCTGGGCGAAGTTGCTAGACTTACGCCCGAAGATGTGAAGACCGCACGAGCGCACCGGGCCTGACGCCCGGTGTTCTGCGAGAACGGAGACCGCGTTGCCGCCTCTACCGAAGCGTAAGTATCCGAAATCGCGGCAGGGGAAGCGCCGCAGCCACCTGCACCTGACGCCAGCACAGTTGAACGAATGCCCGCGCTGCCACTCGCCGCGTCTCCCGCATCACGCATGTCCCACCTGCGGCTTCTACAAGAACCGGCAGGCGCTCCACGTTGAGCTGCCCGGACGTTCGTCCGAATAGCGCCCGCGAGGCCTCGAAGGCCTGCCCATGAGCGACGTGGCCTGGCTGTTCCCGGGACAGGGTTCGCAGGAAGCGGGGATGGGCCGCGACGTGGCCGATGCGTATCCCGCGGCGCGCGCCGTCTTCGAGCGCGCGGACGCTGTCCTCGGCTATGCGCTGTCCCGTCTGTGTTTCGAGGGACCCGATGAGGCGCTGCGGGACACGGAGCGTCAACAACCTGCGATCTTCGTGACCAGTCTGGCCATATTCGAGGCGGCGCGGTCCGTGGGCGCCTTGCCGGACGCGAGCGTGGCCGCTGGCCACAGCCTGGGCGAGTACACGGCGCTCGTCGCCACTGGCGCGCTCGCCTTCGAGGACGGGGTGCGCCTGGTGCAGACGCGCGGCCGCCTCATGCAGGAAGCGGCCCGAGCCAACCCGGGGGCGATGGCGGCGATCATCGGCCTCGATCGCGGGACGGTCGAGCGGGTGTGCGCGGAGACGGGCGCGGAGCTCTGCAATGAGAACGCCCCGACCCAGATCGTCGTCGGTGGGCCGCCGGACGCCGTCGAGCGGGCGGTGGCCAGGGCGAAGGAAGCGGGCGCCCAGCGAGTGGTCCCGTTGGCGGTCAGCGGCGCGTTCCACACGTCGCTCATGCGGCCGGCTGCGGACGGTATGGCGCAGGCGTTGGCGGGGTGCGCCTTCCATGCGCCGACCATCCCCGTCATTTCCAACGTCACCGGCCGACCGCTCAGCTCAGCGGCGGAGCTTCGCGACGAACTCGTGGTTCAGCTCACGTCGCCCGTGCGCTGGGTGGACAGCGTGCGCGCGATGGCCGAACGTGGCGCCCGCGTGTTCTACGAGATCGGCCCGGGGCGCGTGCTCGCCGGGCTCGTCCGCCGCATCGTGCCGGATGCGACGGTGGTGAGTCTGAACAACGCCGGAGCGCTGCGGACGGCGCAGGAGGCGCATGGACGTGTTTGACCTGAGCGGGAAGACGGCGCTCGTCACGGGGGGGTCGCGCGGGATCGGCCGCGCCATCGCGCTGGCCCTCGCCGGGCATGGCGCGTCGGTCATGGTGAACTACGTGCGGAACGCGGACGCCGCTCGCGAGACGGTGGAGGCGTTACGGGCCCTGGGCGTGCGCGCCGACGCCGTACAGGGCGACGTCGCCGTTCCGGAGGAAGCGGTGCGCATCGTCCAGGCGACGATCGAGGCCTTCGGACGGCTCGATATCCTGGTGAACAACGCCGGCATCACGCACGACGACTTGGTGCTGCGGCTGGACCAGGACGACTGGGACACGGTGCTGAACACGAATCTCCGGGGCACGTTCTTCTGCACGAAAAGCGCCCTGCGGGGGATGATTCGGCAGCGGTGGGGTCGTATCATCAACGTGACGAGCGTGGCTGGCCTCGTGGGTAACGCCGGGCAGGCGAACTATTCGGCGGCGAAGGCCGGGATCATCGGGTTCACCAAGGCGGTGGCGAAAGAAGTGGCGAATCGCAACATTACGGTCAATGCCATCGCACCGGGCTTCGTGGAGACGGAGATGACCCGGGACCTGACGGAGCAACAGCGAGAGGCGATCCTGCGGCAGATCCCGGCCGGCCGTACGGGGCGGCCGGAGGACGTCGCACCGGCCGCCGTGTTCCTGGCCTCGGAGGAGGCGGCGTACGTCAACGGCCACGTCCTGACCGTCGACGGGGGGTTGGTGGGTTACTAATGGCGTCGTCGCGGCGGAAGGCCCGGATCGCGGCGCTGCAGGCGCTCTACGAATGGGACACGGTCGGGCACGCCCCCGAACGCACCCTCGAGCGCCTGGTAGAGGAGGAGCATCTGTCGCCGGAAGCGGCGTCGTTCGCGCGCGAGCTCATCGAGGGGGTGCTGGCGAACGTCGACCGCATCGACGCCATCATCGCCAAGGCGGCGCCGCAGTGGCCGGTGTCGCAGCTCGCGCCGGTGGACCGGAACATCCTGCGCATTGCGATCAACGAGATCGTGATAAATAATAGGACGCCCATCCGGGCTGCCATCAACGAGGCGGTGGAGCTGGCCAAGAGCTTCGGCAGCGACAACTCAGCCAAGTTCGTCAATGGAGTCCTCGGGTCGGTCAGCCTGTCGGTGACGCGAGGCTGAACAGGCTCCCGCGTGAGCGGGTCATGTCACAAGGGGGTACGGCAGTTTGGCTACGGTCTTCGAACGCGTCCGGAACATCATTGTCAACCAGCTCGGGGTCGACCCAGAACAGGTCGTGCCCAGCGCGTCGTTCGTCGACGACCTGAACGCGGACTCCCTGGACCTGGTGGAACTCATCATGTCCATGGAGGAGGAGTTCAGTAAGGACGGCAAGCCGCTCGAGATCTCGGACGAAGACGCCGAGAAGATCGTCACCGTTCAGGACGCCGTCGACTACCTGAAAGACCTGGGCATCGAGGACGAGTAGATTCGGCGCCGCGGCGCACGCCGCGCCGCGCTCCCTCTTCGGGCGCTACGGGCGTAGTGAGGGGCGCGGCCGTCCTTTATCATGAGGTGGCAGCCCTCCTCTGACGGCGGGCTGCGGAGGGCGGCGTGGAGTTCCTCGGCCTCGGTCCTCTCGAGCTTCTGCTCATCGTCGTCGTGGCGCTCATCGTGTTCGGGCCGCACCGCCTGCCCGAGCTCGCCATTCAGGTCGCCCGCTTCATCCGCGAATTCCGCAGCTATGCGTCCACGCTCACCCGTGACCTGAACGAGGTCGTCCGGGAGTTCGAACGCGAGCGGGCGATCGTCGACGCTGAATGGCGGGACGTCGGCGAAGGTCTCGCCGACGCCGGGAGCGAGCTCCGGGAGGGCGTGGCCTCGGTCGAGCGCGAGAGCCGGCGCCTCGAGGCGGAGATCGCCAGCGACGGCGCTCCCGCTGCGGCGCCCGACCAGGGACCCCCGTCCTGACGCCCCATGGCTACCGTCGACACCGCCCAGAAACCGCGCTCGGAGGAGAAAGAACTCACCATCCTGGAACATCTCCAGGAGCTGCGCTACCGTCTCATCGTCTGCAGCGTCGCCCTCATCGTTGGCATGCTGGTGTCGCTCTGGCCCCTCAGCGGGATGTTCATCGACTACCTCGCTGAGCCGGCCACGGACTACCTGCAGGATGGGAAGCTCGCCTTCTTCGACCCCCTCGAGTACTGGAGCACGTACTTCCGCGTGACGCTGCTCTTGGGTGTCGCCATCGCCATGCCCGTCATCATCTATCAGGCGCTGGCGTTCGTCGGGCCGGGTCTCACCCCTTCGGAGCGCCGGTGGGTGTACCCGCTCGTCGTCGGCGCGTCGCTCGCGTTCGTCGGAGGCATGGCCTTCGCGTACTACATCGAGCTGCCCCCGGCGCTGAGCTTCCTCATTGGACGAACGGGAGAGAACACGGTGCCCCTCATCGGCGTGAGGCGCTACATCGACTTCGTCACGCGCCTCATGTTCATCACCGGCGTCGTCTTCGAAATGCCGCTGCTCATCATGGGCCTGGCCAAGCTGGGCCTCGTGCGCTCGGGCAAGCTGCTCGGGTGGTGGCGGTACGCCATCGTGTTGGCGGTCGTCGTAGGCGGCGTGGTGACGCCGTCGGTCGACCCGGTGACGCAGGGGATGCTGGCTGGCGCGATCCTCACTCTGTACTTCGTCGGCGTGGTTCTCGCGAAACTCGTCGAGGCGAATCCCATCATCCCGCGGTGACCGCCGTTGACAGCGCGCGACAGCGGCACCTAGCCTGTCGCCGAGAGAGGGCAATTGCCGCATGCCGCGTCGCTGGCTCCTTCTGGTCGTTCTCCTCGGGGCGCTCGGGTTGGCGCATCGTCCTCCGTTCCGGGAAGCGGCAGCCCAGCCGTGCACGGTCACCGTTACGGCCGGCGGCGACGTTCGATCGGCCCTCGACCGCGCCGGGGAAGGGGCCGTCGTCTGCCTCGAGCCAGGCGTGTACGTCGGCACGCTGACCCTGGAAGCGCGGGCGGGCGTGACGGTGCAGGGGGCCGGCCCGGGTCGGACCATCCTCGCGCCGGCGCGCGGCCGTGACGTCCTCCTCATCTTCCGCAGCCGAGACGTGACCGTGCGCGACGTGAGCCTCGTGTTCGGCGCGCCCGCCAACGCTTACGTCTGGCGCAGCACGAACGTCGTCTTCGAGCGCGTCGAGTTCGCCGGCGGTGGGATCGGCGTGCACTACGACGCCGCGAGCGTCGGGCGCATCGCGGACAGCGTGATTCACTCCAATCGAGGGGACGGAGTGCTGAGCCGCAACAACTCGACCGTCACGGTCGAGCGGTCGTGGTCGGTTCGGAACGGCGGCGTGGGCGTGTCGTCCGTAGGCGAGACGGCGAACACGACGTTGACCCAGAGCATCATCGCGTTCAATGACGGGCCGGGCGTCTTCGCAGGCGTGACGCCGTGCGCCTTGCTGCCGCCGGGGCAACTGGAAGCGCCAGCCTGCTATTTCCAGGACCTCGGCGCATACGTAGGGCGAGGGAATCTCATCCTGAACGCGAATCTGGTGCTGGCGAACCAGAGTACCGGGCTGGTCCTCTTTCCGGGGACTAGGGTCACGATGCGCGGCAACAACGTCTGGTTCAACCAGCTCACCGGCGTCTTCGTCTGGGCGGCCATCCTCCAGTCCGAAGGCGACGTCTTCATCGGGAACGAGGAACACGCAGTGGAAGTCCGGGCGTACCCCGACCCGCTGAGCTTCGGGAAGGTCCCGCCGCCCTTCCCCTGGCGACCCGCAGGGCGCATCAATAACGCCCGCATCACGAATCAGTTCCGGCTGGACGAACGGATCCTCGGCGGGGGCATTCTCTCGCAGGGCGGCAATCTCGCCGTGACCGGCAGCATCATCGCGGATAACGCCGGCATCGGCGTGTCGTACGTGAACGGTGCCATCGGGAGCATTGAGGGCAACCGCATCACGGGGAACGGCGGCTCCGGCGTTTGCCTCCACAACGCCGGTGCGGTCACGGTGAGGAGCAACGTGCTGTCGGGGAACTTGGACGATCGCCCGGGCGTCTGCCGCGAACGCTAGGGCTCAGTCCATGGGTGTGCCGCCGTTGACGTTGAGCGTCTGTCCGGTGATCCACGAAGCGTCGTCGCTGGCGAAGAACGCCACGGCGGCGGCGATGTCGGCTCCTTGGCCCTGGCGGCCGAGCGGGATCGTGCGAATGGCGCCCTGCTTCATGGCCTCGAAGGGCACGCCGTAGCGCCCGGCCATGCGCCCGAAGGTGTCGTCCATCATGTCGGTGTCGACGGAGCCCGGCGCGACGCAGTTGACCGTGATGCCGTACGGCGCGGTCTCTTGCGCCAGCATCTGGGTGAGGCCGATGACGCCGAACTTGGTGGCACAGTAGGCGCCGTAGAACGGGATCCCCTGGCGTCCGGCAGTCGAGGAGATGTTAACGATGCGCCCGCCCCTGCCAGCCTCGATCATCGGAGGAATGACGGCGGCGCACATCTGGTAGACGCCGTTCAGGTTCACGTCGACCACCCGGTACCACTCCGCCTCGTCGATCTCCCAGAGGGGACGGTCGCCACAAAAGGCGGCTCCGGCGTTGTTCACGAGGATGTCGACCCGGCCGAAGCGGCGGAGCGTCTCCGCGACCGCGTTGCGGACATCGTCGCGTTTGGTGACGTCGCAGTCCAGAGCGAGGGCGCGCCGGCCGCGGGCCTCGATGTCGGCGGCGACCGATGCGACGCCCAGCCAGCCTTGTCGGCGCTCCTCCTCGGGATACGTCGCAGGGTCGCGTGGGGCGCCGGTGACGACCACATCCGCGCCGTCCTCGGCGAGCCGGATGGCGATGGCGCGGCCGATCCCCCGCATGCGGGCAGCGCCCGTGACGATGGCGACCTTCCCTTCGAGACCTGACATCGCGCACTCCTCTCGTCGTAGCCGAACCGTTGCCGGGGCGCAGTATACGGTCGCGCCGCCGAGCTGAAAGCCGTCGCGTTCACGAGGCCGAGCGCTCGGGATCGTCGCCCGTCGCCGACCGCATGGGCGCCGGCGTGTGGAAGGGGCCGCGATAGCGGCCGTCGTCGGGCTCGACGTGAATCGTGACGACAGCCCCGGGCAGGCGATCACGGATGGCGTGCTCGACGCGCTCGCACAGGTCGTGCGCGTCCTTCACCGGCATGAGCGGATCCACCAGCATGTGCATGTCGACGTACCGCTGACGGCCCGACTTGCGGGTTCGCAGGCGGTGGTAGCCGCGAACGGGGCCACGGTGGGCGGCCAGCACGTCCTCGACGGCCCGCACCTCTTCCGATGGCAGCGCGACGTCCATCACTTCGGGGAGCGCCCCTCGGAACACCTGGACGCCGGACCAGGCGAGGTAGGTGCCGAGTGCCAGCGCGACGAGCGGGTCGAACACCCAGAGATCGCTGACGGCGACGAGAAGAAGGGCCAGCAGGATCGACGCGGCCTGCGCGATGTTCGTCATGAGGTGCCGGCTGTCGGCCTTGAGGGCGACGGAGCCGGTACGACGCGCCGCGGAGAACACGTAGACGAGCACGCCCGCGTTCACCGCTGCGGTGGCGAGCATCGTCGCGAACGCAGGTCCGAGGTCGATCGCGACTTCGCCCGTGACGAGCCGGTCGATGGCGCGCCAGTACACCAACGCCGCGCCCGCGGCGATGAGCATGCCCTGCGCGCCTGCCGCCAGGCTTTCCGCCTTCCCGTGGCCGTACGGATGCTCTTCGTCCGGCGGGTTGGCCGCCCAGCGAATGGTGACGAAGACGATGGCGGAGGCCGCGGCGTCCTGCGCGCTGTCGATCCCATCGGAGAGCACCGCGACGGAACCCGTGAGCAGGCCCGCCGCCAGCTTGAGCAGCATGAGGCAGACGTTGGCGCCGAACGAGAGGAGGGCGGCGCGAGACGCCAGGTCGGCGGTGATGGAGCCTAGCCTTTGGGAGAGGGTGGCCGCCATGTGTCCCGATTCTACCGCCGGCGCGCGGCGCGACGAAGGGCCGGTCTACCCCTCCGGTACGGCTTCGGCCGGGGCCGCCGCCTCGACTGAGGCCGCCGACAGCCGTGACAGCCTGCGGCCCAGGATCGCGAAAGCGCCGAGACCGACGATGACCCCGAACCACAGCGTACCGAAGCGGATGACCAAGGTCGCCACCGCGGCCGCGCTGGCTGAGAGATCCAGGAGGCTCTGGGACAGGCCGGTGATGCCTCCCTCCGCTACGCCCAGCCCTCCCGGCGTGAACAGGATCGCCGCTGCCAGGGTCGCGATCGGGAGGATGAAGGCCGACTTCAGGAGCAGGTCGAGCGAGGGGTCGAGCCCGAGGCCGAGGAACGTCACGAACATCGCCGCCACCTCGAAGAACCACGATGCGATGCTCAGTCCGGTCATCAGGAAGACGCTCCACGGCGCCATCAAGGTGTAGGACGAGTCGTAGAACTCCTGAAAGTGGGGCACGAACCGGTTCACCAGCGGGAGACGCTCGCCGAGTGCCATGAGCCACGCGGCGAAGCCTCGGTGCCGTGCCGCGAACACGAGCAGCACCGACCCCGCGGCGACCACGGCCACGACGGGCCACAGGTTGCGGAAGATGACGACGCCGATGGAGGCGAGGATCAGAAGCGCGATGCTGTCGGTGAGCCGCTCGGCGATGAGGATGGGGGCCGAACGAGCGGCGGGCGTCCCGTGGACCTCGCGCAGCAGATAGCTCTTGAGCCACTCACCCACCTTGCCCGGCGTCACGACCATCCCGAGGCCCGAGTAATAGATGAGAAGACTGTTCCACTTCGAGAGCCCACGCACGCCGATTTGCGCCAGGTAGAACTCCCACTTGAGGAAGCGAAGGACGTAGTTGAACGACGTCAGCGCGAGGATGAGGGGGAGGAGCTCCCACCGAAACCCCTCGAAGCTGGTCGCCAAATCCCTGAAGTCCGCGTAGAACGAAAGGCCGACGTATACGAGGACGCCGAGCAAGAGCGAGAGGAGCAGCTTTCCCCGGAGGCTCTCAAGGTTCACGGTGTGGCGGCCACCTCGCGCGTCATGATCTGCTCAAGGGTAGCAGGCGCGCGGGCGCCCGACACAGACGGCGAACGCACCGATTTCGCCGGGGTTCGTGAGGATTGCGAACCGACCGCGGGGTCAATAGCTGTCGAACAGGCGGCCCCACTCGTTCTGCTTCGCGCGCTTCACGTGGCCCCGGCCGTGGAGGTTCCACCAGATGCCGTTGTAGTAGACGTTGGACGCGAAGTACGCCCATGGAACGATGGGCGTGCGCAGCAGCAGGCCCTCGAACGGATGCAGCGGGCCCCAGTAGATGAGCTTCTGTCCCCAGCTCGCGAAGGTGTCCTCGTCTCCCCGGAATCCGAAGTTGATGCCCTCAATGTCCATGCCGACGACTTCGATATCCCGCGGATCGCCGCAACCGAGGCCGCGCTCGTGCGCGAGCCGGATGAACTTGAGCTCCATCGGATCGAAGCCCATGAGCTTCGCAGCGATGGCGTCGATGGCCACCATGTCGGACGAAGCGAGGATGAGGTTCTTCACGTGCGGGCGCATGGCGCGAGGGCCAGGGCCGTCACCGGCGATGGTGCCGTCCATGACGGCGAAGAGCCCCGGATGGATCTCCTTCTGGATCGCCAGCAGGTCCACGAGCGTCTCGTGAATGCGCGAGTGCGTCCAGTGCCGCTTGAGATGCAGGAGTCCACCGAAGGCGTTCTTCATCGCTCCCGTCATCGTGGTGAAGACGTGGGTCTTGAGCGTCGGCAGGTGGATCACGTTCTTGCCGAAGAAGGCCTGCGGCACCTCGATCCCGTCGGGGAAGATCTTGTCGAGGACCAGCATCTCGGCCTTGGGCGCGTAACGGACCCAGGGCACGCCCTTGTCCGTCACGTGAAGGCTCTGCAAGCCATAGCGGTCGAGGACGACCTTGTGCTTGTTGTTGACCTCACCCACATGGGAGTCGACGACAACCGTACCGTTCTGGATGGGGAGCAGGTCGGTGTAGCCGTCCTCACGCAGCGTGCGGATGACGCCCTCGAGCTGCCAGGGAGTCGTCGAGCATGCCGGGAAGTACTTCTGCCACGAGATGTTGATCTTGAGGAGCGTCGGGGCGTCCTTGGGCAGCGCCTCCTGATAGCCCGCCATACGCATGAGCCGTCCGATGTCGTCGAGCACCGTGTTGGCGCTGGTGTAGAGCACCGCCACCTTCGCGTGCGTGACGCGGGACGGCGCTGACGGAGTGACGGGGGATTCGCGTTCGAGCGTCAAGGCGACCTCCGAGAACGGCACCGGCGGAGCGCTTGCGGCTCCACCGTCCTCACGCTGATCTTCGGCGCCTACGGGCGCCCTGTGTAGATGGTACCACGTGGGGACCCCGCGAGCCGGTCACGCCCGGGCGCCCGCGAGCTCCTTCGTTGGCGCCTTCCGCACCGCGTCGCCGTGCCACAGGCGCATGTGATTGGCCTGCGTCTCCGTGTACGCCCCCTCCGGGTAGTACTTGTCGTAGAAGTCGAGGTCGAGGTGGTGCGCCTGAACCCAGTAGCTGCACAGCTCCATCGTCGGGACGTTCGCGGGGAAGCGGCCGTACGTCTCGTAGATGTACGTGCAGATGTCCTTCACGCACTGCACGAGCTTGTCGGAGTACCGAGGCACGCCGAGCTGGAACTCGTGCCGGTCCTTGTAGGGCACCTTGTGCGCGCTGTCGGGGTTGTAGATGCCGTCCGGACCGAACTTCGCTTCCACGACGGCGTCGACGGCGTCGGCCATCGTCGCGAAGTACGGCGGGCAGTAGCCCTCGAGCACGCCGTCGATGCCCACCGGCACAGGCAGCGGCGAGCCGGGCGGCGCGATGTGGCGGAAGCCCAGGGCCTGCGCCATCACTATCGGGTTCACCGCAGCGTGGATCCATCCGCCGAGGCCCATCGCCTGTTCGGCGAGGGCGATGTTCTGCAGGATGAACGCCGGCTCGACCTCTTGGCCGAACCGGAGCTGCGAGAGCGGCAGCGGGCGGTTCGGGTCGAGCAGACCCTCCTTGACCCAGCGGTCGCAGCCCGCGGGTCGCATCCCGTTGAGGTCGTCCACGATGTAGGCGCCTCCGTCGGCCCACCCGCAGACCAGGAGCAGTCCGTTGATGTACTGCCAGGTGTTGTTGATGACGGGCAGGAAGACCGTCGAGCCGGGAATGTTCGAGTCCCAGATGTTGAACGACAGCATGGCCGGATAGGAGCGCGGATGCTCGGGCCGGTGGTCCAGGATCTTCACACGGTGGGACCGGAAGCTATCCAGCAGCGTGTCACGATCGTCGTCCGTGGCGTAGGTGCGCATTTTCTCAGCGCACACGTCCTTGAGACGGACGAGATACGAGCCCTCGTCGTTGAAATACAAGAGCTCGGTGCTGTGCGAGCCGCAGGGGCTGGCCCACGTGCGCCCCGTGAACTGGAGCATGGTGTTTCCGCTGGCGCTGCGTCCCCGATCGTCCTTGAACGGCAGGTCCGAAAGGTTGAAGCCGCTCACGCCAGTGCCGGCTTCCACCAGGAGGGCCTCCTCGATCTCGTCGAGGGGCATCGGTTCCTTGTCCGATTTGTACTTGTTCGGGCCATCGGGGATCTCGGCCCCCATCGCTACGCGTCGCGAACGCCGGTTGAAGATCGCGTCGAACAGGGGGTAGTTCCAGGCGGCTCGTACCGCGGGGTTTGTGGTGATGCGGTCGGTCATGGACGTGGCCTCCTCGGTGCGGGCGTTGGCAGGTGTCGATTGTACCACCATCCGGGCGCGCTGTGATGCACTTCCCCTACCGGAGCGCAGACAGAAAGGGGGACGCCGTCGGCGTCCCCCTTTGGTGCGCGATAGCGACCGCAGGGCTACTCGACCGTGAACGCGGCGTGCATCCCTTCCGCGTAGTGCGCATCGTGCTCCATGTGTCCGGCCTCCTCTTCACTCGAGGGGCCGATGTTGCAGATGAGCACGTACGTACCGGGGTCCAGCCGCACCGTGAGGGATTCGGAGCCTCCCGGCTCGAATTCCTCGATCTCGTCGATGACTTCGAGTCCCGCGGCGTCTTCGTTGACCGTGCCGTCCTCGTTAGTCGGCAGCGCGTCAGGCGCCAGATCGGTCTTGATGATGACGAGCTCGTGTTCGATCGTGCCTTCGTTGCTGGCGACGAACGTGATGTCGCCCGCGCTCACGGACGCGGGATCGGGTTCGATAACCCACTCCCCGAGCGTGACGTTGACCGTCGCGCCGGCCTCGCCGCCCCCTCCTTCCTCTTCGTCGTCACCGCAGGCGACCGCCACGGCGCTGATGGCCGCTATCCCTGCGAGCCAGAGCATCGCTCCTCGTTTCCACGCGTTCATTCCATTCCTCCTGCTGCGGATGATGTGGGCTCCCCAGGCCCTGATGCGTTTGACTCGCGAGTATAGGCACATGCCGAGGCGGTGACAAGGCGTTGCACGTGGGCGAATTGACCGCCTATAGTGGGGCCGCCATCGTCCCGGGGGAGTGCCATGTCCGTTCGATGGGTCGTTGTCGTTCTACCGCTGGCCGTGGCGGCGTTCGTCGTGGCGTGCGGCGACGGCGGTCCATCAGCGCCCGTCCTCACCGGGCGGGTGCACGTGCATCTCGATGAGTGGTCGGTAGCGCCTGAGCCCGCGTCCATCGAGGGGCCGGTCACGGTCACCTTCGAGGGGCACAACCACGGCCAGTTCCCCCACCAGGTCGTCGTGATCGAGACGGACCGGCCAGCCGACGACCTTCCGATGGAGCGCGGGAAGGTGGATGTGGACAACGCCGGGCGTGAGATGTTGAGCATCGAAGTGCCGGCCGCGGACCCCGACGCGGGCCGGGAAGGTCGGCAGGTCGGGACGATCGACCTTCGTCCCGGCCGGTACGTGCTCATCTGCAACATCGCGGGGCACTACCAGCAGGGCATGTACGCCGAGTTCCAAGTCGCCAAGGCGGGCGAGTAGGCTGGCTCACACGCCGACCGGCGTTCTGGACCCGCGCAAGCGGCGTACGGTCGCGCCGAGCGCACCGTTCGTCGCCGCGATGCCCGCCAGCACCAGCACGAGCCCGACGAAGGCGTTCGCCGCCAGGCGCTCGTCGAGCGCCAGCCATCCGATGACCGTCGCCACCACAGGAATGAGGTACGCCACCATCGCCATCTGCGTCGCCTCGATGCGCTGGATGAGCCAGTAGGCGACGACGTACGCGAGTCCGGACGCCACCATGCCCAGGACGACCCACGACGCCCACGCGTCCGCGGAAGGCCGGACCTCGAACGGGCGATCCACGGCGAGTGCGACGGGTGTCAGGGCGATGGCGGACAACACGACCTGCCCCGTCGCGAGCCCGAGGGGCGTGCCCGAGATGCCGTGGCGCATGTAGACGGTCGAGGCGCCATAGCCCAGCGACGCCAGGACCACCGCGAGCTGGCCGAGCGCGCTCGAGCTGGTGATGTCCTGGAGGTCGGGCCCCACCAGGGCCACGATACCCGCGAACCCCAGGGCGATGCCCAGCGCCCGTTCGCGGTCGAGTCGCTCCAGGCTCAGCGCCGCGGCGATGACGACGGTGAAAATGGGCATGGAGCCGTTGAGGATGGCGGCGATGCTGCTTTCGATGTGCTGCTGCGCCCAGGTGATGAGCGTGAACGGCCCGATGTTGTTCATTACGGCGAGCAGCGCCAGGCCTTTCCATGTAACGCGCCCCCTGGGGAGCGGCGTGCGGGACCGCCCTGCGATGGCGAGCAGGAGCGCGCTGGACAGAGCGAAGCGGCCTGCCACGAGCGTGAGGGGTGGCACGTCGCCGACGGCAACCTGGGTGAACAGGAATGCCGATCCCCAGACGAGCGCCAGGGCCACCAGGGCGGCTGTTTCGAGCGGTTTCAACAGCCCGATCGTACAACGTATCGGCCGGGAGGCCACGGGCGCCCGCGGCCCGCTGAAGCCCATCCCTCGCACATGAAGGCCACCCTGAAGGGTGGCCGTCATCCCATGGGCCGTCAGGCCACGCTGAAGCGTGGCCTTCATTCCAGGAAGGACGTCGGGAACGCCGAAGGAACGGCGTGACGGCGGCTGAAGGCCGCGGCGCTCCTCCTACGCGATCTGCCAGGAGGCGTCGACATCCAGGTCGAGACCCCGTCGCGATGCCTCGAAGCGGTACGCCGCGCACGCCGCGATCATGGCTCCGTTGTCGACGCAGAGCTTCGGCGACGGAACGAACACGGGGACGTGGGCTTTCGCCCGCAGGGCAGCCCGCAACGGCCCGTTGGCGGCGACGCCGCCGGCCAAGATGATGCTCCGTGCCCCTTCGCGCTCGGCGGCGGCAGCGGCCTTCGACGCCAGCACGTCGACCACGGCCTCCTGGAACGCAGCGGCGACGTGAGCGACGTCCGGCGGCGGCGTCTCGCGGGTGCGGTGCAAGACCGCGGTCTTCAGTCCGCTGAAACTGAAGTCGTCGGTGCCTCGCAGCCAGGCCCGAGGCAGACGCAAGGCGGGCTTCGTGACGCCGGCGGCGATGCGTTCGATGGCGGGGCCTCCGGGGAACCCCAGACCCAGCAGGCGCGCCACCTTGTCGAACGCTTCGCCCGCCGCATCATCGAGGGTGCGGCCGAGGCGCCGGTAGACGCCGTGATCCGCCATGATCACGAGGTCGGTGTGGCCCCCGGAGACGATGAGGCCGAGCGCGGGGAATTCGGGCACGGGCGCATTCTGCTCGCGCTCGTCGATCCACGCGGCGTAGAGGTGGCCCTCCAGGTGGTTGATGCCGAGGAGCGGGAGGTCCCAGGCGTAAGCGAGCGCTTTCGCCGTGCTGACGCCAACCAGCAAAGCGCCTGCGAGCCCGGGGCCGGCGGTCACCGCGACGGCATCGAGGTCGCGGGGGCGCAGCCCGGCCTGGTCGAGCGCCCGCTCCACGACCGGCAAGAGGGTGAGCAGGTGCTGACGGGACGCGACCTCCGGGACGACGCCGCCGTATCGGGCGTGGAGCTCGACTTGCGAAGCGACGATGTTGGCCCGCAGGCGACGGCCGTCCTCGACCACGGCGACCCCGGTCTCGTCGCACGACGTTTCGATGCCGAGGATGCGCACGGTCAATCGATCTCCTGGTCCGCTTCAGGGCCCAGCAAGGCCCGGGCTCGCAGCCATTGGCTCTCCGGGACGAGCACCCGCCAGCGATCCGGGCTCGGCTCCGGCGAGCCGTCCCCCGCAACGATGAGCGCGTCGATGCCGTGCGTGCGGAGGCGACCGGCCCATTCGTGGGCGAGGGCTTCGTCGCGGGCCGTGGCCAGATGCAGTCGCTTGGTCATCGTTCAATAATCCGGCCCACCGTCGGAGCGCGAGCGGGTTCCTCCGATGGCGCCTGCCGCCTCGCGCGCGCGCAGCAGGTCCAATACGCGGAGCGCGTCCTCCAGCGTGAACTCGCGGTCGATGCCGGCGAGCGCCTCCTCGAGCGTACGTTCGACGTCATCGCCCGGTTGAGGCGCCCCCTCGCCCGTGTCGGGTTCTTCCGAGGGAGATCCCGCCGCGGGTTCGCCAGAATCTTCCGCCCCGGACCCATCGTCGGTCGCGGGCTGGCCGGGAGGCATTCCGGGCGACGGCGGTTGCTCGGCCGTCGGCTGCTCGAGCAGGGCGCGGTTGACCAGTTCGAGGTTGAATTTCGCGTCCCTGTGGCCTGGGTCGAGCAGCAAGGCTTCGCGATACGCCGCCCGCGCTTCCAGAAGGCGTCCGAGGCGCACGTAAGCGTTTCCTAGGTTGTACCACGCGCGGGCGCGAAGCGCCGCATCGTCCGCGGAGACGACGGAGCGCAGCTCCTCGGCTGCACGTTGGTACTCGCCCAGACGGTAGAGCGCCGTTCCCGCGTTGAACGTCGGCGCGGGATGGCGCGGGTCCGCGGCCTGCGCGCGCCGGTACTCCTGCAATGCCTCAGCGTATCGCCCCTGGGCGTAGTAGCGGTTCCCGCTGTCGTTGTGATCGTCCGCATCCGCGGTGCACGCGCCGCCCACGAACGCCGCCAGCAGGAGGACCGCCGGCAGCGCGCCGCGGGGGAAACTCGCCCCACCGGCGCGGCCAGCCGTGAGCGCGACGATGCGTTCCACAAGGAGCAAGGCGAGCGCGGCGAGGGCGAAGAATTGAAACCGCTCGACCGGCAGCGCGGCGGCGACGTCCTCGAATCGAGTGGCGCGGAGCCCCGCCAGCGCCTCGGCGACGGGATCGATCCCGCTCTCAGCGAGAGGCACGTAGCGGCCGCCGCCCGCCTGCGCCACGGCGCGGAGCAGCGGCTCGTCGAGGCGACTGATGACCGGCCCTCCGGTCTCGGGATCGAGGTGGGGCACGATGGCTCCAGACTGCGGATCGCGCTCGAGCACGGCGCCCCCACGCTCCGTTCCCACGCCGAGGACGTGGATCACGATGCCTCGCTGGGCGGCGTCGCGCGCCGCCTCGATCGCGTTTCCGACGTGGTCCTCGCCGTCGCTCACGAGCACGATGGCGCGGCTGTCCGATTGCGCCGCTTCGAGCGCTCGTACGCTCGATCGGATGCCGGCGGCGAGATTCGAGCCAGGGGTGAGTGCAGGCGCGTCGTTCGCGGCCGACGCGAGCAGGACGCGCACCGCATCGAGGTCCGTGGTGAGCGGAGCGCGGAGGAGTCCGTTGTCCGCGAAGATGACCAGCGCGACCCGGCTGCCGGTGAGACGGTCCAGCAGGGCGTCCAGCCGCCGGGTGGCCGCTGCGAGGCGGTTCGGCGGTACGTCCGCCGTCAGCATGCTGCGGGAGACATCGAGCGCGACCACGACCTCGATGCCCTCTTGCGGCGTCGTCTCCGTTCTCGTGCCGATGGTGGGTCGGGCGGCGGCGATGGCGAGGAAGGCGACGGCGGCACACAGCAGCGCGATGCGGACAGCCCGCCCGCCCGGGGACGGGAACGCGGGACCTCCCGGGGCGTATCGGCTCATCGAGGCCTTTCGCTCGCGCGCGACCCAGAGTTCCGCCATCGCGGCGAGGAGCGCGACGCTGAGCAGACCGAGAAGCCAGGGCTGCTGGATCGTCATCTGCATCTCACGGAAACCGCCGCAGCCAGGTCGCTCCGAGCGCCAGGTCGGCTGCGATCATGCCGAGCGCGACCACGACGAACCACGGACCGAGCTCGCGGTATCTGGCGGGCGCCACCCGCTCCGCGCGTGATGTCTCCAGGTCGCCGATGTGCCGGTAAATGGCTTCGAGGGAGCCGGCGTCCGTGGCGCGAAAGTACTGCCCGCCGGTGATCTCCGCCATGCGGCGAAGGGCAGTCTCGTCCACGTTCAGGCGACGCGCGCGCTCGCTCCCTGGTGGAGGGTCATCGACGACGCCGACGGTGTAGAGGCGCACCCCGAGCGCCTGCGCCAGGCGCGCCGCCTGGAGCGGCTGCACCAACCGCTGGTTGTTCTCGCCATCGGTCAGCAACACGACCACGCGGCTCGGTCCCTTCGCTTCGCGAAGCAGGTTCAGGGCATCGGCGACGGCCAGCCCAATCGCAGTGCCGTCTTCGAGCTCGATACGACCGGCCTCGCGGACGAAGTCGGCGAGCGCCCGATGATCGAGGGTAAGGGGGCTCAGCACGAGGCTCCGCGAGCGAAACGCGAGCAGCGCCAGCCGGTCGTGCGGCCTGCCTTCGATGAAGTCGAGGAGCGCCTGCTGTGCGATCTCGAGGCGGGGTCGCTCGCCCGGGTCGGCGATCTGCATCGAGCTCGACGTGTCGAGTGCGAGGACGATGTCGATGCCCTCCGACGCTTCGGCCGCCGACACGCGGGCTCCTTGGGGCCGGGCGAGGGCGATCACGACGAGCGCCAGCGCGGTCATTCGCAGCGCCGGCACGATGGGGCGCAACCGCTGTCGCCACGTGCGTCGAGCGGGAGCGAGCTCCAGGGTGGAGAGCGGGACTGCGGGAGCCGAGCGACGGCCGCGCCACTGCCAGACCGCGAGCCCTGCGACCGCGGCGAGCAGGAGCAGTGCGAGCGGCTCTTCGAAGCGAAGGTTCATGTCGCGACGCTCCCGTCTCGACTGGCCGTCAGGGACACGATCTCGTAAGCGGACGCGAGGTCGCGTTCGAGGCGCGCCGCTGCGGGGCGGTAGCCGGCGAAGCGGACGGCGTCGCACTGACGGAGCAGATTCTCGGCGAGGCGCGCGGGCCAGGGGTCGGACGCCGCGGCGGCCAGGGCACGGCCCATCTCGGAGGGCGTGAGCGCGGTCGCCGGCAGGCCGAAGCGCTGTTCGAGGTACTGCCGCACGACGGCGGAGAGCGAACCGTACAGCGTGGGGACGTCATCGTCGCCCGACCGGCGCAGGCTCTCGAGGCGGCGGATCGCGGCCTGCTCGGGGGGCTCGGGGGCCGGGGTAAATCGCGGCGGACGGATGGCGAGCGCGCGCCGCATCAGCAGGAAGACGCCGAGGCCGAGGCCCGACAGCAGCAGGAACGCCAACGCCGGCTGCCACCAGCCCGGCTGGCCATGACCGAACGCCACCGGGTCGGCCGGCGGACGCAGATCGTCGAGCGTGGCCGAGGCGGGCGCGAGGGGCGCGATGCGCACGCTCAGCCGAGGCACCGGCAAGGGCGTAACGCCTGCGCCTTCGCGAACACCGACGGTGAGCCTCGGGAGATCGAACGTCCCTGTGGCGAAGACCGCGAGTTCGAAGACGGCGGTGGTGATGGCCTCGGGGCCGTCGGCGCGCGTTTCGCGGGGATGCGCCGCGACGAGCGTGAACGGCGCGAAGTCGTCGGCGGTAGGCAGAACGACGTCGGCACCCACTGGATGACGAACAGTGAGCGTGAGACTCAGGCGGTCGCCGACCGTCGCGACGGGCGGCTGGAGGGAGGCGTCCACGTCGGGCGGGGGCGGCTGACCCCGGGCCGGAGCCGCGCGGAGCCACGTGGCTGCGAAGAGCAGCGTCGCGGCGAGCAGCGCGGCGCGGGCGAGCATGGCACGCCTTTCACGCGGGAGCTTCTTGCGAACGCTCCAGAAGCAGTTCCGTGATCTGCGTCAGCGCGGCGTACGCGTAGACGATGTAGTCCCGAGGGTGGAGGTCCGTCAGCGGCACCAGCGTCTCGTCGCGCGCCTGCACGGGGTCCGGGTTGCTCTCGTCGAAGTTGATGCTCATCTTGAGCTCGCAGAGTTCGCCGTCTTCCCGTACGACGACGCAGCCGAGCTCGGGGCCGTGGATCGCCGGGGCCTCCACTTCGATCGCGTTGGTGAAGAAGGCGCCTGGAAACGGCGGAAACGGCCGCAGCTCCATCGCCGCGTCGCGCAGCAGCTCCCGGAGCCGCTCGGCGGCGCGCTCCAGCGCCAGGTCAGCGAGCGCCTTGCGCTCCAAGGGGTCAGTGACGGTGGTGCTCACGCCGATCATTATAGAGACGAGGCGCGGTCGGCCCCAGGTCCACCCGGCCGGATGAATAAAGGAACTATGTTATAGTGCAACTGCGTAAAGGGTGGGGGCGGATGCAGGACACGAGGAAGCGCATCCTCGATTACCTCCGCAGGCATGGGCGTGCCACCGTCAAGGACCTGGGCGAAGTGTTCGGGCTGACGTCGACGGGCATCCGCCAGCACCTCACGGTGCTCGAACGCGACGGGCTCGTCGAAGCGCGCGAAGAACGGGGCAAGGTCGGCCGCCCCGCGCTCGTCTACCGCTTGACCCCCCTGGGAGACAACCTCTACCCGAAGCTCTACGACTTGCTGGCCAACACGATCCTCCAGGAAGTGCGCGCGATGACGGGCGCCCACGGCCAGCAGAACCTGTACCGGCGGGTCGCGGCGCGCTTCGCCGAGCCGTACCTCCAGCGGATGGAGGGCCGGTCGCTGGACGAGCGCGTGGCGGAAACGTGCGCCATCATCAATGAGCGGGGTTGTCTCGCGGAGTGCCGTCGCGGCAACGGCGAGTGGTTGATCCAGCAGTACGTCTGCCCGTTCCCCAACGTGGCATCCGCGAATCCCGGCGTTTGCGCGCTCGAGGTGGAGTTCGTCCGGCGGCTCACCGGCGGGGGCGATGTCCGGCTAGTGTCGAGCCTCGTGCGAGGCGACCGGTCGTGTACGTTCCGCGTTCGTCCGGAGGCCTCGACCGCGGGGTGAGGTGCCCGAAGGGGCCTCGACCACGCTGAAGCGCGCCCTTCCCCGTTGACACCCGACCGTGCGATCCCCGGAAGACGGGCAGCCTTTGGCCTATCCGAGATCCCGACGCCGCGACGGACGAGGCGCAGGGCTAGGCGGGGCGCACGTGGCCGTTCCCGAAGACGATCCACTTGTACGTGCAGATCTCCCGCAGGCCCACGGGGCCACGCGCGTGCAACTTCTGTGTGGAATCGATGATCTCCGCCCCGAGGCCGAACTGCGCGCCGTCGGTGAACTGCGTGCTCGCGTTCACGTAGCACACCGCCGTGTCGACCTCGCGCAGGAAGCGCATCGCGGCGCTGTAGTCCTCCGTGACGATGGCGTCCGAATGCCCGGTGCTGTACCGGTAGATGTGATCCAACGCCTCGTCCAGGCTGTCGACCACACGCACCGCCGCGACCAGGGCCAGGAACTCCTTGCCGTAGTCGGTCTCGGGGTTCACGGGCGTGACGTTGGGACGGCCGGCGAGGATGGCGCGCGCACGGTCGTCGCACCGCATCTCGACCCCTTTCTCCCCCCAGCGATCCGCGATGCGCGGGAGGAACGCGGGGGCGATGTCGCGATGGACCAGCAGCGTGTCCAGCGCGTTGCAGATGCTGAAGCGGCGCGTCTTCGCGTTGTGGACGACCTCGACGGCCTTGTCGAGGTCGGCGGCGCGGTCGACGTACGTATGGCAGACGCCGATGCCCCCGATGAGGACCGGCATCGTGGCGTTCGCTTCGACGAAGCGGATGAGCTCTTCTCCTCCTCGCGGGACGACGAGATCGATGTAGTCCCGCATGGTCAGGAGTTCGCCGACGACGGCGCGGTCGGTCGATTCGACGACCTGAATGGCGCCGTCGGGGACGCCCGCGGCCGCCGCGGCGGCGGCGATGACGCGTCCGATGGCGCGATTGGAGTGCGCCGCCTCCTTGCTCCCGCGCAGGATGCAAGCGTTGCCCGATTTCAGGCAGAGGCTGGCGATGTCGACGGTCACGTTCGGACGGTTTTCGTACACGGCGGCGATGACCCCGAAGGGTACGCGCATCTTGCCCACCATCATGCCGTTAGGCAGCGTGCGCATCTCGAAGACCTCGCCCACGGGGTCCGGAAGTTGCGCCACCGTGCGCACGTCCGACGCGATGCCCAGCAGGCGGTCGCGGTTGAGTGCGAGGCGGTCCATGACGTTCGGGGGCAGGCCTGCGTCGCGTCCGCGTTCGAGGTCTTCGGTGTTGGCCCGCAGGATCTCGTCCTCGTGCTCGACGAGGGCGTCGGCGATGGCGAGCAGCGCGGCGTTCTTGACCTCGGTCGACAGCGTGGCGAGCCTGCGAGCCGCCTGTCTAGCTGCGCGGCCGAGCGCTTCGAGTTCGCTGGCGGTAGTGGTCATGGCGCGGATCCTCCGGCGGCGTTCGCCGTGCAGTCTAGGCTCGACGCCGGGGGAATGCAAAAGCTCCCTACGGGAAATCGGGCTCGCAGAAGGACGAGGAGCCAGCCGCGCGCCATGGTGCGGCCGGAACGTCCACCGGGACGCCGTCGATCGTGACGCGATTCCACGCCTGGACCTGTTCGTCAGAGGGAAGCAGCTCCACTTGATACTCCATCGAGACCTCGCCTTCCTTCCCGGTAGTCGAGCGGTAGCGGAGGGTATGTCGGGGCGGGCGTCGGTGACACGGTGACGGGCTGTGTCGGGCGAGAGGCGGACTCGCGGTCACAGGCGAGCGATGCGGCTGCCGTGACGGCGCCCACCGCCAGCAAAACGAGCGCGCAGGGCGCTTCGATGCGCACGGTCCTACCTGCGGCCACCCCGTTGCATCGCGGCGGCGTTCGGCTATGATAGCGCACACCGTAGCCGCGTGCGGCGCGCCGCAGGCGCAGCACCCAAGCCCCAGGGGAGGTTCTTCTGTCGATGGTCGCGACGCAACGAAGCGAGCTTCAGCTCACCAACTGGCAGGACACCTACAAGCGCCGACTCACCACCGCCCAGGATGCGGTCAAAGCCGTGAAGTCGGGAGACACCGTCGTCTTCTCGATCTTCCCGCCGGTCACGCTGCCCCCGGCGCTCTTCGCCAGGCGCGAGGAGCTCGAGAACGTTACCGTGCGGCTGCTCGCGCCGGCGAGCGACCCTGGTTGGCTCCAGCCCGGCCACGAAAAGAGCTTCCAGATCGAGTTCGAGCTGTACATCGGAGACTTCGCGCGCTTCGTGACCGACGAGAGGCGCGGGACCTATCTGCCGAATCTGTTCTCCCTGGGGATGAAGGCGTACGACCAGGGCCGGCCAGACGTGAAGGTCCCCGACGTGGTGTTCGTGTCCGTCAGTCCCCCTAACAAGCATGGGTACTGTCATTTCGGGCTGCACCACTGGGTCCAGCGGGTGTACGCGCGGCGGGCGAGGACGGTCATCGCCGAGGTGAACCCGACGCTGCCGACGCCGCATGGCGACGTGTACATCCACGTGTCCGAGATCGATCACTTCGTGGAGTTCACGCCGCCGCCGTTCACGCGCGAGATCTTCGAGGGCATCATCGCGCCGTTGCCAGAGGAGCGCCGAGCAGCCTGGATCGAGCTGTGGGAGGAGCTCCCCGACCCGCGCATCCTGGGGCTCTTCGCGGGCGTGATCGCGGGCGTCTCGCCCGACGACGCACGCCGGGTGCTGGGGATCGGCGAGCCGCCGCCGGAAGCGCACGCCATCGCCGGCTACCTGAGCGAGCTCATTCTCGATGGCGACACCATCCAGATTGGCACCGGCGAGCCGTCGCGAAACATGGCGCGCCTCGGGGCGTTCGACGGAAAGCATGACCTCGGTATCCACACCGAGCTGGGCTGGCCGGGGCTCGCACGCATGGTCCAGGAGGGCATCGCCACCGGCCGGCGCAAGGAGATCAATCCGCGCAAGGCGGTCGCGACTGCGTGGACCGGCTGCGACCCGATGGACCTCGCGATCATCGACGACAACCCGGCGTTCGAGTTGTACGACCCGACCTACGTGCTCGACCTACGGACGCTCACCCGGTTCAACCGCTTCGTCGCTATCAACAACGCGATTTCTATCGACCTGATCGGGCAGGTGAACTCGGAGAGCGTGTTCGGCGGACGGATGATCAACGGCACCGGCGGCCAGCCGGAGATGCACATCGCCGGGGCGCTGTCGCCCAACGGACGCGCCATCACGTTGTTGCCCTCGACGGCGATGGGAGGGGCCGTGTCGCGGATCGTGGCGCAGCACGAGGCGGGCGCGATGATCACGATTCCGCGGTTCTTCGCCGATATCGTCGTGACGGAGTACGGCGTCGCGCGGCTGTGGGGGAAGAACCACCGCCAGCGAGCGGAGGAGCTGATCGCGGTCGCGCACCCCGATTTCCGCGCGGAGCTGCGCAAGGAGTACCAGCGCCTGATGTGGCCGTGAGTGGGACGGACCATCGTCCCGCAACGAAGCCCCAAGAACCCCCAATGAACCCCCACTGAAGGCCACGCTTCAGCGTGGCCTGACGGGCCATGGGACGACGGCCACCCTGAAGGACAGCCTTCATTGGGCGGACGGCCTTCAGCCGACATGACGCGATTCCTTCGGCGTTCGCGACGTCCTTCCCGGAATGAAGGCCACGCTGAAAGCGTGGCCTGGCGGCCCATGGGATGACGGCCACCCTGAAGGGCGGCCTTCATTTTTGGGGATGGCCTTCATGCGGGGGGATGGCCTGCAGGCTGGCGCCTAGAGGGTGTCCCAGAAGCGATCGATGACCTCGTCCGGGAGGTCGAAGACCTGCGGACCCTCTGACGTGAGCAGCGGCTCGTTCCGCAAGAACGCGGGCAAGAGGTCCGCGTCGCGGCCGAATCCAGCCCGCAGGTTGAACTCGCGCTCGTCGCGCAGCACGCGCTTGCCAACATCCGCGAGCGCCGCTTCCGTGATCTCCTCGCCGAGATGGGCGGAAAGCAGGCCCGCGATGTCGGCCAAGACCGGGTTCGAAAACTGACACAGCCCGACGCTGTCGATCACGGCCATCAGGACCTGCTCGTGTTGGGACGATTTCAGCAGGGTCTCGGTGGTGACGCCGCGGGCGGTCACCAGGCCGGCCGTATGGTCAGCCCCTTGGGGACTGGTGGCGTAGGTGATGCCCATCGCCTTGAGTGTGCGCGGCTCCCAAGCGGGCAGACCCTGTCCCCGGACCGCCGGCACGCGGTCGATGCCGAACGTGCGCGCGACGTGCTCGGTGCCGTTGCCGATGATCCGCCCGAGCGTCGTGCCCTGGCGCACATCCTCGAGAAGCCGCTCCACCGCGTTCCAATCGCCCCAGGGCGCCACGCCAGCCTCCATCGCCACGCCCACGGCGTTCCCCGTCTCGATGGTGTCGAGCCCGATGTCGTCGCAGAGCCGGTCGAGGCGGGCGACGGCGTCCAGGTCGTCGATCTCGAGATTGGACCCGAGGAGGGCGATGGTCTCGAATTCGAGCGCGGTGGTGACGTGCTCGCCGCGCGCATCGTTGAACAGGATGGCGCATTTGATGATGCAGCCGGCCATGCAAGGCAGCATCTTGCCGCCCCGCTCCGGGGCAAGATCGGCGATGCGCTGGCCACTGATGGCGTCGGCGCCGGCGAACACGCCGAGGTGGTGGTTCCGCGTCGGCATGCTCATCACGTTCTCACGATTCACGAACCGGATGACGCCCGCTGTGCCGAACTTCGATAGGTTCTGGGTCCGCGGGTCCTCGCGTACGACGCCGGAGAACGCCAGCATCGCCGACCGGAAGCGCTCCGGGTCGGCCGACACGACGTTCTTGGCGCCGCCGTCGTCCACGACGATCGCCTTGAGTCGCTTCGCGCCCATGAGAGCGCCCAGCCCGCCCCGGGCCGCGTGCCGCGTGGGGCGTCCCTCGGGGTCGGAGACGGCGATGGACGCAGCGGCCATGCGATATTCCCCTGCCGGTCCGATGCAGACGACCGTCTGGGTTCGGGGATTCTGGAGCAGGCGCGCCACCGTGTCGTACGTGCCGAGACCGGCGAGGGCGTCGGCAGGCTCGATGGCGCAGCCGTCGGGACCGATGCGCAGGAGGCGCCAGCGCCCGTCGGCGGGCGCGCCTTCGATGACCACCGCCTTCACGCCCAGACGCGCCAGGCGGTGCCCGAGCGTGCCGCCGACGTTCGCTTCCTTGATGCCGCCAGTGAGGGGGCTCTTGGCTCCGATGGACGTTCGGCCGGAGGTCGTCACGGCGGTGCCGCCCAGCAGCCCGGGCGCGAAGACCAGGCGGTTCGCCGCGTTGAGCGGATGCGTCCGCGGGTCGACCTCGTCGAGCACCATGCGCGACGTCAGCGCGCGTCCGCCGAGGGGACGGTACGCCTCGGGCACGGGCGCTTCGCTGACGGAAGCGCGGGTGAGATCGATACGCAGGATCTTGTGCACGGGCGCTCCGCGGAGGTGCAACGAGCCGAACCGGTCGTAGCCGTCATTCTAGGTCCGGGCGCTCCAGTCGCCAAGGCGCGGCACGGGCGCGGGGATTACAATGCGAGCGGCGTGCGCGGGCCGGCCGCGTCGCACGGGAGGAGGGCCACATGCGAATCGGCGGGCACGTCTCGACAGCGGGGGGACTGGCGACGGCGTTCGAACGGGCGCAGGCCATCGGCGCCGAGTGCATCCAGATCTTCGGTGGTCCGCCCCAACAGTGGCGCAGCGTACGCGTTTCGGACGAGGACGCGCGGGCGTTCCGGGAGCGGATGGCCGAGACCGGCATCGAGCCGGTGTTCATCCACGCGCAGTACCTCATCAACCTGGCGTCCGATGACGCGGCGCTGCTCGCGCGGTCGAAGGGAGCGTTACGCTCGAACCTGCATCTGTGCGCGCAGATCGGTGCCGCCGGGGTCATCTTCCACCTGGGATCGCACAAGGGCGCGGGTTTCGACGCCGTCTTCGCGCAGGTGTGCGAGGCCCTCCGGCAAGCGCTGGACGAATCGCCCCCAGAGGCCCGGATCGTGCTCGAGAACGCGGCCGGACAGGGAGGCGCAGTGGGCGCGACGTTCACGGAGCTGGGGCGCATCATCGACGAGGTCAAGAGCGACCGTGTGCGCGTCTGTATCGACACACAGCACGCCTACGCCATGGGGTACGACATGGCGAGCGCTGCCGGTATCGACGCGGCCATGGCTGAGTTCCAGCGCGAAGTGGGGTGGGAGCGCCTCGCCGCCGTGCATGCCAACGACTCGAAGGTGCCGCTCGGAGGCGCGCGCGACCGTCACGAGAACATCGGTCAGGGGTACATCGGCCTGGCTGGCTTCGAGGCCATCATGGCTCACGCGGTGTTTCAGAACGTGCCGTTCTTGCTGGAGGTGCCGGGGATCGAAGGCAACGGCCCGGACAAGCCGAACGTGGACGCTCTGAAGAGCATCCGAGAGCGGCTCGGCGTGCCAGCGTCCTGAGCGCTACTTCGTCGCCGCGTCGTCGGGGCCTTCGATCCTGACGCCGTACAGCTCCCCGATGAGGTCAAAGAACGCGCGGACCGCTCGCGGGAGGCGACGGTTCCGCCTGAAGAGGAGCGAGATCTGACGGTTCGGGATGCGCCCGCCGCGCACCTCGACCGCGCGCAGGTAGCCGAGCTCGAGCTCGCGTTCGACGGCGACCCTCGGGATCATGGCGATCCCGAGGCCCTCCTCGACCATCTTCTTCGTCGCCTCCATGCTGTCGAGATCCATGACCGTGCGCGGCACGACCCCGGCCTGGCGGAAGGCGCTGTGGATGAGCGCGTTGTAGCTGGATCCCCGGTCGAACAGGATGAGGGGCTCGTGGCTCACCTCCCGCATGTCGACCGCCTCGCGCTCGGCGAAGGGGTGTCCCGGCGCGACGATGAGGACGACCTCGTCCTCGTAGAGGGGCACCGTGACCACCTCGGGGTGATGTAGCGTGCGCACCATCGCCGCCTGGACTTCGTCGTTGAGGAGCATGCCGAGCACCTGCTCCGACCGGGCCGTGTTCACGGTCACGTCGATGCCGGGGTACAGGGCGACGAACTTCTTGAGAATGCCCGGCAGGACGTAGGTGCTGACGGTCACCGCCGACCCCAGCCGCAGCGAGCCCGTTTCGAGATGGCGGATGCCATCGATCACGTCGCGGCCGTCCTGAAGCGCCTTGAGCGCACGGCGCGCGTAGGGAAGGAACGATGCGCCGACCTCCGTCAGGCGGACGCCACGGCCGTTACGCTCGAACAACGGCTCCCCGAGGTCGCGTTCCAGCGCCTGGATGCGCGCCGTGACGGACGGCTGTGTGAGATACAGGGCCTCCGCAGCTTTGCTGAAGCTCCGGTGCTGCGCCACCTGGACGAACGCCTCGATCTGCCTGAGGTCCATAGGTGGGCCTCCTATCGGCCGCGTTTATGCGACAGTGCGGTCGGCTTCTGGTGGCGTGGATGATAGCAGGAGGCCGCGGGCCGGCGCCAGCCTCACGCGCGGACGTCAGGTCCCGGGCTTACGCTCCGTCCGGGCCCGGAAGGCGCGCCGCTCTTCGTCGGTGAAGGCCTGGAAGTAGTCCCGATTGATCTGGATGTACGCCTTCCATTGCTCGGGGACGTCTTCCTCGTAATAGATGGCGTTCACAGGGCACACCGTCTCGCAGGCCGCGCAGTCGATGCACTTATCGGGGTCGATGTAGTACTGCTGGTCCTCGTCCGTCGAATGAATGCAGTCGACGGGGCACACGTCGACGCACGAGGCGTCCTTGACGCCGATGCACGGCTCGGTGATGACGTACGCCATGGTGGCGACTCCTCCAGTCGATCAATCGTTGGGACGGGCGGCGCGGGACCCGAGCCCGAGGGGTGGGCGCACGCCCTCCTTGTACACTCGCACGTCGCCGAACACGCGCGCCTGGCACGCGAGACGGAGCGGACGTCCCAGCGCCTCCTCGCCCCGCTCAGCGACGATGGCGCGGCGCTCGTTCTTGCCCATTGGGGAGAGCACATCGACACCCTCCCGCACCTCACAGAGGCACGTGGTGCAACGGGCCTCGCCTCCGCAGGTGGTGGGCCAGTAGTAGCCAGCCGACCGCGCAGCGTCCATGACCGTAGACCCTTCGGGGGCGTCGAACGTCACGTCCAGGGGCAGGAGGTGAATCTTGGGCACATGGGCCTCGCACATGGCGGCGGTCACGACTCGTTCAGTCTAGCAACTGCTCGCCTATCCGGCACCCGCACGTCCGCGCTCACGCGGCCCGCTCGCCGCGATTCCCCTCCGATGTGATGCCCAGAAGGCGGCGGATATCGCGAAGCTCGGCGAGCAGATCGTCCACGCTCACATCGGGGATGCGCTCGACCAGACGACGCAGCGTCGGATCCAAGCCGTCGTGCTCAAGAAAGACGGACATGACGTCGTCGACGGCATCGAGCGCGCTCGCTGTGGGGGAGGCCTCGGTCGCGAGAGGGTCGGCAGTGGCGAGCGCGTCCGAAGCGTCGGCGTCCGCCGCGGCGGTGACGAGATCGTCTTCGATGTCGAGCGCGGGTCTTGGCCGCTGCGTCGTAGGTGGGGCTGGCGCTGGCGGAGCGGTGCTGGGAGCAGGGGCATGTTCGACCGCGGACGGCGACGCCGATTTGCCGAGGATCTTGCGGAAGAGGCCACGCTTCCCTGCGTCCTGCTCAGGGCCTTTGCTCGGCTCGCGCTCTTGGGGTGGAGCGGCGGGCGCAGCGGGCTCGGCGACGGGTCGGGGCGGCGGCGCGTCCGGTAGCGGAGTCGAAGGCTTCGGCTCGGCGTTCGGGCCGGCAGGAGCAGCCACCGCAGAGGGGATCAGCGGGTCGTCAAGCTCGGATCCGGCGCTGGCATTCCCGAGCATGGCATCGATCTCGGCCTGGGACAGAACCTGGTTTTCGTCGGCGGTGTTCACACAATTACCTCGGCGATGAGCTTGTTCATGTTCTCGACTCGAGAGAGGTCGAGGTCGTACGGCTCCGGCACCGGACGCCCGTTGACGACGCACACCCGCACCACGGGGCGGGCGATGTGGCCGACGTTGGGGTTACTCACGATTCCCACCTCGCCGGTGTTGAGCTTCACCCCGATGCCGGCCGGGTAGACGGGGATGCGGCGGGTGAAGAGACTGGCCAAGTCCGGGTCGAACAGCTCGCCACTGAACGCGCTGATGAATTCGATGGCCTCGTGGCGCTTCATTGCCGGACGGTAGGGGCGCTTCGACACGAGTGAATGAAACGCGTCGGCGATGGCAGTGATTCGGGAGAACAAGGGGATGGCGTCTCCTTTGAGACCATCCGGATAGCCGCTGCCGTTCCACCGCTCATGGTGGTGCGCGATGCCGTTCAGGGTCTCCTCGTCCAGTCCTGCGCTCTTGAGCACATCGACGGATGCTGTGGGATGACCCGCCAGGTACGCGCGCTGCTCTTCGTTCAATGGGCCGGGCACTTCCAGCAGTCCAGGCGGCAGATTCAGATAACCCACGTTCTGCAAAATCGCGACGAGTCCCAACCGGACCAGGTCGAGCTCCGGGAGTCCAAGCAGGCGGCCCACGAAGATGGAGAGCGTCGCGACCTTGACCGGGTGAACGTAATCATAGCCCTCGAGGGCAGCGGACCCCGAGATGTCGGGGTCACCGACAGGTTCCGGGAACACGCAGCGCACCAGGGCATTGACGGCGGCGCGCACGCCTACGAGGTGATCGGGTCGATAGCTGCCGCCATAACCCGCGCCGGCGATCAGAATGTGTAATGCCTGGACGGCTTTCGCTTCGAGATGCGCCGGGAACATCGTGCCGACGAGGACGTCCTCTACTCGGGGATCGTCGATGACGATCTCGGACGCGCCGGTGCGCGCGAGCAGCGGTAGTTTCTCGGGGGTGATGCGCTCGTTCTCTTCGAACACGGGATACCCCCGGATATCGAACACGGGCCGTCGCAACACCATGCCCACCTTCGCATTGGCGACCGAGATCCTGCGCATCGTCCTCTCCGTTTCACATCATGCGACGTGTCGTCTGGCTGTCGCCTGTCCGGCGGTGGCTGCCTTGCGATAGAAGTTCCCGCCCAGTCGCTCGAATCCCAGCAGGTCCGTTCCGAGAAGCGCCTCGGTGCCCCCGACGAAGAGTACGCCGCCCGGCCGCAGCGCCTCGCAGAAGCGTTGGAAGAGCCGCGTCTTGACCTCGGAGGCGAAGTAGATCATGACGTTGCGACACAGGATCAGGTCGAAGCCCCGCTCGAACGGCGCGGACAACAGGTCAAGCTCACGAATTTCGAGGCGGCGCAGCGCGTCGACGACGCGATACCCGCCGCCTTCGGGGACGAAGTACGTTCGTAACCAAGCGGGCCGCACGTTGCGTACCTGAGCGGCGGTATAGGGGCCTCCTGCGCGAGCTTGCTCCAGGGCGTCGCGGTCGAGGTCGGTGGCGAGAATGCGGCTGCGGCCGAGCGCGCCGAGCTCGTGCAAGAGAATCGCGACGGAGTAGGGCTCAGCTCCGTACGAGCATCCCGCGCTCCACACGTTGAGGCGGCTCGACTCTTTCAGGAGCTGCGGGAGAATCGCCCTCCGCAAGCGCTCGAACTGCAAGGGGTCGCGGAAGAACTCCGTCACGTTGATCGTGAGCATGGCCCGGAGCGCTTGGCGCGCCTCCGCGTCCGATTCGAGCTGCCTGCAGAATCTGACGACGTCGCCGCCCCCATATCGCTGGACGTGCGCCTCGAGGCGACGCCGCATCTGCTGAGCCTTGTACCCGTCGAGGTCCACGTTCAGGATGGCGGCGATCTTGCGTTTCAAGAAGGCGAATTCGCGGTCATCCACTGCTGTACCTCCGTGCCGGGGCAGCGCACAGTTTCGCGATGGTGGGAGCGATGGCGGGAAGCGGCAGGAGTTCGTCCGCGTAGCCCGCCTCGGCCACGCTTCTGGGCATGCCGTAGACCACGCACGTCGACTCGGCTTCCGCGAGGACGGTACCCCCTGCGCGCTTCACCTCGCCGGCGCCACGGGTACCGTCCGAACCCATACCGGTGAGTACGACGGCGAGCGTGCCAGCGCCGTACCGCCTGGCAGCGGACGCCATGGTGACGTTCACCGACGGCCGCACGCCACACTCAGGCGGCTCGAGGGACAGACGGACCGAGCCGTTCGCGCCGATCTCGAGATGTCGATCGCCGGGGGCGAGGAGGACCCTACCCGGTCGCAGCGCATCGCCATCCTCGGCCTCCTTGACCGGAAGTGGGCCCAGCTCATGGAGGCGCGCCGCGAGGGAGCGGGTGAACTGCGGGGGCATGTGCTGAATGACGATGACGGGCACCGGCAGGTCCGCAGGCAGGCCACCGAGAACGGTGCGCAAGGCGCTCGGGCCGCCCGTGGAGGCGCCAATGACGACGATCGAGAACGGACGGGGCCGAACGCCTCGCAGCGACGCGCGCGTGTGCGATGGCCGCGCTCTGGCACCCGGGCGTGCCAACGCGGACAATCTGACGCGCGTACAGAGTTCGCCCGCGACTTCGTGCGGCGCGGCCACGCCGCCGTACGTGGGCTTCAAGACGAAATCCACGGCGCCGAGCTCGAGCGCCCGGATGGTCGCGTCCGCGCCTTGGCGTGTGTGACTGCTCACCATCACGACCGGCGTGGGACACTCGTCCATGATGCGGCGCAGGGTTTCGATGCCGTCGAGGCGGGGCATTTCGACGTCGAGCGTCACGACGTCGGGTCGAAGGGTCGCGATGCGCTCGAGGGCCTCGACGCCGTCACGAGCGACCCCCACGACTTCGATGAAGGGGTCGGAGGCCAGATGGCGCGAGAGTACCGCCCTCGCCGTAGCCGAGTCGTCGACTACCAGGACGCGGACTTTGGCCTGACTGCCGGGCGCGCGGTATCCGGCGCTCATGTCCTCTCCTACGCGACCAGCTTCTTGAGCGCGGCCTGAACTCTCTCGGGATCGAACGGCTTGACCACGAAATCGCGGGCACCTGCCTTGATGGCCTCCATGACGATGGCCTGCTGGCCCATAGCGGTGACCATCGCCACGCGCGCGGAGGGGTCGATATCGAGAATCGCCTTCAGCGCCTGGAGGCCGTCCATCACGGGCATCGTGATATCCATGAGTACGGCGTCCGGCCGCTCCTGTTTGAAGACGGCGACTGCCTGGGCCCCGTCAGCCGCTTCGATCACCTCGTGTCCCAGCTCCTTGAGGAGCGCGGCGTTCCGCATCCGCATGAACGCCGAATCGTCTACGACCAGCACCTTCGCCACGTCGTCACCTCCAACCAACGTCGTTACAACGGCCTGCCGGGCTCCCCAGCGGCCGATACCATCACTGCGCCTGTCCCCACCCGAAAGCTGACCGTGCGTCCGCGCACGCCGCCGGTGTCTTCGGCAGCGATGCGCAGCCCTAGCGTGGCGAGCGTCGCACGGGCCGAAGCGACGTTCCGGTCGCCGATGTTCAACGCACCGTTGATCCCCGGCGCCGTGATCATCCGGGCGCCGCCGACGATCTTGACGACAAGCCGAGACGGAATTGCGCCCCGGCGCTCCATCTCGCGAAGCAGCAGCGGGATGCCAGTGTCGACGAACTTGGCGCCCGGTCCACTGGCCCGTCCCTCCGCGCTGGTGGGCAGGACGAAATGCGCCATGCCGGCCACGCGTGCGACAGGGTCGAACGCGCAGAGCGCGACGCACGAGCCGAGTCCGAGGCACACCAGCGTGGCGTTGGGATCCGTCGACACCGCCCACTCCCCGAGTCCGACCACTACCGTCGTTCCTACCGCTTGCGTCGTAGTCATGCGGCGCGACCCCATTCGACCAGAGCCCGCACGAGGCCCTCGCTGGGTATCACGAAGAACATGCCTTCGATGTCCCGGTCGCTCGTGTGGAAGGTGGCCTCCGCGACGAACGCCTCGTCCTGGGTGAGAAGGATGTCCGCCGCGACGACGTCGAGCAGCGCCCCGGCCATGTCCATCATCACAGCGGGCGGTGACGGCCTCAGGTCGAGGCCCGTTTCGTCGGCGAGCGCGCTCAGGAAGAATGACCCGATGATGTTCCCCATCTCTCCCAGCGCCGAGCGCTCGAGCTCGCCCAGGCTCTGCGTCGTGTTGGGCGGTTGTCCCATCAGCAGGTCGACGAACGCACATGCGATGCGCGGGTCGTACACCAGCATGATGTGCCCGTCCGCGCTTCCAGTCGCCGTCAAATAGATGCCGACGGAGGTCACCTCAGGCCCGCCGACAAGGCTGGCGATGTCCGTGACCGGGATCCGGCGGAGCGAGAACGATGTGACGTGGATGTCCTGCCCGATCATGCGGGACAGACCACTCATCGCGTTCGTCGTTCCCTTGCTGACGAGGTCTGTCCAACGGCCGTGGTAGACGCTGTTCAACCGGGGTACTCCTTTCATGCCGCGAGGGCGATGGTCTCGCGCTGTACCGCCGCCTTGATGAGCGCCGGTACGTCCAAGATCAGCACGACCTGCCCGTCGCCCAAAATGCTCGCTCCAGCTACGCCCGGCGTCTGTCCTACGTGTCCGCCGAGCGACTTCACCACGATCTCCTGCTGTTCGACGAGCGCGTCTACGGCGACCGCGACCGTGCGGTCACCGGCGCGCACGATGACCACGAATGGTTCGCTTCCTTCCGTGGGAGCGCTTCCGATCCGGCAGATGTCGCGCAACGGGAGTAACGGCATGACGGAACCGCGCAAATTCAACACGCGGCGGCCCAGCACCGTCGAAATCGCGCCCGGGTCGGGACGGACCGTCTCCTGTACGTAGCTCAACGGAATCGCGTAGGCCGTGCCTGCGGATTCGACGAGGAGGCCCCTGAACGTCGCGAGCGTCAAGGGGAGGCGCAGAGAAAACCGCGTGCCCTGGCCCGGCCGGGAGTCGATCTCGATGAGGCCGTTCAACGCCTCGATGTCGCGCCGGACGACGTCCATGCCAACGCCGCGACCGGAGACCTCGGTGGTCTCCCGCGCCGTCGACAGGCCCGGCAGGAAGATGAGGTCGAGCGCCTCGGCCTCCGAGAGCCGGTCCGCGACGTCGGGCGAGAGGAGCCCCTTCTCGATCGCCGAACGCTTGACTCGCTCCACGTCGATGCCGCGACCGTCGTCCTCGAGCGCGATGACGATGTACCCGTGGTCGTGGCAGGCCGTAAGACGGAGCATGCCCTGTTCTGGCTTGCCAGCCCGTCGGCGTTCTTCGGGACGCTCGATCCCGTGGTCGATGGCGTTGCGGATCAAGTGGACCAGCGGGTCCTTGATCTTCTCGATGACCGAACGGTCGATTTCCGTGTCTTCTCCCTCGACGACGAAGGTCACTGACTTGCCTGTCGCGCGTGCCAGGTCGCGCACCATACGCGGGAACTTGGCGAACAGGAGCCCCACCGGCAGCATCCGGATCTGCATCATGCTTTCGTGCAGTTCGTCCACGACCTTCACGATGTGTGCCGACGTGTCGGCGAGCGCTTCCACGAGCTCGTCGTCCTTATGACGCGTCTGAAGCAGGCGGCTGATCTGGCTGATGCGTGTACGGTCGATGGCGAGCTCACCCACCATGTTCATGAGCACGTCGAGCCGCTCCACGTCGATGCGGATGGTTTGCAGCGTTTCGATCTTTGGACCCAGGTCGAGCTGCTCCGGTTGGGCCTTGCCTCGGTGCGGAGGACCGTGGTCGCCTGCGTGGGGCCCCGCGCTCGCCGGCCGAGGCTCGAACGTGTTGTGCTCATCGGCCTGTCCGTCTGGATCGACCGGTTCCACCGTCACGTCGACCACCTCGTCGACCGCTCGGACGGCAGAGGCGATCGCGTCGACGTCCGTCGATGAGGTGGAGAGGACGACGTCCAGCGTATGGGCTGCCGCTTCGCGTTCGATGTCCTCCCGCGAGGGCGAGGACCAGATAACGTCACCGCATTCGTCCAACGCGGCGAGGACTTGAAAGGCGCGAACGGCGAGCCAGTCGGAGGTCTCCGTCAGTCGCACCCGTGCACGGTACACACGCTGACCCAGGGCGAGCGCGGCTTCGACACGGGCGGACGCCTCGAGCGGGAGGTTGGCCCCGTCAGTCCCGACCTCCATGGTTGTGCGGTCATCAGGGCCCGCGCTGGCCGCAGAGCGAAGTGCCGCGACCAGCGGCTCAATGTCGACGCCGCCATCCTCGCCGCGGGTGGCATGCTGCTTGAGCGCCTTGAGCCCGTCCAGGCTGCCCAGCAGCGCGTCCACCAGCACCGGCGTCACCCGGATCGCACCCCTACGGATACGATCGAGGGCGTCCTCCATCGCGTGGGTCAGGGCGGCCATCCGCTGGAAGCCCAGCATCCCCGAGGAGCCCTTTAGGGTGTGAGCCGCGCGAAAGATCTCCTGCAAGAGATCGGCGTTGTCCCCCTCTCGTTCGAGACGGACGATGCCGTCGTCGAGGAGGTCGAGCTGTTCCTCCACCTCCTGAAGGAAGACCTTGAGGTCCTCTGGGTTCAGGTCGAAGCCGGACGACATGCATCCTCCCTGAGAGCGCAGCCGGAGCGCTCGCCTCGCGTCCGGGGCGGACCGCCGACTGTCGCTCCTGTCCTTCGTCGGAGCGGATCACGCAGCCCTGGAATCGGCTTGCTGAAGGCTTCGCTGCTCATCCGTGGAGAGCACCCGGTCGAGGTCGAGCAGAATGAGCAGCTTGCCATCCAGCTTGGCGATCCCGTCGATGTAGTACGAATCCTCGGTAGTGATGAGGGATGACGCCGGCTCGATGGCATCAGCCGCAAGGCGTAGCACCTCGATGACCGCATCCACAATGATGCCGATGTTCTGGCCCGCGATGTCGACCACCACGACGCGCGTGTCGCTGGTCTCTTCGGACACACGCAGCCCGAAGCGCTTCCGCAGGTCGAGTATGGGAATCACACGACCACGCAGATTGATCACGCCTTCGACGAAGTCGGGCGCATTGGGGACATGCGTCACCGCTTGCATCCGGATGATTTCGCGGACGGAGTTGATGTCGACGCCGTACACCTCCCCCGCGAGGTCAAAGACCACCAGTTGCCGTTCGATGCCCTGTTCGGCCATGGCGTGTCTGTCCTTTCGTCAGTAGTCTGCTGTCCCGTCGGGGTGGGTGCGGACACGCACCCACCCCGGGGACACGTCCTGCGAATCCTTACGCCGCGCGGCGGGACGGTGCGGCCTCGTCGCTGCGCGAGCCCGCCGACATGCTCGTCACCGCGGCTGCCTTGCGGTCGCCATCGCTCGTGAGCTTGAACGCTGCCACCTGGGCGCGGAGCTCATCGGCCATGGCTCCGACCGAGTGGGCCGCAGCGGTCACCTCTTCGACCTGCGCAGTCATTTCCTCGGCCGCCGCCGAAACCTGCTCGGTTGCCGCGCTGTTCTCCTCGGCAACGCCGGCGATGGCGCTGATAGAGTCGCTGACCATGCCAGCGGTCGCCTGCATCTCCTCGGTAGCCGCCGTGTTCTGATCCACGACGGACCGGATGCTCGTGATGACGTTGACCATCTCGTCGCTGGACGCTTTGAGCTCCTCGGAGCCGGCGGCGATCTGCTCGATCTGAGCGTTGACCTGATCCACTGCGGCGAGGATCTGCTGGAGCGCCAGGCCGGCTTCCGCGGCGACCTTCGAGCCAGCCTCCATCTCGGTAGCGCCCTCGCTCATCGCCTTGACGGAGCTTTCGACACCGTTGCGTACTCCCTCGATGAGATCAGCGATCTCCTTGGTGGCGGTGGCGACCCGTTCGGCGAGCTGCCGGACTTCGTCTGCGACGACGGCGAATCCACGGCCCTGCTCCCCTGCCCGCGCCGCCTCAATAGCGGCGTTGAGCGCGAGCAGGTTCGTCTGCGCCGCGATGTCGTCGATGACGGATACGATCTTCCCGATCTCCGCCGAGCGCTCGCCCAGGCGGCTGATCTCGGTCGAGGCGATCTCGACGCTACTCTTGATGCGGGCCATGCCATCGATGGCGTTCTGAACCATCGCGGCCCCGTTCTGCGCCGTTTCCGAAGCCTGGCGGGCGCCTGCCGTCGCGGTCTGGGCGCTCTCGGCCATTTGATCGGCCGCGCTGGCCACGCGGCTCACCAAGGCGCTCGCTTCCTCGATGGACTGAGCCTGCGCCTGGGCACCGCGGACGATCTGTTCGATGGCCTGGGCGAGCTGCTCCATGCCCTGGTTGACTTCCTGTGCGCTGCTCGCCTGCTGACTGGTGCCCTGCGCAACCTGTGTGATGGTACGGGCGACTTCCTGGGTGGCCTGCGCGGCCTGGTCCGCGGACTGGGAGAGCTGGTCCTTGGCCGCCGCGAGGCTCTCAGCCGTCTCGCTGGCGCGGGTGAGCAGGTTCCGCAGATTGGTGATCATGCGGGAGAAGGCGTTACCGAGCACGTCCTTCTCGGACTTCGGGTGCACATCGACCGTGAGGTCGCCTGCGGCGATGCTCTCGGCCGCCGCCGCGGTGTCCTTGACGTATTCGGTCATCCGCGCGAACGCGGTCCCCAGCGCGTCTCGTTCGGACACTGGCTTGACATTGACGGAGAGGTCTCCCGTCGAGATGTAGTCCGCCGCGCCGGCCATGGTCTTGAGGTACGACAGCATGCGCTGGAAGGCGCCGCCCATCTCCCCGATCTCATCGCGCGTCTTGACGTCGACATGCTGCTGGACGTCGCCCTCGGCGATGCCCTCCGCCGCTTTCAGCATCTGCCGTACACCTGTGGCGATTCCCTGGGCGATCCAGAAGGCGAGGCCAGCCGCCACCACGGCTGCGACCACCACGAGCCCGATGGTTAGCATCGTTGCGCGACTGATGGTCGAGTTGGCGTCCTCGTGCGCGGCAGTGGCTGCCTTGTCGGTCTCCTCCGCGAAGCGCGAAATGGCGTCGAACGCCGCGCGGAAAGCTTCACCGCCGACGCCGTACAGCGCCGCATCGGAGGCGCCGGCGAAGTCTCCGGCATCGGTCTTGGCGATGGGTCCTTTGTCCCGAGCGGCGTACCACTCCTGAATCTTCTGGTCGGTCTCGGTGAGGGCCTGGCGCTGCGTGTCGGTGAGGCCTTCCTGCTCGCGAAGCGCCTGAAGGTCAGCGGCGATCTCGCCCTCGAGCTCCTTCATGCGGTCCAGGATCTCTTGACGACCCTCCTTGGGAGCCATCACGTACATGAGGATCTGCTCCCGCATGAGGAGCATGTCCCGACGCAGCGTGCCGGTCTTCGCCACGCCCGCGCGCCCGACGTCGTCGATGACGCTTGCCTTGTCGCCGACGGTCCTGAGCTGCACGATGGCGAACACTCCGGTGACGACGAGCGCCAGGAGAACGATGCCAAAGGCGCCGAACAACTTGTTTCGAACACTCAGCGCCATGCCCATACCCTCCTTCGATTGTGAATGGCCAATGCTGAGCAGATAGTGGGACTCATCGTGATATCGACCAGCAGTCCGCGCGACGGATAGGTGCTGACACCTGTTCTTTTGGGTATGGAGTGAACCTGTGTCGTTCGATACTGCAGGTGGGAAGTCGCCGACCCCGAATCACGCCGTCGGGGGTCGGGCATGTGTTGGGGGAGGTCGAGATGTTCCAGAGGATGCTCATCCCGCTGGACGGAACGCGCAGCTCAGCCGCAGTGATCCCGTACGCCGTGGACCTTGCCTCCCACTTGCACTGCAGGGTGGATCTGCTCCTGGTCCAGCCCCCGGGCGACGCGCGCCTACCGCACCCCGAGCATCACGCGCGCAAGGAGGCCGGGGCGCCGTCATCGCCGCTGGAGGTGGGGACGGCGTACCGGCGCTACCTGGAGCGGCAGGCCGCCGAGTTTCAGGCCCTCGGCGTTGAGGCGGCGTGTCACGTGCGTTGCGGCGAGCCGGTGGAGGAGATCCTGCGGGCCGCGCTCGAGCTGCGCTGCGACGTCATCGCCATGACGACGCTGAATCGAGGCCGTTACCCCCACCGCGACGGGGTCAGCGTGTCGCAGGAGGTGCTGTGGCGCAGTCGCTTGCCGGTGTTGCTGCTCGCAGAGGGGTGACCGCGCGCGGTCAGGCGGCTTCGCTGGCGCTCTTACCCGGCGCTTCCATGCGGCGGAGCGCGCCGAGGAACGCATCGACGCAGCGCGGGTCGAGCTGCGAGCCGCGAACGCGGTGGAGTTCCGCGATCGCCGCCTCTCGATCGAGCGCGGCCCGGTACGGCCGGGGCGACGTGAGCGCGTCGAATGTGTCCGCGACGGCGATGATGCGCGCGAACAGCGGGATGGCGTCGCCAGCGAGGCCATCGGGATAGCCGTGGCCATCCCAGCGCTCGTGGTGATGACGGATCGCCTGCCGGAGAGGCCGAAGCGCGCCGACCCTGCTCGCGATTTCGTCCCCTCGCACGGCGTGCCGCTTGATGATGGCGTATTCGTCGTCGGTGAGCGGTCCGGGCTTCCTGAGAATCGCGTCCGGCGTGCCGATCTTGCCCACGTCGTGCATCTGCGCGGCGAGAGCGAGGTCTCGAAGCTGCCAGGGAGGCAGATTCAACTCACGTCCGATCGCCAGGGCGTAGGCACCGACGCGCGACACGTGTCCCAAGGTGGCCGCGTCCTTCGCCTCGATCGCGTCGGCGAGCTCCACGATGGCCGCAGGGCGACCCCGGTTGAGCTGCGCCAGGGAGTCGCGCATGGCCAGCGCTTCCGCGATGGCGGCGACGGTACCGGCGCGGCGGGCCTCGACGATCCATCCCGCGAAGAGCGCGACGAAGGCTGTGGCGTACACACCGTGATAGAGCCACCATGAGAGATGCCACAGGCGTCCCCATGTGAGACAGACCTGCACGGCGACGAGGAGCGCGAGCGCGAGGGCCATCGCGCCCTGGGCCGGCAGGCGGGTGAACAGATACGCGTCCAGGTATCGCCATGTCCCGAAGACGAGGAGTCCCAACGTCACCGCCGTTAGCGCGAGCTGGAAGCGTCGGTCGCCGATGGGTACCCAGGAGAGCCACTCCGATTCGTGCACGAACAGTGCGGCGATGAAGTATGCGGCGAGAGCGCCCACCGCGCCGAGGACGACGAGACGGCCGTGGCGCTCTAGCAGCCGGGCCCCCGGTGGCGGAGGCTGGACGGCGCTGAGGGCGATCCCGGCGGCGCCCAGGAACACGCTCAGCCACGCGGATACGGCGACGGCGGGGTATGGCTCCTCGTGGATGAAGCCCGGCGTGGCGAGGCCGTGGACGGCGAAGACCGCCGCGATGCTGAGGAACGCCAGGTTCAGAAAGAGCAGGCGTGTGCTCCGAATGGTCCGAGAGGCGACCGCGACCGCGGCCAGTGCGGCCGCAGCGAGCAGCGCGGTCGCGGAGACGACGTAGAAGTGGAAGGTGGGCGCACGCCACTCGACGTCCCACGCAGGGAGACGCAACAGGATGACGAGCGCGACGAGAGGCGCGGCGACGAGACCGCCCCACCCCGCCGACCAGGCTGCGCGGTTGCGCCAGCGCTCCATGTGGCCCTCCCGGATGCGCGCTGGTGCTGGGTGCAGGTCAGTATCGACGACCGGGAAGGCCGCGACGATGGGGGATTCGCTGATCTTCAGTCCCCGGGCGGGACCGTGCTGGTGGGCGATAGAGGATTCGAACCTCTGACCCTGTGCGTGTAAGGCACATGCTCTCCCAGACTGAGCTAATCGCCCACCTGACGGGAGTATACCGAGCCCTGCAGGTGGCCGCGCGTCCCCGAGCGCCAGCGGTGCCGGGGCGCTATCCCCGCCGGGCGTCGCGGCGCGCGCCCCAGTTTCCCCAGAGGTCGAGCGCCACACGGAGCGGGCCGAGGGCCTCACGGAATCCGGCGTAGGTCTGTTCCCCGCGGACGATCCGACACAGGGACGCCCAGAACCGGTCGCTACGACGCATCACGGCGATGCAGGCGTCCGGAATGCGGTGGAACACGGCCATCAGCTTTCGCGAGGTGCGGATGTCCGGCATGATGTGCGCTTCGACCGCGCGCTCGTAGTCTCCGAGGTCGGGCGTCTCTCCGCGGAGGAACCGCAGGATGACGCCCGCGGCCAACGCGGCGCTTTCGAAGGCATGCTGGATGCCTTCTCCGGACAGAGGGTCAATCAGCCCGGCGGCGTCGCCGACGGCGAGGGCGCGACCCCGTACGATGGGAGCGCCGTCGCGACGCATCGGGAGGCGATGCCCACGCAGGTCGCGCAGCGCGGAGGGATCGAAGCCGTGGGCGAGGCAGAGCGCTGCCAGCCTGTCGCGCAACGTCTCGCCGATCCAGTGCCAGCCTCCCACGCCGACGTTCAGATGATCGCCTTTCGGGAAGACCCACCCGTAGCCACCGGGCGTGCCGCCGAGGTCCAGCGCGATGACGTCGCTCCACCGTTCGAGGAGCGCGTCGTCGGCGGGGAGGTTGCCTTCGAGCGCAACGGCGCGCTGGCCCACGGGATCGAGCCCGGCGATGCGGGTCGTGACGCCGTTGGCGCCGTCGGCGGCTACCAGCACGGCGCCTTCGTACCGGTCGCCGTTGGCACGCAGGGACACACCTCGACTGGTGACCTCGCCATCGCGCACCAGGGCTTCCTCGCGCACGTCGGCGCCCGCTTCGGCAGCGCGCTGCACCAGGTAGTGGTCGAGGCGGCGTCGCTGGGTCATATAGGTGAGGGGCTGCGGGCTTCGACGCTCGAACGGACGCCGCAGACGCGTCGTCACGCGAGCGCCATAGATGGCTCGCTCGATCACCGGGTCGAGGTCGACGTCGCCCGCTAACGCTGCCGCGCGCACGGTGACCCCTCCGCCGCACGGCTTGTCGCGAGGGAACCGGGCGCGGTCCAGCAACGCCACACGCGCGCCCTCGAGCGCGAGCCTACGGGCGAGCGTGCTTCCAGCAGGCCCTGCGCCCACCACCAGCACGTCGTATCTCGATGTCACGACGTCACCCTACACGCTGCGGACGTTGGGCGACACCGCCTATCGAACGGCGATGATCGCCCCGGCGAGGAGGACGCCCTGCCCAACGAGCGCGGCGCCGAAGAGCAGGTAGCCCACCATGCGCTCCCAGGAGTGCAGGACGAAGCCTAGCGCGAGGTTGAGGAGCAGGAGGCCGGCCCCCGCGAGGGGAAGTCCGAGGAGCTCGTCCTTCGATCCGACGCGGATGACGCCGCTGAGCGCCGGAAACGGCAGCTCGAGACTGTGAGGCAGCCCCGGGTACTCGCGAAAGACGTAGAAGGCCATGAGGAAGAAACCGACGATGGCCGCCGCGGCCATGGTCTGCGCCATGCGGTCGAGCCAGAACGCCTGGGCCGCCAACGCCGAACGCTGCACGCCTTGGGGCAACGCGATGAGCGAGCCCAATCGCTGCTGCGTCTGCAGGGCGTCGGCAAAGGCCACGTGGTCGTGGACACTCAGAGCGTAGGTGGTGTCGGTCGTCACGATGTACAGCAGCTCTTCGGGCGAGGCGTGCGTGGAGTAGCAAACGACCGTGCCGAGGCCTTCGACCTCGCCCGATCCGGCGTGGTGCCCGAACCACGATAGGCCGCGCAGCCGCGGCGGCGGCGCCTCGCGGCCGGGCACGATGCGCTCCACCTTGCCCATGGGCACCACCTGGCGCACGTCGCCCCAACGGATCACGATGCCGTTGCGGTCGATGGTGTAGCGCAGCGTGGCGCAGCAGTAGGTCCAGTAGGCGAATGCCAGCCCGAGTGCGAGCAGCAGCGCTGCGGCTGCGTAGAGGGCGACGACGCCGCCCGACACCGGAAGGGTCAGGCCCCGGACCACGAGCGCGGCGGCCAGCGCGAGAGCGAGGGCGCTCGCAGCGCCTCCAGTGAGTATCCCCAGGGTGCGGTTCGGCCGGAACTCCATAGGTTGCCGGTGCCTAGGCCCCCGCCCGCTTGGCCGACACGCTCACACCGGCGGCGCCCGCCGGCGTGACCGGCGTGAGCCAGTGGGCGTACTTGCGGTTCTTGCCGAGCAGGGCGTCGAAGTAGCGTCGCTGCAACTCGGCCGTGATGGGCCCGACGGTTCCGTCCCCCACGGGGCGTCGGTCGACCTCGACCACGGGCGAGACGTGCGCCGCGGTGCCTGTCATGAAGCACTCGTCAGCCACGTACAGCTCGGTGCGGTCGATGGTGCGCTCCACCACCTCGAGCCCCATGTCCTCCCGGGCGATAGTGAGCACGGAATCGAGGGTGATGCCCTCGAGGATGTTGTCCGAGCGCGCCGGCGTGATGAGGACGCCGTTGCGGACGATGCAGACGTTCTCGCCGCTCCCCTCGGAGACGTGCCCATCCTGGTTGAGCATGATGGCTTCGTCGAAGCCGTTCTCCTCAGCTTCTGTCTTGGCCAGGGCGGAGTTGACGTACAAACCATTGACCTTCGCACGGGCAGGGATGCTGGTGTCGTCCACGCGCCGCCACGACGAGGTCATGCACCGAATGCCCTTGTTCAGGTCGAGATACGGCCCGAAGGGTGTGACAAAGCAGAGGAAGTCGTCCTCGACGTTGTGCATCCGGGGGCCGATGGCCTGGGCGCTCTTGTAGGCGATGGGGCGCAGATAGACGTCTTCACGAAAGCCCGCGAGCTCGACCACGCGCTTGGTGATGTCGACCAGCTCGTCGGTGCTGAGACGAAGGCCGATGCGCAGGATCCGGCACGACTGAGCGAGGCGGCGGTAGTGGTCGGCGGCTCGGAAGAGATAGATGACGCCGTCTTCCTCGCTCCAGTTGCCCCGGATGCCCTCGAAGCAGGCGGTCCCGTACAGGAACGCGTGGGTCATGACCCCGATGCGGGCCTCCTCCAGCGGCATGAACTTGCCCTCGAAGTAGGCGTATGGGGTACCCATCGGCCGTTCCTTTCCGAACCTCTGACGAAAAGACCCGCGTGGCGGCGGGTCCCACCTGCCAGCAGTCAGGTAGCGCGATTATAGGATCGGCGTCGCGTTGGAAACAAGGAAGAGGGGGCTGTCCCCGTCACACCTCGCGCACCTTCCACACGCCCGCACGGAACCGGAGCCAGATGACGGCGCCGCGGAGGGTGTTCTCTGCGGCGGCGCCCGCCCATGCTCCCGGCGCACCCCAGCCCAGTGCGAGCCCACAGAGCGCTGCGACCGGGATGCGCACCAGCCACGCTGTGACCGTGAACGTGCCCAGCACGAAGCGCGCGTCGCCGCCGGCGCGCAATGGACCCGAGAGCGACGCGTGGAGCGCCATGCCCGGCAAGGCGAGGGCGAACACCCGGAGGAGGCGGGCTCCGGTGTCGATGACGTCCCGTTCGCGCACGAACAGCCGGACGATCTGCGGCGCGAAGGCCGCGAGTGCCACCGCCATGATGGCCATCGTTCCGAACGCGTAGTTGCGCACCTGGAGCGCCGCACGCTCCGCGAGGTCGGGCCGTCGCGCACCGAGATACTGGCCGACGATGGCCGTCGACGCCGTTCCCAGGGCGAACCCGGGCACGATGGCGACCTCCAGTCCGCGTAGGCCCACGGCGTGCGCCGCCTGCGCTGTCTCGCCCAGGCTGAAGATGATGCGGGAGTAGGCGAGGAACGCCAGCATGAACTGGAACTCCTCGAGACCCACCGGCAGCCCGATGGAGAGAATCCTTCGAAAGGGCGCGTAGCCGAGGCGCAGGGCGTTCCGAAGGTGGACGCGCACGCCTGCACGGCCGGACCACAGGTACGCGAGCGCGAGCGCGCCGCCGAGGGCGCCTCCTGTCGCGAAGCCAGCGCCGGCGGCCACCGTCTCCAGCCGGACGCCAGCCACGCCGCTGATCAACAAGAACGCCACGAGCGCGTTCGTGGCGTTCACCGAGAGCAGGATGAGCATCGGCGTGAAGGTGTTGCCGATACCCCGCAGCGCGCCGTTGGCGCCGTACATCGCCATCATGAACGGGAAACCCAGGGAGGCGACGCGCACGTAGTCGTCGCCGAGTCGGGCCACGTCGCCCTCGGCCCCGAGCAGACGCAGGAGCTGTGGCCCTGCCGCCCACATGAGGGCCGTGCCGGCCAGCCCGATGCCGAGTCCCATAGCGATGGCGGCGTGCATGCTCGCCTGAAGATGCCTGGTGTCCCGCGCGCCAGCGTCGCGCGCGACCACCGCCGTCGCGCCCACGTCGACGGCGAACGCGCCTGCGAGCGCGAGCCAGAAGAGCAATCCGCCCATACCCACCGCCGCGATGCCATCGGCGCCCACGTAGCGTCCCACGAGGACGGCATCGACGGCGGCGAGCACGGAAATGGAGACGCGCTCCACCATGACCGGCCAGGCCAGGGCGATGATCGTGCGGGTGAGGCGTCGCCCCGTCAGGTCGACGGCGACCGATGGCCCGGCCGGCGCGGCCGTTTCGGCAGGTGTGGCGCCGAGCGAGGAAGCCTCGGGTTGGGGTTCTACCTCGGACGAAGGGTTCATCACGCCGCCGTGTCGAATCCGCGAGGGATTGCAGGATATCCGCCTTCGACGGGCGAGCGCCAACCTCGTTTGTGCCCCCACTGCAGCGACAGGAACTGTCGCGGACATGCCGTAGGCTGGCCACATGAGCGCCGATTTCGACATCGACGACGAACTGACTCGGCTGGGGTTTCGCTCACCGGAAGCGCGGGAAGCGGCGCGCGCAGCGCTCGAACATGCTGGCCTCACCCGGCCGGGGAAGCGTCGCATGGCCGTGGACAAGCGGCCTCGGCTCCACGAGGCGTTGGAACGTTCGCTCTTGCTGGTCTGTCGCTGCTGCGGGCCCGTGGCCCCCGAACACGCCCGCGGGCGGCGCGTCGTCACGGGCGAGGGCAGTGCGTGCCGGCTCTGCGGGGGGTCGGACAACCGCCGTTTCGCTCTCTGGGCGCTGAATGCGCTCGCCGCGGCGGGGATTCGGCGCATCGTGGTCGTGGGCGGTTCGCCGGGCACCCGGCGAGAGCTGCGGGCGCTGCTCGCAGGCCGGGTCGACCTGCGCTTCGTGGAGGGGACCGGCGCGCACCGCCGAAGCGACGCCGACGCGCTCATCGCCTGGGCTGAGCTCGTCGTCGTGTGGGCGCCGACCGAGCTTCCGCACAAGGTATCCGACCTGTACACGCAGTCCGTCGAGGCGCGCCCCAAGTTGGTGATGGTCCATCGGCGTGGCGTGGCCGCGTTGTGTCAGGCCATCCTCGTTCATCTGGGCGCACGACTCGGCTCTGTCCGACAGGCCTGCGTGGCCTGACGACTCCGCTGGCATCCGTTCGGTCCGAGCCCTACGATCGCGGCGAGGCCGCTTTGTCGTGTGCTCCGCGCTTTCCACTCGTGCCCGCGCGTTCGCGCTGGTCGTCGTCGCCGTCGGCGCCGCCCTGGGTGTGGCCTGCGGAGACGGAGCCGCCCAGCCGTCGCCCACTCCCGCGGTGACGCGCGTCGGCGTGCGCACGCTCACGCCGACGCCGACAGCGACGCGAACGGCCACCGCGACGCCGACAACCACCGCCACGCCGACGCCCGGCAGGACCAAGCTGGAGCCGACGGGCTTTCCCTTGAGCGCGGGCATGCGGGTGGACCTGGTGGTCGGCAAGAAGGGAAGCCGTCAGATCGCGGCGGCGGAAGGGCCGACGGTCGCCGACTACGCGGAACGCTTCCAGACGGGCGACGACCCTGTGGCTGCCAACGCCGGCGGGTGGAACTGTCGCACGCACCAGGAGTACGAGGGCAAGCCTGCCGTCGATTGGTACGTGCCTGAAGGGAAGCCCGTGTACGCCACTCTGGACGGCGAAGCGACGCTGTTCATCGTGACCACGGCCAATGCGTTCGATGTCTACGGGGTCGACCGCGAGCCGTACTATGGGGACCCCGACCGCGCACGGGCGCCCCTCGATCCTTTCGGCGGACGTCCCGGAGGGGGCAAGGGCGTGTTCGTGCACATCGAGAACGGGCGCTTCGCGGCCAATTACGGCCACCTGTCGCTCCGAAGAACGTTAGAGGTGGTGCCCGAAGCGGCGTTCCTCGCGCCCTACAGCGCGTCGTACGACTACGACACCGTGTTCGGCGTGCCGCGGCGATTTGACCAGTTCGACGCCATCGCCCGGTGGGAGGTGCACGCGGGCGACGTCATCGGGTACACCGGCGACACCGGCTACTCCGAGGCTCCGCACCTCCACTACGAAGTCGCGGCGCTGGGCGCGGAACCCCGATGGCTGTGCCCAACGCGGGAGGAGGGGTTCGAGGACGGCGGGTGGCTGTTCCGTTAGCGCGCTCGCGCCTACGATAGAGTTCGTCCCGTCGTCCGTCGTCGTACGCTGCCCGCGGGGAGAGGTTTCGTGAGCATCGTGCCCATTACCCCTGAGTACGCCGAGCAGGCCGGCCAGATCGCCTACGAGGCCTTCAAGGACATCGCCGACCGGCACGGGTTCGACCCTGCGTTTCCTTCGCCCGCGTTCGCGACGCTGGTGGTCCGCTTGCTCATCCAGACCGAGAGCGTGAACTCGTATCTGTACCTCGCCGGCGGCGAGCCTGCGGCCATCAACTTCGGTGACGAGCGCGATGAGGTCGTGGGCGTCGGGCCAGTGGCCGTGGCGTTGAAGCATCAGGGCAAGGGGCTGGGCCGAGCAGTCATGGAGGCGCTGCTCGACGACGCCGAACGACACGGCCTTCGTTCCGTTCGGCTACTCCAGGCGGCGTACAACATGATCTCGTTCTCGCTCTATGCGGAGCTCGGGTTCGACGTGAAGGATGCGCTCGCGAACTTCGCAGGCCGACCTCGCCCGGAGGAGCCGGCGGTCGACCAGGCGCGGGACGCGAGGCCGGAAGACCGCGATGCGCTGGATGCCCTCTGTCGCGAGGTGCTGCGTTACAGCCGGCGGCGAGACATCGAGCGCATGTCGATGTTCGCGCCGCCCGTGGTGGTGGAGCGCGACGGCCGTATCGTCGCGTACGCGTGTCGCTTCCCCGGCGAGGAAGCGATTCTAGGCCACGGCGTAGCGTTGGACGCGCAGGCGATGCGGGACCTGCTCATCGGCGCGCATCGCCTGACGGGGACGCCGCTGCGGTTCTCGATGCCGGTGTCTCAGGCGGACACCGTGCGTTGGTGTCTGGCCAGCGGGATGCGCCTGAAGGAGATCGATACGTACATGGTCCGGGGTGAGTACGAGCCGCCGGCGGGCCTGTGGTTCCCCAGCGCGTTCTATTGAGGCGAGACCGAAAGGGCGCCGACGGGATGGTGGTTCCCGTGGTCCCTCGCGGTCAAGGCCACCCTGACGGAGGCCCCCGACGAAGGGCCACCCCCCGATGAAGGCCATCCCCGATGAAGGCCACCCTTCAGGGTGGCCGGACGCGCCGTGGTCGTGCGTGCGTGACGCCGGGCACGCTGAAGCGTGGCCTTCATGATTGGGGAACACAGGTCAGCTGGTGGAGCCGGTGTGGTACAATCGGCTCGCCCCGCGGGCGAGGACTCGATGGCTGACGTCTATCTCCTCACGCTCGCCCTCGCGCTCGGCATCGCCGTGGCGACGACGCTCGCCCTCCAGGCGGTGTCGTCGCGCAGCCGTTGGCAGCGACTGTTTCACGCCCGAGGGCTCGAAGAGCGCCCTCGCTGGGGCGGGGTCGTCCTGTTCGTCTCCTTCGCGCTGACCCCGTTTCTCGCGTCGGCGATCTCCGATCACGCGGCCGAGCTGTTCGAACCACGGTCCGGGGACTTCCTGGGCTTCCTCGGCGCCGCCTTCCTGATCCTGCTGGTGGGAATGTTCGACGACCTACGCGTCGCATCGTGGCAGCAGAAGCTGGTGGTCCAGGTTGCGGCCGCGTCCGCCGTGTATGCGGCCGGATACAGCATCGAACGCGTGGGCTTGCCGTGGGGCCCGGAGCTTTCGCTGAGCTGGTTCGCGGCGCCGGTGACCGTCGTGTGGATCGTGTTCTTCACGAACGCCATCAACCTCATCGACGGACGTGATGGCGTTGCGGCTGGGGTGGCGATCCTGGCAGCGGTGACGCTGGCGGCCATCGGGGCGCACGCTCATCACCCGACGGTCGCGCTGCTGCTGGTGGCCATCGCGGGCGCCGGTCTCGGATTCCTGCCGTGGAACCTGCCACCCGCGTCGCTCTACATTGGCGACTCCGGGGCGCTGTTGCTGGGCTTCCTGCTGGGCTCGCTCGCCATCCGGGCGACGACGGGCCCTGCCGACGCGGTGTTCGTCGCGGTCACGGTAATCGCGCTGGGGTTCCCGATCCTGGACGCAGGCCTCGCCCCGTTGCGCCGCATCCTGAACCATCGCCATCCGTTCGGTCGGGACGAGGACCACATCCATAACCGCCTCGAGGAGTACGGCTTCGGCCCGCGCGGGCTGCTGGTCGTGATCTGGGGGCTGTCGGCGCTGTTCAGCGGCGCGGCGCTGCTCCTGCACTACATCGACTGGTTCGTGTCGGAGGCGCTGGTCCTGTTGGGATTCACGGCCATCGTGACGCTCGTCCTCTCGCGGCTGGGTTACGTCGTCACCCTGTGGAACAGCCACAGCGTGGTGTGGCTCCGGCGCCGCCTCATTCCCGATACGGGACGCACGCCGCCGGACCGCGAGTGACCCTCACGCGCGCGCTCGACCCACGAGCCGGAGAATCGCGTTCCACCCCAGGAGATAGGCGCAGCGAGCCGCGATGCCCGCGAAGGTGACTACATCGAGCACCGGGTTGCGGTCGAAGTAGGTGCGGTAGTACCGCCACATGCTGCGGTGCCGGGCGACGATCATGCGGAGTGGCGCATGTCGGGAGCTTCCGCCAATGTGGTGGACCACCCGGGCTTCGGGGAAATACACCACGCGGTAGCCCGCGCGGTGGACACGCTGGCAGAAGTCCACGTCCTCGTTGTAGAGAAAGTAACCCTCGTCCAAACCTCCCAGCGCGTCGAAGACGCGCCGCGGCACGGCCATGAACGCGCCCGATACCCAATCGACGTCCCGTATCGTCGCGTGGTCGAAGTCGGTCATGAGGTAGGCCCGTGACACAGGGTTCCACGGCAGGAGGCGCGTCGCGAGGCTGTACCGGTTGAAGATCGCGGTACGGAAGCCCGGAAACTGGCGGCACGAGAGCTGCACCGAACCGTCGGGGTCGACCAACTTCGGGCCGAGCGCCCCCACGTCGGGATGGTCTCGCAAGTAGCGGACGATGGGGGTGAGAGCGTCCTCCTCGAACCGGATGTCGGGATTCGCCCAGACGAGGACCTCGCCGGTGGCGAGCCGGGCACCCTCGTTGACGGCGACGGCCAGCCCCGCGTTGGCCGTGCGGCGCACCAGCCGCGCGTCGGGGAAATCGCGGGCGACGAGGTCGGCCGTGCCGTCCGGCGACGCGTTATCGACGACGATCGCCTCGAACGAGACCCCCTTGGTGCAGGCGAAGAGCGTGCGCAGGCATTCGCCGATGAATGCGGCGCTCTTGTAGGTCACGATGACGACCGAGACGTCCACGGCTCGAGCATAGACGACGGCCGTGGCGGCGCGCTATGCGGGTCGTGTGGGGGCCGGCTCCGCGCCGACCGGGACGCCGAGCTGGGCGCGTTCGTACACGGCGATGGTCTCTCGTGCGGCCCGCTCCCACGAAAACGACGCGGCGCGCCGGAAGCCCCGAGCCCGCAAGTCCGCCGCGAGGTCGGCGTCGCTCGTCACACGTTCGATGGCGTCGGCGATGGCCTCGGTGTCGCGCGGGTCCACCAGGATGGCCGCGTCGCCCGCGATCTCGGCTGTCGCCGAAGCGTTGGAAGTCACCACCGGCGCGCCGCACGCCATCGCCTCCAGGACGGGCAGCCCGAAGCCCTCGTACAACGAAGGGAACGCGACCGCCGCCGCGCCCGTGTAGAGCGCGGGCAGGTCGCTCGCCGGCACGTAGTCGAGGAAGCGGACGCGATCCTCGAGGCCGAGGCGGCGAACGAGGGCGAAATCGCCCTCGTAGTGCCATGCGGGCTGCCCGACCACGACGAGCCGTAGCGGCGAGCCTCGTGCGCGTAACGCGTGGATCGCGGCGATGAGCCGCGCGCGGTTCTTGCCGGGCTCGAGGCTTCCCACGGACAGGACGTACGGGTGCGCGGCGAGCCCTTCGCGGCGCAACGTCTGAGCGACGACGTCGTCCGAGGCAGGCCGGAATCGCTCGCCGGCGGCTTCGTACACCACCGCCACCCGTCCATCCGGCACGCCGAAGCGCTCGCAGAGGTCACGGCACACGGTCTGCGACGGCACGATGATCGCGTCGGCCACCCGGCAGGCGAGAGAGGTGATCGTCCACATGTACCAGCGTCGCAGGGGCGGGTAGCGGCCGGGCATGAGGGAGAAGGTGACATCGTGCACGGTGACTACGCGGCGCACGCGCTCGGGCACGCGGAGTGGGAGATCGTGATGCGTGGAATGGAGGACGTCGACCGTGAAGCGGGCGAGAAGTCCCGGAAGGGTGAGTTGCTGCCACAGGATGCGCTGGAGCCGGGTGTGCGCGCCGTGCAACCGCCACGGCTCGAAGCCAGGCCGGCGAAGGTTCGCGAACACGTCGGAGCGCGCGAAGACCTGGAGCGTGTGCGGCGAATCGAGCCGGGCGAGGGCCCTCACGAGCTCGATCGCGTACACGGCGGCCCCCGCGGGGCGGGGCGGCATCGAGGTGGCGTCGATGGCGATCCGCACGGGCAGAGTGTACTAGCTCGGACCGACGCTCGCAGGGCCACGCTCACTGCGGGACGCGAGCCAGGCGGCGACGAGGCCGCGCCGCGGCGATGCCATCAGCCCGCCGACGAAGAGCGCCGTCGCCACGAGCACGATCGATGCGCCCGACGCCGTACCCGCGTGGTACGAGACGTACAGGCCGATGATCGACGCCGCCATCGCCAGAACGGCGCTCAGCGCCATGACCGCGGGCAACCGACGGACGAACAGCGTCGCCGTCGCCGGTGGCGTCACCAGCATCGCGACGACCAGCACGATGCCGACGGCTTTGAGCGCGATGACGGTGGAGAGCCCGATGAGGGCGAGTAGGCCGTACTGCACGAGCGCCACGGGAATGCCAACCGCAGCGGCCATGGTCGGGTCGTACGCAGTGAACAGGAGCTCCTTGTAAAACGCGACCACGAGAAGCACCACGACGGCGCCCATGGCCGCGATGAGCCAGACGTCCTCCCACGCGACGCCGAGGACGTTTCCGAAGACGAAGCTGAACAGGTCGACGGTGTACGCCTCCTGAGCGCTGATGATGACGATACCGAGGGAAAACGCCCCGACGAAGAGGATGCCAATGGCGGTGTCGAACTGGACGCGCGCCTGTCGGCTGACGTACGTGATGGCGAGCGCGGTGAGCACGGCCGCCGCGACCGCGCCGTAGTAGATGGACGCCCCCAGCACGAACGCTGCCGCGACGCCCGCGAAGGAGGCGTGCGCCAGTGCGTCCCCGATGAACGCCATGCCCTTGACGACAACGAACGTGCCGATCACGGCGCTCACCACGCTCACCAGCGCCAGCGCGACGAGCGCGCGCTGCATGAACTCGAAGCGGAAGGGGTCGACGAAGAACTCGCTGAAGCTATCCATGTTCGTGATGCCCCACGTACAGCCCCTCCGCGCCAGGGAGGACCAGCAGGTGGCGGCCGAAGGTCTCGTCGAGCAGGTCCCGGGTGAAGACGCGCGACGGAGGGCCGGCCGCCACGACCGTGCGGTTCAACAGGATGGCGAGGTCGAAACAGGCGGCGACACACGACAGGTCGTGGGTCGCCACGAAGAGCGTCTTGCCCTGGTCGCGGAGGTGCTCGAAGTGACGCAAGATGTCGTGCTGTGAGGCGGCGTCAAGCCCTGCCATCGGTTCGTCCAGCAAGAAGAGGTCCGGTTCCTGGGCCAGGGTGCGGGCGAACAGCATCCGCCGCTGCTGCCCTCCCGAAAGTTCGCCGATCTGGCGCGCGGCCAGCGGCTCGAGGTTCATGTGAGCGAGGGCCTCCCGGACGACGCGACGGTCGTGGTCGTTGGGCCGGCGCAGCGGCCCGAGCCGCCCGTAGCGGCCCATCATCACGACGTCGCGGACGACCACCGGAAAGCTCCAATCGACGGCTTCGACCTGGGGCATATAGCCGACCCTGCGGCGCACGCGCGCGATCGGCTCGCCGAATACGCGGACCTCGCCCCGCCATGGCTTGAGCAGGCCGAGGATCACGTTCAACAAGGTCGACTTGCCCGAGCCGTTCGGTCCGACGAGACCGACCAGCGTCCCTTCCGGGATGTCGATGTTGACACCGTCGAGCACGGGACGGCCGCGCTCGTACCCGAAGCGGAGGTCGCGGACCGAGAGGGCGAGCGTCATGGCCCCGCCAGCCCTTCTTCGAGTTGCCGCATGTTGAACCGCATCATGTCGACGTAGGTCGGCACGTCACGGGAGAGCGCGTCGGAATAGAGTTCGCGGATCTCGACCCCGGCGTCGCGGGCGGCGAGCTCTAGGATGCGCGCGTTGAACTGGGGCTCAGCGTAGACGCAGGGGATATCGAGGTCGCGGAGCTTCGCCGCGAGGTCGGCGATCTCGGACGCGCTGGGCTCGCGCCCCGGCGCGCCGACGACGAACGCCACGACTTCGAGGCCGTACCGCCTCGCGAGATAGGGGAAGGCGTCGTGGAAGGTCACGAGTTTTCGCCGGGCGGGCGGGATGCGTGACACGGCCTGCGCGAACTCGCGATCCAGGGCGTCGAGCGTCTCTAGATAGCGGGCGGCTCCTTGGCGGTAGACCTCCGCTCCCTCGGGGTCGACCTCGATCAGCGCGTCCCGGATACGTTCGACGTAGTGCATGGCGTTGGTCACGTCGAGCCAGAAGTGTGGGTTCTGGTCCAGCGGCGTCAGCCCCTCGGACAGGGTCACCACCGGGGCGCGCGCCGGGGCGTTCGCCTCGATGGCGCCGAGCGCGGCTTCCTCGAAGTCGAGGCCGTTGACGAAGATGATGTCGGCGCGCGTGATGGCCGCCACCTGCGCCGGCGGCAGTTCGTACGTGTGGGGGTCAGCGCCCGGCGGAAGAAGCGCCGTGACCTCCACCCGGTCGCCGCCGACGTTGCGGGCGAAATCGGCGAAGATGCCGAGGGTGGTGACGACGCGCACGGCGCCCCGCGGCTGGGCGTCGCTGCCGTCACCGCAGGCAGCGACGAGGGCCACAGCGATGCCGAGCCAGACCACGGCGAGCCGGCGCATCACGTACGCTCCGAGGTACCGCCCGCGCAGTCGGCGCAGCGGCCGTACAGTTCCAACCAGTGGCCTTCGACCTGGAAGCGGTTGGCCCGCGCGAGGTCGCGCACGAGCCCCGGCACGTCGCACTGGGTGAAGTCCTCGACGCGGCCACAGCTCGTGCAGACGAGGTGGTGATGATGATCCGTGAGGCTGCGCCGGTAGTGCAGAGCGCCGTCCTCCAGTAGCACGCGGCAGACGATGTTGTGGTCCAGCAACAGGCGAACGGTGCGGAAGACCGTCGCACGGCCTACGCGCGGCGTGCGCCGGAGGATGTCTTCGATGGTGAAGTGCGGTGGTGCGGAGGCGATGGCTTCGATGACGCGCCGCCGTCCGGGCGTGATGCGGCGTCCCTGCCGCGCGAGGCGCTGCACGATGACCTCTGGGTCCATGTGAGACCTAGTATCAGGTAGCCGGGCGCATGGCGCAAGGGGGATCGTAGGCCGTGGAGAATCAGCGGGAGCGCGCGGTCGCCAGCACGAGGCGGCCGGAGCCCCGTACGGCGTGCGCCGGCTCGATGGACACGCGGAGCTCGGTCCAGGGCCCTGGCGGCTCCTCGACGAGGAGCCAGCCACGGCCGCCTTCGTACGAATGGAACGTTCCCGCCAGCCGAGGCTCGTCGTCTTGGACGAACCAGAGGGCGAAGACTTCTTCCTCGTCGATAGCGGGCAAGTGGTCCCCGATGAGGAGACCCAGGCCGTCTCTCCGCCAGACGTAGCGAGCTTGCGCATCGCCGGCGTCGCCGACCCCGCTGAGGGACACCTCTTTCACCTCAGGGTCGAGCGCCATGGCGAAGAAGGCTGCCATTTCCGACTCGGCGGGCGCCGCCGCCAGCTCGTGACGCAGGTCGTTGATTTGGATCTGGAGCGACACGGCCCATGCGCCGAGTCCCGATGCAAAGAGCAGCGAGGCGGCCGCCACCATCGCCCACCACCTCCCGGTCCGTCGGCGTGTGCCGTTGACCTCGGCGAGGACGCGGGCGCGCGCCGCAGAGGGCAGGCGGAGAAGCGGGACGCTCAGCCCGATTGCGGCGGCGACGTTGCGGGCATGGTTCAGCTCAGAACGGCACTCAGCGCACGTCTCGACATGGGACGCGACCGCGCTGGCCTCGGGCTCGTCGAGGGCGTCGAGCGCGGCGGCGTCCAGAAGCTCCCGGATCTCCTCACAGGAGACGGTCGTCATTGGTCGCTCCCCCAGTGCCCCAGCGCTGCCCGGAGTTTCTGCATGCCCAGGCGGATGCGCGTCTTCACCGTGCCGAGCGGCAGTCCGAGCCGCTCGGCCACTTCGCTCTGGCTCAGCCCGCCGAAGTAGGCGAGCTCGATGGAGAGCCGCTGTTCGGCCGGCAGCACGGCGAGCGCCTCTTGAACGGCCTGGCGCGCCTGCGCGAGCACCGCGAGGCGTCCGGGGTCGTCGTTCGTTGGGTTGGCGGTCCCGGCCTCGACGAGGCCGCCCGGATCGTCGCGGCCCGACCGCTGCCGCACCCGGCGCTCGTCAATCGCGCGGTTACGGGTGACGCTGATGAGCCACGTCGCGAAGCGGCCGCGGCCGGCGTCGAACAACGAAGGGCGGCGCCAGAACTTCAGGAACACCTCCTGTGCGATGTCCTCCGCGGCGTGCCGGTCCCCGAGTACGCGATACGCAACCGAATACACGAGGTCGCCGTATCGGTCGAACAGCGCCTCGAAGGCCGCGGCGTCGCCTCGGGCGACGCGCGCGACGAGGTCGTCATCCCGCGGGACGGAGTCGTGCACGTTCCCCGCCCGGGGTGGAGGCGAACCGTCGCTCGTCTCCACCCCTGATACGCATAGCGCGCGCTCGTAGATTGCTCGCGGCGGCCATTGTACCAGCGGCTCCGACCCCGTTCGCCCGGTCGCAGCGCGAGGGACTCACCGGCATTCGCTTTCCTGCGCCGTACGGTCGCGTATGATCGACGTGCCATGCGGGGTCGCCCGCATTTGCAGGCGGGCGATCCCGCACCGTTGGATCGCTCCGTTCGCGAGGGAGACGTTGTGAAGAGCACGCGGCTGGCACTCATGGCGGCGCTCCTGGCGCCGACGGCGGCGACGGCGTTCGCACGGTGGCGTCTGGCGTCGTTCGAGCGCCTCGATGAGCGGGCGTTCCAGTGGGGCCGCACCGTCCTCACGAGCGACGGGGTGCTGCACATCGTCGAGCGGGGTGCGGGAGAGCCCCTGGTTCTCATCCACGGGCTGGGCGCGTCGGTCTTCACGTTCCGGCGAAACCTGGACCGCTTGGCGGAGCGCCTTCGGGTCATCGCCGTCGACCTGGCGGGCTTCGGCGGCTCCTCCCGCAGGGTGCGCGACTACAGCCTCACGGCCCACGCCCGGCGGCTCGTGGAGCTCATGGATGCGCTCGGCGTCGAGCGCGCCCATGTGCTGGGTCACTCGATGGGTGGAGCGGTGGCGCTGCGGCTGGCCAGCGGCTGGCCCCAGCGTGTCATGCGGCTCGTGCTCGTCGCGCCGGCGCCGCCGGACCTCATGCGCAGAGGCGCCGTCATCACGGCACTGCTGCAACCGCTCTTCCCCTTGTTCGGCTTGCTGTATCACAGCCGGCGGTTTCGGACACGGACGCTGCGGTCGGCGTTCCACGACCCAGCGCACATGACGGATGAAGTCCTCAATGGCTACTGGGGACCTTCACGGGTTCGTGGGCATCTCGCCGCGTTGGCCCGACTCATGGCCGACCGTCGGAAGGATCCTTCGCTGGACCTGGCGACGGTGACCGCGCCCACGCTCCTTCTCTGGGGAGCGTCCGACACCTGGCTGCGGCCGAACCAAGGGGAGCGGCTGGCGTCCCGGCTCCAGGACGCGCGGTTGGTGGTCGTGCCGGAGGCCGGCCACCTGCTCCCCGAGGAGCGCCCGGACGCCTTCTGCGCGCTGGTGGAGGCGTTTCTCGCCGGTCGCGAACCCGTGGCCACGGATTCGGAGACGTGCTCCCGGTAGGTACGTTTGGCCCTCTTTTAGTGTCTGTCCGGCACGGACATTGCGCCAAGTCGTAGGACACACTACCATCGCCAGTGCCCCGTGCATTACTTGAGCGGGCGCTCACTAGAAGTACGTATGCACCAGTACGTCATCCGCAGGGTCCTCTTGGCCATCCCCACGATCTTCCTGGTCGTGACGCTCACATTCCTCGCGACCCACGTCCAGCCCGACTACGCCGAGCGGTCGTTGGCTGCGGGCTACTCGCAGGGCGGAGACCGCGAGAAGGCCCTCGAACAGGTGCGCAAGAGCCTAGGCACGGATCGGCCGCTGCACGTGCAGTACGGCGATTACTTGCTCGATGTGCTGCGAGGGGACTTCGGGCGATCGTTCCTCACCAAGAGCTCGGTGATGAGCGAGCTCGGAGAACGGCTCGCCCCGTCCATCGAGCTCGGCCTCTTGCAGATTACGCTCGGCCTGCTCATCAGCGTACCCATCGGGATCGTGTCCGCAGTCCGGCAGGACACCTGGATCGACTACCTTCTCAGGTTCGTGGCCGTCCTGGGGCTCGCCATTCCTTCCTTCTATCTCGCCACCATCGCGTCCCTGGTGGCGTTCCGCTGGCTGGGGTTCTCGCCTCCGCTCGTGACGACGGCGTACCGCGAGATCTGGGAAGACCCCGTCTCCAACTTGCAGATGATGGCGCTGCCGGCCATCGCCGGCGCCCTCTCCATCGGCGCCGTCATCATGCGCCTGTTGCGGTCCCAACTTCTCGAGGTGCTCCGCCAGGACTACGTGCGGACCGCTGCGGCCAAGGGACTCGCCAACCGCGTGATCATCTATCGCCACGTTCTGAAGAACGCCCTGATCCCCGTGGTGACCGTCCTCGGACTCTTGGTGGCGACGCTCTTTTCGGGCCAAGTGGTACTCGAGCAGATGTTCAGCATCCCGGGGGTCGGGCTGTTCCTGGTGACCTCGCTTCAGCAGAACGACTTCCCCGTGGTGCAGGGCATCGTGCTGTTGGTGGGCATCCTGCTGGTGACGACGAATCTCGTGGTCGACCTGGCGTATGCCTGGCTGGACCCGCGCATCCGCTATAGCTGAGGGGACGACGGTGACGCAGGCGATCGATTCGCGACGAGTGGCGGTCACGGCCGAGGACTGGGCGCTCCGGTCCCGCCCGGCGATTCTCACGACGGTGCGCCGGTTCATCGTGCGGAAGCCGCTCGGCGCGATGGGCCTGCTCTTCATCCTCATCGTGGCGGCGGCTGGCGTGGCGGCGCCGGTGGTGGCCCGGTACGACCCCGAGCAGCCGTTCCAGAGCGTCAACCCGGCCTACAATCCCGACGACCCGTTCTCCGCTCCCTCCCCCACCAAGCTCGCGAAGTCCGAACCGCCGTCGTGGGAGCACTGGTTCGGAACCGACGCCGCGGGGAGGGACACGTGGGCGCGCGTCGTCTGGGGTGCGCGCCGTTCGTTGAGCGTGGGCGTCATGGCGCTGCTCATCTCCACGGCCGCGGGCACGTTCCTCGGGGTCGTCTCCGCATTCTTCGGCGGGTGGTTCGACACCCTGATGCAGCGCCTGATGGACGCGATTCAGGCCTTCCCGGCGCTGCTCATCCTGTTACTACTGGCGACGCTCACCAAACCGACCATCACGAGCATGATCCTGGCCCTGGGCTTCATCGGAATCACCCAGGTGTCGCGCATCGTCCGCGGGAGCGTGCTCGCGCTGCGCGAGACGCCGTACATCGAAGCGGCGCGCGTCATCGGGTGCTCGGACTGGCGCATCATGGCGCTGCACATTCTGCCCAACGTGGCGGCGCCCATCATCGTGGTGTTCACCATTGGCATCGGGTCCGTGATCATCGCCGAGGCGAGCCTGTCGTTCCTCGGGGTGGCACCTCCCGGCATCTCGTGGGGTGACACGCTGAACGAGGGCCGCCGCTTCGTGTATTCGTCCCCCTGGCAGGCGCTCTTCAGCGGAGCCGCCATCACCATGGCCGTTCTGGGGTTTAACCTCGCGGGCGACGCGCTCCGCGACGTGCTGGACCCCCGCCTGAGGGTGTGACGTCGAGCACCGGCGCATTTCCCCATCCGAGTCGCCACGAACCAGCAGGAGGGAGGAAGGGAGCACACGATGCCTGATTCCAAGTACTGGCAACGGTTGCAGGCGCAGCGGCTGTCGCGGCGGAAGCTTCTGGGCGGCGCCGCGCTGGCGGGCGCAGGGGCGGTGGTGGCAGCCGCCTGTGGCGGTGGCGGCGGAGGCGAAGGAGGGCGCACGCCGTCGCCGGCGGGCAGCCCGACCCCGACGGGCGGCGCCTTGGAGCCGGTGGGCCCCAACGGGCGGGGCGGCACCGCTCGCTACTTCGGGTTCGACGCGCTGCCGCTGGACACGCGCGACCCGCACCAGACGCAGTTCGGGCCGATGTACGCGATGCACTCGGTGGTGTTCGCGAAGATCCTGTCGTTCGACGACGAGGTGCACGAGGTCATGCGGCCGGACCTCTCGGCGGCGCCGGACGGGGGTCCGGGGATGCCCGAACAGCCCGACGAGCTCACGTACATCATCCGGATTCGGCCGAACGCGACGTGGCACGACACGCCGGCGATTCGCGCCAACTTCCCGACGCTAGCGGGCCGGCCGGTGACGGCGGAGGACGTGAAGTACAGCATCGAGCGCCAGCTCAACAGGGCGAGCCCGCGCAGCGCGCTGTACTACCGGCGGGGCCACTACGAGAACATCGACACGATGGAGGTGGTGGACGAGAAGACGCTGCGGATCCGGATGAAGTCGCCGTTGGCGCCGTTCCTGGCGTTCTTGGCGGACCCGAACGCGGCCATCGTGGCGCGGGAGACGGTCGATGACAACGACGAGATGAACGAAGACAAGCGGATGGTGGGGGCGGGTCCGTTCATGCTGGACAAGATGGAGCCCCTGAACGTGGTGCGGGTGGTGCGGAATCCGAAGTGGCACGCGGCCGACGACAACCCGGACGGCGTGGGGACGGGCCGGCCGTTCTTGGACGCGTACGAGGCGATCTGGACGCCGCAGAACGACCAGGTGGTGGAGCAGGCGTTCAAGTCGAAGCAGATCGACTCGACGGGGTTCGACGACGAGAACAACTTCAACCGGGTGCGTCAGGAGCTGGGCGAGAAGGTGCTGTACACGCGGGGCGTGGGCACGGCGGGCGCGGTGAACTCGCGCATCTTCGCCGGCGGGCCGCCGTTCAACGACCCGCGGGCGCGCAAGGCCATTCACTGGGTGCTGGACCGGCACATCATGGGGCAGCAGCTCTTCGGCAATCGGTGGCGGGTGAACGGGCCGGTGGCGTGGCCGATGGTGATGTGGGCGCTGCCGCAGGACGAGCTGCTGTCGCGGCCGGGCTACCGGACGGGCGCGGAGCGGGAGCAGGACATCGCGGAGGCGAAGAAGCTCTGGGACGAGGCCACGGGCGGGTCCGTCAAGTCCATCAAGGTCGTCGTGGCGGGCATCCCGGCGTACATCCCCGACACGCTGCTGCCGTCGATCGACCGGATGTTGCAGGAGACCCTGGGGGTGAAGCTCGACGCCGAGGTCGACCCGGCCGGGTACACGCGGTTGGGGGAGTGCCTCTTGGCGAACTCGATCGGTGGCCCCGGCGGTTGCATCTTCACGCTGGGCTACGACAACGGTTGGGTGGACCTGGACGACTGGCTGTACCCCTACTACCACAGCCAGGGGACCAAGAACTCGTTCGGGTTCTCGGACCCCGAGCTCGACCGCCTGCTGGAACAGCAGCGGGAGGAGTTCGACAACGAGAAGCGGCGGGAGATCGGGTTCGAGATTCAGCGGCGCCTGCTGGACGACTTCGTCCTGCGCCTGGATTACATCAGCGCGTGGGGCGAGAGCCTGCGCTGGCCGTACTTCAAGAACCCACCGCCGCCGCGGACGTGGTTCGGGTACAACCACTCGTTCGCGAACACGTGGCTGGACAAGGACGACCCGAGCTGGTCAGGCCGCCCCGCCTGACCGCACGTCGGCGGCATATACGAGAGGAGACGGCAAGCCCGTCTCCTCTCGTGTCATCTACCGAGGAGCACATTGAATCTCGGGGCAAGACCGGGTACTGTACCCGCCGGGCAGTCGTCCGGTGGATCCAGGGGGACCACGTCGCGTTCCTCGTCCCGCCGGAGTATGATATGCCCGGTATAGCCGGAAGAGGGGGTCACGGGGAGGAACCCCGGGCCCGCACGGACGCGGCGTCCGTACGGGCGTTCCAAAGGAGGAAAATCGATGGGAGGTCGTTCCTTCTGGGACAGGTACGCCCAGCAGCGGCTGAGCCGCCGCCGGGCCCTGCAACTCGCGGCGGTAGGAGGCGGAGGCCTCGCGTTCGCTGCCGCCTGCGGAGGAGGCGAGGAAGGAGAAGAAACACCGACCGCGGCTAGCCCGACGCCAGCCGCTGAGGGACAACCCAAGCCCGGCGGCGTCCTGCACGGCACCGTCAGCCTCGTGCTGGGCTATGACCCAATCAAGGCGACCACGTTCCTGACCCACGCGCTCGCTTCGTATTGCTACAGCCGCCTGCTTCGGTACAAGACGAGGATCGGCGAGTTGCCACAGGAGGAGTGGTACAGCGTCCAGCCCGAGCTGGCGTCGGAGTGGGAGAACCCGGACGAGACGACGTTCATCTTCACGATCCACCCCGAAGCCACCTGGCATCCTGTGGACCCCGTGAACGGTCGGAAGGTCACTGCGAGCGACATCGTCTACGCCTGGGAGCTGTACCAGTCGGTGTCGCCGAACCGGAACAACCTGGGGTCGGTGGTCGACTCGGTCGAGGCCTCGGCCGATGACACGCAGGTCACGTTCAAGCTGAAGCAGCCGTTCGGCCTGTTCTTGAACCGCCTGGCGTCGTTCCAGGACCTGTGGATCATGCCGCGCGAGCTCATCGAGACCGACGGCGACGGCGAGAAGCGAATGGTCGGCTCGGGGCCCTTCATGCTCGACCCCTCCAGCCGGCGCGACGTGAGCCTCATCTACAAGAAGAACCCCAACTACTGGGAGAAGGACGCGAACGGCAACCAACTGCCGTACCTGGACGGCGTCGAACTGGCGCTTCTGGGCGACGTCAACCAGGTCCTCACGCAATTCGCGGCGGGCAACCTCGACACCATCTCCGTGCCGCCGCAGCTCCTGAACGCGTTCCGCAACGAGAACCCGAACGCCATCGTGGACGTGGCGCTGCGCAATATCCTCAGCTTCTTCTACTTCGAGCCAGCCACGTACACGGCGAACAAGCCGCCGTTCAATGACGTGCGCGTACGACGGGCGCTGTCGATGACGCTGAACCGGGATGAGCTGCTGGACGTGGCGTCGCCCGAGGGCGGCGAGTGGCCCAACATCATCAACGCGGGCATGGGCGCTCGCTGGTGGCTCGATCCGCGCGGACCCGACATCGGCGACGCTGGGAAGTGGTACCAGCACAACCTGGACGAGGCGAAGGCGCTGCTCTCGGCTGCAGGGTTTGCCGACGGCTTCAACGTGAACATGCACTTCAGCAGCAGCGTGTACACGACGATCGTCCCCTATTACGACCTCGTCAGGCAGGTGCTCGGCACCGCGCTGGCGCGCTCGGGTATCCGCATCACGGAGGTGCCGGAAGAGTACGGCGTGTACATCACCACGACGTTCGTCAACGGGCCCTCCGAGGGCATGGCCTACGGGCTCGAATCGGTCTTCACGGACGTGGGCATGTACCTGGCGAACATGTTCCGGCCGAAGGACGCCGGAGGCGGCCGCAACCACTCCAGTGTCAACGACCCCGAGCTCGTCCAGATGATCGAGGACATGCTCAAGGAGACGGACCCGGAGGCGCTGCGAGAGAAGAACTTCGAGATCCAGCGGTACGTCTCGGACCAGATGTACTACGTGCCCATCGTGACGCCACGAGAAGCCGGGGCCCGGCAGGCGTGGGTGAAGGGCGCCGTGAACGTCACGGGGCCGACGACGTACGCGGTCGGCACGGAGGGCGCGCTGACCATCTGGCTCGACAAGCAGGCGTGAGGTACAACGTACGGGGCGGGGAGCGAGTCACCCCGCCCCGTTCTTTCCGATGCAGCGGTACATCCTACGCCGCGTTCTCTTGATGGCGCCGACCATCGTCGGCGTTACCTTCGCGTTGTTCATGCTCATCCGGTTCATCCCGGGCGACGTGATCCAGCAGATCGCGGGCGAGAGCGCCGTGATCACCCCCGAGGTGCGCGCGGACATCGAGCATCGGCTCGGGCTCGACCGCCCCTGGTACACGCAGTACTGGGCGTGGCTCTTCGACGCGCTTCGGGGCGATTTCGGGGAGTCGTTGCGCTCGGGCGTATCTATCGGCGAAGAGCTCCGGCACCGGCTGCCCGTGACGCTCGAGCTTACGACGCTCGCACTGATGGTGTCGCTGCTCATCGCGCTGCCGGTGGGAATCCTGTCGGCGGTGCGGCAAGATACGTGGATGGACTACGTCGCCCGGAGCGTGGCCATCGGCGCGTTGGCCGTGCCGGTATTCTGGCTGGCGACGCTGGTCATCGTGTTGCCGTCCGTCTGGTGGAAGGTGGCGCCGCCGCTCACCTACGTGGACCTGTGGGAGGACCCGTGGCGTAACCTGCAGATCATGCTCTTCCCGTACGGAAAGTTCGTCCCGGTGGGGCCGGCGGTGCTCCTCGGGGTCGGCCTTTCGGGGACCGTGATGCGCCTCACCCGTGCGCAAATGCTCGAAGTGCTGCGGCAGGACTACATCCGGACCGCGTGGGCGAAGGGGCTGCGGGAACGCACGGTCATCACCCGGCATGCGATGAAGAACGCGCTCATCCCCGTGGTGACGGTGGTCGGGTTGCAGCTTCCGTTCCTCATCGGAGGTGCGGTCATCGTCGAGAGCATTTTCAGCATTCCCGGGACGGGCCGTTATCTCCTCTCGGCGATTCAAGGGCTGGACTACACGGTCGTCCAGGGCGTCGTGCTCATCATCGCCATCGCGGTCGTGGTCTCGAATCTGCTGGTCGACCTGACGTACGCGTATCTCGATCCGAGGATCCGGTACACCTGATGGCAACGACGGAAGCGGTTCAGGTCTTCCCTCTCGAGCGTCCCGAGCGGCGGGCGGCGTGGCCCCGGCGGGCGTGGCGCACGGTCTGGTGGTTCACGCGGAAGAAGCCGCTGGGCGCGTTCGGTGCGTTCATCGTGCTCGCGCTGTTGTTCTTCGCGACGTTCGCCGACGCCCGCGTCTTCGGTAGCAGCGAGCCGCTGCTGGCGCCCCACGGGTTCAAGGATCAGTTCCTCACCGCGCGCAACCAGGGTCCCTCCTGGGATCACCCGTTCGGGACCGACCAGACCGGGCACGACATGCTGAGCCAGATCATCTACGGCGCTCGGGTGTCCGTGATCATCGGGTTCAGCTCCGTGGCGATCGCTGCCCTGTTGTCGGGCGTCATCGGTATCGTGAGCGGCTACTACGGAGGCTGGTTCGACTCCATCGCGCAGCGGTTCATCGACATCCTCATTTCGTTCCCCGCCATCGTCCTGCTCGTCGTGCTCGTGTCGGTGTTCGCGCCGCCTGGCACGGATCGCGGGACGGAGTTCTGGCGCGCGATGGCCCTCATCGTGGGCCTGGGTGTGATCATCGCCGGCGGCGCGTCGCGCGTGATCCGCGGCGCCACCATCGCCGTGAAGCAGAATCAGTACATCGACGCCGCGCGGGCCATCGGAGCGAGCGACCTGCGCATCTTGCTCCGGTACATCCTCCCGAACGTCTTCGCTGTCATCCTCATCCTGTCGACGATTCAGCTCGGCGCGGCGATTCTGGCGGAGGCGTCCATCAGCTTCCTGGGGTACGGGATTCCGCCGCCGTTCCCGGCGTGGGGCAGCATGCTATCGACGCAGGGCGTGCCCTTCATGCGGGAGAACCCGTGGCTCGCGGTCTGGCCCGGGCTGGCCATTGCGCTGGCCGTCTACGGGTTCAACATGTTCGGAGACGCCCTCCGCGACGTGCTCGACCCGCGGCTCCGCGGCGTGTAGCCCTCACGATTCGAAACTGTATGCGGGGTCCTGCGCGCGCAGGGCCTCACGGCGTGCGCGGTAATCGGGAAGAACCGCGGCGACGGCCTCCCAGAACGGCGTCTGATGGTGCGGATGGAGGAGGTGGCAGAGCTCGTGGACGACCACGTAGTCCACGACCTCGGGCGGCGCCGTCATGACGCGCCAGTTGAAGCGGAGCACGCCGTCGGCGCTGCAGCTTCCCCAGCGCCGGCGCGGCGCTCCGACGCGCACGGCCCGCGGCTGGATGCGTAGGCGCCGCGCGAACCGGGCGACGCGCTGCGACAAGTGGCGCGACGCCTGTTGGCGATACCACCGCTCCACCGCGAGAGCAGCGAGCCGCCGGGCATCCTCCCGCTCCGTCGCGGGAATCCGCACCTCGATCCTTCCGCCGCGCAGCCGCACGGCGAGCGCGTCCCGGCCTCGGCCGTCCGCGACGACGATCGGATAGTCGCGGCCCAGGAAGCGCAGGGTCTCGCCGTCTCGCCACTCCCGAACGCGAGACGGCCGCTGCTCCAGCGTGGCCAGGTTCCGGAGGATCCAGTCGGCCCGCCGCAGCAGGAGCGCCTCGAGTTCAGCGAGCGTCGAACGAGCGGGTGCGGAGACGCGGATCCGCCCGTCGGGCGCGACGGCGAGCTCGACGGTCCTTCGCCGCCGGGCGCTGCGGCGAACGACGTAGCGAAGCGCCCGCCCGCCGACGTGGACCGTGCGTTCGCGTTCCGTGCCATCTCCGGCCTTCGGCGTCTGCGGGCGGCGAGGCGAAAGCCGAGCCATCGCGGCGATTCTCGCCGCTGGCGGCGCTTGTGGCAACGGTCATCCGCACGTTGCGAGCGAATCGGTCGCGACCTCTGCCGCGGGGCTGAGGCGGGCTCCGGCTTTTGGACGTACGGGGCGCGGGTCCAGAGGGGAGGCCGACCGGTCGGCCGAAGGCGGGGGAGCGGGATGCGGCGAGCGGTGGTGCTCCAAGCGGTCGCTCCGCTGCACGATGACGCCATCGATGCGAGAGAAAGGAGACCACACATGCATGCGTTTGCACGACCGCTCGGTGCGTTCGGAGCCCTCGTTGCCCTGCCGGCGTTCTCGCTGAATGTCATTGCCCATGGGGGCACCCTGCCGGGGCCAGATGACGTCGATCGCCTCGATGGCGTCTTCTCCCTCCAGCTCATGGTGGGGGTCGCGTTCATCGTCTCGGGGTTGGCGCTTGCGTGCCCATCGCCTCTCGGCCGAGGGGCACGGTGGCTTTTGTACATCGAGGCGGGAATGGTGACGCTCGCGGGTATCTGGTCGGCCATGCTGGCAGTCGACCCGGCGTTGATTGAGGACGAGTCGAACCCGCTCGTGGTAGTCGGCGATGCGTGCTGGCCCCTGCATCAGGCGCTCATGCTGTTCGTCGGCATCGCTGCTGCGCGCGGCGCGCTCTGGCCGTCGCCGGCGCGGTACGCGCTGTTCGGACCGGCTGTCGGCTTGACGGGGCTGCTCACGGCAGCGGCCGCTGACCTCGACGTGCTGGCCGCGCTTTCGATCGGCATCGGCTGGGCGGTGGTTGGCGGCGCTGTCGCCTTGACCGTGCGAGACGGAGCAGCATCCGACCCGGAAGCGACGGCGGGCGCCGGCGTGCCTGTCAGGTCCTGAGCGCGCAACGGCGCCACCAAGCGTTGCGAAGGCGGGTCGCTGCAAAGGCGAGCAGGCGGGGACTGTAAGACCTCGATACGGCGCGAGTGTAACCATCGAGAGGGCAATCATTGGTCTCCCCACACAAGGAGGCAAAGCGCCATGTTCTGCACGCTTCCCGAGTACACGGCTGCCGTCATGGCCGAGCGCGAGAGGGAAGTGCGCCGAGTAGTCGCAGCGGCCGCTTGGAAGCGCACCGTCCGCTGCTCGGAAGACCACGGCGCCGCCGCGCTCCGGCTTCTCGTCCGGGAACTGGGACGCACGCTCGCGCGCGTCCACCTCTGTCGCGTCCCAGAGACGGCCCACGCTCCGCGGTGAGCAGAGGCACGCCTCGGGGGACAACGTGGGCTAATGCAACTGGCGTCACGGGCAGAGACCTATCCCGATGTTCACCGTCCGGCGAACATCCCTGCCTCGATGACCACCGCGCTCAGCTACCCCGAGACCCTCGTGGCGATGTCCGCCCGTAGCGTAGGAACGAGCCCCGCCGGGAGGCGTTCCTGAATCACCACTGGACGAACATGGGCATCACGACGTGGACGAAGTCCTCATCGTCGACGGGGCGGAGGACCCCCGCTTCCGATGGGCTGCGCGTTTCCAGTCAGGTCGACGAAGCCGTCAAGGTCACGCCGCACCGTCCGCAGCCGAGCCAAGCGCCCTTCGATGAGCGCCCGACGACAATCCCGTAGCGGGCGTCCGCTTCGCAATCATGCTGCTCTCCGATTAAGAAAGATCGGGGCACTCCCCGATGCACCGGGCTAAACAATTGCCCGCCTCGTCCGAAGATGGATGCGAGACCATAGAACTCTGCCTCGCGTTTTAGCGGCACGGAAGGAGGACGTGGATGCGCGCAAGCGCCAAGATCGCAGTGATCGGCATCGTCGTGGTCGCGGTGGCCGGCATGCTGTGGATGAGCTCCAGCTCGCGCATCGTGGAGGGACAGGGCACCGATGTAAGGACAGCGACACCCACTCGGACGGCAACACCCACATCAACCGCCACAGCGACGCCTTCGGCGGAACCGACGGCCACGCCGGTGCTGCCCGCTCCCACAGCGCCGGCCACGTACACGGGCGCTCCAGGTGCTACGGGGCCGCTGACGCTTCCGCCAACGGGCATGGGAGAGGGCAGCGAGACGCCAAGCGGGCTACCCTTTGCGCTCGTGGCCCTGGCAGGCGTGAGCCTGATCGCCGCGGCGGGCATCTTGAGAGGAGCTGGTCGCATCAGCTGAGAAGCGACCGTACGCCTTAGTCACGGCAGCTAGCCGCCGGCATCAACCGGCGGCTGGTCTTGTTCCACCCGCGGCTTAATTACAGGGATCCGGGAATAGGACCTGGGGTGTTCCCTGACTGCCTCCGATCGCAGACCCGCCGAAAATGCTGAGCGGGTAGGCCCGGTAGGAGGCCGACCGTGTGGATCGTTTAGGGATGAAGCTCGTTGTCACGATCCCCGCCTACAACGAAGAAGCGCATATTGCGCACGTCATTCGTGAAGTGCCCCGACGCTTGCCCGGCATCCGGCGCGTCGAGATACTGGTCGTAGACGACGGATCCACCGATCGGACGGCCGAGGTCGCGCGCCTGGCCGGAGCAGACCACATTGTCCGGAACAATACGAACCGAGGCCTCGCGAGGACGTTCAAGACCGCACTCCATGAAGCGCTCGTCCGCGGCGCAGATGTCATCGTCAACACGGACGCCGACAACCATTACGACCAGAGCCGCATCGGTGACCTGATACGACCCATCCTGACGGGGGAGGCCGACATCGTGGTGGGGAGCCGCGATATCGATCGGCTTCACATGCGGCCGGCGAACCGCTACGGCAATAAGCTCGGGAACGCACTCATGCAGCGCATCCTGGACATTCCGGGCCTGGACGTGTCGTCGGGATTTCGCGCCTACAGTCGGGAGGCCGCCCTGCGGCTGAACGTCTTGTCACGACACACCTACACGCATGAGACGCTGATAGCGGCCGTCACCCAGGGGCTCAAGGTGGTCAGCATCACGCTACCTGCGCGTGAAGTTACGCGGCCGTCCAGACTCATCAAGAGCATTCGCAGCCACGTCTTGCAGGCCAGCGCGACGATAATCAAGTCCCTCACGATGTACCGCCCGATGCAGATGTTCGGAGGGGCGGGGGCCTTTCTCGTGTTGGGGGGGATGCTCCCGTTTCTCCGCTTCCTGTGGACGTACCTTGAGGACGGTACAGCCGAGGGCCACGTACAGTCCCTCATCGCTGGCAGCGTCCTCGTCTTTCTGGGCATCCAGGCGATGGTTGTGGCATTCGTCGCGAGCGCCCTGTCATGGAACCGACGCCTCATCGAGGAGGTACTGTACGTCATTCGGCGGCAAGAGGCGGACGAGGCAGCCGAGCTCGCGGGACTGCTAGACGGCGCCTCGGATTCAACGACTGAGCGACAGGAGGTCATCGTTGCGTAGGACCAGACGCATCGCAGTCATGGGTGTGGGCGTGGTCGGCGGGGCCGTTAAACGCTGGCTTGAGCGCCAGGGACACACGGTGGCCGCATGGGACCCTTACAAGGGACTCCGCGACCGGGCTGGCCTTGAGGCCGCCGAAATCGTGTTCGTCTGTGTGCCCACGCCTTACACGCAACGCGGCTACGACGGCTCTGCGGTGGATGAAGCGGTGAACGCAATCCCCGGCGAGAAGGTGGTCGTCATCAAGTCGACGGTCTTGCCTGGGACAACGGACCGCCTCCAGCAGCGCTTGCCGCGGCATCGCTTCCTTTTCAATCCCGAGTTCCTACGCGAGCGGACGGCGGAGGAGGACTTCGCCGCCCCGGATCGCCAAATCGTGGGCTTCACGGAACGCAGCCGGGCGCACGCCGAAACCATAATGAGCCTTCTGCCCAGCGCTCCCTACGCCCGCATCATGCCGGCCCGGGAAGCCGAGCTCGCCAAGTACATGACGAACACCTTCCTTGCGCTGAAGGTGACCTTTGCCAATCAATTCTTCGACCTGTGCGAGCGCTTGGGTGCCAACTACGAGATCGTCAAAGAGGCAGCCGCGGCCGATCCCCGAATAGGACCTTCGCACCTCGACGTGGCGGACGGGGGGTATCGAGGTTACGCCGGAATGTGCCTGCCCAAGGACATGAAGGCCCTCATCGACTTCGCCGCAGAGGTAGGGGTGCCGCTCCGGCTGCTGAAGACGGCCGACATCCTGAATGACCAGCTGCGAGCCAACGCCAGCGCTCCTGAACACGTGCGCGCCGTGGCGCCCCTTGGACGCGAGGCGCTGGTCGCGCGTGCGGCGTGAGGAGTTGGTCGTGGAAGTCGGCGTTGTCACTGCCCAGCGCCTGTTGGGCCTGGCGTCTGTTCGGTTGCGACCGTCCGTCGTCCTGCTTGTGGCCGCGGCGATGGTCTCGGTCGTTCTTCTTGTCCCGGTGGTCTTTGGTCCGCCGGCACCGTTGACGTCGGACGAATCGCTGTACCTGGCGGAAGGACTTGCTATCGCGTCCGGGGACGGGCCACGGTATCCATCGGGGGAGATCGTTCACCATCGGGCGCCCTTGTTTCCCGCGCTGCTGGCCCTCCCCCTCAAGCTGAGCGGCGATCCAGCGGCGGCATACTGGGTACCGAGGCTGGCAGTGCTAGCGCTCGTCGGCGCCACGTTTGTCCTCGCTCGATCCCTATTCGGTTCGTTGGCGGGAGCGGTAGCGGCGCTCCTAGTGAGCGCCAACGCATTTCTGCGCTTTCTGGGCAACACCCTGTTCCTGGATGGCGTTCAGACCCTGTTCATGCTGGTCTTCTTGGCGGCCTGTTGGCGGGCGCTCGAAAACGGATGTCGGCGGCAGTGGACGCTCGCGGCGCTCTCGTTCGCAGGTGCGTTCTTGACCAAGGAATCGGCCATTCAGTGGTTGCCGTTGCCCCTCGCTCTCGTGCTCCTGTCGTCGGGTTACCGGAGGCGGTCATCTGCCGCCGGCCTCGCCGTGTTTTACGGCATCGCGGGACTCGCTCTCGTCGGGTGGTGGACGTGGGTCCTCGTGGTCACCGGACGAGTTTATTTCTGGGGATACGCGGACGCCCGCCTGGCGGCGTGGCTGGGGGTTGCGGGCGTCGCGCTCGCGGCATCGCTCCTCGCGTGGGTGGTGATGGGGCGGCTGGCTCCGTCGCGGCTGCCGGTCCTCGCCCGAGTGGCGGGGCTCGCCGTGGTGGGCGGGAGCGTGGCGGCCATCTTCTACCACATGGAGTTTCGCGGCGGCTGGCCGTTCGGTCATGCGTACATGTACACGGTGCCACGGTATCTGTGGCACGTGGCGAGGCTGGGCACCGAGCCGTGGCCCCTGGTCCTCGCCGCTCTCGCCTGGGCGCTCGCGAGGGCGCCTCGAGACCGGGCAGCGCGGGTGGTGGTGCTCGGCCTCGTGCTCTACCTGCCGTTCGCCGCGCTCGTTGCCAACAGATGGCTCCAGCAGCGCGATCTCCTCCCCATGACGTACCTCGCGTACGTCGCCGTCGGGGGCTTCGTGGCGGACGCAGCGGGCTGGTTCGCGAAGCAGGGCGCTGTCCGGGTGGTGGCGACAATCGCCGTCGTCGCGTTCGGCCTGTTCTCGGCCCAGCAAACCATGGCGCTACTCGGGGAGCAGCGCGGCCGGGATGCAGAAGTAGTGACGCAGGATGACTGGGACAACCCGTTGGCGCGTGAGCTCGCGTGGTGGATTCACACGAACATCCCGGACGGCACGCCGATTATGGCCAGTCGCCTGTACTACTCCCACTTGTACGTTCTCGACCGGGGCCAGCATCCGATACTGCAGCTTCCCACGGTGCGAGTGGAGCCGCGGCCGGGAGAGGCGCCGTTCCTGCGACCGATGAGCACGATGTTCCGGTGGGAAGACCATCGGATGTGGCCGCCGGAAGCTGAACCGCGGTGGCTGTATGTCGTCCGCTATCCCGTGAAGCAGTACTACATCGCGCTGTCTGAACGGGATCTGCTGGGTGACATCATGGAACGCGGAGTCGGCTACGTCGTGCTGACGGGCGAGGACGCAGGGTACAGTAGCCTGTCGTACCTGGACTATTTCCTTGAGAATCCGGCGTTCACATTGATCCACCGTGACGAGCGCTCGGTGGGGAACGCCGCGTATGTGTTTCGGGTCGACCGGGAGAAGCTTAGCGAGCGTCCGTATCGGGCGCGCACGACTTCCGAGACGCTGGAGGCGCTGGCGCGCGAGACGGACCTCTCGGTGAATGAAGTGGCACGACTGGTCGATTCGGACGGAGTGGACCTCACGAACGGTGCGGAGTCTGTGCGATGAGGGTGACGCTCACCAGCCGGTAGTCGCCGATGGCGTGCGGGTCAAGGGCGGCGCCGGGAAGTTTTCACCCCGTTTTCGGAGCAACCGGATGGGACCACGCCGGCCGGCCCTGTTGTGGGTCCGAATCTCAGGGATTCCCCCGATTCACAGTGGGCGGGGATCACTGCTACTCTGGCCTCTCGCAGATGTCCTGGGAACATGGAGGCGCCCGTGGATGGGAAGCGGTCAGCGCTGAAGGTTAAGGTGTCGCTCATCGGATCGCTTCCGCCCTTGAAGGGCATCAGCCCCTATATGATGGCGCTTACGACGGCGCTGGCGTCGCGACACGACGTGGATGTGGAGGTGCTGACGTTCCGGAGCCTGTATCCACGGTGGCTTTATCCCGGCGGCGACCCCTCGGGCGCAGCGTGCAACGAGTGTGAAATCCCCCGCGCTCGGGTTCGCCGCCTGTTGACGTGGTGGAACCCGCTGAGCTGGTTGATCGCCGGGCTCACCTTGCGGGGCGATGTCGTCCACGCCCAGTGGTGGAGCTACTTCCTGGCACCGGCGTACGTCGTCATCCTAGCGGTGGCGCGTCTGCGCGGGAAGCGGATCGTGGTGACGGTGCACAACGTCGAGCCCCATGAAGGAGGCGTGTTTCGCCGGCTGGCAAACCGCGCTGTGTTGCCTTGGGCGCACGTGTTGGTGGTCCACTCGGAGCGCAACCGGCAGGCGATAGAAAAGGTGGCAGGGGGTCGCCCGGTCAGGGTCATCCCCCACGGGGCGCTTTCGCTGAGCGCAGCCTTACCGAGTCGGGAGGAAGCGCGGGCTCGGCTCGGTTTGCCCCGTGACGCGGAGGTCGTCCTCGCCTTCGGCAACATCCGGCCATACAAGGGCCTAGCCACGCTCATCGAAGCGTTTGCCTGTGTACGGCGACGGCGGCCCCACGCCCGTCTCGTAATCGCGGGTCAGCCCTGGGGGCCGTGGGAGCCGTACCAGCGCATGATCCGCGCTCACGGACTTGATGGGGCCGCGACCACGATGCTCGGGTTCATACCCGAGGAGACGGCGGCCGCTCTCTTTGCCGCGGCAGATGTCGTGGCGCTGCCTTACACACACTTCGACGGCCAGAGCGGCGTCGCCACGCTCGCTCTCTCCGCTGGTCGAGCGCTGGTCGTCTCAAACGTGGGCGGCCTGCCGGAGCTTGCGGGTCACGTCGCCGCTATCGTTGCTCCTGGAGCAGTCGAGGAGCTGGCGGAGGCGCTGGTGCGGGTGCTGAACGACCCGTCGCTGCGCCGGATGCTGGAAGCGAGCGCGCTCCGCAAGGCGAGGGCGCTGAGCTGGGACGCGGTGGTGGCCAGCACGGTGGGGGAGTACAGGGCCGTCCAGACGGGCCGGTCATCAGCAGAGGCGCGAGCGGAGGCAGTGAGGTAAAGTCGCGTGTCGCGGATTCTGATCCTCTCGTATCTGCCGGTAATCCCGGCGAATAGCGGCGGGCGCGTTAGGATTTACCAGATCGCGGCGCGACTCTCTCGCATTCATAACGTCACCATGCTGTGTCCGCCGTTCGCCCAACGGTGCCGGGAGCCTCTGCCGTTCGCACTGCGCCATCTTCCGGCCGGAGGTAAACGTCAGCTCTTCGATCCCCGCACGTACCAATCAATCTTCCAATCGATCCGGCGGCAACGCCCCGACGTGGTGCTCGTCGAATACGTATGGCAGGGCCTGCATGCCAAAGCTGGCCTGCTTGGGGTGACCGGCCGCCTGATTGTCGATGCGTTCGATGTCGTAACCGTCCGACTTCGTCGGTCAAAGCATCCACTGTGGGCCGTGGTGAGCCTTTACGAGCGCCAGGTGCTCCGAGCAGCTAACCAGGTATTTGCCGCGTCTGAGACAGATCGCAGGCGACTGGTCGCGCTGGGGGCCAGCGTCGAACGGACATCACTGGTGCCCAACGGCGTGGACACGGCCGTCTTCCGCCCCGATCCGGCGGCGGGTCGCCGCGTCCGCGACATGTTGGGTCTCAGAAATGGCGAGCGGCTTCTCTTCTTTTTCGGCAACCTCGACTACGCGCCTAATGCTGAAGCTGTCACGATCCTTGCCACCGAAATCATGCCGAGGCTGGAACGCCGGTTTCGGCTGGCGATCGCCGGGCCGGGGAACACGACGCCGTTGCGGCGCTACGAGAGCGAGCGATTGTCTTTCCTGGGACCTGTCGACCGGATACCCGACTATATCAATGCCGCTGACGCGCTAGTCGCTCCCCTGGTCAGCGGTAGCGGAACCCGGATCAAACTTTTGGAAACCATTGCCTGTGGAGTCCCAGCGATTACGACCACGGTCGGCGCAGAAGGACTCGATCTGACGGCGTGCGGCCCTGCGCTCTTGATTGCCGACAATTGGGATGACTTTGCGACGGCCGTCCGCGAGCGCGCGGATGGCCAGCGAATGCTGCCGCCGCCCCGCTTCGTCGAAACCTACGACTGGCAATGCATCGTGGAAAGGATGCCGCTATGACGACGGGACGGAGGCGCAACCACGTCTGGGCGATTGCTCTTGGTGCTGTTATGGCTGCAATCGGTACGGCGGTGCTCGGAACGCGATTTCCTACCGACGAGCGCGTCCATGCCTCTGTAGCCACGGCTCGTGAGAAACCGACCGATTTGGTCAAGGCGGCGTTGATAGGGTTATGGCGTCATGCCCGTACGACTGCGCTAACGCATCAGCGATTGTTCTCCTTCTCACTTCTTGGTGGTCTTTTCGCGTTGGCGCTCTGGAGTCGTTATCGGTACGTCATTGGTGACGACACGTACACCCTAGGAACAGGTGACGCTCATCTCATCCTAGTGAAGGCCCTTCTCATCAGCCGGGGTGTGCTTAGCCCGCCCCCAGAACTAGTTCCCGTCACCGAAGTGTTCGATCAGCCGCCCCTGATACCGCTGGTGTTCGCCGGTATCCACAGGCTGACAGCCATGCCGCTTGAGATCGCCCCGTTCGTCATTGTGCCGCTGGTAACCAGCGTTGCCATGCTTGCTTTCTTCGGGTTTGTTCGGCGAGCGTTCGATCTTCCCACGGCGATCATCGCGACGGTCTTGCTCGCCCTCTTGCCGCACTTTTCTTTTGACTCCACGGAGCCCGAGAAGGCCCCCTTTGTCGTCAGTTTCGTCATGGTCGCGCTCTGGTTCCTGATGAAGTCACAGGAGCGGCGTGCACTGTTGTTGTTGGCGGGCCTGTTCCTGGGGCTCGCCGCGTTCGCTCATGCGACGGGCTACCTTTTCATCCCGGTGTTCATACTGAGTTACTTCGCCTTGTACGGCGTGTCGAGACGCTCGGTGTTTGACCCGCTGTTCCTCGGGGCTCTTGCCATCACGGCCCTGTCGATCGGCGCATATTGGGGTTTGTCGCAGATCTCGGCCTCGACGGGAGAGCAGACTGGAGGAAGCAGTGGCACAATCCTGCCCGCCTTCGTACAGACGTATGGCGCGACGCTGTGGGACCTGGCAAGCCATGGGTTCACTGGCAGCGCTTGGGAGCGCTACTTCCAAGGCATCCGACAGCAGCTCACCACTCCGGTCTGCCTCATGGCCGTCATCGGATTCGTAGTCGCGACTGGAGTAGCTGTGGGCTCGCGGCGACGGTCGATGGCGCCTGTGCTGCTCTGGGCGAGCCTCGTCACGATTGGCTTTGCGATTCAGTACCCCGCGGCGTCTCACGGCAGCCGGTATCCTTCGTACGTCGCACCCGCGTTTGTGGCCCTTGCCGCATATCTTTGCGTCACCGCGGGCAGGTTGGCCGCGGTATATCTTCGCCCGCGGTGGCTAGGGCGTCCTGCGGCCGTGGCGTTGGCAATGGCGGTAATCGGCGTACTTGGGCTGCAGTACGCCACGACGCCGAACCCCGGCTTGCGGTATCTATACGCTAGCCACCGCGATCTCGCGAACTTCATTGCGCAAGAGGGCATACTGGACGATGGTTCCCATATGCTCTTTCTCGGCTGGCCGTCCATTACCCTGTTTCTTCTAGAACACGACCTTCGTTACATCGATTCCCTTCATACGTTTGGCTGGGGCTCGCGCGATTTGCATGAATTCACGCCTGAGTTTATCAGGACGAATAACATTCGCTTCTATGCATACGACAGAACAGGGACAGATTACTATGATTCGGCGAGGATCATGCTCGAGCAGCTGGCTCGAGATTACCGCCTGGTGCAACTCAAGAGGTTCCAGGGCCCGCGGGGACACGCCGTGGAGCTGTTTCGCCTGGATGACTGCTCGCGGGGCTGCAACGCGGAGGTCGCGGCATTCCTCGAAACCCCAGCTTCGGACCTGGAGCACGCGAACATTCTCAGGAATCCGCAGTTGGAGTGGAGCAGCGTCGCAGGCGTTCCGTGGTCATGGAACATGAACGGTTGGGTAACCCTGGAACCTGCCACAGCGGACGGCACACAAACCGGCATCCTGGTGCGAAGCAAGCGGGAATTTGGAGGTGTGCGCCAGGTCGTCAACGTGGAGGGTCTAGCAGGCAAGACAGTTACCGCCATCGCGGTTGTCCGGGCTGTGGGCAGCCAGCCGGCCCCATCAGTGGTTCTTGCGCTGGCAGCGGAGGGTGAGCGACCGTTCGCGCAAATATTCGAGCCGTTGCGGGCAGAAAAGGAGGTGGTCGTGCTCGAGAGCGCTTTCCCGGAGGACGTTAGCGTTCTGCGTCTCACCCTCGCCACAGGCTTGGGCGGCGCGGGCGACTTCGCGATCGACCGAGTCCTGCTGATCCCGATGCCGCTCGATGACATCGTCCAACTTGCGTCAAAGATCACTCTTGCGGACGGGGCCACTGAGGTCCTTTCCGCAGGGACCGTGCGATCCTCGAGATGAATATGCCCAGCTACGATACTCGCTTGCTGCGACGCGTTGCGGAGCCTTGGCAACGACCGATCTTCTCCGCGAAATCCCGCTTCGCGGCTGCGCTAAGTCCTGGAATTGTGTTCGCTGCTGGGCGCCGGGGTCTCCCGCCCTTTCCGAAGGTTATCTGGCTCGGGCCGTTCCCGGCGCCTGACAACGGTATTTCGGAGTACTTCGAGCGGATCACGGAGCTGTGGCGGGGCTACCTGAACCTCGGCGCCGTGCGACTGCAGTTCAACAACTATCCGCCTGACTACCCTGTGCAGGTGGTGCGCGCCGCCGCGACCATCGCCCGCATGGCGCGGGAGAATCCCGCCTGTCTGCTTCATATTCAGTACTGTCCTTTCTCGACCGGCCCTGGTGCGGCTGTCGTGGCAGGGCTGGCTCGAGCGCTCCGTCTGCGCATCGTGACGACGATCCATGAGGAAAGACTGATTGTAAAGAGTCATCCGTTGTCAGGTGTCTACACTTGGGTTGAGGACGCGCTGTTGCGGCTATCCGACGCGATCGTGGTTCACTCCGAGGGACAGCGCGACCGGCTACCGGCCCTGGCCCGTGAAAAGGCTGCCGTCATCGAGTTCGGCATCGACCCCTGCTTCGATCGGTTGAAGGAGTACGACCCCACCGCCCCCGTCATCGGCTGCTTTGGCCAACTCGCGCCCGCCAAAGGCGTCGAGACCGTGATCGACGCGTGCGCTGGTGCGTCTCTTCACTTGCCGAACCTCCGTCTCAAGGTAATGGGCAGCGTGCGCAACGTCCAACGATACCGGTCGTATGCGGCATGGCTTCGCTCTTACGGTGCGGAGAGGCTGGGTTCCCGATTCGAAATCCATTTCAATGTGCCCGCTGCAGAATTCGACCAGGCGTACCACGAGGTAGATGTATTGTGTTTCGGCCTCCGACACGCCACGCAGAGCACAACGTTCTATCGCGCCATCGGACATCTAAGGCCGGTCGTTGTTACGGATGTTGGAGGTGTTGCTGAGATAACTCGGCGAGAAGGGCTAGGCTTGGTCGTCCCGGTTGATGATCCGCAAGCGATGGCCAAAGCGATAGTGACTATCTTTGCGGCTGAGGGCGCTTTTGATTCGTTGCGGGCCAAGGCGGAAGCCTACGCGACTCGTCGTTCTTGGCAAGCCAATGCAGAGGAGCACTGGAGACTGTATGGACAGATCACTCGTCCACGTTGGCGGGCATCCACAGAACATGGCGCAAATTGAGCGGGATATGGATGCCTGGGCCCGGTTCTACCAGCGGCCGATATCTTGGGGTCGCCACATCAAAAGCGTTGTTGCGTATTGGCCACTAGTCTGGCGCGCAGTCGCTATGAGACCTCGGCACGTGCTGGAAGTCGGGACCGGCAGTGGCACGCTCAGCATTTTCCTGTCCCGGCTGATTCAAGACGTTGTGACTGCCGACTTCAGCCGAGGAGTGTTGGCTGTCGCTTCTCAGAATAACCGTCGGCTGCTAGGCCGTCTGAAACCGGTTCAGGCGGACGCGTTTAAGCTCCCATTTCGTGACGGCTACTTTGACCTTGCGTTCTCTGCAGGGTTCTTTGAGCACTTCACGGACCAAGAGATCCACAAGCTTCTCGGCGAGCAACTGCGTGTGGCTAATCGCGTTCTCTTTGCCATCCCGAATGCCAACTACGGTCAGCAAGATTTCGGTAACGAGCGGCTTCTCCCACTAGCGCGCTGGGAAGAAATGATCAAGAGCTTTGGATTTCGTGTCACATCGGCGCAGGACTTTCGCCTCTTCACCCGTCGGCTGTGGCGAGAGCCGCGCAGCATGTCTTTGCTCCTTGTAGAGTCATCAGACGTGGGAGAGCGCTGATGGTTGTTGCCACAACCGAGGCTCTGCGCTTGCCTTTGACGGCGAGAGCAGCCTCGCTTCGAATCGGTCTGTACCTCCTCTCGCAGGTAGTGGCAGGTAGCGCGCAGTTTGCCTTCGGCCTTATCGTCGCGCGCAATGTCGGGCCGATTGCCTATGGCGACTGGGGCTGGGCGCTCAGCTACGTCATGCTCTTTTCCGTGTTGGCCGACCTTGGCCTCTCGACGCTCCTGCTGCGAGAGTTGTCCGGGCAGCGCGCTCCCGCCGGAATCTGGGGCGCGACGCTCGCGCTCAAGGTTCCCCTCGCCGTTTTGGTGATGGCCGCCGCCCTATTGCTCCAACCGCTGCTGTACGGCGGCGCATCAATCCGAGTGCTGGTCCTTCTCCTTGGCACCTACATGATCGCCCAGTCGTTTGGCCAGGTTGCCTTCGCCGTGTTTCGGGCGCACGACCGCCCTGGACATGAGCTGTTGGTGCGCGCGGTCTTTGCTGGATTGCTGCTGGGTGGAGGACTCGCGCTCGGATCGCTGCGGGTGGAAGTGGCCATGTATGCGTGGCTGGCTGCAACGGCCGCCAGCCTTTCAACGTTGATGGCGCTGGCGTTTGCCGCGGTCAGGCTCCCGGCCACAAGTCTGCGGGTCCGCATGCGTGATGCCGCAGCGCTCTTACCTCAAGCGGTCCCTCTCGGCGTCGCGATGGCGCTGACGTCGGTGTACTACTACGCCGATTCGACCGTGATGGGCATCCTCGGGCAAACACGGCAGGTGGGCCTCTATTCCGCCGCCTACTTGCCGATCATAGGTACCACCATGGCGATCACGGCAGTACGCGCCGTCTATCTTCCGCGCCTCTCGCAGGCCGCTCACTCGAGCCAGAAGTTCGACGTCGTGGCTCGCTCCTTTCGAACGGTCTCCCTGGCCATGGCCGTCCCTATAGCCCTTTCCGGGTTCATGCTCGCTGGCCCCATCATGTCGCTCTTCTTCGGGGAAGAATATCGGGAGGGGGCGCTGGCCCTGAGGTTGCTTTTCGTTGCGACCGGCGTGATGTTCTTTTCATCCCACTTCGGCGCCCAGCTCATCGCCAGAGCTAGGGACATGAGCTATTTGAAAGGGACTGCCGTGGGTGCCGTGGTGAATGTTCTCCTCATCGCTCTTCTGGTACCCCGATGGAGCCTCAATGGCGCTGCCCTCGGCACCCTCATTGCCGAAAGCGCCGTCTGCGCTTACATGTACGGTATGACGCGGCAGACGTCCCGCAAGGCAGTGGGGGTGCGAGGATCCATTGGTGGCGCCGTGCGCCAATGATCGCGGTCATCGGCGGGGCGGAGCACGGTACGGCTATGACGACGGCTGCTGATTAGCGCGTCGATCAAGCAAGCCCCGAACACGCCGTTCTTGTTCGGGGGTGAAGGTAAACCGACGTACTACTGACTCTATTTCCTTGGGTTGCAGCGGGCACCGCCTGGTGGATCCTTAATTACTCCGGAACTTGACACGCACTGTCGCCAGTTGTATGCGTAGCAGGTCACTGCCTCGATCTCCGGTTCCTGTGCCGCCAAACAGTGAATAAACTTGACCACGTCCTCGAACTGTTCTCGCCTGATCGCCCACTGGCTGATGCCAAAGTCCACGATGTTGAAGAAAACGACGAGCTTTCCGCGCCTCTGCCGCTGAAATTTCTCCTTGGCGTCCTGGAAGTCGGCGCAAAGTGCGTGATAAAGCCCTTCGCGAGCCGAGCAGACGTGCGCCGTCACCACCGCTCCGCTTCTCAGCATCTGCGACCTTAGCTGGCTCTCGTTCTGCGGTGGGTGTTTCGTCTTGGCTTCGATCCACCATCCAGAGTCAACCCAAATGTCGGGCGCTCCTTCATCAAAGCAGAAACGGGGATCTCCCAACTTGCGAATGTCTGCGGCCCACGCGAAGGCGCAGGCTTCCGTCAGGACGTCCAGGATCCGGTCATCGTGCTGAGCGTCGTGCGGCCTGTCTAGGGGGTGTGCTGCACGCAGCTTGTTGACAAGCGAAGAACGCTTCCCACAGCGAGTCACTATCTCGATAGCGCTCGACAAAGGGGCAAGCATCTCGGGGTCACGGCGATAGGCTCTAAGTATCCAGCATTCCTCAGGCAGGTCCCCTTCCACGACGGAAAGGAAGCACTCAGCGAGAAGGGAGGCGACTGCGCTGGGCATCGCTCACCACTGGACGAACATGGGCATGTACGTTCAGCGTGCACTTAATGGTTGGTTGGGCGTTGATGTTCCGCCGGGAAGTGATGCATCCGAGCTCGTCCTGATTCTAGCACGCTCCTTCGGCGGGACTGACGACGCCGGCGCATAGCGGGACTCACGTCCTCCTGCGGGCCGTATGGAGGGCGACGGTCCCCCCTCCCAACCTGCGAGCGCGCACCTCCACAAGGCCGAGGTCGGCCAGGAGTGAGGCGAGGGAGCGGGCGTCCGGAAAGCCTCTGAGGGAACTGGAGAGGTAGCGGTAAGCAGCTGGGTCGCCGCTGATGGCGCCGGCCAGGGGCGGCAGCAGGTGGTTAAAGCAGAGGCGGTAGAGGGCGCCGAAAGGTCCTGGCGGCGGCTGCGTGATGTCCAGGCAGACCAGGCGTCCCCCGGGGCGGAGGACGCGGGCCATCTCCGCCAGGCCGGCCCGCAGGTCGGCCAGGTTGCGCAGGAGAAAGGCGCTGGTGACGCAGTCGAAGGTGCCGTTGGGGAAAGGGAGCCGCAGGGCGTCGGCCAGGGCCCAGGGGGCATCGGCGCCTCTGGCGATGGCCTTGCGGGCGGCGGCCGCCAGCATCTCGGCCGAGAAGTCCACGGCCACAACACGGGCGGCTCCCTGGCGGGACAGCTCCAGGGCCAAATCTCCGGTGCCGGTGCCAACGTCCAGGGCGAATGCCCCCCGGGGCTGGGAAGCGGCTGCGGCCAGGCGCCGCCAGCGGCGGTCCATCCCCAGGCTCATCAGCCGGTTCAGCAGATCGTACCTTGGCACGATCCGCCCGAACATCGTCCGCACGCGCTGGGGGTTCTGGCCGACCATGGCGCTCCCTATCGTAGCCTCAACGGGATGCCGAGGCCCAGGCCTGCCTGCCGGCAGGCAGGGGTTGCCCCTGTAGGGGTTGCCCGTGAGGCCCGTGAGTAGTGTCTGGGAATTGCCGGAATTCTGAGAAGTGAAGAGGCCCACCTGCGAAAACGGACCACCCCGGACACTGCCAGGCTGGCCCGCCTTGCCTGCTCTCCGCACAGCATAGCACAAGTTGCGTGGCT